>Ga0302322_100001548_pt1 | contig 18860 bp, 13 predicted proteins | sample Fen_T0_2_FD_203757 | JGI IMG/M metagenome (GOLD analysis project Ga0302322, IMG submission 203757) | Peat permafrost microbial communities from Stordalen Mire near Abisko, Sweden - Fen_T0_2 | ecosystem: Environmental > Terrestrial > Soil > Wetlands > Permafrost | place: Sweden: Abisko... | reverse complement strand
CGAGCAACGGGTAGCGAAGCAGGTTGAGGCGATATCGGAATCCCAGATGGCGACCATCTTCGCCCTGGCCAAGCTCGCCGAAGCTCGCGACGACGATACGGGTAGGCACATCGAACGCATTCGGACTTTCGGCAGAATGCTAGCCGAGCAGATGCGAGCCATGGGATTGCACGCGGCGGACCTGTCCACGACATTCATCGACAATCTGTACCAGACGGCCGCCCTCCACGACATCGGGAAGGTCGGCATTCCCGACGCCATCCTGCTAAAGCCTGGAAAGCTGACTCCGGAGGAGTTCGTGAAGATGGAGAAGCACTGTGCGATTGGTGCCAATACGCTCGCCACGGTGCTCAAACACCACCCCGATAGCCGGTTTCTGCGCATGGGCGTGGATGTGGCGCGGTCCCATCACGAGAAATGGGACGGTAGCGGCTACCCTGACAAGCTCAAGGGCGCTGCAATCCCACTCGCGGCACGCATCGTCGCCGCTGCCGATTTCTACGACGCACTTACGTCGAATCGTTGCTATCGCCCTGCGACTAGCCATGAAGATACGTGCCGAATGATCCAGGAATCGAGTGGAATCCATTTCGACCCCGAGGTCGTGGCTGCCTTCAATACCTTGGATAGTCAATTCAGGCACACTCGGCACGCGATGCAGAACTAATCGCCATGCTTGAGATTCAGGCACGTTCCCAATCTCTGCTTCGGGGCAAGGAGCCAGAACACCAGCCTAGCCAGGAATGCCCAATTCTCGATGACTCCCAGAAGGTGGGTCCGATGAAGAACATCTCGTTCCAGGGCCGGTTGGCTCTCGTCGTGGACGACGACGATTCGATGCTATCGACGGTGGCGAGGCTCCTGCGGCATTTCGATTTTGAAGTGACCGCCGCTGCGGACGGAGCGGCGGCGATTCGCCATATCGCGAGTACAAAGTTCGATATCGTCATCTCAGCCCTTTCCATGCAGGGCGAAGACGGATTCGAGATCCTCAAGGTTGCACGCAAGCAACAACCGCAACCGCCAGTCATCATCTTGACGGGCACTGGTGGCGTTCCTGATTCGGTCCGGGCAATGCGCGCTGGCGCGTATGATTTTCTCACCAAGCCGATTCATTCCGCGGCGCTGGGCGAATCGGTCTGTGCTGCGATGGGCCGAAGCAACCCCTCGGGCCTACGGGGTGTCGCCTCGGCACGTGAATCGCTTGCGTTGGCAAACCCTGCGGCTGCTCTACTGGGAAGATCCGCCGCGCTGCAAGGGCTGCTTGATATCGTCGAACAGGTCGGCCCCACGGACGCCACCATCCTCATTTCGGGCGAAACCGGCAGCGGCAAGGAAATTATCGCGCGCCTGCTCCACACGTCCTCCCCACGATCCCACCAACGTCTCGTAGCGGTGAACTGCGCCGCCATCCCGGAGAACTTGATTGAGAGCGAGCTCTTTGGGCACGTCAAGGGTGCGTTCACCGGCGCGCACGAAAACCACATCGGAAAATTTCGCGAGGCCAATGGGGGAACCGTCCTGCTCGACGAGGTGGGAGAGCTACCATTGGCCATGCAAGCGCGTTTGTTGCGAGTGCTCCAAGATCACATTGTCACCCCAGTAGGCGCCGAACGATCCTATGCGGTGGATGTTCGATTTCTCGCGGCGACCAACCGGGATCTTGATGTCATGGTGCAGGACAGACGCTTTCGCCAAGATCTCTTCTTCCGTCTCAACGTTGTACCCATCCGGGTGCCTCCCTTGCGCGAGAGGCTGGAGGATGTTCCCCAACTCGCCGCCCATTTTCTCGAGCTGGCCGCAGGACGCTTGGGGCGCCCGATTGCCATATCGGAGAAGGCACTGGCCGTGATGCAAGCCTACAGCTGGCCCGGAAACGTCCGTGAACTGGAGAATCTCATCGAACGCATGGCAATTCTCGATCGTGATGGCGTGGTGGATCTTGACGATATCCCGCCCACATTTGGTGGGGAGACGAGCCATGCGGTGTCCAGCACGCTGTGGGATCTCACTGCGAACGGCATAGACCTATGTGCGGCTGTCGAGCGATTTGAACGGGCGCTCATCGAAACGGCGATGCACCGCACCGGCAACAACAAGGCCAAGGCCGCAATCATGCTGGGCATCGGGAGAACGACCCTAATCGAAAAGATACGAAGACTAAAATAGTGAGCTCGCGCGCTGCGAGGCATGGGAGAAGCTGACCTCGACTGGGGTAAGTGCGCAACGGTCTGGACCTAGACGCCTTCGGTCCACTTGGGTCCCCGCGGCTTCTCCGTTTCTCCGGTATCGATCCTTTCATATTCCGCAATGACCTGCGCGCCCAACAGCAGCAGCGTGGCAGCCATTTCCAGGCTGAGCAGCACGATGATTGCCGTGGCCAGCGACCCATACACGACGGATACTTGCGACAGCGTACCGAAATACCAGCGAAGCCCATGGCGGATAATCTCCCAAAGCAGGCCCGCCGTGGCGCCGCCGATCAGCGCATGTTCCGCCGGCAGCCTGCCTACTGGCATGAAGTAGTAGATCGCTGAGATGAGCAAGATTTCCACGGTCACGCCTGCGACGTAGATCAGCAAGCGCGAGAAGCTACTCAGCGACCAGCTGTGCCCCAGGATAGCGAGATTCTCACCGCCTATGGTTACCAGGTCAGTGATCAAGAACGTGGCCACCAAAAGCGCCCCAGCGATAAAGGCGATATAGCCGAAGGGCAACAGGAGGGAAACCAGGAGGTGTCGCCGGCGCTTGGTCACGCGGTGGAGAAAGATCACCGAGATTGCGGTCTCCAGCACCTTGAAGCCGAGTGAGCTGAAAAACAGCATCGTGATGAGTAGCACCCAGCCGAGCACCTCGCGGTGAGCGAGGAACGTCCGCAACTCCGCCACCACCGCCTTGCCTTGGCCCGGCACCGCGAATTCCAGCGCCTGGCGCAAGGTCGCCAAGAGCACGTCCTGGTCGATCACCCGCGACAGCGCGATGACCACCAGGATGAGCAGCGGCACGATGGAAAGCAGCGCGTAGTACGCGACTGCGCCGGCGAGGAGCAGGCCCTGGTTCGCCTGGAAGGCCTTCAGAACCCGGAGCGCAAAGGCGACGGGGTTCTTGAGGACGTGGAGAGTGCGTGGATCGACGATGTTCATGGATGCCCGTGACTAGTCGGTAGCAGATCGCGATGAGTCACTGCTCCGGTCTATCGGGTCGCGCTCCAAACATTGAACCACTGTTTCGAACTCCAGACGCCCCGCCTCGCTCAGGCGAATAAGCGCCCGATGCGCCTCGAGCATTGTCTTTCGTAGGTCGGTTGCCGAGGGCGAATCGGTCTCGATGGGCTCGGCGCTAGCGTAAGGTGCAACTGAAACCCGAGGGGCCCCAGCCGATGGCTCGTCGCTCGGAAACATGTCGAAGGTCTGATCGAAGCCCATGCTGCGCAAGACGACGTCGATGTCCTCATTGCCCGAAATAATCACGCTGTTCGCCGCACCCACCTTGAGCAGGCGCTCGTTGATACGCGCCATCAGTCCAAGGTTGGTGCTGTCGAGTGCCTTCGCGCAAGTCAGGTCGAAGACCATGCCTGAGATCGAGCCGACGTCGATCAGGTGATCCACGAAGCGCTGAATGCCGGGCGCCAACATGAAATTCACCTCGTCGAAATAGCGCAAGACGTGCACGCCCTGTTTCTCCGCGTGGGTGACGTGACCCTCAGGCATGGTCTTCCTCCCAGCGCGCGAACAGGATTGCGACGTCATCAGACAGCGGGGAGTTTGCGAGTCCGAGCGAATCCGCGATTTCTTGGATCCCCGAGGCTTGTCCGAACAGATTGATGATCGTGTCACGCTGGCTGCGGTAAGTATGTTTGGCTTTCAGATCGAGCACCCCGTCCGAGATGAGCAATAGCCGATCCCCAACCGACAGCTGCACTTCCCCCATGCCGAAGTGACCCCGTCCCGGTAAGTTCAGCGGCCGCCCCGCAGATTCGATCTCGATCACGTCGTTTCCGTGCTTGAGAAATGGAAACGGAAAAGCGCCCGCATTCCCGTACACGAGCTTGCCCGTCTGCAAATCGATGACAGCGTAGAATAGGGTCACGTGCTTGGGTACCGACAAAGATCTCAGGTCTTGGTCCAGGCTGTCTAATAGATGCGAAGGATGCAGAATTATCTCGTCGTCGCGCCAGTGCAGCGCGTCCCGGTACTTTCCAATCAACGTAGTCAGTATTGCGGTCACGAAGGCGGACGCTGCTCCGTGTCCCGCGACGTCCGCGAGATACAAACCAGCGAAGCGCGAACCCAGCGGGAAATAGTCCAAGAAATCGCCGCTCAGGAACTGTGACGGGTAGAGGAGCCGGAAGCACGAGAGCCCACCCATGCGAAGCCCGTCCTTCGGGAGTAGCTGAAACTGCAGCTGACGAGCGGCCTGCTCGTCGCTGCGTAACTCATCCAGTGCAACGGAGAGCCTCTCGTTTGTGAGGCGCAGGATCTCGCTGTACTCACAATTTTTTCGGAGGAGCGAGAACCGTTCCATCGCTCGGCGAGCAGCGCGTACCAGGAGCTCGTTTTCCGCGGGTTTCGACACGAAATCCCAGGCACCGTGGCGGAGAGCTTCGATGGCATCGTTCATGTTGCCCTGGCCGGAAATGACCACGACCGGCGTGTCGGGGTGTTTTATCTTCATCGCATCCAGGACAGCCAGACCGTCCATCTTGGGCATACGCAGGTCCACGAACACGACGCCGGGCGCACGCTTGGCACATAGCGCCAGTCCGGAATCACCGTCGTCGGCTTCAAGCACGTTGAACCCGGCCCCCTGCAAGACACGCCGAAAGGCGCCGCGCACCGCCTCGTCGTCATCGATTATCAACACTACGGCTTCGTCAGCCATGAGCGGTCCCCTCCGGTGCAAATGAAGATGGGAACTCTAGCAGCTCTTGAAGCTTGGCGCTGCGTGGCGTTGTATGTGCGTCGATCTGACCCGAGACGCGGCACTCGAAGGCGACACACATTCGTGGCCCCGGCGTGGGTCTCGGGTGGAATCAGCGCTTGCGCTGCTGCACCCACTCGCGCTTGTCGTGCTCTTCGTCGTGCTCGCCGGATGGGGGGCTTTAGGCAGCCACCGGTGGCGCTGACGTGCTGAGCACCACACGGTTCCGATCTCTCCGCGCGGGGGTAAGGCTGGAACATCTACTATGTGACGGGAATGGGACGGCAAGCGCCCGTAGCCCTACGTGCGGGCAGGTTCGTTGGAGCCGTCCTTGGGCACGAACCACAAAATGATCAGGGCTGGTGCGGCCATGGCCATGGTCGTTGCAAAGAAGACGGGCCAGCCCGCGGCTGCGATGAGGTAGCCCGAGCCCGCGCCGAGGGTGCGGCCCACCACCGTGGAGGCGCTGGACAACAGGGCGAACTGGGTCGCCGAGAACGACTTGTTACACAGGGACATCAGGAAGGCCATGAAGGCGGTCTCGGCCATGCCACTGCACAGGTTGTGGATACCGATGGCCCCGGCCAGCAGGGCGTGATTCTTTCCAAGGATTGACAGGGCGAGGTAACCGCTGTTGGTGACCGAGGCGAGGACGCCAAAGAGCAGGAGCGCCTTGCGCACGCCAAGCTTGCTCACCAAGCCGCCGCCGAGCAAGACCCCAACGGTCATGGCGGTGAAGCCCACCAGCTTGTACCAGGCGGCAATCTCGGTACCGGAGAAACCGGTCTTGATAAGGAAAGGTTGAATCATGCCGGATGCGACGTAGTCGCCAAGCTTGTACAGCATGATGAACGCGATGCCGACGAGAGCGCCCTTGCGCGCGAAGAAATCGAGAAACGGCTTGGTGAAGGCGTCGGCAACGGTACGCGGCGGGCGGACTGCCTCGGGCTCGGGCGCGCGCCAGGTGATGATGATCATGGGCAGCATGAGCAGTGCCATGATCTTAAACACCGTCGGCCAGGCCAGGTAGTCGGACAAGGCGAGCGCGCCAGCGCCGGAGATGAGCATGGCAATACGGTAGCCGAGTACGAAGGTCGACGTGCCCGAGGCGCGCTCGTTCGCTGGTAGAACGTCGGTACGGTAGGCGTCGCTGACAATGTCCTGGCTGGCGGAAAAAAACGCCACCACGAGCGCTGCCGCTGCCATGGCCACCGGGGCCGAACGCGGATCCACGGTGCTGGTGGCCCAAATGCCAATCGCCAGCCCGAGCTGGGCCAGCGCGATCCAGCCGCGCCGCCGGCCGAGAAAGGGCAGGCTGAAGCGGTCGAGCAGCGGCGCCCATAGGAACTTGAACGAGTAGGGCAGGCTGACCAGCGCGAACAAGCCGATGGTCTTGAGATTGACGCCGGCCTTGGTCATCCACGTACCAAGCGTCGAACCGGACATGGCAAGCGGCAGCCCGGAGGCGAAGCCCATGCCGAGCATGACAAAGACCCGCTTGCTGCGGAATGCGCCGAGGAATGCCCCCATGCACCCACCTTCACCTGCTTGTGCAAATCGCGCCAATTTTCGCGTGGACAGTTTTGTGTGAGCAAACGGGGCGGAATGGCGTCGCGGGAGCATCGCACTTTTCGAAAAGGACGGAATGGCGGGCGATCTCGTCGTAAACGCGCTGGCACGCCGAGTGCAATTGCCCCCATCCGAGACCCGCAACAAACCAAAGGAGAAGCCACCATGTTGAAGAACATCCTCGTCGTCCTCGGAATCGCCGCCATCACCAGCAGCTCCGCCTTCGCAGCCACCAAGGCGCCCAAGACCCCCAAGACCCCGTCGGCCATGCACAAGGTCGCGCAGGCCGGCGAAGCCAAGCCAGCCGCCGTCAAGGCCGACAAGAAGGTGAAGAAAGACAGCAAGGCCGCGGCGGCCACCGAGAAAGCAGCCGCGCCAGTAGCGCCTGCCGCGCCCGCTGAGAAGATCGCCGCGCCCGCCGAGAAAGCTCCTGCCGCCGAGAAGGCTCCCGCGCCGGGCGCGAAGGCCTCCGCGCCCGTGAAGAAGTAGCCCCCTCCCAGCAGCAGCATCGAAACCGCACGGAGGCCAGGCACACCTGGCTTCCGTGTTTGCTTCGTGCCGCTTCGTATCTTTGACCGATCCGGATTCTTCACCACAGAGGACACAGAGAACACAGAGTCCGGAATTGAAAAGTCTTTCGGTAGATTGGATCCGAGCTCGGCCCTTCTCTGTGTCCTCTGTGTTTTCGAATTCTTGAGCAACTTTTTCGGGTGCCTTGCCGAGAATCAGGCATGGCTCCGAAGATCGTCTTTCTGGCATGGGTCTCCGCCCTGGCTTCGTGCCTGCCCGCGCTCCCGGCAGCTTCACCGGGAGGCGGGCAGGCCACGAGTGGCGCGGCCACGATGGGCACGGGCGAGTGTGGCAGCGGATCGTGGCGGCCAGGATACCTGGAGATCCATCACCTCGATGCGGGCGAAGCCGTCTCGACCTTGATCGTCAGTCCTGCCGGGCGAAGCATGCTGATCGACGCAGGCGAGGCCGCATGGGACAGCGATGATGGGGCCAAGACCGTGGGCGCCTACGTTCGCGGCGTGCTCGGCTGTGCACGGCTCGACTATGTCGTGCTTTCGCATTTCCATCTTGACCACGTTGGCTTTCCCGGCCACGGCGGCGTTTGGCACCTTGCCCATGTGCAAGGTTTCGCGGTCGGCAAACTCCTGCATCGCGATCTCTTTCGTTTTTCAGGTGCCAGCGGCGACACCCTGGAGGCCTGGCGAGCTTACCTGCAAAGCGATCAAGCACGTGCGCTCCATCCTGAGATTGCGGTACTGGGGGCGGGACAGGTACAGCTTGGCGGTGGTGTCGCCTTCGCCTTTGTCGCCGTGGATGGCAATGGCGACCTGGCCGCGGGAGACTTCGCTGCCGATCCTGCGCCCCCGGACGAGAACGACTACTCCATCGCGACGCTCTTGCGCATGGGAAAACTGGACTACTTCAGCGCGGGCGATTTGTCCGGAGAGACGCTGGTCTCTCGGTCAAACGGTTACTCCTATCACGACCTCGAGACGCGCACAGCGCCTCGGGTGAAGGACGTGGACGTCTACCGCGTGAGCCACCACGGCAGCAGCCACGCGTCGAATGGCACCCTGCTGGCAGAGATGCAACCGCGTGTTTCCATCATCCAAGTCGCCGATGGGAACGCCTACGGCCACCCCACGCAGAGCACGGTCGATCGTCTGCTTGGAACATCGGCGCTGTACCTGACCGAACACGGCGACTCGGGGACGAACCTGCGCACCGGCAAGGTTGTGGGGCACGTGGTCCTGCGAACCTCGACAGGCATCGATTACACCATCAACAACGACAGTTTCACCGCCAGCGATCCCCCGCGCACCGACAACGATGGCGATGGCTACTTCATCGAGGCCGATCCCGACGACAACTCTGCCGCCGCGATGCCAGCGCCGAATGGCGGGTGCGATGCCACGTACGAGGCGTGCTAGCGCTTTTTTTTGAACGATTTCGAAATACCTACAGTGACCATGCGCACGTCCGCTTCCAAGAGAGTCGTCCGGTCCAGTCACGTGCATGAACTGCTGGCCTCGCAATGCGGTAGGCTGTGCTCATGCTTCGCGTGAGTTCTTCATCGCTCAGTTCCTACGAATCCATTTCACACCCAGCGCGCGCCATCGTCGCACTGTCTTTTGCGGCTTCCCTGCTTGCCGCCAGTTGCTCGCAAGATAGTCTCCGGAACTCGGCGGATAAACTGGACACGGGCACGGGCAGGGATGTGTCGGGGGCCAGTCTGGTCGGATTCTTCACGGGCCAGGTCCAGCAGGGCCAGGTGCCGTCGGACGGAACCAATCCCGAGGGACCGGCGTTGGTGGTAGTTACCGCCTCGAACCCGCAGCTCAACGCAGGTGAGCTCCTGCGTGTCGACGTCGGTTTCTCCGATGCGCAAGCTGACTTGTCGACGGTGAACTTCGGCATCGCCGGCCAACCGACCCACAACGTTCTGTCGGTGGAGAGCGTGGGCGCGCAGCCCAGCGGAACGATCATTCTCGACTTCACGCCGCGAAGCTATGACCCCGGTGACTACACCCTGGTCATCTCCGTCACGGATAAGGCCGGCCATACGAGCACATCCACAACCGTGAGCTTCACCATTCTCAGCCCAGACGCGGCCGCGCATGGAAACCAGGATGCTTCGGTTCCGGCTGATGCACCGGACGCAGCTGGCCCGCTAGACGACAGTGGCACGAACGACCTTCTCAGTGCTGGTGGAGGTTTCGACGCTGTCCCTGACACGCGGGAAGTTGACGTGTCCACCAACAAACCAAGCCTCGTTGCAAGCGTCGCAATCGTGAGCGTCGGCGCTGTCGACATAGGCAAGACCTCGTTCCCTGCCACCGTGACTTTCACCAACATCGGGAGCGTTGCCGGCGCTCTCACCGTGATACCAGCAGGTTCCGGCATTGCTGCCACCGGGTGCTCTGGAAGCCTCGCGGCTGGTCAGAGTTGTGTCCTCTCCATCACGGCGTCACCCACAAGCGCGGGCCCGATCACGGGCAGCGTTGCCGTGGCCGTCGCGAATGGCAACACGCTGACCATCGGCTTGACCGGCTCTGCCAGCCAGCCTGGCAGCTTGGCCAACCTTGCCCTTTCGCCGACGCAGATTTCGCTTGGCGATGTGCCCGTTGGTGCCACCCTCCAGTTCAGCGTCACCGTGACGGCTCAGTCGGCCCTGACCGGGCTGACGGTGGGCCTCCAGGGTGCGGATCTGAAGCTGGACGCGACCTCGAGCTGTACCGCAGCTCTGGCCGCGGGCGCCAGTTGCACCATTGTGGTCAACTTCTCGTCCGCAGTTCCCGGTTCGCCCACCAGCGATGCGGTGGTGGTCAGCCAAGGCGGCGTGACAAGAAGCGTTCCGGTGGCAGCGAACGTGCTCGCGCCGCCGAAGCTTGTGGCCACGCCGACGACCGGGAGTCTCGTCGCGGCCCCGGGCGGTTCCAGTAGCCCGCTCGATATCAACGTCGGCAACATTGGTGGCCTGACCACCGGCCAGCTCGGCGTTGCCCTGGCCGGCGCCAATGCCGCGGACTTCAAGATCGTCTCCGATACCTGCAGCTCCGCTACGCTGCTCGCAAGCAAGTTCTGCACGGTGACCGTGATCCTTTCGCCGGCATCGACCCCGACTGCTGCCGAGACGGCCACTCTGACCATCACCGACCAGGGGCCCTACGCCTCCGCCGTCACCGTGAACCTCAGCAGTACGCCCCGTCCTCCCGCTGGCCTGACCATCACGGGTGGTCCCGACCTCGGCTCCGTGTCTCCCGGCGCTTCCGGCGCGGAGGTGCTCTTCACCGTGTCCAACCCCAGCGTCACGCCCTCTGGCGGGCTGACGGCGTCGGTCAACAATGAGAACGTTACGATTTCCACGAACTCGTGCTCCACCGTGACGAGCCTAGGTCTGAACGAGACCTGCACCGTCGGCCTCATGCTTACGCCTGCGGCTACGGCCGCCCCGCAAGCGATTGCCTCGCTTCTGACCGTCGCGAGCGCAAGCAGCAAGGCTAACGTTGTGGTCACGGGTGCGATCGTTGGGGCTGACCCACTTTCCGTCACGCCCAGCTCGATCAACTTCGGCGTGGTCTCCGTGGGACAGACCTCTGCTGTCCAGACCATCGCGGTCAGGAACGTCGGCGCAACCGCGACTGGACCGCTCTCCGTGGTTGTGTCGGGAACGGGTGCTGCCCAGCTTGCCATCACCAGCAATACCTGCACCGCGCCCCTAGCCGCCGCCTCTACTTGCATCGTGGCGGTTCGCTTCAGCCCGACCGATACGAATGGGATCACCGGCATCGTCACCGTCAGCGACGGATCCACCGCCATCACTATTCCCGTGGTTGGCAGTGGCGCGTAGTTGTGGACACAATGGGCTGCTAGACGTCCGGGCCGTCGAGCAGAGTTACAGCCCCTTGAGAACGACCCCGTAGCGGTCGAGGATGTCGGCGGTGGCGGCGGAGAGGGCGGCCTCGGATTCGTTCTGATCCACGGTCGCGCGCAAGAGGCGTGTTTGGGCGTCCTTGAGCTCTTGCTGGCGCAACAGCACGTCGTTGTTGGTGGCCCGCCCGGCTTGGAAACGGGCGCGCTCGGCATCGAGGTTCAGCTGCGCGAACGCGACCTCGCGCTGGCCAAGAGCCACGCGCGTGCCGGCGGTGCGGACGCTGCGGGCCGCGCGCAGAACCAGGTCGCGCAATTGCACCGCGAAGTCCTCGGCATCGATGTGGGCGAGATTCAGCTCTTCCTCGGCGGCGCGCATCTGTCCACGCGCGGCTCGGTTCTCGACGGGAAGCTCGAAGGCCAGTCCCGCGGACCAGGCCAGGGCGCCGAAGCCCGACGCTTGCCTGACGGAGTCGCCCAGGCCCGGTTTCCAGCCTACCGGGCCCACGCTGCCTGTGAAGTCGAGCCGGGGGCGCAAGGTGCTGCGTGCCGTGGTCACGTCGGCCTGGGAAAGCCCGAGCCCAAGCTTGAGGGCGCGCAGTTGGGGATTGGCTGCGAGCGCGCGGCCGACGTCGGCGGCTTCATCGACGCTTGGCGCACCGGTGGCTGGCGCGTCGGTCGCGGTGAGCAGCGGACTCGACACCTCGGTGGAAACGCCAAACAAGCGTTGCAAGTCCAGGCTGCGAAAGAAGAGAATCTGCTCACCTGTGGCCATGTCTTCCAGGCGCTGGGCGATGGCTCGCTCGACCGAGGCCGCGTCCGCGTCGGCCAGACGTCCCACGCCAATCAGCGCCTTGGTGATGCGCAGCTGCTCTTGCGCCAGGTCGAGCGCCGACCGCCGAATGGCGAGATCCTGTGTGGCGTAGGCCAATTCCCAATACGCGATGACCACATCGCGAAGAACATTGCACGCGCGCATTTGGCGCCCCAGTTGCGCGGCATCTTGCTGGATGCGCGCCTTGCGCAGATTGGCCAGGGTGACCTCGGTTCCGAAGCCGCGTAGAATCGGGTGCGAGAAGGTCAGGGCAAGGCTGCTGCTGGTGATGGATCCGCCCGGTCCGGCCGCCTCGGAGAGCGGGGCGGATGCGAATCTGCTGGCCGTGGCGGCGAGCCGGAGGCTTCCGCCGGTCTCCAATCTGCGCGACAGACCCAAGGCCAAGTCGGTGGTCTTCACCCAGGTCGATTCCGTGCAAATCGGCACGCACGAGAGCGGTGGCGCCAAGGCACGGCCGCTTGCCAGGGCAGCGTCGAAGACAACATCGAACTGTCCCTCGGCCGCCAGGTGGCGAGCCTCTGCTTGCGCGACCGCCACGCGCTCACGGCGCAAGTCGGCGTTGCCAGCCACCGCCCGCTCGATTGCTTGCTTGACCGACAACGGCTGCGTCTCCTCGGCGCAGGCCCTCGGGCATGCAAAGCAAGCGGCGACGAGCGCGGCGCTGATGCACAGGAAAACCTTCATCGGATGGTGTCTCCACCGCGCAGTATGCCCTGGACAAAGGTTGGCCGGAGATAGAACCCGCACTTGCCGAGGCGCACGGGGTTTCCGTCGGGGTCGAAGGCGGCGCGCAGGTCGTCCGCGTTTCTCGCCTTGGGACGGACTTGCATCACCTGGCCAAGGTGGCCGGTGATCTCGGCCGAGCGTCCGCGGCGGAAGTAGTCGCGTGCGAAGAGCTCGAAGTCCGCGCGCAGGGCGGACTCCTCGTCGGGCGACGGTGTCCACAGGTTCACGGCCACCACGCGCCGCTCACCCACCGACCGGGCAGCTTGGGGAACCTCCAGCGCGATGAAGAGAACCTGGGACAACTTCCGGCGCGCGTAGCTGGTGGTCCAGGATTCGCCGGCGATGGCCACGGGATCGATGTGGCACACAGCGGTCGATTCCAGCGGAGCCAAGTTGCCGTGAACGGGTACGGTTTTGAGCTCGATACCAAGCGCGGCGAAGTCCGGGCCGTGCACAGGACCGTCGCCGCCGCCGAGCTCGCGTTCGATGACTTGTCCGGACCAGCCCTTGGTCCTCACCGCGCCCACCGGCACCGGCATGCCCAGGCCATCGGCCACTTCGGCCAGCGTCGCGCCCAAGAGGGCGCGTGCGTGGCGGAGCAATGCTTCGCGATCAGGCGTGGTGAAATTGGCCAGAAGAAGGTGCCTAGAATCTGCCCCGTGCAGTCAAGCCACCACCACCGCCCGGCAGCAACATGAAGCCGACCGAGGAGTCGTCTCCCGAGGACGAATCGCCACCCTTGTGGTGCAGGATGATGAGGACCGCATCGACCGCCGCGCCCACGGCCGCGACGCCAAAGAGGGCATAGGATGTATAGGCCAGGGGCCGGGCGGAATTGCATTCGTTGTTGGCGGTCGCCAGCAGCGCAGGATCCTTGCTCGCATCGGCCTGGCACGCGCTCATCTTGCTGCGCGCGGCGAGGTTGAGGCCGACGCCAACCACCAGGGCGGCTGCGCTGGCTCCACCCACGACCCATTCCACCACGTGCGACGAGGTTTCAGGTTCAGGCTCTGGCTCCACGGGCTTTCGCACGATCGGCGCTGGCTTGGGCTCTGGGGGCGGGGCCAATTCCTCTTGGGGCGGCACTGCGGTCTTGTCACCGCCTGCCTCGCCGTTCGCGTCCTCGGGCGAGACGATCGCGGTGCCGGATGCGATCTTCTCTTCAAGTGCCTTGATCTTGTTTTTGACGTCTTCCTTGTCCTGGGCGTCGGGCTTGAGTGTCAGATAGGCCTTGAACATCTTCAGCGCCAGCTCGTTGTCGCCGCTGCGCTCGGACACTCGGCCCAGGTTGTACGCGGTGAAAGGGTGCGCGACCATTTTGTACGAGCAGGCATACGAGCGCGTGGCCTCGGCGTCGTTGCCGCCGTTCTCGGCGGTTTCAGCCATGCCGAACCATTCCTTGGCTAGCTTGCGGCGCTCTTGCGGATCTTCGGGGGATGAGGCCGGACATTCCGCTGCGCGTGCGGCACCGGGACCGAAGAGCAGGAGTGCAAAGCAGGTGGTGGCGAGCCGCCGGGAAATTCGTCGTGCGAGAGTTGTGTGCTTCATTTCTTTGCCAAATGGCTAGAAGGGGTTGGGGCGAGGATCTTTGGTCTTCTTGACGCTGGGCTTGTCGTCGAACGGGTTCGGGCGCTTGCCTGTGCCGGCTTCGAATCCGCTCTCGGGGTGTAGTATCGCGCGTTTTTCGCCAGAGGCGCCCCGGTTTTTCTTCTTTCCGGGCGTGGTTTCTTCGACCGGGGTGGTTGTTTCTGCCGGTGGTCGGGGCGTCTCCCCTACATGTGGGGGAGTTGTCCCCTTGTTGCCAACCGCGGCTCCTTCGAGCGCGGGTAGGGTTTCCACCATGGGTCGCACAGGCGCCAACGGCTTCTCCTCGGGGATGGGCTCTACCAATGGCTTCTTGGTGGCGTAGTAGTAGGCCGCGCCGCCCACGGCAAGCACGGAAAGCACGACAGCGACGGGGACGGCCATCTTGCTCAAGGTTCTCGGGCGCAGGTCGGGAACGGCTTCGATGGGGGGGCGACCCGCGGGTGGTTTGAACGTGCGACTACTGGCTTCCGATCGGACCCTGGGGCCTGAACCCGATCCTTCCGGACGGCTGGCGCCGGTTCTGGAATGGCCGGTCTTGTTGGCGGCCAGATTGGGGAACGCCACGTCGATGGGCGGATCGGACTCCTGCATGTCGAGGGCAAGCCGGGCGGCGCGCTGCCATTGCAAGTGGTCGCTGGGGAACCAGGACTTCATCAAGGCCGAAAGGTCGTGCGAGCTGGCTCCACCGGCCGAGAAAACCCACTTCTCGAGTGCGATGCGCATCTCTTCGGCGGTTTGGAAGCGTTCCTCCACGTTGCGGGCAACCGAGCGGCGGATGATGGCATCGAGCGCTGGATCGACCTCCACGAACTTGCTGGCGCTTGGAATGGGCTCGTAGACCACGGCGCGCAAGGTTGCGAGCTCGTTTTCGCGCAAGAACAGCCGTCGCCCAGCCACGCATTCCCACAGCACCACGCCCAGCGAAAAAATGTCCGCGCGTGCGTCGACGGACTCGCCGCGGGCCTGCTCGGGCGCCATGTAGCCAAGCTTGCCCTTGAGCGAGCCGGAATTGGTGTCGCCCAGCCGGCCGAGGGCGCGCGCGATGCCGAAATCGATGACCTTCACCGAGCCCTCGAAGGACACCATGATGTTTTGGGGCGAGACGTCGCGATGGACCAGTCCGAGCAAGTTGCCCGAGGCATCGGTCAGCTGGTGGGCGTGGTGCAGGCCGGCCGCCGCATTGGCCACGACGAGCGCGCCCAGCGTGTGCGGAATCGGTGTCTTGGCTTTTTCGGACTGCTGGAGGATGGCGGCCAGGGGCTTGCCCTGAACCAGCTCCATGGCGAGAAAGTACTCGCCGCTGTCGGTGCGACCCACCTCGGTGATGCGCACCACATTGGGGTGGTCGAGCATGGAGGCGATGCGTGCCTCGTCGAGAAACATAGCGATGAAGTCGGACTTCACGGCCAAGTGAGGCAGAACCTTTTTGACGACCACCAGGGTCTTGAATCCGGACAGCTCGCCTTGCCGAGCAAGGTACACCTCGGCCATGCCGCCAACCGCGAGGCGGGACAGCAGCTGGTAGCGACCGAGGGTCACGAACTCTTGAACCACCGGTCCCGGGGTGGTTGCTGGCGCATGCAAGCCGCGGCCGGGCGGGGGCAACGGGGTCCGGTTGATGCCGGGATCGGAATTGGTGAGACCGGTCTTGAGCGCTGGAAGTGGTGGATTGCCGGACGGAGTGGCCGCCAAATTGTGGGTACCGGTCTTGACCACCGGCAAAGGTGCGCCGGACGGAGTGGCCGCCAAATTGTGGGCGCCGGTCTTGATCGGCGGCGGACGGCTACCCGTCGGAGTCAGCGCGTGGGTACCGGTCTTGACCGCAGGCGGAAGTCCAGCGGTCGGCGTTGCCGAGGGATTCTGCGTGAGGCCGGTCTTGGACACAGGCAAGGAGACATTGCCGGAGCCTGCCTCAGCAGTCGGTGTCACGCCGCTTCCAGTGCGGAGCGTGGCGTTCGCTGCTTCAGCTTCGGTGCCAGGATTGCGAGCCATTTCCCCTATCCGCTGCGGATCATCTCATGGGTGGCTTTGGAGGGCCAGTCCTACGCGCATGCTGGGCTAATTGGTCGCGCGGGAGGCCGTCCAGGAACCTCCAACGAAGTACATTCCCCCTTGTGCGTTAACCGCGGCCGACCACAACCCTGGCCCCGCGGACACGCTGCCGGCTCGCCCCCCAAGTCCCAGCGCATCGGCACGCCCATCCCCGTCCAAATCGACGACGGGAGTCGAGCCAGAAAGGAAGAAGTCGAGCGCCTTGCCGTCCAGGCTGTCAAAAGCCCCAGCGAGCTTGAAGGCCAGCGCGCCAAGGCCTTTAGTGCAGGCGTCAAGCAGGCAGCCCCTGCCTTGCTTGAGCTGATCGCAGACGGCTGCGTCGAGGGCGGAGCATCCGGACAGCACAGTGCCTTGGTCGCTCACATGCGCCAGACCAAAAACCGCGCTGACCAGGCTCTGGCTGTCCTGGGCGCCCCGGGACTTGAAGCTGGTGGCTTCGAAGGCGTAGCGCGCGGTGGTGCCAAGGCGCAGGGTGAACCCGTGGCTGGGAACGGAAAGCTGGCCAGCCTTAAGCGTGGCCAGAATGCCGGAAACGCTTGCAACCGGGAGACCCAGGGTTGGCGTCTTGAAGGTGATCGGCGCCAGTGCGTCGGGGAAGGTCAGCCCAAGGAGGTCGTGCTTGACCACGTAGCTGTTGATGTCGCTACCGGCCGTGATGGTCATCTGGGAATCGATGCGCAGATCGTTCAGCAAGGCGGCGATCTCGTCCGCGAAGGCGCCCAGCCTGGCCCCCTGCAACTGGCCACGCGTGTCTTCGAACAGGGCATCGACGATGGACTCGAGGCTGGGGTTGCCAGCGCTGTCGCTCTGGCCGCGGCAGGGCGTATCGGTTGCGCTGGTTCCGCTACCTGATGCGGCTGCCTGACCTCGACGTGCGAAGAGCTGATCGCCCAGGGATCCCTCGGCACCGGGCACGGGGACGCAGTCCAGGGGATCCTTGACCGCGTCCGTGGCGAGCGCGTCGAGGGTGCAGTCGAGCCACAGCCGTGCTGGGTCGAGAGGACAACGGGTCCACTGTCGCCAGGCAGACTGAATCGCGGCCAGTGCCCGTGGCGCGGGAACGAGCTTGAAGTCAGACGCCACCTGGTAGGTCCCGAGTGGTACCGGAAACAACCGGTCCATGAAGAGTGTGGCGCGGATGGTTCCCGACTCAATCAGTGACGAGCCAGGGATATCGATGCAGCCGCCAATTTGCACGAAGGTGTTGCTGTCGAGCCCCAGCCCCACGACCGCGTGGCTACCGCTGGCGGCGATTCCCGAAAACACCCAGGTTCCATTCGCGGCGACGGTGTGCGGTGAACGCGGCCGGGTGGGCGCGGCATTCAGGTTGGTCAGGTCCAGGTCGCCGCAAGTCGTGTTGTCGAAGAACAGCAGGCGCGTGGTTGCGATCGAGGTGGTGCCAAGCAGGACATCGGCCGGCAGGGGCAGGATTTCTACCGAATAGGCGTTGGTGGTGACCATGATGTCGGCCTGTGCGTCCGTTGAACCCTCGCACGAGGCCTTGATCGAGAAGGACGCTGGCTGATTGTCGCTGGTCAGATTTCCAACGATCACTTCCAACACGACGTTGCCCGTGCTGTCAGTCAATGCCTGATCCGCAGAGATCCGCGCGTCGACTGTTCCATCGCTGCTGTCATCCTGTAGGATGGCAAACCCGACGGTGTAGTTGGACACAGGCAGCCCGTTCTCGTCGCGCAGCGCGAAGCGGACACGTCCGCTGCTGCCCGGGCGAATGACCAGCGTGTCGGGCGGCCCGCTGAGGGTGAGGTGGCTCGATGGTGCGGCATCGGGCAAGGGCAGGTGCGCGCTCGATCGGCAGCCGGCCGCGGCAAAGGCAGCCACGAGGCAGAAGGCAAAGTGCACGATGCGCGACAGACGAATCATGGGGCCACTGACGCGCCCTACGGTAGCACGAGTTGCTCTCGTTGACCTTCGTGCATCTCACGAGTAAACCCAGCCAGTACACATGCCCGGCTTCACGCACCTGCATCTTCACACCCAATACAGCCTGCTCGACGGCGCGATTCGCCTCGACGAGCTTTTCCCCAAAGCGCTGTCGCTGGGCATGAAACAGGTGGCCATGACCGACCATGGCAACCTCTTTGGCGCCCTCGATTTCTACTTGAAAGCGAAAGCCCACGGGGTCAAGCCCATCTTGGGTTGTGAAACCTATGTGGCCGAAGATCGCCTGGACCGTTCCGAGCGCCGCAGCCACCACCTCGTGCTCTTGGCCAAGAACCTCACCGGCTGGAAGAACCTGTCGTACCTGAACTCCATGGCGTTCCTGGAGGGCTTCTATTACAACCCGCGCATCGACCGGAAGCTGCTGCGTGGGCGCTCCGAGGGCTTGGTGGCGCTGTCCGCGTGCTTGGGCGGCGCGGTGTCGAAAGCGATCCTCCACAGCGGCATGGACAAGGCCGAGCAGGTGGCGCGCGAGTACGACGACATCATGGGCCGGGGCAACTACTTCATGGAAGTCCAGGCCAACGGCGTGCCCGAGCAGGAAACCGTCAACGCCGGCATCATCGAGATCTCCAAGAAGACCGGCATTCCCATCATCGCCACCAACGACTGCCATTATCTCGAGCGGCGGGACGCGCGCGCGCACGAGATCCTGATGTGCGTGGGCATGAAGACCACGATCAACGATGCCAAGCGCATGCATCACCCGACGGACGCCTACTACCTGCGTTCGCCCGAGGAAATGAACGTGCTGTTCAAGGATCTGCCCGAGGCGCTGGAAAACGCCGAGCGCATCGCGGACATGTGCAACGTCGAGCTGAAGCTG
>Ga0302322_100001545_pt1 | contig 18881 bp, 14 predicted proteins | sample Fen_T0_2_FD_203757 | JGI IMG/M metagenome (GOLD analysis project Ga0302322, IMG submission 203757) | Peat permafrost microbial communities from Stordalen Mire near Abisko, Sweden - Fen_T0_2 | ecosystem: Environmental > Terrestrial > Soil > Wetlands > Permafrost | place: Sweden: Abisko... | reverse complement strand
GGAGGGGAAAGTTGTTCCCGTGCCGGGGGCGGGGACGATGCGGGTCCGGCTGGGTACCTGAGTTTCTGTAACATTTAAGGTTCGATTTTTCATGGTCAGAGAATCTTGGTTTGTACAACACGTGGCGCGGGCAGGCAAAAGTGAACGGCTCCCCCCGACTTGGGTGGATAGAGCAGATTTATGCTGAAGTCTTCTTTTACGCCGCTTTGGCATGGTTGTAAAGTAAATTGTTTATTAAATTTTGTCGGCGGTTTTCACGGAGGGAGACCAGGCAATTTATTGGGGTGGTGGCGGCGGCGGGAGGGAGCGCGAGGGGCAACCTGAGATTTCCGGGGGCTCGTGACTTCCGTGGCGCTGGCGCTTGGCACCGCGCAGTCCGTGACCACTGGCTCCTACGCCCAGTCTCAAGAAACACCCCAAACCCGGGCGCGATAAAAAACGATGGACTTCCAGCGCCGGGCCACCCAAACTCAGCCAACCCCCAACCGCCTGTCCCCAGGCATCAACCAGAATGAGCCATGGAACTTAAAGTTGTTTGTCCGTGCGGTCAAAAATTCGCCTTTGACGTGGAGCCGGTCGACGGCCAGATGCCGTTTACGGTCAACTGCCCGAGTTGCAATGCGGATGGCACCGCTGCGGCCAACGACCTGATCACCGCGCAGTTCGCGGCGGCACCGCCAACGGCGCCGTCCCCGCGCACCTCCGGCCGGTTGCGGATAAGCCTCCCCACCCCGGCGGTGACCGCCACGGTAACGAATGATAATCCGGCCCCGCGACCGGGAGCGTTTCGCCAGGCAGCCGCGGCGGCCGCGCTCAATCCGCCGAAGAAATCCAGTTTTGGCATGGGGTTGCTGGGCGGTTTCATCGGGGCGCTGGTCGGGGCGGTGATCTATTTTCTGGTCTTCAAATATACGGACTGGCAGTTCAAGCTGCTGGCGGTGGGTGCGGGTGCGCTGGCCGGCTGGCTGGCGGAGTATCTTGGCAAGGGCGAAGGCAGCAAGGAGTTGGGCGGCATCACGGCGATTTTCGTTTTGGTCGGCATCATCGGCGCCCAATACTTCGTGACGCTGGGCTGGTGGCACCATATCAACGATCTGGAATTAAAGGCTGCGCAAGCCGAATACAGTCTCAGCGTGACCGCGGCCAAGGAGGCGGTGCAGGCGGTTGCCACGGGGACGGATGCGGAGATCCGCGCTTATCTGGCCAAAAAAGCCGGCGACGCCGGCGAACAAACCAAACTAACCGACATTACCAGCGAACAGATCAAGGACTTCCGCGAAAACCAACTGCCGGAATTCAAGGAATTGGCCAGCGGCCAGCTCACCCAGGCCGCCTTCGAACAAAAGTATGAGTTAAAAACCACGCAGACGGAGGCGGAAAAGGCAGCGAATGAGAACAGTTTCAAAAGTATCTTCTTAGTGCTATTGCTGAGTAAATTCAATCTCGTCTCACTGGCGGCGGCAGCGGGCGTGGCCTACAAGTTAAGCGCGAACGCCTGATGGTGACACCCGGAAAGAGATCGCCTCGACCGGGCGGTGCATTTGAACACAGTCCTTGGTATCATTCATCGTAACCGAACGCAGTGTTTCAAGGCAAAGTATGTCCGGGAAGCACCTCTCCCCGGCCCTCTCCATGAACCTCTGTTCAAGCGGAGGCAGTTGGGATAAGCGTGAAGTTTGTTTTTTGCGAGTTTTTGCAGCCAGCGCGTCTCTGTTTCCAAGACTCTGGCGGCATAGGCTTTGAGTCCTTGCTCCACGTACGTCATGGCATGACGCAACAAGCGGTAAAACAACAAGGCCACATTGGCGGCCAAGCCGCCGCACAAAACCTTCGCCCGGCCCGCACGAGGTGTGCCAGTAGCCGGGCAGGCGGGCTGCCAGCCCGCGATACAGCCGACTGCCAGTCGGCGCTACGACCGAGACAAATCATGCCGGGCTTCGGCCAACGGCTGACGCGCTACTCCCGATCAGGTTCAGGGGTTCAATGCGCGAATTTTTTAGGGGGATTCTCGCCCCATTTTGCTGACGCAAAACGCGGCGAGGATCGAACCCGGTGAGGCAAGGCCAAACGAACTTGGAGCGGCTTCAGCAGCTTTGACATGGTGCCGGAAGCCGTTAAAACGGCTGCGTTCGTCAGCGCCAGTCCACCACCGGGCTGAAAGCCCGGTGCTAATGAAAGAAAGGCAAACCAGCAGCGATGAGATATCCGGGTTAGAGCATTTCCAGCAAGGTGCCAGACTGGCGATTGGCCTTTCCGGCGCCGGGAAAATATTTCATGCTGCGGCCATGCCGATTCCAATCCTCAGCGTCCCGCAAATGCGCGAATGGGAACGCGCCACCTGGGCCACAGGCCAGACGGAGGCGGAGGTGATCCGCCGCGTGGGCAAACGGCTCGCCCGCCGCGCGCGCCGGCTGACGCACCCCGACGACTTCATCCTGATTCTCGCGGGCAAAGGCCACAACGGGGACGATGCGCGGGCGGCCAAGGAATTTCTCGACGAGCGCAAGGTGAAGGTGCTGGAAGTGTTGCTCCCGGAAAGCGACCTCCCGACGCTGCAACTGAAGCTGGCGGAAAAACCCGCGCTGATCATTGACGGGCTGTTCGGCGTCGGCCTAAACCGGCCGCTCTCCAAGGCGTGGCAGCAAATCATCGCCACGGTGAATGCGGCCCAACTGCCGATCCTGGCGGTGGACGTGCCGTCCGGCCTGAATGCGGAGACCGGCAATCATTTTGGCACGGCCATCACCGCGACGGTGACGCTGACGGTCGGCGCGCCCAAAGCCGGCCTGCTGGCCAAGGCGGCCGCGCCGTTTGTGGGGCGGCTGGAAGTGGCTACCGAGGTGGGACTCATCCCCTGCCCGCTCACGGCGGAACTGAACTGGATTCAGGCGGAGGATTTTGCCGCGTTCCCCCCGCCCCGCCCCGCCGCCGGTCATAAAGGCAGTTTCGGCCATGTCGCGATTGTCGCGGGCAGCCACGGGTTTCACGGCGCGGCCGTGCTGGCCACGCGCGGGGCGCAGCGGGCGCAGCCGGGGCTGACCACGCTGTTCACCCCGGAAAGCATCTATCTGCCCGTGGCGGCGCAGTTGCAATCAGCCATGGTAAAGGTCTGGCAAAAGGAAATCTCGCTGCCGGCGAACACCACCGCCGCCCTCATCGGCCCGGGCATGGCGGATCCGGAAATTTGCGAGCCGGGAAAGAATTTTGCCCGCCGGCTCTGGAATGAGGCGGCCTTTCCCGTGGTGGCCGATGCGAGCGCACTCGACTGGTTGGAACCGCAGCCGGCGGTGCCGGGCACGCGGGTGATCACGCCCCATCCCGGCGAGGCGGCGCGGCTGCTCCAGACCACGACCGAGGCGGTCCAGGTGGACCGGGTGCGGGCGGTGCGGGAACTCTCCCAACGCTTCGGCGGCGCGTGGGTGGTGCTGAAAGGCAGCCAGACCCTGATTGGGCGCGGCGAAGGCCCCATTTTTGTGAACAGTTCGGGCAATCCGCAGCTCGCGCAAGGCGGCAGCGGCGACTTGCTGGGCGGCTTCATCGCCGGTCTGCTTGCCCAACCGGCACTGGCCGCCGACGTTGCCCGGACCCTGACATACGCCGTCTGGCAGCACGGCGCGGCCGCCGACCAATTGCAGGCTCGACGAACCAATTGGATCATCGAAGACCTGGCCAATGAGCTTGGCAATGCGCGGTGAAACGGCAGTGAAGTGGAAGGAAGCTGGTAAACCGGCCGCAGTGATCAGTTCCACGGCTGCCACTTTTCTCCGCCACAAACCAGACGAATGGATTGCCCGAGTGGCTGCCACCAGAGTGGTTTCATATTGGGATCGTTTTCAGGCCGGCTGAAACCTCCCAAGTCAGAGGCGCGGAGATGGCTTTCCCCACGTCTCGATAAAGTCTGGCAACCGCCCGGCCGATCCTACGCCCCCTCAGTGGGCCGGCAGGAAACGGTTGAGAATTTCGTTCCGCGGCAGCGCCTGTTTCTTCAGTGCTTCCTGGCGTTCCGTCACGCCCTGACCATAGGTCGCGGGTGGATTGGGGTTGCGATACAGCACGCCGGTGTAAAGCTTGGTGCCATAGTCCCGCGCCAGTTCGGTCGCGCGCGCGCGGTCGGAGGCATCGTGGCCCAGGGCTTCCAGGCTTTGCATATTGGTCTTGTGCGCCTTGAGCTGCTGGTCTTCCGCGCCGTAAGTCACGCAGGGCGACTGAACATTGATGAAGGCGAAGCCGGGGAAACGGATGCCTTCCTCGATGATTTTGGCGAGGCCGGCCATGTCGGCGGGCGTGCCCTGGGCCACAAACGAGGCGCCATAGCCCATGACATAGAGCAGCGGGTTCACGGGTTCTTCGAGACTGCCAAAGCTGGAGGTGACGGTCTTGCGGCCGCGCGACGAGGTGGGCGAGAGCTGCCCTTTGGTGAGGCCGTAAATCTGGTTGTCCATCACGATGTAGGTGAGATCCATGTTGCGCCGGATGACATGTGCCACGTGACCGCCGCCGATGGAAAAGCCGTCGCCGTCGCCGCTGGCCACGAGCACGAGGAGTTCCGGGTTGGCGAGTTTGATGCCCTGCGCGATGGGCAGCGAACGCCCATGGACGGTGTTAAAACCGTAGGCGGTGGTGTAGCCGGGAATGCGGCTGGAACAGCCGATGCCGGAGACGAAGGCGATCTCATGCGGCGGCCGGCCAATGTTCGAGAGCGCGCGCGTGATGGCGGTAACGACGCCAAAATCGCCGCAGCCGGGGCACCAGATGGGCTTGAGGTCGCTCTTGAAATCGCCGGCTTGAAATTTGAGCGGCGAAACCGGTTTCGCCATCGGTTCGAGAGTAGTCATGATAAGGTCGCTTTCGGGAAAGGGTTTTGGCGGGTTAGTCCGCGATGGCTTCGGGTTGGGGCTGTTGATTGCCCTGGAGGGCCACCACCATGTCGCGCAGCCGCTTGAGCACTTCGGTCGGCAGGATCGGATTGGAGCCGCTCTTGGCGAACGGGGTCACCTCGAGCGGCAGGTTCACATACATCCGCACGATGCGGTAAAGTTGCGCCTGATAGGATTGTTCGATGAACAGGCCGCGCTGGACCGACGCGAAGAAATCCTGATAGACCGGTTCGGCCACGGGATAAAGCAGCCGGGGCACAAGCAGCTTGACCTGCAGGCCTTCCGCCTGGGCCAACCGGAGCGCTTCGCGCGCCACGCCCGCCACACTGCCCCAACTGACCATGCCAATGGGGGCTTCCGGGTCGCCTTCCACGGTGAACAAATCGCGGCGGTTCTTGAGCGGATTGAATTTGCTGAACCGCTTTTCATTCATGCGCGCGTGCATCTCGCCGCTGGCGGTGGGCCGCCCCTGCTCATTGTGTTCGATGCCGGCCGCGAGATAATTACCACCCAGCATGCCGGGATGGCTGATGGGGCTGATGCCGGACTCGGTCAGTTTGAAACGGGCGTAATTGGTCAGCTCAGGCCCGACCGGTCGCCGCCGCTCGATGATTTGGAACTTCGAGGTGTCAATCGGATCGACGGTTTCCTTGCGCTGCGCGATTTCCTGGTCGGACAACACAATCACAGGCGTCTGGTAATACTCGGCCAGATTGAAGGCTTCCACCGTCACGGCGAACATGTCGGCCACGCTGGTCGGGGCGAGAATGGGCCGCAGGCAATCGCCGTGGGCGGAGAAGGCGGCCTGGAACAAATCGGATTGCTCTGCCTTCGTGGGCATGCCCGTGGAAGGGCCGCCGCGCTGGACATTGACGCACACGAGCGGCAATTCGGCGAGACTCGCCAGCCCGAGCATCTCGGTCTTGAGCGACATGCCGGGACCGGAGGTGGCCGTCATGGCCTTTTTGCCGGCGAAGGAGGCGCCGACAACCGCGCCGATGCCGGCGATTTCATCTTCCGCCTGCAACACCGTGCCGCCATATTTCCAGATTTCGCGGTCGAGAAATTGCATGATTTCAGTCGAAGGCGTGATGGGATAGCCGCCGAAGAAGGTACACCCGGCAAAGATGGCCGCCGCCGCGCACATGTCGTTGCCATCGGTGAGCAGCTTCGTGATGCCACCGGCGTGGGGCGCGCCCAGTTTGCGGTTTTCTTTGAGCGGATTTGCTTCGGCGAAATCGAGCCCAGCCTGGAAGGCGCGGACGTTTCCTTCCACCACGGTGGCGCCCTTCTTGGCAAATTTCTTGCGGATGCCCGCCAGCATGCTTTCCCGGCCGATGCCGAACCAGCCGGCCAGCAGTCCGGCGATGACGATATTCTTGGCCTTGTCGGTGCCGGCATGTTGCGCGGCCATTTCGGTGATCGGCACGCTGAAGACCACGGCGGGTTTAACGCCTTGCAACGGCAGGTTATCGGGCGCCACGCCGGTGTTGCTCTCGTAAATTACAATGGTGGCGGCTTCGACCGGCAGTTCGGCCCCAAACCGGCGGAAATCCTCCCAGTTGAGGGCCACAGCCACATCGAGCGGACCGTTGGGATTCAGCACGGGCTGGGTGGCCAGGCGCAACCGGCAGGACGCCTCGCCGCCGCGGATTTGCGAGCCGAAGCTCTTGGTCATGACGCAGTGATATCCTTCGAACGCTGCCGCGGTGAGCAGCGATTCACCCGCTGAAATCACGCCGTCGCCACCGGAGCCGGCAATGCCGATAATCAAATCTTCACTCATGCATAACCACTACAACCCATATCTGCCAGTTCTGCTCACCTCTAATTGGCAAATTCACGCTCTATTTTACCATTAGTAAGTGGCTCATCCGGAATGGGAAAATAAGAAATGAAACCGGGCAGCCACAGCCGGGCCAAGGCTCCTTCTCCTCCGGTACCATGGCCACTATACCTCGGGAAGCAGGATATATGTCTCGTGCTATTGGCCGGCCGGTTGCCGGTTGCCAATGTTGCCTTGGGCGTGCTAAATTCACAACGTCATGCAAGTCACCATGGAAATGCCCGATCAAGTTGCCCGTCAATGGGGAAACACCCCAGACGCGGTGAGCCGTCATGTCATGGAGGACGCCGCAGTGGAAGGGTATCGCGCCGGACGCCTCACCCAGCGGCAGGTGGGGACCATGCTGGGGCTGGATTATTGGCAGACGGAAGCTTTTTTGAGTGAACGCGCCGTGCCGCTGAACTATTCCGCCGCCGATCTTGCCGCCGACCATGCCACCCTGGAAAAAATTCTTCCCCGGCTGTGAGCGTGGTCGTTTCTGACACCACGCCGTTGCACTATCTGATATTGTGCGGTGCGGAAACGATCTTGCCCCGATTATTTCGACAGGTGGTCATTCCTCCGATGGTTTTCAGCGAAATGCAGCAACCCAACACGCCGCCCGCCGTTCGTGCCTGGGCGGCTGCGTTGCCGGCATGGGTTGCCATCCAGACACCCAAAACGATGAATCTGACCTTGGAGATCGACGCCGGGGAATTGGAAGCCATTTGTCTGGCCCAGGAAATCCATGCCGTTGCCGTTTTGATGGATGATCGCGCCGGAAGGAACGCCGCGATTCATTGCGGGCTGACGGTCGTTGGCACCATTGGCCTGTTGGAACAAGCGGCAGCGTTTGGCTTCATCGACTTACCGGCCACACTTGCACGGTTGCACCAGACGAATGCGCGGCTTAATCCCGAACTTATTCTGGCCGCGCTTGCCCGGGATAAAGCACGACGGGAGAAAAAATAATCCCCGAAACGCCTCCGAATTAACTGTGAAAAACGGCGGAATATCGGGGTGTAGCCGGGATTCCTGTCCGAACAGTTTTCCCAAAATCAGCTGTTACCATCAACCCTGCTGGACAGCAAGGTGGCAGACGAAACCCCAACCAAGCCACACACTATCATGGATGATGCATAAGTTTTTAGTGGATTTTTTAGCTCAACTTCTGCAAAACTAGTCCAACGGCCGGGCTCGGAGACCACTTGGCGCATGGCTATGGGGAAATTTCCACAAGGCCCACGGTGCAAATCTATTAAGTTGATGAAAACATACCTGATTATATTCAGTGTCCTGGCATTATCGTTCACCAGGCTCTCCGCCCAAGTCCCCCAATGGATCAGCTATCAAGGACGGATTGTTGCCGACGGCACAAATTTTACCGGCACCGGCCAATTTAAATTTGCCCTGGTGAATGGCGGTACGCCCGGGGTCAGCTTGTGGAGCAACGACGGCACGAGTGTCGCCGGCAGCCAGCCGACGGCACCGGTCTCCCTGTCCGTCGCGGCCGGACTTTTTAATGTCCTGCTGGGGGATGAAACCTTGCCCAACATGACGGCCGTGCCGGTGACGGTTTTCGCGAATCCGGTGGTCCGGCTGCGCATCTGGTTTAATGACGGGGTTCATGGCTTCAGCCAACTCACGCCCGATCAGCCGTTTTCCGCCGTCGGTTATGCCATGATGGCAAGGAGCGTTCCGGCTGAAGCCATCACGACGGCCCAGCTTGCGCCCGGCGCCGTCACGAGCCTCCAGTTGGGCGCGGGGGCCATCCAAAACGGGAACCTCGCCAACAACGCGGTGACCGGCACCAAGATTGCCGCCAGCACCATCGACATCACGAAGCTCAGTTTCACCCCGCTCACGGCCGAGGTGGATCCCAAGGTGGCCGTCACCACCAACAATGCGATTCCCCGGTGGAACGGCACGGCCTTGGTGAATGGCACGCTCTTTGACAATGGCAATATCGGCATCGGCAAAACCAATCCCGTGGCGAGGCTGGACGTCAGTGGCGGCATCGCCATCAACGGCACCAACGTCATCAATACTTTGGGCCAGTGGGTGGGAAGTCCCACCGGATTGGTGGGGCCGCAGGGTATACCAGGCGCAACAGGCCCGGTTGGGCCAACAGGGCCGGCTGGAGCCACCGGCCCCGCGGGAGCACCCGGCGTGGCTGGCCCCGCCGGCGCCACTGGACCAATCGGACCGGCCGGTGCGACCGGGCCAAAAGGTTTGAACTGGCGGAGCACCTGGAGTTCCACCACCCCTTATGCCACCAACGACGCCGTACAATACAGCGGCTCGGCTTGGATGGCACTTCAGGCCAGCACGAACATAATTCCCACAGCCGGGGCGAACTGGAGCTTGCTGGCGTCGAGAGGTGACACCGGGTTACAGGGGCCGCAAGGCGCGACGGGTGTCACCGGCGCCACTGGTCCCCAAGGACCGCAAGGGCTCCAAGGGCCGACCGGGGCAACCGGAGCGACGGGCCCGACCGGCCCGACGGGAGCCACCGGCGCGACCGGCGCCACCGGTCCACAAGGACCGGCCGGCCCGGCGGTCAAGACCTCGGCCATCTGCATCAATGGGGGCACCGTAACCGACATGAGCTGCGCCGCGCGCTGCGGGAGCAGCACCAAAGTAGTCGTTGACGGATCGGCCTATGGCAAGGCGTGCCAGGTGACGGCCGATACCGGCAGTTGCAGCGCCATTAACACCACCGCCTTTAACTACTCGGTTTGCTGCGTCTGCAAACCATAAACATCGCGGCGGACAACGTATTGTTTTAATGTCATCCCCTGTGATGAGCTTGGACATGAAACAATTGTTTCCCGTTTTTCGATTAAAAAGCCTGGTCTGCCTCTGGTGCGTCTGCAGTTCCGTCACGCTGTTGGCGGCGGAGGGCAGCGCGCCATTGAGCCTTCCCCAATATTCGCTGCAGTTGTCGCTCAACGAATTTTCCATTCTCAGCGCCTCGGAAGTGGATGGCTTGTTGAAATACGGTGGCAGCGGCGATTTCAAGGTGACCATGGCCAAAGTGGGCAACGAGGTGATCTGGACCGTCGTGATCGACAATCCGCGCCAGATGGAATTGCTCGGCATATTTGTCGGCGAAAAAACGGTCAAAATTGTTCAAGGACTGAATCCCAACAGCATTGACCCGGGTGAAAAGATCGCGCTGGAGGCCATCAAATCCCTCACGCAGAAAATGGAATTCGCGCAAAAAAATCCGCTTTGGAATTCCCTCAAGCTGGCCGGCCAGGTATTGCATCAAGACACGAACTGGCTGTTTCAAACCAAGGAAGAGACCTATCACCTGACCGGCGAAAAACTGAATGAATTAAGAACCCGAACCCGCCCCGACCAGCCCATCGTGGCCGCTGGTTATGTGAAAACCCCCGGCGAGTTTGAATTGACCAGTTTTATAGAAAAGCAGACCAACACCTTGGAACTGTTGGTCATGAGCCAGTGTCCTTTTGCCCTGCAGGCAGAATCCAAGCTCCTGGCTTTTTTGCGTCAAACCAACCTCACGGCCAGGCCGCAATTGGAGGTCCGTTATCTCTTTTCCAAAACGCAGTCGGCGGGAAAGGATGTTTTTGGTTCCGCGCATGGCACCGAAGAAGTGACGGAAGATCTCGTTCAAATGGCGGTCCGCGATGTTTTCCCCAATAGCTTTTTGGCCTACCTGCGGGAACGCATCCTGCATCCCGATTCCCCGTGGAAGCGCCTGGCGGAAAACGCCGGGTTGCAGACGGCCAACCTGACGCTGATCGAAAAAATGATCACCGACCAGCGTGAGAGCATGCTGCGTGGCGAGTATGAAACCATGGTCAGCCGTCATGGCGTGGTGGACGCCAGTCCGTCGTTTTTTTGGGAAAGCGAACCCGTCCGGGATTTAAAAAAACTCGAAGCCTTCAAAAGCCTGGATCAATTCAAATTGGACACGTGCTCAAACTAAACCCGGCAACGTAATTGATCGCGGATTCATCCGGCACCGGCGGGTCAGCGAACTTTTGCCTCGCCCGTCCAACCAACGCCCGTCGGTTGGACGAATGCCCCGGCCGACGGCGTCAGTTCCCTGGCCAAACGACGCTATTTGCAGTGCACAAAGATACGCAAATGCTTGGCTTTGTAGCTGCCGGCGTTGCCGGCAAAGGTCCAGTCTTGGTTGCCGTCCGGCGCGTTGCCAATCCCAATGTCCGCCCGCTGGCCTTCGCGCCAGTGATTCACGGCGAACACGACTTGCCTGGCGTCGTGGTTGTGTACCTGCATGGAACCATAGCCGTCGGCCGGATCATTCAGTTCATCGCCAAAGTCAAAGCTGGCGGAAGACGCATTGGGCACTTTGGCCGCATTGTTGGGGCTGTAATTGTTCGGCCAGAACTCCAGATTGCCGCCGTCCAGATTGGTGCCGGTCACGAGGTTTTTCACGTTGGAATAGATGTTCAGGTGGGCCACGTTTTGCTGGAAACGGGCGCCGGATTGAAGCGTCGGCACGCCGATTTTATCGAGGGAATCGGTAAAGGCATCCATCGAAACGTAGACGTTCTGCGGCGTGCCGCTGGCGTCTTCGAGTTCCAGGCAATAAGCGATCCGGTCAAAGGCCCCGCTGATCTGGCTGCGATGATCCTGATCCCAGTGGATCTCCGAACCGAGTTTGGCCAGGTCGAGGTCGTAAACCAGTTGGAACTTTTTGGCCTCAGGCACATGCATGCCCAGCCAGTCCCGTTTGGGCACGCTGCCAGCGCGGAACGCCCCGGCCGGCAAGCCGCTGCCGTTCATCAGGTTGGGCTCGGCCAATTGGCTCCAGGCGAATCGCATCGCCACAGGATGCGGCACCTCAGGGTTGGACAGCACCACTGAATCCCCTTCAATCCGGGCGTCCGCCGTCACGAAGCCGCCGTCATCGGCGTCAATGATTTCAAACCAGCTCAGCGGCTTCCCGTCGCGGCTGACCAGCCCCCCAGTGGCATGCTCAAACTGCACGCGCAAAGTGTTTCCTTCCAATGCTATAGACTGCAACGTCGGGCCGGAGCAGACCACGTCTTTTTTGCCATAAGTCTGGGCCAGGGCCAGCAGGGCGAGGCGGCGGCCAACCTCCTGCTTGTTTTTGGGATGGATGTCCTGGAGGTTGCCAATGTCATTGACGACCGCCATGCCTGCATTCGGAATTTCCTTGGCGGCAGCCGTTTGCGCTTCCCAGAGTTCACCGAGTTGCTCCGGGGGGCTGCCATATTTAAACGGCGCGATTTGGACAAAATAGAACGGGAAAGCGCCTTCGCCCCACAACTCGCGCCAACCACCGACCAGGGCTTTCATCTTTGCCGCGTAAAGCATGCCTTCGCCGAGGTTGGATTCGCCCTGATACCAGATCGCACCGCGAATGCCAAAGGGCTGCACGGGGTGAATCATGCCGTTGTAGAGCGCGGTGGGATGTTGGAGATCATGGGGCGGCAGGAGTTCCTGGGGGTAAGCCGGCATGGCGGGCACGAGGGCCGCGTTGGTCAGCGCGAGCCGCGCCGCCGTCAGCCACTGCTCCGTTTCGCCGAGGAACTGCGCCAATTTCTGCTGGTGGGCGGTGGTCCGGGGATCGCCCAGTTGAACGGCGGTGTTCAAAGCACTCAAGGCGGGCACGGCCGCAAAGCCTTCGGGCGGGGTCCAGGAGTCAATGCGCGTACCGCCCCAATCCGCATCAATCAAGCCGACAGGCACATTCAACTGGCGGTGCAACTCGCGGCCGAAGAAATAGCCTGAGGCGGAAAACCCATTCCAGCCGCCCGCAGCGATATTCTCCGGCGTGCAAACTTTCCACGTGCCGGTCATGTCAGCAATCGGCCGGGGTTGCCAGAGATTGGGAACCATCATAAGGCGGATATTGGGGAAATTGGCGGCGGCAATCTCCTTGGCCCCATCCTGCACCATGCCCAGGCCCATCTCCATGTTGGATTGCCCGGAGCAAAGCCAGACTTCGCCGATGAGCACGTCCTGAATTTCGCGCTTGGTGGAACCGACGACGGTAAGGGTCTGGGGCGCGGCGTTGGCGGGTAAAGGCGCAAGTTTCACAGACCACTTGCCGTTCTCGCCGGTGGTCGTGGACTGGGTTTGACCGGCAAAGGAGACGGTGACCTTGGTGCCGGGCGTATCCCACCCCCACACCGGGTTGGCCTGCTGTTGCTGCAGCACCATGTGATCGCCAAAGATGGCCGGGAGTTTCAATTCCGCGCGCAAAGGAGCAACCAGCATCAGGCTGGCAGCGAGAAATAAACAGAGTTTGTTCATGGAGGTCATGCAGTTGAAATTTTGCGATAAACATGGGTTCCCGCGAACCGTTGAACAAGCTCAAAGTGCGGCGCGTGCCTTATCGTATGTATGTCAGGGAAAGCGTTGGATGGTTCGTGGCTTCCCTGAACTGAAATTACGCGAGGTCAGTCACTAATTCAGCGAAAAATCTGACCGTGTCTTTTACGCCACCGCCCAGCTCATGATGGACTTCTGCACGTGCAACCGGTTCTCGGCTTCTTCAAAAATGGTGCCGGCGTGGGCTTCCAGCGTTTCCTCGTCAATTTCCATGCCGCGATAGGCAGGCAGGCAGTGCATGACCAAGGCGTCTTTCCGGGCCAGTTTCACCAAGGGGGCATTGATCTGATACCCGGTCAAAATCTTGACGCGTTCCTTCGCCTCGGCTTCCTTGCCCATGGAGATCCAGACATCGGTGTAGAGCACGTCGGCGTCTTGCGCGGCCGCCCGGATGTCGGTGGTGACGGAAATATTGCCGCCCGCCCGTTGTAAGAGCTGCTTGGAGGGCTGAAATTTTTTCGGGGCGGCGATGCGGAGTTCAAAGCCCAGCTTGGAGGCCGCCCAAATCCAAGAGTTGGCGACATTGCAGGCACCATCGCCGACAAAGGCGACGGTCTTGCCTTGAATCGAACCGCGTTTTTCCTGGAAGGTAAAAATGTCCGCGAGAATCTGGCAGGGATGCTCGTCATCGGTCAGGGCGTTGATGGTCGGGATTTGGGAAAACTCGGCAAACTCCGCCACATCGTGCTGGGCAAAGGTGCGAATGATGGCACCATGCACCATGCGGCCCATGACCCGCGCGGTGTCCTTGATCGGCTCGCCGCGGCCAAGCTGGATGTCCACGGCGCTCAGGAACATCGGACTGCCGCCGAGTTCGCGGATGCCCACCTCAAAGGAAAGCCGGGTGCGCGTGGATTGCTTGGAAAACATCAGCGCCCACGTCTGACCCAGCAGGGGCTGCCGCTTGTGATGGCCCCGCTGGCTTTTGAACGCGGCGGTATCCCGCAGAATCTTTTTAAAGTCCGCAATCGGCAAATTTTCCAGTGTCAGCAAGTGTTTCATGGCGCTTATCCATCGGGCGACTACCACCCAAAGTATATTATTTACCCGAAGCCAAGCGCGACGTCACTCCTTTTTCCTTGCCTTTTTAGCGGCCGCATCCGCCGCCCGCCAGAGATACCACGCGGCCGTGGTGGCGTGCGGACGCCAGCGGGCCCCGAATTTCAGCAGTTCCTTGGGCGTGGGGTGGGCACGTTTTCCGTATGCCAGCCGGAAGCCGTTACGCACCCCAAAATCATCCACGGGCAACACATCGGGCCGGCCCAGTTGAAAAATCAGGAGCATCTCGACCGTCCAGCGCCCGACTCCGCGCACTTCGGTGAGCCGGGCGATAATCTCATCATCGGTAAGTTTGACAATCTGCCGCCCAGTCGGCACGACGCCGGAAAGGGTTTTCTCGGCGATATCGCGGATGGCACGGATTTTGGCGAAGGAGAAGCCGCAGGCGCGGATCTGTTCATCGGTCACGGCGGCGAGATCTTCCGGCTTGGGGAAGCGGCGGCGGGGGAACAGTTTTTTGAACCGCGTGAGGATGGTGTTCGCGGCGGTGCCATTGAGTTGCTGGTGAGCCACAGCCTGCACCAGGGACTGGAACGGCGAGCGCCACGGTTCCGGCTCCAGCCGGCACGCTCCCACCTGGCGGATGAGTTCCCGCATCACCGGGTCGACCGCAGCCAGATGTTCGAGCGCCTGTGGGTTCATGGGTGAGTATGCGGGTCAGGTTTTTGCCGCCGGGCGGGTTACAGTAAAAATCCGGCGAGCGAGGCGGTCATGTAAGCGGCCAGCAGGCCGCCGATCATGGCGCGGAAACCGATCTTCGCCATCTCGCTGCGACGTTCGGGGGCGAGCGAGCCGATGCCACCGACCTGGATCGCGATGCTGGAAAAATTGGCGAAGCCGCACAGCGCATAGGTGGCGATGGTGAAGCTGCGCGGGTCGAGGTTCAACTGGGTGGCGTTGCCGGTAAGATCGAGGTAACCGACAAACTCATTCAGCACGATGCGTTCGCCGAGGATTTGCCCGATGCTCAGGCAGTCCTGAAGCGGCACGCCCATGAGCCAGGCGAACGGCGCATTGATCCAGCCGAAGATATTTTGCAGGGTCACCGGGCTTTGCACGCCGAAATGGAGCTGGGGATAGCCCACCACATAATTGGCCAGCGCAATGATGGCGATGAAGGCGATGAGCATGGCAATGATGTTCAGCGCCAGATGAAAGCCATCGCCAGCGCCACGGCAGATGGCGTCAATGGAATTGGCGGTGGTGCGCGGGACGGTGGCGGGCGAGGTCCCGGCGGTTTCGCTTTGCTCCGTTTCGGGCAGCATGATTTTGGCGATGAGCAAGGCGGCGGGACAATTCAAGACGGAGGCGGTGAGCAGATGGCCGGCGGTATCGGCATGGCCGGCGCGCATGCCCATCGCGGCATAAACCGCCGCCACGCCGCCGGCGATGTGGGCCATGCCACAGACCATGATGGTCATCAGTTCGCTGCGGGTCATGCGCGGCACGTAGGGCCGGATGACCAGGGGCGCCTCGGTCTGCCCCATGAAAATGTTCGCGGCGGCGGAGAGCGTTTCGCTGCCGCTGGTGCCCATCGCCTTGCGCATCACAAAGGCGACGGCGCGCACGACGCGCTGCAAAATGCCCCAGTGATAAAACAGCGAGGACAGCGCCGAGACGATCACCACCGTGCCGGTGACGAGAATGGCAAACACCACGGAGTTGGCGGGCCCAAATTTTTCCGACAGCAGATTGCTGTCCGCGAAGGGGCCGAAAACAAACTTGGTGCCTTCGGTGGAAAACTGGATGAGTTTCTGGATGACCTTGCCCGCAAATTCGAACAGCTTGCCGCCCCAGGGCGTCTTCAGGATCAGCACCGCGAGGACAAACTGGAGGCCCAGGCCCCAGATGACCGTGCGCCACGGGAAATCTTTACGGCGGTAGGAAATCGCCCACGCAGCGAGGATCATCATGACCCAGCCAAACAAGCTGACGAATTTCAGGTCCATTATTTTTTCGCAGGTTGGCCAGCGGCAGCGGCGGGTTCCTGGTACATATGCGGATGCAACACGCCGACAAACGGCAGGTTCCGGTAACGCTCGGCGTAATCCAGCCCGTAGCCGATGACAAAGAGATCGGGAATCTCGAAGCCGACATAATCGGCCTCGATTTTTTCCACCCGGCGCGCGGCCTTGTTCAGGAGCACGCAGGTTTTGATGCGGCGGGGCTTGAGCGCCCGCAACTTGGGAATCACCCGGACCATGGTCCGGCCGGTATCGAGGATGTCATCGACCAGCAGCACATCGCGGCCGCGCACATCGATCCGCAGTTCCTTGGTGATCACGAGCTTGCCAGATTCGGTGCCGGCGCCGTAGCTGGACACGCCCATGAAATCCAGGCGCAGGGGGGCGTCCAAGTGCCGGATCAAATCGGCGAGAAACATCACGGTGCCGCTCAGGAGAGAGACCACGACGAGTTCGCGGCCGCTGAAATCGCGCTCGATCTCGCGCGCCAGGGTTTTGACACGACGGGCAAGCTGCTCTTCGGTGATGAGCACGCTCTGAACTTCCTTGCGCCAACGGGGCGGAACGACTTTAGGTTTGATAGCCATCCCGGGAATCGTAAATGGTTTTTGGAAGTTGCCGAGAAATTAAATTTTCCGCCCGAGCGCCCGCGTCATCTCGCGGACCAGCCAGTCGGCTTCCAGTTTGCTGGAAATGTTGCCGGCCAACGTCACGCCGGAGGCATCACGGAGGCGGAATTTGAGCGGCGGAAGTTCGCCGGTTGATTGATAGCGCTCTTTCCGGGCCGCAAAATCATCTTCGGCAGCGGAGCGAACCAGCTTGAGATCAAAAAACACCTTCGCACCGACGATCAGACCCGGCTTGGTGTCGAACCGGGCGATATCGTCGGGCGCAAACCGCCGGGTGCGGGCGAACACCAGCCAGCGGTTCACGGCCGTCACGCCGGAGGAATTAATGGTGATACGGCTGGACTTGAACCACAAACTGACGCAACCCCACAGCATCAGGACGGCAAACAAACCGAACACCAGCGGGAAGACAACCGGCGCGTGGAAGTGAAACAGCAGCCACAGAAACGACAACCAAACCGTCAGCAGCAACGTCATCATCGAAGCGGAACCGGGATTGCGCGCCATGGGAAAATAAAATTCCCGGCCACCGGGACCGTCCTGGACCTGAATTTTGGAATGCTCATCGCGGCGCAGTTCCTCGACGGGCATTTGCAGCGCGGCCGTGGGGTCGGTCTCATCCGTCAGCGTGGTCGTGGCCCCGGCCACCCGAAACACCGGCACTTCAAAGGTGGCCGAAAAATCCGGGCCCGCCATTTTGGCGCGCGCTTCCAACCGCCAGACAATGGCCAGATTGCCCCGGGTCAAACACTCCGGCTGGCCGGCGGGAATTTTGAAATAAACGGGAATGCCGCTGCGGCCGGGTTCGGGTTCGGGCAGATCGGTCTGCGCTTTGAAGACTTTTTCATCCTGCCAGAGAATGCTTTCGTGGGTGCTGCGGTCTTCGCCGACGCCGGAAGCGATGCGGCGCGCGCAGGTCAGTTTCAGGTGGAGGCCATGTTCCGGCTTCAGCCGCGCACCGGTTTGGATCATTCCCTCCAAGGTGCCGCCGATGACGCCGGGAATGGCCGCCATTTCAAAAAAACATTTTCCGTAACGTCGCCGTGCCAGAAGGCTCCGGCCGGCGACCGTGAGCATCACAATGCCGGCCAAGGGGAAAAGCAGCACCGCCAGCGCGATAAAATTTCCCTGGTGCAACTCCCGGCCCAGGGAATGCGCGGCGAAAAGCCCGCCCATGACGCAGAACGCCGTCCCCAAGAGCAACATTATTATCCACTGGTTGTTAGCAGAGGATTTGACCCGGCCCGCCGCCCAGTCGGCGCGCTGCAGCCACGACTGGCTCTCCGCCGGGCGATCCGCGGCGGCGGTTGTCGACGACGAACAACGGTAATTACGCACTATGCTCATCACCACCAGTAGAATGAGCACGAGAAAGAAACCGGCGACGATCAGCAGCGGCACAACCGCGCCGGGTTGACCCTCGGCCTGCGCATGGCATGCGCGCTGCAGAACCGGCCAGAAAAAACAGGCTATGAAACCCAGGGCCACCGCCGCGGCAACCAGCACGAATAACGGGTGCCGTTTATGATCCGATGATGATGAAGGTTCCATAAATGAATGGTTTATGGCCGGAAATCGTAAATGGTTTTGGCGGGTTGCCGAGAAATTTATACTCCGTTTTTCAACCGGTAATTCCCGCTGATGAACACAGATGCGAAGGAATTCAGAAAAGCCGACAAAAAAACAACCGGGCAGGCCCAATATCGTCCTGAAATAGGTTGTCAGGTAAATAGACCAAATGAATGACTGCGGACGAAGCGGGTCGGTGGGCGCGCGCCGAGGCCAGGCCGGTTTTCGCAGAGGCTCGGGTGGCAGTTTGCCCCGACCAAAGCGGCGGAGGGCCGCCGCATTCCACGACGCTGGCGCGCGGCGTCATATACCCGGCGCAGGAGGAGCGTTTGGCAGCGCGGCGGCGTATGGAGGAATGAGACCAACCAGCGCGGGTGGTCTGGCGCTTACGGAGGTTCACGATGGCGAACATGATAAGATCAGGCGTATTGACCTCGAGAATGCCTTTGACGACAGGCTGTTGTTTGGGTTGCTAGCGAGGGCAATTTCATCAAGGCCGGTTTGGCATACGCCCGCTGCATGGCCTTGCGGCTTCCCGTTCATCCGCACCCAGAATTTGCGAACGGGAGCGAACGGCACCCGCACGAGCTGGATTTTCAGG
>Ga0302322_100001541_pt1 | contig 18886 bp, 16 predicted proteins | sample Fen_T0_2_FD_203757 | JGI IMG/M metagenome (GOLD analysis project Ga0302322, IMG submission 203757) | Peat permafrost microbial communities from Stordalen Mire near Abisko, Sweden - Fen_T0_2 | ecosystem: Environmental > Terrestrial > Soil > Wetlands > Permafrost | place: Sweden: Abisko... | reverse complement strand
TGACATGACCACCCGATCGCCCGACGCGGCCGAGCCCCTGCTCACGCCTGCCGAGGTCGCGGCCCTCTTCCGCGTCGACCCGAAGACCGTGACGCGGTGGGCCAAGGCAGGAAAGCTGTCGTCGATCCGCACACTGGGTGGCCACCGCCGGTACCGGGAGTCCGAGGTCCGTGCTCTCCTTGCTGGGATTCCCCAGCAGAGGGTCGACGAGGACTGACCGGAGGGTGCCGGGAGGCACCCGTTCGGAGCGTCGTTTCCCCCGCGACGGCGCTCGCCCGGCACCCGGGGCCTGCGCGCCGGGTGGTGGGACGAACATCGGCCTGCGCACGGCAGCACTTGGCCCCATGGGCTGCCGTTGACCTACGGGGGTGACCTGACGAGACGTTCCCGGGCGGCCCGAGAGCACGATCGGCCAGGACAGCTGCGCATGTGGTCACACCTGTTGACACTGTTGACACCGTTGTCATGGACCCGGACGCCGACCGCCCGTCGGTGTCTGGAAGCAACGGCCCGACCGGTTCCGCCCGTCGGGCCCGTCCGCCGGACACCCGCCCTCGTGGCGGGTGTCCGTGTTTTGGCGTGTTGACGGGAGATTTCCCGCAGGAACACGGCCCGTTGCGGGCGGCCCGACCGCGTGACGTCGGCAGGTCCGGTCCGCCCGTCCCGGGTCGGGTCACGGGGTGGTCCCGGTCCCCGCCGGGGCGCGGGTGGCGCCGGAGGTGGCCGGGGCGGTCGGGACGTCGGTGGTCGTCCGGCTCGTGGTCGACGTCGCCGGGGGCTGGGACGCCGTGGTCGTGGTCGGCGGCGCGACGGTGGGCACCGTGGCCGACGTCGTCGTGGTGGGGGCGGTGGTCGGTGCGGGGGCCGTCGTGGTGGTCGGGGGCGTGGTGACGGGCGTGGTGGGCGCCGTCGTGACGGGCGTGGTCCGGGTGGTGGTCGTGGGTGCCGCGGTGGTCGCGGCGGGGGACGGCGAGGTGCGCGCGGACGGGCTCGTCGGCGTCGGGGCGGTGGCGCCGGCGGCCGGGCGGGCCCCCGTGGACGCCCGGGCGGCGGGGCTCGCCGGCCCGTAGACCCGGGAGCGGCCGTCGGGGACGTCCAGCCCCGGTGTGGGGGTGCTGCCCGCGGGGAGCACCCCGGCGGCGGTGGTGGGTGGCGGGCCTGCGTCCGCCGCCTGCGGGGCGACCTCTGCCAGGACCGTCCCGGACGCCGGGTCGTCCAGGTGCAGGGACACCGACGACGGCGGGTCCCCGGCGAGCCGTCCCACCCCCAGGATCGTGCCGACGACCAGCACGGCCGCCCCCACCCCGGCGAGCGTCGACGGGCGTAGCGTCACCGGTCGCGGACCCCGGTGCCGGCCCGTGTACCCCATGCAGTCCTCCCCACCCCGTGGGTGCATGCCGTGCCCGCCCGGTGATCTGCCCGGTACCCGCCCTGCCCCCGCAGGACGGGCGCATGCCCGACCCGGGGGCAGGGTATCGCGCACCCGTTCCCCGTGGAGTGGCCGCGATCACTCCGTGACGAAGGATGATCCGACCACCTGGGGCCGACAGGAGGGCCCTTGACCGCGCGGGCACCTCCCGCCGACGCTGGGCCCGCGGACCGGCTCGACGGGGAGGCGCGGTGCTCGACGGGGAGGCGCGGTGAAGGAGTTCGTGGACTTCCTGGGCGGCCAGCCGCCGTACGACGCCCTCGAGCCCGGCGAGCTGTCCCGGCTCGCCGCCGCCGTCGAGGTCGAGTACGTGACCCGGGGCAGCGTCCTGGTGGCCCAGGGTGCGCCCGTCCCCGGGCACCGGTGGGTGGTCCGGGCCGGGGCGCTGGAACTGGTGGACGGGGACCGCGTCGTCGACCTGCTCGGCGAGGGGGACACGGTCGGTGACGAGCGGGTCCGCGACGGCGTCTCGGCGAGGTTCACGGTACGTGCCGCCGACGACAGCCTCTGCTACCGCCTGCCCGACCCCGCGGCCGTGCTCGAGCGCCCGGAGCGGCTGCGCTACGGCGGCGCGCGGCCCGTGGCGCCGGGCGGGCGGCCCCGGGGCGGTGCCACGGGCCTGGGCGACCGCGCGGGCCTGCCGGTGACGCGGTACGCCCGTCCCGTCGTCCGGTGCCCCGCCGACACGCCCGTCCGCGAGGCCGCCCGCCTGATCGGCGCGTCCCACCAGTCGTGCGCGGTGGTCACCTTTCCCGACGGCCTGGGGATCGTCACGGACGCCGACTTCCGCCGGTGCGTCGCGTCCGGCGAGGTGGGCGTGGACGCCCCGGTCCACCGGATCGCGAGCCGGCCCGCCCTGACCGTGACCGAGGACGTCGTCGTGGCCCAGGCGTTCGCCCGGATGCTGGAGCACGGCGTCCACCACCTGGTCGTCGTCGACGACGGGGGCCGCCCGAGCGGCGTCGTCCGGGTGGTCGACCTGACGTCGGCCGAGGTGCGCGACCCGCTCGTGGTGCGGGCCGCCGTCGAGGCCGCCCCCACCCCGGCCGCGCTCGCCGTGGCGTGCCGGATGCTGCCCGCGACCGCGGTGGACCTGCACGACGCGGGCGTCCCCGCCCGGCGGGTCGGCGCGCTGCTCGCGGCGGTGGTCGACCGCGTCCTGCGGCGCGTGCTGGAGCTGACCCCGGGCGGCACGGACCCCGAGGCGCCCCCGACGGCGTGGCTCGTGCTCGGCTCCCTCGCCCGGCGGGAGGTCCTGCCGGGGTCCGACGTCGACACGGCCCTGGTGTGGGACGACTCCGGGTGGGACGCCGCCGAGCCGGACGGCGCCGGGGGCACGGCGGGGGAGCGGGCTCTCGTGGCGGCGTCCCGGGCGCTCGCCGGGCTGCGAGCCGTCGGCCTGCGGACCTGCCCGGACGGCGCGAACGCGGACAACCCGCGGTTCGCCCGGTCGCTGGCCGACTGGTGCGCCTCGACCGACCGTTGGCTGCGCGACCCGAACAGCACGGCCGACGCGCTGCTGCTGTCGACGATGCTCGCCGACAGCCGCCCGCTGACCAGGCCCGACCTGGCCCGGCAGGTGACCGACGGCCTGCTGCGCGCGGGCCGCAGCCCGCAGTTCCTGCGCCTGCTGCTGCAGTACAGCCTCTCCGCGCGCCCGCCGACGGGCTTCGTCCGCGACTTCGTCGTCGAGCACTCGGGCGCCCGCCGGGGGCAGCTCGACCTGAAGCGCGGGGGCCTGCGGCCGGTGACGTCGCTGGGCCGGTGGATCGCCGTGACGACGGGCGACGCCTCGGGCGACACCCCCGCGCGGCTGCGGCGGGGGGCCCACGCCCGGCTGCTCACCGTGGACGAGGCAGACACCCTGATCGCCGCGCACGACCAGGTGTTCGCGCTGCTGCTGGAGCGGGAGGTGGAGGCGCTGCGGGCCGGCTCCCGGGCGGACACCTACCTCGCGCCCGACAGCCTGGACTCGCTCACCCGCCGGCACCTGCGGGAGTCGTTCCGGGCGATCGCCCGGGTGCAGCACCGGCTGGAGTCGATCTGGACCGACCGGACGGGCGCGTGATGCCGCCTCCCGGCCCGGGCGGGCGCCGCACGGGCCGCCGGTCCGCGGGCCGGTCCGGCGGCTGGTTCGGCGGCTGGTTCCCCGGCGTGCGCTCCCCGACGGTGCCGGTCGAGACCTGGGCCGACGTGGGGACGCCGTGGCGCCGTGCGGAGTTCGTCGTCCTCGACCTGGAGACGACGGGACTGGACCTGCGTCGCGACGAGATCGTCTCGTTCGGGGCGGTCGTCGTGCGGGACGGCCGGGCGGTGGCGGCGACCGCCGTCCACGGGCTCGTGCGCCCCGAACGGCCCGTGCCGCCGTCCGGCGTCCTCGTGCACGCGCTGCGGCCCGGTGACCTGGCGGGCGCGCCGTCCCTGGCCGAGCGGGTGCCCGACCTGGTGGACCTGCTGCGCGGCCGGGTGCTCGTGGCGCACTCGGCCTGGGTCGAGCAGGCGTTCCTCGCCCGGGCCCTGGCCCCGGCGGGACTGCGCCCGGCCGCCCTCGTCGTCGACACCGCGGCCCTCGCGCGGGAGGAACTGGTGGTCCGCTCGGAGCGCGGGGAACCGCAGCTCGAGCAGGTGGCCGCCGCCCTGCGGATGCCGGTGCACGCCCGTCACCACGCCCTGGGGGACGCGCTGACCACCGCCACCGTGTTCCTCGCCCTCGCCGCCCGGCTGGACGCGCGGAGCCCGCAGACCGTGGGAACGCTCACGGCCCTCTCGCGGCGCCATCCCGCCCACTGACCCTCGGTGAATCTTGAACCGGTTCATCAGAAGCTGTTGGATTGTCGGATGACGCCATGACCTGCGGTTTCATTCCACCGGGCGAGTGGTGGATTCAACCCTCGGTAACCGCCTGATCAAGCCTTCTGTACCCTACGCTCGCGCTGACGGGGGGAACACCACGTGCCGGTGCAACCGGCGACACGGGGGTGAAGTACGGTGGCGAGTTTCAGCAGGGTTCGGGACCGGGTCTTGGCAGCGCACGCGGCCATGGCCGCCGCGGAGAAGGAGTGCCTGCGGGCCACGGCCGACGAGGTGGCCGCCCTGGGGGCGGAGGCGGGCCTGGGGCGGGGGATGCTCCTGGTCTTCCACGCCGCTCCGCGCGGGGAGGCCGTCTGGGCGCTCGACGAGCACGACTGTTCCCGCGAGGACGCCGTCCTGGAGGCGGTCGACCTCACCGACGTCTCGGGCCGCCGGTTCCGGCTCACCCGCGGCGGCCTCAGCCCGCTCCCCTCGGGAGCGGTCCTGCCCGAGCCGGCGGGCCCGCTGCCCCCCGGGGTCGGCTGCGCGGGCGCGCTCTTCGGTGTCGGGCGGCTCGAAGGGGCCCGCACCGACCCGGTGTGGCCCGTGCGCCCGAGCGAGCCCGAGCCGGCCGAGCTGTGCCTGGGCGGCGGGCTCTGGCAGCGCGCCGTCCTCGCCTGGGTGGACCTGCACCGCGCCCTGGCCTGCTGGACGGGCCGCTGGCTCGCCGCCAGCCTGGTCGTGGCCCCCGAGACGGGTGACGTCGCGAGCGTCCACCCGCTCTTCTGCCCCGACCGCGGCCAGGACTTCGAGGTGGTCACCTCGCTGCGCCTCGCGCCGGAGTCGGTGCCCGCCGACGACCTCGAGGCGGCGCTCGTCAACGTCCTGGAGGAGTCGGACGGCGTCACCGCCGATCTCGTCGAGCTGGACCTGCGCGTCTGGCTGGACGTCGCCGGCTTCGGGCTGCCCGGGTTCCCCGCCCACGGCCCCGGCCAGTGCGAGTCCTCCGCCGACGAGCGCTGACGGGCGCCGACGCGCCGCCGTCCCCCCGCCGGGGACGGCGATCAGCCGGGTGAGGGGCCTCGACGGCGCGGGGCGCGGTCCCCGGCCCGGCGCCCGGCCGCGGCCACGCCCGCGGCGGTGAGCGGCAGCGGCGAGGCGGGCTTGACCTCCTCCAGGCGCAGCAGCGTCGTCAGCCGCTGACCGCCGCGCGTCGCGAGCCGGGTCAGCACGGCCTGCAGCTCCGCGACGTCGCGCGCCACGACGAGCAGCATCGCGTCGGTCTCGCCCGCCACCCAGTCCGCGGAGATCACCTGCGGCATCTCCCGGACGGCCTCGACGAACCCGCGGGTGGCCGCCGGGTCGTTCCGGACCATCGTCACCGACACGTACACCTGCAACGGCAGGCCCACGAGGGTCGGGTCGAGCCGGGCGGTGACCCGGCGGACGACGCCGAGCTCCTTCAGCCGGCGCACCCGGTGCAGCGTCGCCGCGGGGGACAGGCCCACCGCACGGGCGAGATCGACGTTGGTGCGGTCGGCGTCCTCCTGCAGCAGGCCGAGCAGCGCGATGTCAACATCGTCAAGTTGGGACGCCACGGGACGGAACAATATTCGGTGCGAGCGCATCCGGCGAGCTGATCGCGTCGTCGTCCGTGCAGAATCCCTTCATGAACCGCCGCATCCCGCTCCTCGCCCTCGCCCTGTCCGGTCTGCTCTGGGGTTGCTCCGCGCCGCTCACCAAGGTCGCGCTGGAGGCCCTGTCCCCGAGCTGGCTGACGGCGGCGCGGTTCACGATCGCGGCGGTCCCCCTGCTGCTCGTCGCCCGGCACCGGCTGCGGGCCGCGGCGTCCCCGGGCGTCCTGCTCGCGGGCGCGCTCGGCTACGGCGCCGTGACCGCGCTGTGGAACGAGGGGCTGGCCCGCACGAGCGTCACGCACGGCGCGCTCATGGTCGGCTCCTTCCCCGCCCTCGTGGCCCTGGTGGCGCTCGTCACCCGGCGTGGGTCGGCCGGGGCGCGCGCCTGGACGGGCTTCGCGTTCGCCGCCGCCGGTGTGGCGATGGTCGCCTCGGGCGGCGGGGCGGCCTCCCTGACCGGCGACGCGATCGTGCTCGCCGGGATGGCGCTCTCCGCGGTCTGCACGGTCTGGCAGTCGCACCTGCTCGCGGGCCGGGACGCCGTCGCCGTCACCGCGGTCCAGTTCGGGGCCGCGGCGGCGTTCACCGCGCCGCTCGCCGCCGTCCGGCAGGTGCTGCCCGGCAGCCCCGCCCTCCCGGTGGGCTCGGGCGCGCTCCCCTGGACGGCGGTCGTCGCGCTCGCGGTGCTCGGGACCCTGGCGCCGTTCACCCTCTTCGCCTGGGGGCAGTCGCGGACCACCGCCGAGATCGCGGGATCGTTCCTGAACCTGGAGCCGCTCGTCGGCTGCCTGGCGGGCACGGCCCTCTTCGGCGACCCGTTCGGTGGCACCCAGCTGCTCGGCGGCGCCGCCGTCCTGCTCGGCATCTCCCTGAGCGCGCTGCCGGAGGGCCCGGCGTGGCGGTTCCTGCGGCGCCTCGTCGGTGGCGGGGCCACGGCGCCGCGTCCCGTCGCCGCGCCCGCGCTCCCGCGGCCGGCGCGCGCCCTGGACGACGAGCCGGTCCCGGCGGGCGTCGCCGCGCCGGCCGCCTGAGGTCCGCCGCTCGCCGGGCCGCCCGCCGCGCCGCTCGCTCACCCGGGGCCCGTCGGGAGCGGGTCGGAAGGCCCCGGTTAGGGTAGGTCCGCGAGGTGCGCGGGTGGGCCGCGCGGGCCGGAGGGGTATCGATGAGCGGCGTCCTGGTGACCGGGTCCACGGACGGGATCGGGCTGGAGACGGCCCGCACCCTCCTGGCGCAGGGGCTGCGTGTCGTGGTGCACGCCCGCGACGAGCGCCGGGCCGACGACGTCCGGGCGGTCCTGCCCGACGCCGCCGAGGTGGTCGTCGGGGACGTCGCGTCCCTCGCCGGCACCCGGGCCCTGGCCGAGGCCGCGGGGAAGGTCGGGCCCTTCGACGTCGTGGTCCACAACGTGGGCATCGGCGGCGGCAGCCCCCGGACGGTCACCGGCGACGGCCTCGAGCGCATCTTCCAGGTGAACGTGCTCGCCCCCTACCTGCTGACGGCGCTCCTCCCGCTCCCGCGGCGGCTCGTCTACCTGACGTCCGGGCTGCAGGAGCGCGGCACCATGCGCCTGGACGACCTGCAGTGGGAGACGCGCCCGTGGGACGGCATGCAGGCGTACAGCGACTCCAAGCTGCACGACGTCCTGCTGGCCCTCGCCGTGGCCCGGCGGTTCCCGGACGTCGTCTCCAACGCCGTCGACCCGGGGTGGATCCGCACCCGGATGGGCGGCCCGCAGGCCACGGACGACCTGCCCGACGGCGCCGGGACGCAGGTGTGGCTCGCCGGTTCCGACGAGCCCGACGCCCTCGTCTCCGGCCGGTACCTGAAGCGCCGCCAGGTGCTCACGCCGAACCCGGCGGCGGTCGAGGTCGCGCTGCAGGAGCGCCTGCTCGCCGAGTGCGCCCGGCTCACCGGGGTGCCGTTCCCGGCCTGACGCCGCCGGGGGGTCCGTCAGAGGAGGACGGCCAGGAGCAGCAGGAAGAGGCCGCCGAGGACGTCGATGACGTAGTGGTTGGCCGTGCCCACGACCACGACGATCGTGCCCAGCGGGTACAGCCAGGCCGCCCACCGGCGCGGGGAGCGGACGTTCGCCCACACCGCCCAGGCGCACCAGGCCGCCCATGCGACGTGCAGGCTCGGGAACGCGGCGTACGGGTTGACCATGGAGCTGACGGCCCCGCTGACGCCGCCGGTCCCGTCGAGGGCCGCGATCGCGGGCGTCCCGAGGGCGTTGATCGCCTCGGGGGTCAGCAGCCGCGGCGGGGCCACCGGGAAGACCCAGAAGATGAGCAGCCCGCCGAAGGTGAGGGCGAACAGGGCGGTGCGCGCCCGGGCGTAGCCGTGCGGCCGGCGCCACCACAGCCACACCAGCACCGAGACGGTCGCGCTGAGGTGGAAGAGCGCGTAGTACCAGCTGAAGAGGTACGTGACGATGGCGTGGTTCGCGGTGAACCCGCGCAGCCACACCTCGGCATCGCTCACGGCGTCCGGTTCGAGCGCGGTGAGGAGGGCGGCGTTGTGGAAGGCGAGGCCGGCCTTCTGCGGTGCCGAGGCGCGGATCACCTCGTAGAGGGCGTCACCCGCGATGATCGCCAGGATCTCCTGGTACCAGGCGAGCCGGGGCCAGGTGAGACCGGTGATCCGGAAGCCGGGGAGCCCGCCGCCGGTGCGCGTGGTGGAGGCGGGGTCGTCGGGCCGACCTTGGTGCGGAGCCGCCGTAGGGCCCCTCACCGCGCCTGCAACTGCAGCGCGGCGGCCTCGTCGTCCCGGCCCTCCTGGGCGACCTGGCCCAGCCGGACCAGGTGCAGCACGGCGACGCCGAGGACCGCCCCGAGCACCCCGAGCAGGACGTCGGTGCCGACCGTGCCGCCCCAGGGGAGGGAGTGGTAGACGAGGACGACGGTCAGCAGGCCCACCAGGCGCACGATCCGCGGGTCCCGGCTGGAGACGGCGACCGGGACGACGCCCCACAGCAGGTACCAGGGGTGCACCACCGGGCCGAGCAGGACGACCGCGAACATGATGACGGCCAGCGCGTAGACCGGGCGGCCCCGGTGCCGGGCGAGGGTCACCAGGACGATGACCGCCGCGGCGCCGACGCCGAGCGCCCGCATGACGGCGACGGCGTCCAGGGCCCAGGGGTGGCCGCCCACGAGCCAGGCGAGCCCGTTGACGAGCAGGCCCGCGTTCGTGCTCATCGACAGGCCGTTGCGCACCTTGGCGGTGTCCGAGAGCGCGGCCAGCCAGCCGAACCCGGTGCCGGTCAGCTCGGTGACGGCGACCACGCTCACCAGGGCGACCCCGCCGACCATGAGCGCGGCCCGCTGCATCCGGTACCGGCCCTCCAGCCGGCGGGCCATCGCCGGGACGACGACGACCAGCGCGGCGGCGGCGGGCAGCTTCACCAGCAGGGCCAGGCCGATGACGGCCGCCGCGAGCAGGGGACGGCCCCGGGTCGCGAGCAGCAGGCCCGCCACCATGAACAGGATCATCAGCGCGTCGTTGTGCGCGCCGGACACCAGGTGACCCAGCGTCAGCGGGTTGAGGATCGCCAGCCAGATGCCCGCGGCCGGGTCGACCCCGAAGCGCCGGGCCAGCGGGATCAGGCACGCCGTCGTCGCGACCAGGGCGCCGATCATCACGACCCGCATGAGCAGGATGCCGACGACGAGGTGCTCCCCCGAGATCGAGGTGACGCCCGACGCCGTCCCCAGGAAGACCGGCCCGTAGGGGGCGGGCGTGTCCTGCCAGACGGCGGAGACGTTCTCCGCCATCCCGCCGCCGTACGCGGACGGCCCGTAGCGGTAGGGGTCCCAGCCCGCGCCGAAGAGCGCGCCCTGGACCAGGTAGCTGTAGACGTCGCGGCTGTAGAGCGGCGGGGCGATCGCGAGCGGTGCCGCCCAGGCCGCCGCCGTCCGCAGGACGAACGGGAGCCGGTCCGGCAGCCGCCGGACGATCGGGCCGAGCTGCCACCAGGCCCCGCACAGCAGCGTGATGCCCGTGTAGGCCAGCACGACCGCGGGCACCGAGCGCAGGGACAGCAGCTCGGGCCAGGTGCCGAGCGAGTCGTCGACGGGAAGGGCGCCGGCGCCGGTCGCGGCGACGGCCGTGATCAGGGAGCCGACCAGCCCGACGGCGGCCCACAGCAGGCCCGCGCGCCGCAGCGCGTCGGGGCGGTCGTCCAGTCGGTCGTCCGGGTGGAGGAGTGACACGTCGATCAACGTCCCGTGGTCTCGAACAAGCCGGTAGAGCCTTCCTGACGGTGGCGAGGCCGCTCCCCGTGAAGCCGAACCGGGCCGCCCTGCCCGCGGAGACGCGTCATCTCGACAGTACCTCGGGTCAGCTTCCCTCCCCTGGCGAGGCTGCACACTCGTTATCAACTCCCGTCATCCGGTCGAGGCTCCACAAGGCGGCCAGGCTCACCTCGCCGGGCTCGGCCGAGGTCACCGAGAGCCACCCGTCCCAGGTATGTCCCACGCAGGCGGGACCGTGCACGACCTGCCAGTACCGGCTCCAGTGGACCCGCAGCACGACCGTCCCGGCGCTCGCGAACCGCACCGACGCGGAGTTCACCCCGAGGTGACTCAACTCACCCGGCCCGGTGACCAGGCCGGGGGCGTCGCTGACCGCCCACACCTGCCAGTGCTCGTCGTGCCAGACCGGCTGCAGCCACGGCTGGCCCGCGGAGATGAGCTCCGCCTCGCGCGTCGCCCACGGGTCCAGCGGGGCGTCGGGCAGGGCGAACAGCGAGACCCCGGAGTCCAGGGCCCACTGGTGCAGGCCGTCACCGGTCAGCGCGGGGTCGTACAGCGCGCCGTTGTAGCGGATGTCGACCTGCCGCTCCCAGCCGCGGGCCAGTGGGAACACCGGTGCCAGGTAGGACGCCTCCCAGTGCTGGCGCAGGGTCGGCACCTCGAGCCGGCCGAGCTGCGCGTTCTGGGTGCGCAGGAAGGTCTGCAGCCCGACGTAGTAGTCCGCGTGGTTCGAGGGGTCGTCCACGGAGTGGGCCACCGCCGTCCCCACCGGCCACATCTGCCACAGCAGCAGCGGGACGGCGGTGACCGCCAGCGTGCGCCAGCGCCCGGTCCGGCCGAACGCGAGCGCGGCGAGCGGGCCGCCGACGAGCGCCCCGAGCCGGGCCGCGTTGCCGCCCGCAGGGTTGGGGACGGCGAACAGGGCGATCGAGGACATCCCGTAGAGCAGCAGGCCCCAGCGCAGCGACTTCGGCAGGGACGGCGCGAGCGCCAGGCCGCCGCCGGCGAAGAGCAGCACGGTGAACAGCGAGATCGCCGGGAAGGGGAACTCCCCGCCGCCGCCGAGCAGTGCCCCGAGCAGCACGCCGACCGCGGCGAGCCCGAGGGGGGCGACCCGCCGCAGCCCGGCCTGGCTGAGCCAGGCGAGCCCGGCCATCAGCAGGAAGCTGCCCGCGAGCGGGCTCGCCAGCGACGCGGCCAGCGCGGTCAGCGCCGCGAGCCAGGGCCGGTCCCGGTTCGCGCCGACGAGCGCCGTCAGGGCGAGGGCGAACCCGACGGCGAAGGGCAGCTGGCCGATCACCAGCTGGCCGACGAGCGCGACGGCGAACCACACGCTGGCCAGCCGCTGGCCCCGGTCGGCGCGCCTGCCGCCGAGCAGGGCCGTGGCCATGGCCGCGGCCCAGGTGCAGGCGATGGCCCCGAGCACCCGGGTGCCGACCATCGAGGCGAGCGGCGGGAACAGCAGGCTGTACCCGGGCAGCAGGTGACCGCCGTACCACTGGTTGTCCCACAGCAGCGCGCCGTGGGAGCGGAACAGCCAGGTGCGGAACTCCTGCGCGGCCAGGTCGGGTCCGGAGAGCGGCAGCAGGAGGACCACGCAGCACAGGACCGCGGTGATGGCCCAGGGGCGCCGGGTGGCGTGCGCCACGAGGCGCCGGGCCCGTAGGACGGCGCGTCCCCCGGCCCGTCCGCGGGACTGCGCGACCCCGGCGCGTCCCCCCGGGACGCCGTCCGCGCGTTCTGCGGTGGTGACCGCACGTCCCGCCGTCGGACCACACGGCACCCGGTCGGGTGCCGGTGGTGGCGGTGCGATGGTCACGATTCTCCTGGCTTGTCGATCGACAGCCGGTCGCGATCATCAGATCGTGCCGACTCCCCCACAGAACATCTTGACGCCTCGGCGTCGCTCCCGTGCCGTCGATGTCCAAAGCGTGACCATCGTCGACCTGCGGTCCCCACGCCGCGATCCGAGCCGTCGGCCGAACGGGCGATGAGAGGATCCCCCCCGTGGGACTCATCACAGCGGTCGGCCTGGTGCTCCATCCGCGCCGCGACTGCTCGACGGCGCTGTCCACGATCACGGGCTGGGCCCGCGGGCGGGACGTGTCGGTGCTCGGCCTCACCCAGGAGGTCGCCCGGCTCGACCAGGGCACGATCGGTGTCGACGAACACGAACTCGTGCACCGCGCCGACCTGGTGGTCAGCCTAGGCGGTGACGGGACGATGCTACGCGCGATGCGGCTCGCGCAGGGCCACCGGGCCGCCGTCCTGGGGGTGAACCTCGGCCGCCTGGGGTTCCTCGCCGAGATCGACATCCCCGATCTGGCCGACGCGCTGTCGGCGATCGACGACCACCGGTTCACCGTCGAGCCGCGGGCCGCCGTCCGGGCCACGATGGGCGACACCGCGACGACGTCCTTCAACGACGTCGTCCTCGTCCGGATGCCGGGCCGGGGCGGGTCGGCGGCCGTCGAGCTGCAGGTCGAGGGGCACCGGTTCCTCCGGTACGTGGCCGACGCCGTCGTCGTCGCCACCCCGACGGGGTCGACGGCCTACAGCTTCTCGGCGGGCGGCCCGATCGTGTCGCCGCGCGCCGAGGGGCTGCTCGTGATCCCGTCGGCGCCGCACTCGGCGTTCAACCGGGCGCTGTTCCTCTCGCCGGGCGAGGCCCTGGCCCTGCACGTGCTGCCGACGAGCGGGGAGCTCGCCGTCGAGGCGGACGGCATCGTGGTGGGGGAGGCGGGTCCGGGCGACGTCATCGACGTCGTCATGGTCCCGGCGGCGGCGAACGTCGTGCGGCTCGGCCGGACCACCTTCTACCAGCGGGCGCAGCGCCGGTTGGGGTTGTCCGGCTCGGCCGAGGCCGACTGACGCCCACGGGCGGGCAGGCCGACACCGGCCGGGGCCGCACCGCAGGCCCTTCGACAGGTGCGCGGCGGGCCGCGGGCCGCGGGTCGGACGCCATGTGCCGCAGGGTCCCCCCGTCCGGACGACGTCGGGGGACCGCCCGGCGAGCACCGGACGGCGCCCCGGTGAACGCCGGTCCGGCCTCCCGCCGCCGGTCAGCCCAGGGCCGTGACGGCGACGGTGGCGTCGTCGTGGCGGGTCGCGCGCGGGTGGGTCACGCCGTCGGGGTCGGCCGCCTCGATCGCCCGCACCCGGGCGATGAGCCCCGCCGGGCCGAGCCGGACCGCGAGGTCGAGGTGCTCGCGCCAGGTCGACAGGCGCATCCGGTCGACCGGGCGGGTGGCGCCCGCCGTGAAGGCCGCCGCCGTGCGGACGTCGGCACGCCGGTAGGAGTCCGTGACGGCGTGCTGCGCGGCCTGCGGGTCCGAGGCGGCGGCCCACCAGCCGTGGGGCCGGTTGCGGATCGCCTCGCGGCGCTGCGCGAGCAGGGCCAGGGCGGCGGCGTGCTCCGGCGTCCCGATCTTCAGCCCGGCGACGGCGTCCTGCTCGGTGCCCGCCAGCGCCTCGACCCGCAGGTCGCGGGTCAGCTGCGGGTCGCCGCCGGTGTCGACGACGATCGAGACGTCGCCCAGCGCCAGCGTCTCCACGGCGTCCGGCCCGAGGCGCACGATCCCGACGGCGGCGCTCGGCGCCGCGGGCGAGCGCAGGTCGCAGGTGATCGAGTGCAGCCCGGCGACCCGGGTCAGGGCCTGGGCCAGCGCGTGCGCGGGCGGGGTCCGCTCGTCGAGCAGGAGGGCCGCCGTCGTCTGGGCGGCGAGCTGCTGGGCGTACCACCCCACCCCGTGGACGCAGGCGTCGGCGGACGGGGACCCGGCGCCGTCCACCACCACGATCGTGGTGGGGGAGGCGATCACGCAGTCCTCGATCGGCCGTCCGGGGGCGCCGTCGGCCGCGACGAGGGTGAGAGGCTGCACGGGCGCCAAGCTACCGCCGCCCGCGCGGCGCCGGGGCCGGGACCGCCGCGCTAGGCGTCGAGGCGGAGCTGGCGTTGGCGCAGCTGCTCGGCGAAGACCAGGCGGCGGATGGCGTTGCCGTGCTCCTCCGGGTCGTCGAAGCGGATGGCCACGGTCGTGGGGCCGTCGTCGGGCGTGCCGTCGCCGGGGTCCGGCGGGGCGGCGGGGGCGTCGACCCGGGTGGGCAGGTGCTGGACGACGACGCCGCGGCAGGACAGCGCGCCGGCGTCCGGGCTCTCGAAGCGGATCGTGATCCACGCGCCCTCCGGGGGCGGGACGCCGGGGACGAGGCAGCGCACCCCGCCCTCGCTGACGTCCAGCAGGGTGACCGCCCACCGGCCCGGTCCGCCGTCGGGGTCGGGGTCGACGGCGGTCAGGTCGCCGGGCAGGCTCAGCGGGACGCGCACGTACTGGCGGCGCTGGACCTTGCGGGCCGGTCCGGTGACGATCAGCGGCCAGAGCGGCTGCTCGACGTCCTGGATCCGCACCGGCACCTCCATCTGCCCGTCGGGGACGAGCCACACCAGGACGTGCTCGGCCGCCAGATCCTCCGCCGACGGCACGAAGGGCACCTCCGGCGCGGTGACGATCAGGCGTGGACGGCTCCGCTCCGAGAGCCGCTCGTCGATCTCCTCGACCCGGGACGGCGCCTCGACGACGATCTCGCCGCCCGCGGCGGTGCCGGGCGGCGCCGCCCCCGGGGTCGCGACCGTGATGCGCAGCCGGATCATGGACAGCCGTTCGGGGAGTTCCACGGCGGCGACCGGCGCGGGCTGGGCGGGCTTGCCGCGTCCGAGGATCTTCACGCCGGTCCCCCCGCCGTGCGGGAGGGACGACCCGGGCGACGACCCGGGCGGCCCGCGGGGCCGGCGGGGCCCGCGCGGCCGGCGGGGTGAGGGGTCGGGTCGGGACGGGACACGGGACCAGCATGGCGCCGGAACCGCCTGGGAGCGTGCAGGCTGTCGTCACGGCGTGGCGTCTGACGGTCACGAAACGTGTCGCATTCCCGCGTCACCACCGCGCCTGGGAACCGTCCCCCTCGAAGCGGAAGAGCGTGACGCCGGGGACGTGGGCGCGGGCCTGGGCGGCCAGGCGGTGGGTGCCGACGGCGTACAGGTAGCCCGGTTCGGTGTCGAAGCCGACCTCGTCGAAGCCGCTGCCGCCGAACCAGGCCCGGATGGCCGGCGTCAGGTCGGGCTCCGCCCGGTGCCGGGTCCAGACGACGGTCCCCCCGGTGCGCAGGAACTCGGGCAGGCGCTCCACCGTGGCCCGCACGTCGTCGTCCGGGACGTTGCCGAACACCCCGCACACCAGGACGACGTCGGCCGGCACGGCGTCCCGGTACGCCGTCGTGTCCGCGGCGTCGCCGACCTGCACCTGGACGCCGTCCAGCCCGGCCGCGCGGGCGGCGTCGCGGGCCCGGGCGGCGTTGCGGGCGTCGGCCTCCACGAGCAACGCCGTGACGTCGGCCCCGCGCGGGTGCGCCGCCAGCGGCCCGATGAGGTCCCGGCCCTGGCCCGCGCACAGGCTGACGACGCGCAGCGGGCCCGGCGGCGCGCCGTCGAGCGCCTCGCGGACGCGCCGCTGGACCTGCCGCAGCCGGCGGCTCTGCGACGAGTCCGGGTCGTCGTACGGCGCGTGCCAGGCCAGCCAGTCCCGGTCCCCCATCGGGTCACCGTAACCCGCCCTCGGCTACGGGGTCCCCCGGGTTTCTCCGACCCTCGGGACTGGGCGGCGTGCGCCCGGGGACAGCTCCAGGTCCATCAGGACCGTCCGGACGCCCGCCAGCACCCTGACGAACCCGATCGCCACCGGCGGCCGGTACCTGCTCACCGTCCATATCTCCTCGCCCTCGGGCGCCCGGGTGCGGAAGACGCAGCCGAGCTCGGCGAACCCGGAGTCACTGTAGATCAGCTCGCCGGACCACTGCGGGATCCAGTCGTGCTACCGCACCGGGCACAGCAACGGGAAGACGTCGCGTGGCGGTGCGGCCACGGACACGACGAGCTCGAGGGACGCGCGGGGGGCGTCGGCGGGTTCCATGCCCGCCAGCGTCAACCGTGCACCGATGGTCGGGTCAACCCACCGGGGTGGTGTGGCATGCTCGGGCGCGACGGTTGCGGAGGAACTCCGGTGCGGGCGGCAGGCCCCAGTCCGGGGCGGGCCCGCCACTGTGACCGGGGAGTCGCCCCCGAAGCTTGGCCACTGGTGGACCGGCGCGAGCCGGGCTGCCGGGAAGGCCGGGGTGCGCGGTCCGCAGATGCCCGAGGGGTCGTTCCCCGGGGTGGCTGCGGGGAGCCGGGAGCCAGGACATTCCGGCCGTCGCGCGCCCGGGCGTCCCGTCCGGCGCGGTCCGGTGCCGGCGGCGTGGAGCCCCGCCGCCAGTGAAAGGGCTCCCGTGACCGGCTCGACCCCTCCAACGTCCGACTGTTCCGTGTCCGACCGTTCCCTGCTCGGCCGCACCCTCGCCGCCGTCGCCCCGGCCGACCCGGCCGCCATGGCCGCCGCCCGCGCCCGGCAGCAGGCCCTGACCAAGCCGTCGGGTTCCCTGGGAGAGTTGGAACACCTCTCGGTGCGCCTGGCCGGCCTGGCGGGGACGTGCCCACCGCCGATGCCCGACCCCGCCGTGGTCGCCGTCTTCGCGGCCGACCACGGCGTCGCGGCGCGGGGGATCAGCGTCTGGCCGCAGGAGGTGACCGGGCAGATGGTCGCCAACTACCTGGCCGGCGGTGCGGGCGTGAACGTGTTCGCCCGCCAGGTGGGGGCCAAGGTCGTGGTGGTGGACGTCGGGATCGCCGGCCCGGTGGCCGACCCGCCCGCCGCCGGGGGGAGCGTGCCGCTGCTGCGCCGGCGGGTCCGCCCGGGGACCGGGGACATCACCACCGGTCCGGCGATGACCCGCGAGGAGGCGCTGCGCGCGGTGGAGGTGGGCATCGAGGTCGGCGACGACCTCGTGGACGCCGGGTACCGGTGCCTGATCACCGCGGAGATGGGGATCGGGAACACGACCACGTCGGCCGCGCTGATCGCAGCCTTCACCGGCGCCGACCCGGACGTCGTGACCGGCCGGGGCGGTGGTCTGGCCGCGGCGCGGCGCGAGCACAAGGTGGCCGTGGTGCGCGCCGCGCTGGAACGCCACCGGCCCGACCCCGGCGACCCGATCGGCGTGCTGGCCGCGGTCGGCGGCCTGGAGCAGGCGGCCCTGGCCGGGTTCGTGCTGGCCGCCGCGGCCCGGCGGGTCCCGGTGATCCTCGACGGCGTCATCGCGGGCGCGTCGGCGCTGGCCGCCGTCGCCCTGGCGCCCGACGCCGTCGTGGCCTGCGTGCCGGGGCACCGCTCGGTCGAACCCGGCCACGCGGTGGCCATGCGGCACCTGGGGTTCGATCGCCCGCTGATCGACCTGGGACTGCGCCTGGGGGAGGGGACCGGCGCCCTGCTGGCGCTGCCCGTGCTGCAGACGGCCTGCCGGGTGCTGCACGAGATGGCCACGTTCGACGACGCCGCCGTCTCCCACCGGGTGGAGTCCCTGGCCCGCTGACGGCCTCGTCAGCCGGGGGTCGGCCGGTCCGGGGTCCGTCCGGCGTCAGCGGGTCGGGATCCGGGTACAGCCTGCTGTACCCGGACCGGGCGGAAGGCTGGATCGGCAGGGCGATCACTGATCCGTAGCGTCGTCGACGACCGCCGGACGGCCCGGCGCTCGGCCGGACATCCCGGCGACACGCAGGGAGAACACCATGGCGAGTACCGAGTGCACCGGCGACCTCGAGAGGCGCCGGTCGTGAGCGCCACCGTCACCGGGGCCGATCCCGGGCCGGTCCGGCGCCGCACGCCCGCGATCGCCGTGGAACACGTCGTCAAGACCTACCCGGGCGGCGTGCGGGCCCTGGACGACGTGTCCCTGACCGTGGAGCCGGGCACCTTCCTCGCCGTCATGGGGCCCTCGGGATCGGGCAAGAGCACCCTGATGCACTGCGCCGCGGGCCTGGACTCCCCCACCGCGGGGAGCATCCGCATCGACGGCCAGGAGATCGGCGGGCTGGGGGAGACCCGCCGGACGGAGCTGCGCCGCGAGCGGATCGGGTTCGTCTTCCAGGCCTACAACCTGGTTCCCTCGCTCAGCATCGAGGACAACATCACGCTGCCCCTGCGCCTGGCGGGGAAGTCCCCGGACCGCGACTGGCTGCGCTCCCTCGTGGAACGGGTCGGCCTGGGGGGCCGGCTGACCCACCGACCGGCCGAACTGTCCGGAGGCCAGCAGCAGCGGGCCGCGATCGTGCGGGCCCTGGTGGCCCGCCCGGCCGTCGTCTTCGCCGACGAGCCGACCGGCGCGCTCGATCTGAACAGCGCACACGAGGTGCTCGCGTTGCTGCGGGCCCTGGTCGACGAGCTGCGGCAGACCGTCGTCATGGTCACCCATGACCCGGCCGCCGCCGCCCAGGCCCACCAGGCGCTGGTGATGGCCGACGGCCGCGTCGTCGACACCCTGGACGCCCCCACGGCCACCGCGCTCGCCGACCGCCTCGTCATGCTGGGAAGGGGTTAGGCCATGCTGCACCTGGCGATCTCGATGGCCCGGCACCGGTTCGCCGCGCTCCTGGCCGTGGCGTGCGCGGTGCTGGGAGGCACCGCCCTGGTCACCGCCAGCGGCGTGCTGGCGGAGACCGGATGGCGTTCCCACCTGCCGCCCGGCCGCCTCGCCGGAGCGGGGGTGGTGGTGAGCGCCGATCAGGCGTTCCACCCGCAGGAGGACCCTGCCATCGCCCTGCCCGAGCGTGCTCCGGTCCCCGCCTCCCTCGTCGCCCGGCTCGCCCGGGTGCCCGGTGTCACGGCCGCCGCGGGAGGCGGGGACCGGAGCAC
>Ga0302322_100001540_pt1 | contig 18898 bp, 17 predicted proteins | sample Fen_T0_2_FD_203757 | JGI IMG/M metagenome (GOLD analysis project Ga0302322, IMG submission 203757) | Peat permafrost microbial communities from Stordalen Mire near Abisko, Sweden - Fen_T0_2 | ecosystem: Environmental > Terrestrial > Soil > Wetlands > Permafrost | place: Sweden: Abisko... | reverse complement strand
CCCGCGGCCAATGCCCAATTCGCAACGGCGAGATCGACTTCGTCCTGCACCCGGTCCACGTCGTAGACGTGCTCGGACGTGACCGCCTCGCCGTACCGCGTCGGGTCCAGATCCCCACCCCCCGGCAGCAGCACGGCATCAGCGAAGGACAGCCGGTCGGCCACCTGGCCCTGGGTCACCTCGGCAGCATCGGGCCAGGGGAGGAAGGTGACCGGTTCCCCGCCCGCGGCGTAGACCATCTCCAGGAGCGCGCGGGCCGTGACCACGGCGCGGTAGCGCAGGGCTGTCGCGCCGGCCGAGAAGCGCCCGGGGACGGCGATCAGGGGCCGACGGGTCACGCCGCACTGACTCGCACGGGAAACTGCTTGATGCCGTGGATGAAGTTGGAGCGCACGTGCTCGATCGTTCCGTCGAGCTCCACCCGAACGCCTCGCCGAAGGATCTCCTCGATCATGATCCGAACCTCCAGCCGGGCGAGTTGGTTGCCCAGGCAGAAGTGAGGCCCACCCTTGCCGAACGTGACGTGGTCGTTGTTCGCGCGCTCGATGTCGAAGACGTCAGGGGCGTCGAACACCGACTCGTCGCGGTTGCCTGACGCGTACCACATGACGACCTTGTCGCCCGCCCGGATCTGTTGGCCGTGCAGCTCGTGGTCCCGCGTAGCCGTGCGGCGGAAGTGGTAGACCGGTGACGCCCACCGCAGGAACTCCTCGACCGCGACCGGCAGCAGCTCTGGTCTCACGCGCAGCTGCTCCATGGCCTCTGGGTGCTCGATCAGGGCACGCATCGTGTGCGACAGCGTGTGCCGTGTCGTCTCGTTGCCGGCGGCGACCAGTAGCAGGAAGTAGGTGTGGAAGTCGCGCTCGGACAGCGGAATCCCGTCCTCCGGTGTCTGGTTCACCAGCTTGCTCACGAGGTCGGTTCCGTCGCCGCCTTTGCGTTCCCGGGCGAGGGAGTCACCGTAGGCGAAGACCTCCAGTGCCGCGGGAGATCGGAAGGGCAGGTCGCGGTACTGCTCACTCTCCTTGCTGCCGAGAAGTACGTCGGCATAGTCGGGATCGGTGTTTCCGACCAGCCGGTTGCTCCACTTGATGAACTGGTCGCCCATCTCGTCGGGCACGTCCATCAAGCGGACCAGCACGCGGATCGGGTAGTCGGCACTGACAGCCTTCACGAAGTCGAACTCTCCCTGTGCGAACGCCGCATCGAGCGTGGTGGCGGTGAGCCCACGCAGGAACGTCTCGTAGCCGGCGAGGCTGCGCGCGGTGAAATCGCGTTGCAGGAGTCGGCGAAGTGCCCAGTGGCGAGCGCCGTCAGTCTCCAGCATCGACTTGCGCATCTCCAGCTGTGCGTCGTCGAGCTCCTCCAGGTTGACCGCACCCTGCTCGGACGAGTACGTCGCGTCGTCCCGGCCCACGGCGACGATGTCCGCCTGACGGGTGAGCGACCAGAACCCGCGGTTGGGGGCGGGCTCGGGGTTCCAGTGGACCGGGCTCTGCTCGCGCAGCACGCGAAAGGAATCCCAAGGGGCACCGGGCGCGAAGAGCCCGAGGTCGGAGAGGTCCACGTCGTCAGGGGTCACGAACGGCTCCTTGTCACAGGTGGTAGGCGTACTCGCGGAACTCCCAGTCGGTGACGTACCGCTCGAACCGCTCCACCTCGTTGCGCTTGTACTGCAGGAAGGACGTGACGAAGTAGCTGCCCAGCACCTCGGCCAGACCGCGGTCGGCCTCGAGCGCGTCCAGGGCTGCGGTCAGGGTCATGGGTAGTACCGGAGCAGACTCGGGGTCGTACCCGTATCCCTCGAGTGGCGACGGTGGGTCCAGCTTGTCTCGGATCCCTACGTAGATCGCGGCCGCAACGGCGGCGATCGCGAGGTAGGGGTTCGCCGTGGCGTCGCCGAGCCGCACCTCCATGCGGGCACCGGAACCGCGCTCCGGCGGGATCCGGACCATCGCACTTCGGTTGTCCAGACCCCAGTCGATCAACCAGGGCGCGAGCGTGTCGGGGCCGAACCGCTTGTAGGAGTTGATCGTCGGGTTCAGGATCGCGGCCAGTGCGGGGGCGTGCGCGAGGATGCCGGCGATCGCGTGGCGCGCGTTGTCGGAGAGCTCGTCCTGGCCGTCGGGGTCCCCGAACACGTTCTGGCCGGTCTGGTCACCCAGCGACACGTGCAGATGGAACCCGGAGCCACCTTCGTCGTTGAAGGGCTTGGCCATGAACGTGGCCAGCAGGCCCTCGTGGCGCGCGATCTCCTGCACGGCGGACTTCATGCGGAACGCGCGATCCGCTGCATCGACCAGCTCGGAGTGGTTCAAGTTGATCTCGAACTGTCCGGGGCTGAACTCGTGGTTGGCCGCTGTCACCTGAAGGTTGGCGTCGCGCAGGTGTCGCAGGGTCTGGAGCAGGATGCCTCGAGGATCGCCCTTGCGCCCCACGACGTACACGTTGCCCGGTTCGTCGGAGTAGCGGCGGTACCCGCCGGTCGACGACGTGGGGTCCGGCTCGCACAGGAAGTACTCGAGCTCCGGACCGACCACTGCCGTCAGGCCGAGGTCGCCAAGCAGCCCGGCGACCCGACGCACCACCGTCCGCGGCGACTCCGGAGCTGCCTGGCCGTCGGGGAGGAATGCGTCGCCGATGCACCACAGGGTTCCGGGTTCCCACGGCATGGGCGTCAGGGTCGAGAAGTCGGGTCGAACCGAGATGTCGGGCAGACCGGCTTCGATCCCGCCCTGGATGGGGACGACGTCGCCCATGGGAGAGGTGTGGAACGCGGCCCGGCAGAACGCGATCCCGTGGCCGGCGGCGGTGTGCAGCTCGTCCACCAGGACGTCGCGGCCGCGGTCGACGCCGATCATGTCCGAGTACGAGACCCGCACGACGTCCACGTCCTGGGCCCGGAGGCGCTCGATCAGCTGGGCGATGTCCACGTCCTGGTTGGCCACGGCTGCTCCTGTCAGACTCGTTTGGACCCGAACCATAGTGATCCCGGTCGCGCGGCACAAGGGTTTCCCCCGGGCCATCGAGCGACGATGCTGTGCTCGGCCAGATGACGCAAGACCCGGATCCCGGAGGCTCCTATGCCGGCGCCCAGACTCCTCCTCGTCCTCAGTGAGAACTGGACCATCACGTCGGCGCGCGACCTGCCCGGCCTGGTCCGGATCGCCGCCGAGGCCGAGCAGGCGGGGGTCGACGCGGTGATGCTCAGCGAGCACGTCGTGCTGGGACCGGCTGCCGGGAGCGACGGCGTCATGACCAACCCGCGCGACTATGCGATGCCCGGGAACCAGGAACCGGACATGCCGTGGCCCAGCTCGATCGTGCTCCTGTCCGCCATCGCCCAGGCGACCGAACGGCTGCGCCTGGTGGCCGGAGCCATCATCGCCCCACTCCGGCACCCGCTGCTCCTGGCCCGCGAGCTCGGCACCCTCGACCTGCTCTCGCAAGGACGCCTGGTCGTGATCCCGACCGTGAGCTGGCACGAGGAGGAGTACGCCGCCCTCGGGGTGCCGTTCGGGCAGCGCGGCGCGATCCTGGACGAGCAGCTGGAGGTCCTCGAACGCGCCTGGGCGCCCGGACCGTTCAGCTATGCGGGGCGGTTCTTCCGCTTCGACGATGTCTGGATGGAACCGCGAGCGTTCCGACCGGATGGTCCGGTGCTGTGGTTCGGCGGGCAGCGGATGCACCCGCCGCTGCTGCGGAGGCTGGTCAGGTACGGGCAGGGCTTCAATCCCTTGGGGCGGCCCAGCGACGACGACCTCGCCCGGCTGCGGCGTGGTCTGCTCGACGCCGGGCGTGACCCGTCGCAGATGGAGATGGTCGGGGGGATCCGCGGCACGTTCCCCGATCCGGTCGGTCCCGCCGATCTCGACGCCGCCCTCGAGTCCGTGCCCGAACAGGTGCAGCGCGGCTTCACGACCATCTGCTTCAAACCGTCGATGTACATCGACGACGCGCGCGAGGTGGGCGCGCTGTGTCGCACGATCGCCGCGAAGCTCGGGGCCCTGACCGGCTGATCGACCGACCTCGTGTTCGGCCTTCACACTTCGTGGACCACCGGCTAGCCTTCGTACGGATCCGAACGAATGGAGCGTCTCCCGTGAGCGACCTGTCTGGTTTCGTGCCACCGTTCACCACATCCGGCCGATCAGCCCTGGTGCCGCCACCACCGTGGCACTACTCCGGTGATCTCCTCACCGTCGAGTACCGCACCGACCCGGAGCGAGTGGCCGCTCTTCTCCCGGGCGGCATCGACGTCGCCCCCGACGACCCGGGAGCGGTCGCGCTGATCTGGGCCGACTGGCAGTCGTGTTCTGGTGGTGGCGAGGAGCTGCTGGACCCGGCGCGCTCCCAGTACAAGGAGGCCTTCGCGGTGGTCCGGTGCCAGTACGAGGGCGTCACCTACTCGCGGTGCGTCCTCATCTGGGTGACCACCGACTTCGCCATCGGGCGAGGCCTGCACCAGGGCTATCCGAAGAAGTTCGGATCGATCCACATGACCCGTCCGGTCGGCTACGGACGGGCTGGGCCGCGCCTGGAACCGGGTGGCCGGTTCGGTGCCTCGCTGGCCGCGTACGACCATCGACTGGCCACGGCCCGGATCACCTTGACCGGCGTCAGCGAGACCAACGGGTTCGTCAACGCGTTGCCGATGCTGCACAGCCGCCAGGTGCGCGCGATCGAGCGCGACGGGGGTCTGGCGCTGGACGAGCTCGTGACCATGGGTGGCTACGACCCCGACCTGGGCCCGGCCTGGACCGCCGACGCCGAGCTGGAGCTCGCCGACTCACCGTGGGACGAGCTGGCATCGGTGCTGCCGGTCCGTGAGGTGCTCGGCGGCTACTACCGTCAGGTCGGTGTCAGCTGGAACGGTGGCCGAACCGTGACGCGACGCGCTGTCGGCTGAGCCAGCCCCCGGGCTCCGGAGTCACGACGTGCGCGTCGTGACTGCCACGGGCATCCGCTTCACGCCGTTGACGAAGTTCGACCGAACCCGCTCCACGGAACCGTCGAGCCGGGCGCTGTCGACCCGGGCCACCAGCTCCTCCAGGGTGACGCGCAGCTCCATCTTGGCCAGGAAGGAACCCATACAGAAGTGGGGACCGCCCTTGCCGAACGTCAACAGGTCGACCGCCGGCCGATCGAGGTCGATCTGGTCGGCGTGGTCGATCACCCGCTCGTCGCGGTTGCCCGACGGGAACCAGAGCGCGACCTTGTCGCCTGCCTTGATCGACGCCCCGGCCAGGTCGACGTCGACCGTTGCGGTCCGCCGCATGTGCAGCACCGGCGGACCCCAGCGCAGCAGCTCGTCGAGTGCCGGCCCGGTGAGGAGGTGGGGCTGCTCCTGGAGCCGCGCGAGCACATCCGCGTGCTCGATCAAGGTCAGCATGGCCAGCGTGATGGCTTGCCGAGTCGTCTCCTGTCCGGCCAGCGCCAGCAGCAGGAAGTAGTTGTCGAGGTCCTGCTGCGACAGCGGTTCGCCGTCGATCTCGGCCTCGACCAGGCGGGTGATCACGTCGCCCGTCGGGCGTGCCCGCCGCTCGGCCTGGATGGTGCGGCCGTACTCGAAGACCTCGATGGCGGCCGGGGACCGGAACGGGACGAGCCGGAACTCCTCGCTCTCCTGGCTCCCCATGAGCACGTCGGCCAGCTCAGGGTCGGTGTGACCGACGAGGCGGTCACCCCAGCTGGTCAGCTGGGTGCGGTCCTCGTCCGGGACGGCGAGCAGCCGACACAGGACCCGTACGGGGATCTCGCTCGAGACCGCCTCGACGAAGTCGAACTGTCCGAGTGCAAGTGCGCGGTCGAGTGCCGTCGCGACGACGCCTCTGAGGAAGGTCTCGTACCCGTTGATCACTCGTGGGACGAACGCTCCGGCCGCGATCTTGCGCAGCTCGGCATGTCGGGGTGGGTCGGTGTCGATCAGCGCCGTCCGCACCCGCAGCTGGTCGTCGTCGAGCTCTTCCAGGGACACTCCTCGACTGGACGTGAACGTCTCCCAGTCGCGGCTGGCCGTCACGATGTCGGCGTGCCGCGTGAGCGACCAGAAGCCGGAGTGTGGTTCGTCCTCCGGGGTCCAGGCCACCGGCTCGTCGTCGCGAAGCTGGGCGAACAGCGCCCACGGAGGGCCGGCGGCGAACGTGTCCGGATCCGCCAGTGGGGCGGCCAAGTGGTCGTTCAGGGTTGACGTCATCGCTGGTGCCCTCGCTCGAGTCGCAAGTTGTTCGTTGCCAAACGTTCTGGCGCGGGGAATGCTAGGGGCATTCCGGCGCGGACGGAAGGTCCATGGGTCGAGGAGGTTGACGGATGCGCGTGCTGTTCGTCCAGCAGGACCATGTCTCGCCCCCGGGTCCAGTCGGTGAGGCGTTCGTCGAGCGTGGCTACGACGTCGACGAGTTCCTGGTCGTCCCCGCGGAGCAGTTCCACAAACCTTGCGTCACCGTTGTGTTTCCTGACCCTCGCGACTACGACGTGGTCGTCCCGATGGGGGCGCCATGGTCGGTGTACGACGACGACGCGGTCGGCACCTGGGTCAAGGACGAGATCGAGTTCGTCCGAGAGGCGCACGACGCGCACATCCCGGTCCTGGGGATCTGCTTCGGCGGCCAGGTGCTCGCGGTGGCCCTGGGTGGCGACGTGGTTCCGGCCGATCGGGCCGAGGTCGGCTGGCGGTCGGTGACCACCCAGCGCCCAGGGCTCGTCGAGCCCGGACCATGGTTCCAGTGGCATGCCGACCGGTGGGTCCTGCCTCCCGGCATCGAGCCCTTCGCGCACACCCCGGACGCCGAGCAGGCCTTCGTCGTCGGGTCGTCGCTGGGCCTGCAGTTCCATCCTGAGCTGACCCCCGACATGCTTCGCGGATGGCTGGCCCACGGCGGAGCCGAACATGCGCGCTCACTTGGCCTGGACCCGCAGCTCCTCGTCGACGAGACGGAGGCGACCGCGGCTGCTGCGGCGCAGCGCGCCCGCCGGCTCGTCCATCGGTTCCTCGATCAGGTCGCCGGACACCGGAAGTAGGGTCCACACGTGGCGATCGCCCGCTCCCCCCGCGTCCCCTTGTCGGCCCCTGGACCGGCGGGTGCGGACACCTGTCACCCCGAGGCATGTCCCTGTCTCGGCGGTCCCTGCACGCTGAGTCGCGTCGCCCGCTCGGTCGCACGAAAGGAAGGCACCATGGCCGGCCAACACACCCTCGACGAGACTGAACGTGAGGTCAGCGCACGGTTGGCCGGGCTGCCGATCGACCTGGCTGCGATGGCTGCCGTGAGCAACCTGTACCGGGCGGCCGGCGCCATCCGTAACCACTTCGAGCGTTCGGTGCTGGCGCCGCACGACCTGACCTGGACCGGATGGGTCGTGCTCTGGGTGGTGTGGATCTGGTCCGACGTCGAGGCCCGACACGTCGCGGCCGAGGCGGGCATCTCCAAGGGGACGCTGACCGGGGTGGCGACGACGCTGGAGACTCGCGGACTGCTCTCGCGTCGTACCCACCCCCTCGACGCGCGTCGGGTGCTCCTCTCGCTGACTCCCTCGGGTCGACGGCTGATGACGAAGCTCTTCCCGCTGTTCAACGCCCAAGAAGCGCACGTGATCCGCGGCCTCACCACCCGGGAGACGAAGGTCATGACCACGGCCCTTCGCAAGATCGTCATGGGGCTGGAGGAACCGACCGAACAGCCCGTCAACGCCGGTTCTTGACGCCTTCTTCTCCCAAAGATATGTTCGGCCCCGAACGATTCTGGCCGGGCTCTCCCGATCCGTTGTCGTCCACCACAAGGGGAGACCTATGACGACCGCGACAGTCGCCGGAGTCGACGTCGACACGCGCCACTGGATCGGTGGACGGCGAGTGCCCTCGGCGTCGACCTTCGACGACGTCTCACCGATCGACGAGGAGATCATCGCCCAGGTCGCTGCGGGAACCGTCGACGAGGCGGCCGCCGCGGTTGGTGCGGCTGCCGCTGCCTTCCCCGACTGGGCTGCCACCTCGCGGAAGGATCGCGCGCGCATCCTGCACGCGGTCGCCGACGGCGTCGAGGCGCGGCTCGAGGATCTCGCGCAGGTCGAGACGCGGGACAACGGGTCGCTGATCCGGTCGCACCGACGTGGCGTGATGCCGCGGGTCGCGCACAACTTCCGGTACTTCGCCGATCACCTGTTGCAGCTTCACCACGACGACTTCCAGACGCGAGGGCATCGCAACCACGTCTCATGGGACCCGGCTGGCGTCACGGCGGTCGTCACGCCGTGGAACGCGCCACTCATGCTGGCCACGTGGCGGATCGCACCCGCGCTCGCGGCCGGGAACACCGTGGTCGCCAAGCCGCCGGAGTGGGCGCCGCTGACCGCGTCGTTGCTGGCCGACATCACCGCGGAGGCAGGACTCCCCGCCGGAGTGTTCAACGTGGTCCAGGGGCTCGGTGCCGATGCCGGTGCCCCGTTGGTCGCTGACCCGCGCGTTCGTCGGATCAGCTTCACCGGGTCGGTGCCGACCGCCCGGTCGATCGGGACAGCCGCTGCGGCCAACGTCACGCCGGTCTCCTTCGAACTCGGCGGGAAGTCGCCACTGCTGGTCTTCGAGGATGCCGACCTCCAGCTCGCCGTGGACCTCGCCATCGAGCAGTACGACAACACCGGTCAGGTGTGTCTGGCTGCCGTGCGGCTGCTCGTCCACGACTCGCTGGTCGACGACTTCACTCATGCGTTCTTGACCCGCGCGGCCGCGATCAACCAGGGCGACCCTCGCGACGAGACCACCGACATCGGCCCGTTGATCAGCCGTCGCCACTTCGAACGGGTCGACGGATTCGTGCAACGGGCCAAGAGCGAAGGTGCGGTGGCCCTTCTCGGTGGTGGCCCGAACGAGCAGCTCGGCGGCCTCTACTACCGCCCGACCCTGTTCATCGATGCCGGCCCGGGCAGCGAGATCCTCCGCGATGAGGTGTTCGGCCCGGTCCTGACGTTGCAGACCTTCAAGACCGAGGCGCAGGCGGTGGCGATGGCCAACGAGACGCGCTATGGGCTGGCGGCCACGCTGGTGACCGGCAGCCCCGAGCGCGCCGAACGCGTCAGCGCCCAGCTGTCGGCGGGCACGGTCTGGGTCAACTGCTTCTTCGTCCGCGACCTGAGCGCCCCCTTCGGGGGCAACGGTGAGTCCGGGATCGGCCGCGAAGGTGGAACCTGGAGCTTCGACTTCTACTGCGACGTCAAGAACAGCGTCTTCTCGCCGAAGGGATGGAGCGGCCATGGGTGAAGTCGTCGGCGCCGGCTTGCTGGCGCACGTCCCCACGATCATGCTGCCTGAGAGCGAGCGCCTTGCCCTGAACGAGGGCAAGGAGATCACGCTCGTCCCAGGGTTGCGTCAGCTGCGCCGCGACGTCTTCGAGACGTTGGACTACGACACCGTCGTGGTCTTGGACTCGCACTGGTTCACCACGGTGGAGTTCGTGGTCACGGCGCAGGATCGGCGGGCCGGGCTGTTCACGGCTGAGGAGCTCCCGCGGGGCATGTGCCGGATCCCCTATGACTGGCGGGGCGACCCCGAGCTGGCGTGGGCGATGGCCGAGCTCGGTCAGGAGCACGGAACGTGGGTCACGGCGATCGACGACCAGTACCTCCCCATGTACTACGCGACCTTGAACCTGTGGAAGTTCCTGGGCGAGGGGCTGGACAAGCGCTGGATCTCGGTGAGCGTGGCCCAGACCGGCGAGACGGAGGACTTCCTGCGGGCCGGACGAGCCCTCGGCGAGGCGATCGAGCGGACCGACCGCAAGGTGCTGCTCGTGGCGTCCGGCGCCTTGTCGCACACCTTCTGGAAGCTGCGGGAGCTGCGCGACCACGAGGCCAGCGACCCGGTGCACATCCGCACGCCGGAGGCCTACGCCGCCGACCTGGAGCGGATCGACTGGTTCAAGGCCGGTGACCACGCCCGCGTGCTCGACACCATGGGCGAGTTCATGACGTTTCGTCCGGAGGCCATGTTCGCCCACTACCTGATCATGATCGGCGCACTCGGGGAACGCGACGTGGTTGCGGCGGGCAGGCAGTACGGCGAGTACGAGAACTCGATCGGCACCGGTCAGGTGCACCTGTGGTTCGACCGACCGGCCGCCGGCTGGACGACGAACGCCGACGTCCCCGCCTGACGCCTCAGACCGGCAGACCCGAGGAGGGCCACGTGGCCGAGTACCGACGCATCCTGCTCGACGGCGCCGTCGTGCAGGTCCGCCGCGAGGGCGACGAGCTGGTGGCGGCCGACGGCCGCGTGGTCGGCGTCGACGAGGCGGTTCACCTGCCCCCGGTGGAACCCACCAAGATCGTCGCAGTGCACCTGAACCACATCAGCCGGGTCACGGAGTTCCAGATCAGCCTGCCGTCGACGCCGACGTACTTCCACAAGCCGGTGTCGTCGTTGAACGCGCACAAGGGCGCGGTGGTTCGCCCGGAGCGTTGCAAGTGGCTCAACTACGAGGGTGAGGTGGCCATCGTCATCGGTCGAACCGCACGCAACATCTCACCGGAGCAGGCCGGTGGTTACATCGCCGGCTACACCGTGGCCAACGACTACGGGCTGCATGATTTCCGCGACACCGACGCCGGGTCGATGCTGCGAGTCAAGGGTTCGGACACCCTGTGTCCCCTCGGGCCGGGACTGGTCACCGACTGGGACTACCACGGGAAGGTTCTGCGCACCTATGTCAACGGCGAGGTGCGGCAGGACGGCAACACAGCCGAGATGACCTGGGACATGCACTACCTGGTCGCCGACATCGCCCGCACGATCACGCTAGTGCCCGGCGACGTCCTGCTGTCGGGGACGCCTGCGAACTCGCGCACGGTCTATCCCGGCGACGTGGTCGACGTCGAGGTCGAAGGACTCGGTCGGCTCAGCAACCACATCGTCAGTGGGCCCGTCCCGATCCGTGACGACGTGGGGGCACAACCGACGGAGTCCGAGGAGGTCCTGTCCACCGCGCTCGGCGGCGACTGGGAGTTCCGGGGGGTCCGGGCGCCCCAGCGCGGCTAGGGAACAATCAGCGATCACGAATCGGAGGGCTTGATGAAGGTCGTCGTCGACATGGACAAGTGCCAGGACCACGGGCAGTGTGCGTTCGCCGCCCCGGAGGTGTTCCTGATCGATCCCGGCACGAGCAAGCTCGTCGTCCTCCAGGACGAGCCGGACGAGGCGTTCCGCGACCAGGTCGAGGAAGCGGCCGACGTCTGTCCCGTCCAGGCGATCACGATCGAGGACTGAGCTCATGCAGCGTGTGGTCGTCGTTGGTGCGGGCATGGGTGGACTGCGCGCCGCCGAAGCTGTGCGCAAGGCCGGGTACTCCGACGAGCTCGTCCTCGCCGGTGCCGAGACGCACATGCCGTACAACCGACCGCCGCTGTCCAAGGAGGTGCTGGCCACCGAGGTCGAGCACGAGAAGGTGGCGTTCCCGTTGCGGGCCGTGCTCGGCGATGTCCAGTGGCGGCTCGGCGCCGCGGCCAGCGGGCTGGATCTCGGGGCCGCGTCCGTCACCTTGGCCGACGGCGGCCAGCTCGATTACGACGGGCTCGTGATCGCCACCGGACTCCGACCACGTCGGCTCGATCTGTCGGGCCCTCCACCCACCCCCCAGGCCGGAAGGCACGCGGTCCGCACCCTGGACGACGCCGCCGCCCTGCGCAAGGACCTGCAGCCCGGCGCGCGCGTGGTCGTCCTCGGAGCCGGGTTCATCGGCTGTGAGGTGGCGGCCACCGCCCGTCTCCTGGGCTGTGACGTGGTGTGCGTCGCGATCGACCCGTATCCCATGGTCCGGCCCCTCGGCCGGGTGCTCGGCGCCGAGATGCAGCGCCGACACGAGGCGAAGGGGGTGCAGTTCCGGCTCGGCACCGGGATCGTCGCCTTCCACGGTGACGACCACGTGACGGGGGTGGAGCTGTCGGAGGGAACTGTCGTCCCCGCTGATGTCGTGGTGGAGGCGATCAGCAGCCACTGCAACACCGAATGGCTGGCCGGCTCGGGGATCGACATCAGCGACGGGGTGCTGTGCGACAACACGCTTCGTGCCGTTCGCGGCGACGGCGGGCCGGTCGAAGGCGTCCATGTCGTGGGCGACCTGGCCCGGTTCCCGAACCCGCTCTTCGACGACGTGCCGCGTCGTGTGGAGCACTGGAACATCCCCACCGAGACCGGCAAGCGGGTGGGTCCGGCTCTGGCCGGCTACCTGCGCGGCGAAGGCTACGACGCGGCCGTTGACACCCCGTTCGCGCCGCTGCCCGCCTTCTGGTCCGACCAGTACGACATCCGGCTGCAGTCCTACGGCGCACTCGGCCTGGCCGACGAGGACGGGATCGAGATCCTCGAGGGAGACATCACCGACGAGGTCGTCGTCGGCTACCGCCGCGGTGACGTCCTCGTCGGCGTGGCCGGCCTCGGCATGCTGCCCAGGGTCAACAGCTACCGCGCGGTAATCGGACATTCCTGGCCGGAGACCTGACCTGGTCGGGTCGCGCATCTGTTCAGTCACGTCTTCGCGGGAAGTGCTTGACAAGCGGCACGAATGTCGGGAGCCTCTGCCTACTCAATCGTTCGGCTCCGTACGAAACCAGAATCCCTCATCTGGAGACCCGCATGGACCAGCTGCAACCAGCCCCCCCAGAAACCGCCGAGACCGCGCTGCACAAGGGTCGCCTCGGCGTCGCCGGGATCGTCTTCTTCGTCGTGGCGGCTGCGGCGCCCCTGGTCGGAATGACCGGAGCCGTCCCTGTCGCGATCGTGCTCGGCAACGGTGCTGCTGTTCCGGGCGCCTACGTGGTCGTGGGTATCACGCTCCTGTTGTTCAGTGTGGGGTACGCGACGATGAGCCATCACGTCACGAACACTGGCGCCTTCTTCGCATACGTCGGTCGAGGACTCGGCATCGGGCCGGGTGTCGGTAGCGCGTTCGTCTCGCTCACCGCCTACCTCGCGGTGCAGCTGGCCATCTACGGCTTCTTCGGGGCGGTCGCGTCGGGGGAGATCGCGGACAAGCTCAGCATCTCCTGGCCCTGGTACGTCTGGAGCCTCATCGCCTGGGCCGGAGTCACGGCGCTGTCGCTGTTCAGCGTCGATGTCGGGGCCAAGGTCCTGGGCGTGTTCATGTCGCTCGAGGTCCTCTGCCTCGCGGTCATGTCGCTCGCGGTCATCTTCACCGGCGGCGGTCCCGACGGGTTCGACCTCGCGGCCTCGTTCGCCCCGTCGAACATCCTGGTCGGTGGTCTGACCGGATCGGCGGGCATCGCCCTGGCGTTCGCATTCGCTTCGTACATCGGGTTCGAGGCCACGGCGATCTACGGCGAGGAGTCCAAGGACCCCAAGCGCTCGGTGCCGATCGCGACCTACGTAGCGGTCATCTTGATCACGGTGCTCTTCGGGCTGTCGACGTTCGCCATCGTCACTGCGCTCGGTTCCACACAGGTCGTCGACCAAGTGGTGAAGATCGCCGGCGACGACCTATCCAACCCGGCGGCCGTGGTGTTCACGGTGGCGCAGCAGTCCGTCGGCGACTGGCTCGGGTCCTGGGCGGGTTCGCTGGTGTCGAACACCATGCAGTGGTTGGTGCTCAGCAGCTTGGTGGCCGGTCTTCTGGCCTTCCAGAACTCGGCGGCCCGGTACTTGTACTCGATGGGCCGCGCCGGTGTCCTACCCACTGCCCTCGACCGGGTCAACAAGTTCGGTGCGCCTCAGGTGGCGACCCTGGCCACGTCGGTCATCGCCGGAATCGTCATCGTGATCTTCTGGGTGACCAACAGCAACCCCGTGACCCAGCTCTTCTACTGGTTCAGCGGTCTGGCGGTCGTGGCGATCGTTCTCGTCGAGGCGCTGGTCTGTGTCGCCGTCATCGCGTACTTCCGGCGGACGAGGGACGACACCAGGATCTGGCACACGCTGGTCGCCCCAGTGCTGGCGCTCATCGGCCTCGCGCTCGGTGAGTACCTGCTGATGTCCCGGTTCGGTCTGCTCGCCGGGACGGTCACCAATCCGGAGGACGCCATGACGGCGTGGAAGCTCAACCCCCTCGGTTGGTTCCTGATCCTCTTGCCCTTCCTGATGTTCGCGTTCGGGTGGCTGGTTGGCCTCCTGCGCCGGACCGGTGAGAACGAAGACGCGGTCAAGGACCTCGTCACCTGATCCATCCGGCGTCGTAGTCTCGGCGGGTGACCGCAACCCTGGTGGCCCGCGGGCTGGGTGCGGCGCACGCCGACCGCACGCTGTTCACCGGACTCGACCTCGTCGTCGGGTCCGGTGACGTCGTCGGGCTCGTCGGGGCCAACGGAGCGGGCAAGTCGACCCTCTTGCGTCTCCTGGCGGGCATCGACCAACCCGGCGACGGCTCGATCGCCGTCAACCCACCCGCGGCGACCGTCGGCTACCTGGCACAGGAGCCGGACCGACGCCCTGCCGAGTCGGTCGGCGACTTCCTGGCCCGGCGAACCGGCGTCGACGAGGCGAGCGCCGAGATGGACGCTGCGGCCCACGCGCTCGCCGCGGGGGAGCGGGACGCTGACGACCGGTATGCGCTGGCGCTCGAGCGGTGGTTGGCGCTGGGGGGCGCTGATCTCGCGGACCGGGCGGGGCAGGTTCTCGCCGATCTGGGCCTCGACGTGGACCTGACGCGCGCGACCCTGGCCCTGTCGGGCGGCCAGGCGGCCCGACTCGGACTGGCAGCCCTGCTCCTGAGCCGCTACGACGTCCTGCTGCTCGACGAGCCGACCAACGACCTCGACCTCGACGGTCTCGAACGACTGGAGCGGTTCGTCACGGGACTTCGTACGCCCGCCGTCATCGTCAGCCACGACCGTGAGTTCCTGGCTCGAACGATCACCAGAGTGGTCGAGCTCGACCCCGTCCAACAGGCCGTCAACGTGTACGGCGGTGGCTACGAGGCGTACCTCGAGGAACGTGAGGTGGCGCGCCGACACGCCCGCGAGGCCTATGACGAGTACGCGGGCACGGTGTCGTCGCTGCGGGACCGCATGCAGACGCAACGCACCTGGCTGGACAAGGGCGTGCGCAACGCGGTGCGCAAGCAGCCCGACAACGACAAGATCGGGCGCAAGTTCCGGACCGAGCAGACCGAGAAGCAGGCCAGCAAGGTCCGGCAGACCCAGCGGCTGATCGAACGGCTCGATGTGGTCGACGAGCCGCGCAAGGAGTGGCAGCTGCAGATGTCGATCGCCGCAGCCGACCGCTCGGGCTCAGTGGTGGCGGTCCTTCGCGACGCGGTGGTCGAGCGTGGTGGGTTCCGGCTCGGTCCGGTCACCGTACAGATCGACCGGGGTGACCGCGTGGCGATCACGGGACCCAACGGGTCGGGGAAGTCGACGCTGCTCGCGGCGATTCTCGGGAAGGTCTCGCTGACCAGTGGGTCTGCATCGCTGGGATCGGCGGTGGCGCTCGGCGAGATCGACCAGGTCAGGGGGCTGTTCCTCGACGAACAGGCCGTGCAGCGGGCCTTCGCCGACCAAGTGCCGCAGTGGAGCCAGGCGCAGGTGCGCACCCTGCTCGCGAAGTTCGGTCTGGGTGCCGACCACGTGGAGCGGACGGCGTCGACGTTGTCCCCGGGCGAGCGGACCAGAGCGGCGCTGGCGTTGCTGCAGGCGCGCGGCGTCAACGTCCTCGTGCTCGACGAACCGACCAATCACCTGGACCTGCCGGCTATCGAGCAGCTCGAATCCGCACTCGACAGCTACGACGGCACGCTGCTCCTGGTGTCGCACGACCGTCGGCTCCTGAACGCGGTGCGGGTGACCCGTCGCCTCGACGTCGAGCTGGGTCAGGTGACAGAACGCGGGGTGTGAACCGGCCGGGATCGAGGGTCAGACCCACGCCGGCGCATCGGGCACGGGACACGCGAGGCCGTGTGCATCTACGGCGACGAGCACGTCGGCCCCAGGTTGCCGACCGACGAGCCAGGCCCCAAGCGCCCACGCCGGCCCCTGGAGCGTCGAGCCACTGCCCGCTCCCAGCCGCCACGCGACGCCACGATCGTCGACCAGGCGCACGACGGTGGCCAGCCCGTCGTCACCAGACCGCGTCGGAACCACCGTGTCGAGTAGCTCGACGGCGAAGTCGGCGGGCCAGTCGGCGACGGTGTAGGGGCGACCCAGATCGGTGTGATGGATCTCCACCTCGCGACGGCGGGCGAGCGGCGCTTGCGCGCCGACGAGGCGTGGCGCGTGCGGCGACGGGCTGCCGAGGTGCATGGGTCGGGACAGCGCCTTCGCGAGCGCATCGCCGGACAGCTCGGCAACCTCGACCCACGCGACCTCGAACCGTCTGGCGCTGGCCAGAAGGTCGTCGACGATGATCGAGATCGGTCGCGTGGCGCCGCTGTCGATGTCGGCTGCCCGGGACTCGGCCGACTGGTACATCGGGTGTGGCTCCCCGGTGATCGCCCAGCGGGCGAGGTTGACCATTCCGTCCGCGTTCCGCGCGACATGGGTGAGCACGTGACCCACTGACCATCCCGGCAGGGTCGACGGCTCACGCACGGCGGCATCGTCGAGGTCCAGCGTCGTTGCGACCAGCGCTTCGAGGGAAGCGTGGGCCCGCTCGAGGCGTCGGTTCATGAGCTCGCTGTCGGACGTCACTCCCGTGACCCTAACCGGTGCCTCGTCCTAGGCTCGTGGTCGAGGAGGCGACGAATGGCAGAGGGTGTGCGGCCCAGCGCGTTGTTGTTCGATCTCGACGGCGTGTTCTTCGTGGGCGACCAAGCCGTCGCCGGCGGCGCCGACGTCGTGCGCTGGGCGCGAGCCGAAGGCATACCGTTTCTCTTCGTCACGAACACCACGTCGCACTCGCGTCAGTCCCTCACTCGCAAGCTGGAGTCGTTCGACATCGTCGTCGATCCCTCGCAGCTCCTGACCCCGGTCGTCGCAGCACGCGACCTGATCGTGGAGCGCGGCGCCGAACCGATCGCGGTGTTCCTCCCGGACGAGTCCGCCGCCGAGTTCGAGGGACTGCGCCGGCTGGCGACGACGCAGAGCCAGGGCGCCGCAGCGGTGGTGGTCGGAGACCTCGGGGAGGCCTGGGACTTCGCCACGCTGAACCGCGCCTTCCGTCTGCTCATGGCCGAACCGCCACCGCTGCTGGTCGCCCTGGGACTCAGCCGGTTCTGGGCCGACCACGACGGGCTGGTGCTCGACGTCGGGGCATTCGTGCGCGGCCTGGAGTTCGCGGCGGACACGCAGGCGGTGGTGACCGGCAAGCCGTCCGCGTCGTTCTTCCATGCCGCTGCAACGCATGTCGGCCGTCCATGCGGCGAGATCGTGATGGTGGGAGACGACGTGCGCAGTGATGTCGGCGCAGCCCAGGTGGCCGGGATGCGGGGCGTGCTCGTGCGGACCGGGAAGTTCGCACCCGCCGACCTGGACCGTGGCGTCGTCCCCGACGCGGTGATCGACTCGGTCGTCGACCTCCCCGAGTGGTGGCGCACGGCGACGGCTCGCTGACAAGATCGCGGGACCGCACCGGGAACTGGAGCTCGCGATGACCACCGACCACTCGCCGTCCGGACGTCCACGTGCCCGGGCGCTCGGGATCCCGTTCGCCGGATCGCCGGGGCGCAGCAACGCGATCACCGACGTTGCCGGGGTCGAAGTCGGTTACGTCACGTTGATCGAGGGCGAGGGAGAGCTCGTGGTCGGACGCGGACCGGTGCGGACCGGCGTCACGGCGATCCTGCCCCGCGGGCGGGCCGGCGTGGGCACCTCCTGTTCGGCGGGGTGGTACTCCTTGAACGGGAACGGCGAGATGACCGGAACCACGTGGATCTCCGAGACCGGTGCGCTGAGCTTCCCCGTGATGATCACCAACACGCACGCGGTGGGTAGCGTTCATCGTGGCGTGATCGACTGGATCGTCGCCCACCGACCCGATCTGGCCATGCAGTGGCTGCTCCCAGTGGTCGCCGAGACCTGGGACGGCTACCTCAACGACATCAATGGTGGGCATGTTCGGCCAGCGCACGCCGCGATCGCGATCGACCAGGCGCACGACGGTGCCATCGACGAAGGGTCGGTCGGCGGCGGAACCGGCATGAACTGCTACGGCTTCAAGGGCGGCTGCGGCACGTCTTCTCGGCAGGTGGCGCACGGGGGGTCCACGTTCACCGTGGGGGCATTCGTCCAGGCGAACTTCGGTGGTCGCGACGAACTTGCGATCGCCGGGCGGCACCTGGGCGATCTCGCCGTGGCCGACCCACTGGCCGACGACGGCTGGTGGCAGCGCGACCAACGACGGGCTGCTCCGGGCGGCGCCGGGTCGGTGATCGTGATCGTCGCGACCGACGCACCTTTGCTCCCGGCCCAGTGCTCGGCGCTCGCCCGACGCGTTCCACTGGGCCTGGCCCGCACGGGGACGAGCGGCAGCCACTTCTCGGGCGACATCTTCTTGTCGTTCTCGACGGCGGACCCCGGCGCCCTGGACAGCCGGTTCCCGAACGACGGCGACCCACCATTCGCCTCGCTCACGTTCGTGCCCTGGGGCCACATCGACCCGTTCTACGAGGCCACCGTGCAGGCGGTGGAGGAGGCTGTGGTCAATGCCCTGGTGGTCAACCAGGACATGACCGGCCGTGACGGCAACTGGACGCCGGCGCTGCCCCACAGCCTCTTGCTCGAGCGCATGGGCACGCAGTGAGCGACGAACACACGTGGTCCGCGACGCACGTGCTCGCCGCATTCCGCGAGCGTGACCTCTCGCCGGTGGAGTACCTCGAGTCGCTCATCGCCCAGATCGAACGGACCCAGCCGTTGGTCAATGCGCTGGGCGACACGTACTTCGAGCAGGCGCTCGCGTCGGCCCGAGCGGCGGGCCGGCCCAACCACAGCCGGGCGGCCCCGCCGCGCCCACGGGGCCCCCGTG
>Ga0302322_100001539_pt1 | contig 18899 bp, 12 predicted proteins | sample Fen_T0_2_FD_203757 | JGI IMG/M metagenome (GOLD analysis project Ga0302322, IMG submission 203757) | Peat permafrost microbial communities from Stordalen Mire near Abisko, Sweden - Fen_T0_2 | ecosystem: Environmental > Terrestrial > Soil > Wetlands > Permafrost | place: Sweden: Abisko... | reverse complement strand
TTGACCCGTTGCAGGGAAAATCGGCCGGGCTCCAGCCGCACATGGCGTCCTTGGTGGGTCTGGTCTCCGTTCAGCCAGCGAAGGTGCTGCCACTGACCGTCGGTGAAGCGCCCTTCGGCCACGCTGAGCAGACCCGCCGTTTCGCCACCCACCGCCGGGGCGAAAGTGATCGTCAGACCGATGCCGGCGAACAGAAATTCATCTTCCCCCAATGCGATCACGAGCCCGCCGGCTGGGGCGGCGCCGGCGCGGCCACCGGCCGAAAGCGCCGAGTTTTCCGTCCCGACGACGACGGCCAGTCCGTCTGCCAGCTGGGGCGGGGCGTCGCGCTCGAAAGCGACGCGAAAGGTCCACCCGCCCAACCGGACCTGTTGGGGCTGCTTGGATTCCGCGCTCTCCTGGATGAATCCGGCGGTAAGTCCGCGGCCCTGTTTTTCCACGAGCAAGGGCGTGAGCTGGCGCACGAGGTCGAAGCTCTCCGTTAGGAAGCCGGCCGCGGGCTCGGCGTTCGACTCGATGGCGAATGGGCAGAAGCCCATCGCATCAAGCGCCCCGAAGGCGTACAGGGCGTTCGCCGACGCTGCCGGACTGCGCATCGCTTCGGGAATGAACAGGGGATTGCCGCTGCGCGTGTAGAGCTGGGCCCAATAGGAGAAGTTCTGGAAATAGATGTCAGGCGAGACAAAATCCAACGCCGGAGCGGCTGCCCGCCAAATATCGATCAGATGGGGCAGGGGCCCCGCGCTCGGATATTGGCCGGGCTGGTAACCGGGACGGATCAAAGCGGCATTCGCATACATGGGTAAGGGCAGTACGGCCTTGCCGGCTGCCGCCACGGCCTGGGTGTAAATCCCGAAGTACCACGCCATGAAGATTTCTTCCCCGGCCGGGGTGGCACCAAACACCTCCGACCAGGATCCGGAGGTTTTGCCACCGGCGGCGGTCCAGACGGCCAGCAATTCCGGGGCGAGTTGGGCGCGGTTTTTCGTGAGATAGTCAATCAGGGTCGAGGGTACCGCCGCGCCGTAGGCTTTTTCCGCCTCGGGGCGGTGGTCGCGCGCCTCTGGAATCATACCGATTTCATTTTCGACCTGGACCATGATCACCGTGTGCGCCGGGTCCGTCGCCTTCAGATGGTGCATCAGCGCAGCAAACGCGCGGGCGTCAGTGTCGCGGTTGGTCGTGGAGAACGGAGAAAGTATCTCCTGATTCCGGCCGACCGAATCCTGCGCGCGCGGGAAGCGCGTCAGATCGCGCTTCACCCAGGAAGGAGCGTAGCACGACATGCTGTTTTTCCAGGACCCGAACCAAAGCAGGACGAGGCGCATCTCGCAGGCGCGCGCGTCGGCGATCAGTCCGTCCACGGTGGCGAAGTCGTATGTCCCCTCGGCCGGCTCGATGACGTCCCAAGCCACCGGCGCGACGACGGTGTTGAGGTTCATCTTCTGCAATTTTGACCACGACGGCCGCAAGAACTCCGGTTCGCCGCTGGAGTTTCCCAGCTCACCCCCGCGCACGAGAAAGGGCCGGTTGTCGACGATGAGCTGGGTGGCGGTGCCTTCTTTGCGCAGGTGCGGCAGTTCGGATACAGCCAGGGCCGGGGCTAACAGGAGTATGCCCAGCAGCAAAGGGATAACGGGCGGTTTCATGAAAAGGGCGGCTTGGGTTCTCCGCTGGGTCAGTCATTCAGTCGAGCTTGATTTGCGCCTGCCGCAGAGGGCCAGAGTCCGGGGAAAACTCCGGGCTTCGCAAAGAGGGTCTCGCAGCGCCCCTTTCCACCCGGGCGGCGGCGACATCGATCAACACCGGCGCGAAGGATCGGCGAGAGGGTTGAAGCCATGGGTTTGGTTGCGGGTTTTGGTGAGGTCTTGAGGGAACAGTGGGAGGCGATACTAGCGTCCGCCAGCTAAGGATGGCCGAACGTTTTCCCGTGCGTAAACCAATCGGCCGTGTACGGTGGTGCCAGTGTCAAACCCGTCCGCCACCACCGTCGAGCACCGCCGATTGGCCGAGGATGCCCGGCGCGGAAAAAACTGGAAGCGGTGGGGGCCGTACCTGGCCGAGCGCCAGTGGGGCACGGTACGCGAAGATTACTCGGCGGATGGCGATGCCTGGAAGTATTTCACTTTCGAGCAGGCGCGGAGCCGGGCTTATCGCTGGGGCGAGGACGGCCTGCTGGGCATCAGCGACCGCGAGTGCCGGTTGTGCTTTGCGCTCGCGCTGTGGAACGGCCGCGACCCGATTCTCAAGGAAAGGCTTTTCGGACTCACGGGTCCGGAGGGCAACCACGGCGAGGACGTGAAGGAGGCTTATTTCTATACGGCGAGCACGCCCACGCACAGCCACATGCGGGCGGCCTATCACTACCCGCAGGCGGAATTTCCGTACCGGCGCCTGCGGGAGGAAAATGGGAAGCGAAGCCGGAATGAACCAGAGTTCGAGCTGGAAGACACCGGAGTTTTTGCGGAAGACCGGTATTTTTCGGTTGAGATCGAGTACGCCAAAGCCGGACCAAACGACCTGCTGATTGAGATCACGGTGACGAATTGCGGACCGGATAAGGCCACCCTGCATCTGCTGCCGACACTCTGGTTTCGCAATTCCTGGTCGTGGGGCTGTCGACATGAAGGCTGCGAAATCAAGCCGCGCCTGTGGGCCAGTGGCGACGCTTTGGTCGAGTGCGACCACGCGACACTCGGGCGGTATTTTTGGGCGATCGAGCCCACTGACGGCCGCGCGGCCGAATTGCTCTTTACCGACAACGAGAGCAATCTCGAGCGCCTGTTCGGCGGAAAGAATGCGGGGCCGCTCGTAAAGGATGCTTTTCACGACTATGTGATCGAAGGCCGGTCCGGCGCGATCAGTGGCGCGCGGCGAGGAACGAAGGCCGCGGCGCGGCAGATACTGGAGCTGGCTCCGGGCGGAAAATCCACGATGCGGTTGCGACTGTTTGCGGCGGACGAGGCGCCGTCGGAAGCGTTCGGGACGGACTTCACCCGCGTCTTGAAGCTGCGGCGGAAGGAGGCCGATGAATTCTATGAGGTCGTGCTGCCGGCCGGTGTGGGGGAGCAGGAGCGCAACGTGGCGCGGCAGGCTTTCGCGGGCCTGCTTTGGTCGAAACAATTCTATCATTTCATCGTCAAGGACTGGCTCGACGGCGATCCCGATCAGCCGACGCCGCCGGCGTCGCGCCGGGACGGGCGGAACAGCGACTGGCCGCATCTCTACACCCGGGACATTGTCTCGATGCCCGACAAGTGGGAGTATCCGTGGTTTGCCGCCTGGGACCTGGCGTTTCACATGATCCCGTTCGCACGGATCGATCCGTTTTTCGCCAAGGAGCAGTTGAATCTGCTACTGCGCGAGTGGTACATGCATCCCAACGGGCAGATCCCGGCCTACGAATGGAATTTTTCCGACGTGAATCCGCCGGTGCACGCGTGGGCGTGCTGGCGCGTGTACAAGCTGACCGGTCCGCGGAGCGGCCGCGACCGGGTGTTTCTCGCCCGGGTGTTCCAGAAACTCGTCGTCAACTTCACTTGGTGGGTTAACCGGAAGGATCCGACGGGGCGCCATTTGTTCTCCGGCGGATTTCTCGGCCTCGACAACATCGGCGTGTTCGACCGGTCGAAACCGCTTCCGACGGGCGGCCAGCTAGAGCAGGCCGATGGGACGGCCTGGATGGCATTTTACTGCAGCACGATGCTGGCGATGGCGCTGGAGCTGGCCGAAGGCGACCCGGCGTATGAGGATATCGCCTCGAAGTTTTTCGAGCACTTCGTCGCCATCGCCGATGCGATGAACAACCTGGGCGGCACCGGGCTGTGGCATGAAGAGGACGGATTCTATTACGACCAATTGCTGCTCGAGGAGAAACCGTTTCCGTTGCGGCTGAGGTCCATGGTGGGAATCATTCCGCTGTTTGCGGTGGAGTTCATCGAAGAGAGCCGGCTTGATCAATTACCCGGCTTCGCCAAGCGGACGCGCTGGTTTCTGCAAAATCGTCAGGACTTGGCGTCGCAGATTTCGTACATGTCGGAAGGGTCGGCGGAGCCCGGCCGCCGCCTGCTTGCAATTCCGTCGCGGGCGCGGCTTGAGCGGATGCTCCGGTACGTTTTTGACGAAAACGAATTCTTGTCCCCGTTTGGCGTTCGCTCGTTGTCGCGGATTTACGGAGAGCATCCGTTTGTGTTGAATGCCGCAGGGCAGGAGTACCGGGTGAGCTACCTGCCGGGCGAATCGAACTCGGGCTTGTTTGGCGGAAATTCCAACTGGCGCGGGCCGATCTGGTTTCCGGCCAATTTTCTTCTGATCGAGGCATTGGAGCGCTATCACCTCTTCTATGGAGAGAGTTTCAAGATCGAGTTTCCGACAGGCAGCGGACGTCACCTAACCTTGCAGGAAGCGGCCCAGGAATTGGCTCACCGACTCGTTAAACTGTTCGTGCCGGACGCCGAGGGGAAGCGTGCGTGCCACGGGAAAACCGGCGAATCGTCGTTGGAAAACCAACGGCCGGACGCGGTGCTGTTCCACGAATATTTTCATGGGGAAACCGGGCAGGGATTGGGGGCGAGCCATCAAACGGGATGGACGGCGCTAGTCGCCCGGCTGATCGAGGATTTCGCTCAAAAATGGGCGAAAACTGATCAAAAATAAATGGGCAAGAAAGGCGCGTAAAAAGGCAGCGTTTTACAAGACTTCGGAGCTAATTGGTAAAAGCCGGGACATCCCGGCGCGTGTAAAATTTCAGGGTCAAAATACGGCTTGTCCGGGTCCCAGATGTGGACTTTGTCGCGGTCAAGTTATCAAAAGTATGAAAAATTCACTGACCCGTTTACTGCTGATAATCGCCGTTGTCGGAGCTTTTACAATGAAGGCTACCGCGGCGGATCGTTGGGAAACACTCCGTGCCATCAACTGGGTGGAGAATCCGACCAATCAGACGAAAGTCGGACGCTTTGGTGAGCTTGGCCCCTATCAGTTCCGGCCGGCCACTTGGCGCATGCACACGGACAAGCCTTTCCGGCTGGCCATCCAGCGCGAGGAGGCGGATGCGGTTGCGGTTAAGCACTATGAGTGGATTAAGCACGCTTTCGAGCAGGCTGGCGTGGAAGTTAACCCCTTTAACATAGCGCTGGCTTGGAATTCGGGCGTTGAAGCTGTGCTCGCGGGCCATTCGCCGACCGCCAGTTACGATTACGCCGAACGGGTCACGAACCTCGTGGAAACCTTCCAGCAGGGCCGGCGCGAGCTGGATGAGCAGCAAAAGGCTGTTTCCTTCGATAATAAGGCCGAGGTGATCCCGGCGGTCGAAACTGTGGAAGGAATCCGCTTCCGGGTACTCCAAGACCCGCCGCACTTCGTGATCGCCGCCGGCTGATCCCTCGGGACGGCCTGGGACCAGCCTATTCGAGGAACGAAGACTGCTTGGGCTGCAGCTTGGCCTTGCGGGCGGCTTCCTCTTCCGGCGAGGCATTCAGATGCCGCGGAGGCCGGCTCACTCGTGAGGCCATGGTCGTCTCGCGATCGGCGACGATCCGGTCGCAGATCTTTTCAATGTGGAGCTGAAGCCAGTTGGCCGTGGCTCCGGGCTGGGTGTAATCGGCCGGACCGTAATGGTCGATCCGCCCGTTGTGCCGGAGTCGGTCATTCTGCTCGAATTCGGCCCGAACTGCCGGGTTGTAAACGGCGTAGGTTTTCCCGCCGCCTTTCTTGACCACGGAGAAACTCGGGACGTCACTCGGACCGTCCGCGATATAGATCATGTTTTGCAGTGGAATGCGCCGGTCCTCATCGGTGATCCGGGCGTTCACGTCGATGGCGGGGTTTCGGTTCGTGCCCTTGTTGATTTCGAAGATGGCGCGCGTCTTGGTCGTGTTATCGACCATGACCCCGATCTGTGCGATCTCGGAGGCGGCCTCGATCAGGAGTTCCTTCTGGCGGAGGAATCCCGGCTGCAGCGGACTCTCAATGAATTCGCAGGCCCAGACTCCGTCGAGGTGGGGCGCGAGGGCGCTCCCGCGGATCATTTCGGCCAGACCCGTGCTCACCACGTAGTGTTCGAGCACGATCTCGTGCTTGGCGTACTCGGGCTTATTCTTCACCCAACCTCGCGATGACTCGAAGAACTCCGGGAGCCCCGGGTAGAATTTGATTTCGCTGCCGCATTCCCGGAGAACCTTGTTGCTGAGGCCGGGCATCTTGCCCGCGAGCACATAGGTCAGCAGGTGATTGAGGTAGCTGATCTCGGCAGAAATATGATAGCCCCGTTTCCGGTAATTTTCTGCGAGCCCGTTTGTTTCCGCCCAGAACATCGCCTCGTCGACGCCATACCGGCGAAAGAGCGGGGCCTGCATGTAATCCGGGATCAAAGTCTTGTCAAAATCCCAGATGCAGGCGATGATGTTTTGAGTGAAGAGCGTTGAGGCCATCGCGAATGTTTTCTACTAGGCGGCGTGATTACGCCGTTGGTTCGTCGTTGATAAAGCCGTGCCTCACGGCTGACGCAATTCGCAATTTCCCGCCTCCCTTACTTCATGGAAAACCTTCCCGACATTTTCTCCTTTCAGCGCCGCCTGGACGAGCTCAACGCCCAGATGGCCGAGCCGTCGTTCTACGCCAATGCGCGCAAGGCGACGGAGGTTTCCCGGGAACAGCAGGCCCTCCGGCAAATGGTCGACGACCACGAGGCCTACGAGACCATAGGTCGGGAATTGGCCGAGCACGCCGCGCTGATCAAGGATCCGGCGGCGGACGACGAGCTGAAGGCGCTGGCGCAGGCGGAACTGCCGGAATTGCAGGGCCGGCGCGAATCGCTCAAGGAAAAGATTCTACGCGCGATGATTCCGCCGGAGCCATCGGACTCGCGCAACACCGTGTTTGAGATCCGGGCCGGCACGGGTGGCGACGAGGCCGGACTGTTTGCCGCCGAGTTGTACCGGATGTACGTGCGCTACGCCGAGGGCCGGGGCTGGAAAATCCAGCCGATGAGCTCGAGCGTTTCGGACCGCGGCGGATTCAAGGAAGTGATCTTCCTGATCACGGGTGAGCAGGTCTACAAACAATTGAAATATGAAAGCGGTGTGCATCGCGTGCAGCGCATTCCCGTCACCGAGGCAAACGGTCGGGTGCACACGTCGACGGTCACCGTGGCGGTGCTGCCCGAAGCCGAGGAAGTGGATGTGCAAATCGATCCCGAGGACCTGGACATCACCGTGCAAAGGGCGAGCGGTCCGGGCGGGCAAGGGGTTAACACCACCGATTCGGCGGTGCGGATCGTGCACAAGCCGAGCGGGCTCACGGTTTATTGCGCCGACGATCGCTCCCAGATCAAGAACAAGGCCCGGGCGATGGCGGTGCTCCGCTCGCGGCTGCTCAAATTGAAGGAAGACGAGGAACGCGCCAAGTACGCCGCGCAACGGCGCGATCAAATCGGAACCGGAGGGCGCAGCGAGCGGATCCGGACCTATAGTTTCCCGCAGAACCGGATGACGGACCATCGGATTGGCCTCACGCTTTACAGCCTGCCGGCGGTGTTGGAGGGCAAGATCGATTCGATTGTTGAAGCGCTGCAGCGCGCGGCCTTTGAAGAGAAGCTGGCCGAGCTAACGGGCGGACCACTGCCTGTTCGGAATCGGGGCGGAGAGGATGAGGACTGATCATGCTGACGGTCCTCGAAATCATCAAACGCACCACTGAGTTCCTGGAGAAGAAGGGCGTCGAGTCCGCGCGGCTCAACGCCGAGATGCTGATCGGGCACGCGCTCGCGCTGAAACGCATGCAGCTATATCTGCAATTCGAGCGGCCGCTGAGTGAAACCGAACTGGAAAAGATCCGTCCGTTGGTCAAACGGCGGGGCAACCGCGAACCGATCCAGTACATCATCGGCGAAACCGAGTTCGGCGGACTCAAGCTGAAGGTCGACCGGCGGGCGCTGATTCCGCGGCCCGAGACCGAGTATCTGCTTGAGCTGCTGGCCGCGCGGCTGACCGTCCCGCCGGCGACCATTCTCGATTTGGGCACGGGCAGCGGCGCTCTGGCGTTGGCTCTGGCGAAAGCTTATCTCGAAGCCAAGGTGACCGCGGTGGACCGCGATGCGGAGGCTCTGGCCCTCGCCCGGGAGAATGCGGCCGCCGCAGGATTCGGTGAGCGGGTAACCTGGCTGGTCTCGGATTGGTTTTCCGCCCTGACGCCTGACGCAAGATTTGGGCTAATCGTCGCCAACCCCCCGTACCTGTCCGATGAAGAAGTGCGCGCGGCGGCCCCCGAGGTTCGGGATTACGAGCCACTGGCGGCACTCGGCTCCGGCGCGGCCGGGCTGAACGATTTGGAGAAGATCATTCCCGCGGCATGCGCGAGACTGACCGCTGGAGGAATGCTGGCCTGCGAAACCGGCATCGCTCAGCACGCCCGGTTGGTGGCGCTGGCGACTGAGGTTGGCTACACGCGGGTGGAATCCCTGCGCGATCTGACCGGCCGCGATCGCTACGTGTTAGCCTTTGTGTAGGCTGGCCCCGCTGGCGATGGATGCTGTGTTCTCCGCCCAGTATTCGGGATTCGGGTTGAAGCGCAGGGCATCCTTGAGAATGCGCATCGTTTCACGGAGGTGGACGTCAAGTTTGGCCTGCGAGTCAGAATCCGGCGAGTCGGCGTCGGCGTCGTCCGTGTTGGCGGCGGCCTCTTTGGGCCCGGTCGCCTCGGTTTTCAGGACGGAGTCAAGCTTGACCGGGTGCACCACGTAGTTGCCCTTCGCGAGTTGGTCGCGCTCGGCGTCCATCTTCTTCTTGAATTCCTCGTCGGACACCTTGAGGGCTTGGCGCTGCTCCAGGTTGAGCGAGACATTTTTCTGCTCCTGACGCTGCTTGAACCAATCGATGTTTTTCTGGAGATAGGCGAATTCCTCAAGTGAGGCCTGACGATCGCGACTGGCCTGCACCAGTGGCTTAACGAAGGTCGGCGCGAGGGTCCGCCCGCGGAAAGCCGTGGATTTGATTTCATCCCACATCAGGGCGTGCGGCAGGCTGGCTTCGCCGATGGGCAGGAAATCGTCGATCGAGGGCAGCGCGATGTCGGGTATCACTCCCTTCATCTGGGTGGACGATCCGTTCGGGAGATAGAATTTTTGGACCGTCAGCTTGGCGGCGCCGGTGTTGGCGACATCCTGACTGAGGCGCGGCATGAAGCGTTTCATCTCAAGTACGGCCTGCACGGTGCCTTTGCCGTGGGTGGAACTGTCCCCGACGATCACGGCCCGGCCGTAGTTCTGCAGGGCGCCCGCAAAAATTTCCGAGGCGGACGCGCTGAATCGCGAGGTCAGCACCGCGAGCGGGCCATCGTAAGTGACCGAATTGTTGGTATCGCTGTCGACCGTGATCTGTCCGAGCGAATCCCGGACCTGGACGACCGGCCCCTGGGCGACGAACAGTCCGGTCAGGTCCACCGCTTCCGAAAGCAGTCCGCCGCCGTTGCGGCGCAAATCGATGACCAGGCCCTTGATGTTTTGCTGCTTCAGTTTTCCGATCAACTCGGTGACATCCTTCGTGGCGGTGCTCTTGGCCTCGGCGTCGTTCGTCTCTTCCGACGGGCCGTAGAAGGAGTTGAGGACAATCACCCCGACCGGCACGGTCTCGTTGTTTTCGCCCGGCAGATCGTACACCGAGGCGGAAGCGCGGGAAGAGTTGAGCTTGATGATGTCGCGGGTGATCACGACTTCCTTCGTTTTGGTGGCGTCCAGTTCGTCGCGCGGGAGGACGGTCAGGGTGACCTTGGAACTCTTGGACCCACGGATCATGTCGACGATCCGGCGCAGCTTCATGCCGACAACCTCGATGGTTTCGCCGTCCTGCTGCTTGACCGCGAGGATCTTGTCGTTGGCGTGAATCTGGCCGCTGTTGAACGCGGGGCCGCCTGGAACCACTTCGCGGACGACGCAGTTGCCGTCGTCCTCGATGCTGAGCACGGCGCCGATGCCGATCAGCGAAAGTTTGATCTGGATGCTGAAGTCCTGGAGCGTGTCGGCGGAAAAATAGTCGGAGTGCGGGTCATACATCCGGGTCAGGCTGGTGAGATACATTTCCTGAATGTCGGCCGATTCGATGTCGCTGAGGTTTTTCAGCATCCGTTCATACCGTTTCCGCACCGTGTTCTTCGCATCGGCCGCCGGTTTTTTTGAAAGCACGTCCTGCAGGATCTCGTACTTGATCCGGCGCCGCCAGATGTTGTCAGCTTCGGTGCCGTTGGCGGGGAAGGGTACCTTGCTCCGATCCGGGGCGTAGGTTTCCTGGGTGCTCAGATCGAAATCGCTCTTGAGTTGTTCAAAGACCCACGCGGTGCGCGATTGAACGCGTTGCTCGTAGACCCGGTAAATGTCGAACGCGATGTCGATGTTGCCCAGGTAGGCCAGGTCGGTCTCGATGCGGGCCCCGTACTGGCGGATGAATCCCTGCTCGTCCTCGGCCGTGAAGAACAGCCGGAGGGGATCGAGTTCAGCCAGAAAATCCGAAATCAGGTGAGGGTAGTTCGCAGTGGTGACGGCATCCTTGTTGTAGTGGTACACCTCGAGCATCTGCATGAGGGCCCGGGTTTCCAGGCGCATCACCGGCGTGGTCTTGAATTCCCGGTCCGGGGCGGCCAGAGCCGCCGTCAACAGGCAGAGGGAAAGGGCAAGGGACTTGGCGAAAGGAAAGGGATTGAATTTCACGAATTTGGGAAAAAGAGGGATGTTATTTAGTCGGCATAAAAAGCGATTTGTTGCGGAAAACTACGACCGACGGGGAAGTTTATCCACCCGGACGGCCCACTCAATGGTTCGAAGTTCGGCTGAGCATGTCCTTGGCTTCGTCGAGAACGCGTTTCTCGTCGTCAGTCAACGACCCAAAGCCTTGGCTGTTAATCTTGTCGAGTATCTGATCGACCTCGGCGCGCAGGTCGCCACTGCGGGCGATGGGCTTGGCACCAGCGGAATCAGCGCTGACCGCTGCCTTAGGCCCAGAGCGCTTCAGCCACGCGGGCAGCGAAATACTGGGAGCACGATCCCAGCCATTATTGGCGTGGAAGAATCGAAAATACAGCCAGCCGGTCAGCATGCCGCCGAGCTGGACGGAAGGCGAATAGTCGAATGATCCCATGTTTCCTGGAATTTCGAAGAAGACCAGGCCGCAGGCGTTCAGCAGCAAAAGCCCGTAGATCAGGTAGCGGGGTCGGACCGTGACCGGGAACAGAAAAAAGACCAGGAAGTTGAATTCCTGATTCGGGTACAAACAGGCCAGCACAACAAACAAACCGAGCACGCCGGCACTGGCACCGACGTGCGTGCCACCTTGGCTCCAGTGAGCCGCGGTCCACCACAATCCTCCCATCACCACTGAGCCAAAAAAGACGGCCATCAGACGGCGGCCGCCCAGAAGAGGTTCGACTTCCCGTCCCACGAAGACGAGACCCAGCAAGACGAAGAGAATATGAAAGGGATTGACGGGACTGTGCACCAACGAGTGCGTCAGCAGCACCCAGACTCGTCCGGCCTGCAGGTTGCGAATCGAGAGCGCGAGCCGCTGGAGCGTGCCGCCGCCGCTTGATTCGAGCGACGGCAAAACAAGAAACAATTCGATGAAATAAGACGCCACCAACGCCGCCACCAGCCAGACCACGGCAGACGTTTCCCGCCGGGGGTAGTCTCTGCGCATGTAGGAACGGTCGGCTAACATTGAGAGGAAATTAGGCAGCAATCGGGTAAATACAAGCACGGCCGGGAACGGTTTTTGACTCCGCGGCGGATCCATTCGACTTCTTGACAGGACCCGGAATTACCCTTCTTTTAAATTCAATGGCTAACAAAGCTGAGAAATGGAAAGACAACGCTGCAGGTAAGTTCTACGTCGACCAGCAGTGCATCGATTGCGACCTCTGTCGCGAGACCGCTCCCGCCTTTTTTAAGAGGCAGGAGGAAGGCGGTTACTCCTTCGTCTTCAACCAGCCGACGACTGAAGAGGACGCCCAGCTTTGCATGGAAGCCTTGGAAGGCTGCCCCGTTGAGGCCATCGGCAACGACGGAGACGCCTGATTTCGGGCCCAGGCCGCGGAAAAAGCGGCCTATTTTTGGGCTCGATTGTTAAGGTCGGCCTGATTTTTGTTTAACCAAAACATGAGGATTTCTGTGTCTAGCTGCCGTAAATTGACTCCCGCCGTCGCCTTTCTCGCCGGCCTGACTGCAGCTGGCACCGCCTTTGCCACCGAGGATTCATACCGCCTGCCAACGCTGGAGATTAACTCGAAGCAAGTGGCGAATCAGACGCCGGTGGCCACTTTCACGATGCCGGTATCCGGGCTGCGTTTTGAGCCCCGAGTGGACGTTGAGGCCCGCAATCTTCCCGAAGGGCAGGCGGACATTTCGATCCGTGGCGGCGTGTTTGAAAATACCGGATTCAAGATCGGAGCCACGTCGCTCTATGATCCGCAGACCGGACATTACTTTGCCGAGATCCCGGTCGCGCCGGCCATGTTGCAGTCCCCCGTGGTGCTGACCGGCATCGCCAATGCGCTCAATGGGTTTAACGCCGAGGTGGGTACGATCTCGTACGGCTGGCGCCCCATCGAGCAACGGGGCGAGGCCGCAGTGGGGTTCGGCGACTTTGCCAGCAATCGGCAGAGCCTTTATCAGGGCGTGGTGGCGCCGGGCAGCGCGGCGGGTCAGACCATTGCCGCCGACGTCGAACTCGCGCGGTCGGAATCGGACGGCTCGGTTCCGTTCGGCGACCACAACTTCAGGCGGGCGAGCGGTCGCCTCCAGTTGCGCGGCACCCAGAGCCAGACCGATCTGTTTGCCGGCGTGCAGAAGAAATTTTTTGGCTGGCCCAATCTCTACACTCCATTCGGCTTCAACGAAACCGAGGATCTCAAGACCGAATTGTACGCCTTCAACCACCGGGTCCAGTCGTCGCCGGGCAGCTATTGGGAGCTGGGGGCCTTTTATCGGCGCAACTACGATGACTACGAGTTCAACCGCGCGGTGCCCGGGGCCTCCAATCCCTTTCAGCACACGACCAAGGTGACTTCGGTGGCGCTCGAGGGCCGGAGCGAATTCGGCGATTCCGCGATCGCCTACCATGCGCAGGCGATGCACGACGGCCTCACCTCGACCTCGCTCACCTTCGGCCGGTTCAATACGCGCAGCTACCTGAAGCTGGCGGTGCTGCCGGAGCGAACCGTTCCCATCGAGGACGGCCGACTGACCTTGCGCGGCGGAATCACCTATGACGACACGAACCGCGATGCCTCGGCCCTGTCGCCACTATTCGAAGCGGAATTGGTCTGGAAAAACGGTTCGCGGTTCTACGCCCAATACGCCGAGAGCACGCAGGTGGCCACCTACACGGCCTTGAACTCCAATGCCGCCGCCGGGCTCTTCCGGGGCAACCAGAATCTCGGGCGCGAAAAGAGCCACAATTTTGAGCTCGGGGCCGGCGTGGATCTGGCCGGATGGAGAATTGAACCGGCGGTCTTCTACCGCCGGGATGATCAGCTGACCGACTGGACATTTCGCCGCGGCGTCACGGCGCGAACCGCAAACCCGGTGAACCTGCAGACGACCGGGTTCGAAGTGGTGGCCACGTACCGGACACCGCGTTATGATCTCGTGATTGGCTACACGTGTCTGACCAAGGACGCCGATTACGGGGCCGCCACCGTCGATGCGAGTTTCTACGCGCTCAATTTCGCGCGGCACCGGATCACCGCCGCGGTGGTGGCGCGGTTGGGCGCGGGCTTTGAGGTCCGCCTCGACAACCAATACCGCGTGCAGCAAAAAAACCTCCTGCGCACCGTGGGCGGCAACGAGGCGTTTCTCTCGACCGCCGGCCTGTATTATCTTCCCTCTCGGTGGCGCGGCGTGGAGTTTTCCGCCCTGGTCGACAACCTTTGGGACAGCTCGTTTCAGGAGGTGCCGGCGGTGCCCGCCGCGCGGCGGCAATATTCGCTGGGCGCCGCCTACCGCTGGTAGCGGCGTTCAATTCGTTTGACAGGCGCGCGGTCTCCCCGGTCATTACGCGCCTGATGGAAAATCCCTTTCTCGATCGTTCTTTCCTGATCCGCTGGTCGCAGCTCGGTCCCGAGCTGGTGGTGCCGGCGGTGGAGCAGGCCTTGGCCGGGGCCGAATGCGCGCTTGATCTGATCGCCCGCCAGGATCCGGCGAACGCGGATTTTGCCAGCTCGTTTCTGGCGCTGGAGGACGCCACGGACCTGCTGAACGAAACCTGGGGCAAGGTTTCTCATCTGGTCTCGGTGGCCGACTCACCGGCTCTGCGGGAAGCGCACAATGCGATGCTCGCCAAAGTATCTTCGTTTCAGGCCCGAATTCCGCTGAACGAACCTCTCTGGCAGCGACTGAAGGCGGCGGCGGCCCGCCCGGACTCGATTGCCTTGAAGGGCGACCACCGCCGGTTTCTCGACGAGACCGTGGCTGACTTTCTCCAGCAAGGCGCCGATTTGCCGCCGGAAAAGAAACAGCGACTTGAGGCCCTGCAGGGCGAACTCGCCCGGCTGACGCAGAAATATTCGGAGAACGTGCTGGATGCGACCAATGCCTGGGAGCTGCTGGTGGAGGACGAGAGCCGGTTGCGCGGCCTGCCCGTCCACGCCCGCGATGCGGCCCGCCAAAGCGCGGCCAAGAAGGGCCTGGGGACGGCGGCCGCTCCCGTGTGGCGGTTCACCCTGCAGGCTCCGTCACAGGAACCGGTGATGCTTTACGCTGAGGAAACGGAGCTGCGCCGTCAGGTGTGGCAGGCCGCCGTCGAGGTCGGTTCCCTGGCGGCCTACGACAACCGCGCGCTCGTGCCGCAGATCCTCGCGTTGCGGGCGGAAAAGGCCGCTTTGTTGGGCCAGGTGAACTTTGCCGACCTGGTGCTGGCGCGGCGCATGGCGGGCAGCGGCCGCAAGGCGCTCGACTTCATCGACGACCTGCACGGGCGCGTGAAGGCGGCTTTCAAGCGCGAGTGCGATGAACTCGAAAAATTCAAGGCGGAGGCCACGCATACGCCGGTCGGCCCGCTGGCGCCCTGGGAAGTTTCCTTCTGGGCCGAGAAACTCCGCCGCCTGCGCTACGATTTCGACGAGGAACAACTGCGACCTTATTTTTCGGTCACCGGCGTTCTCACGGGCATGTTCGAGATTTCCCGGCGCGTGTTCGGCCTCCGGGTGTCCGAACGGGCGCCGGGGACCGTCGAGGTCTGGCACCCCGAGGTGAAATTCTACGACGTGCACGATCGCACGGGGCGCCACCTCGGATCGTTCTACGCGGACTGGCATCCGCGCGAATCAAAGCGCGGCGGCGCGTGGATGAATTACCTGATCACCGGGGGTCCGCGCCCCGATGGCACGCGGGCGCCGCATCTCGGATTGATCTGCGGAAATCTCACGCCTCCGACCGCGGACCGGCCGGCCTTGCTGACGCATCGCGAGGTCGAAACGATTTTCCACGAGTTCGGCCACCTCCTGCACCACCTGTTTGGCGAAGTGTCGATCAAGTCGCTCAACGGCGTGAATGTCGCCTGGGATTTCGTGGAATTGCCGTCGCAGATCATGGAGAACTGGTGCTGGGAGCGCGAGGGACTCGACCTGTTCGCCCGCCATCACGCCACGGGGGCCACCATTCCCGAGGAATTGTTTGCCCGGATGACGGCGGCGCGGAATTTCCGCAGCGCCGTGGCGACGATGCGCCAGCTCACCTTCGCCCGGATGGATCTCGAGTTGCACGCCAACCCGGCGCCTTACCTGTCCGGCGATCTCCCGGGCCAGTTGCGTCAGCTGCTGCGAAGTTACCAGGTGCCCACGTTGCCGTCGTCACCGACCGCGGAGAACCGGTTCACGCACGTGTTTGCCGATCCGGTGGGCTACGCCGCCGGGTACTACTCGTACAAGTGGGCCGAGGTGCTGGAGGCCGATGCCTTCACGCGTTTCAAGCGGGAGGGGATATTCAATCCGGCCGTCGGCGGCGAATTTGTCGCGAAGATCCTGAGTCGCGGGAATTCGGTCGAGGCCATGAAGTTGTTCGTGGATTTCATGGGGCGTCCGCCCGACCTGCAGCCGCTGCTGACCCGGGCGGGACTGGGCTGAAACGGTCCCCCTGTCACACTCGTGGGACGCTTCGGCTCGTTATAACCGAGCGGGCCATTTCCAGCGGTGATTTTTCCGCTCGCAAATCTCACCGGCGCGATAACTTGTGCAGGTAGCGGCCGATCTTTCGTTCGCCGGGAATGTGGCCGGCGATCTGCTGCAATCAATTCAACCCAATTTTTCACCATGATCATCTGGATTTGTCTCATTATTGTCCCGCTCCTGTTCGGCCTTTACGCGCAGATGCGGGTGTCGAGCGCCTACAGCAAGAACCTGCAAATTCCTTCCCGGGGCCAAATCACCGGACGCGAGGCCGCGGCGGCCGTCATGGAGAGCGCGGGCATTCACGACGTCGAGATTGTCGAGGTGGAGGGGAAGTTGTCCGACCATTTTGATCCGGTGAAGAAACAGCTGGCTCTGTCATCGGACAATTATCGCGGATCGAGCCTCGCGGCGGTCGGGGTGGCGGCGCACGAGGCTGGCCACGCCATCCAGCAAAAGGTGGGTTACGCGATGATGTCGTTCCGCCAGACCCTGGTTCCGGCCGCGCAGATCGCCTCGCCGATCGCCTGGGGCATCCTGAGTTTTGGCATCATGCTCGCGTCGCTGCTCGGAGCACGGGCTCTCGGCATTATGATGCTGCAAGTCGGCGCGGTGGCGCTGACGGTGATCGCCCTGTTCCAACTCGTGACGTTGCCGGTGGAATTTGACGCCAGCCGTCGCGCGAAGGTGCAACTGGTCAACCTGGGCATCCTGCAGTCCGACGAGATGCACGGCGTCAACGAGACGCTCGACGCCGCGGCGCTGACCTATGTGGCCGCCTTCGTCTCCACGCTGGGCAATCTGCTTTATATCCTGATGATGCTGTCCGGCGGCCGGCGGGACGACTGAGTGAGTCCGCGAGGTTGGCCGTCTTTCGGTCACCCGCGGGCTTGAAAACGGGCGACGATGGGAGTCCACTCAGCTGGAAACCGCGACCTTGAAGCCGCCGTAAAGCATGCGCTTGAAATCGAACGGCGGGTTCTTGGAATCGCACAGCGCAGCCATGCGCGGGTCCGCCATGATCTTCTCGTTCACGCGATCGCGATGCGCCTTCGACTTGTACACGATCCACGAGAACACCACGGTCTCGCCGGATTTGAGCCGGATGCCCTTGGGGAAGGGCATGCCGAACGATGATTTGAGATCGTCGCCCACGCATTCCTTGTAGTCCACCGCCCCGTACGCATGCCAGATCTTGGCGGCCTGGCGGGCCATCTTGAGATACGCCTTCAGCTTGCGCTTGGGCACAGGAACAACGAATCCATCGGTATACAGGCTCATGGTAACGACTCCTTTGGTTTGAATTACGCGGGCGCAGACCCGCCTTCGACAATACGACGAATAGCCAACCTCTTTCCAAACCCGGCGGCATGACGGTACGCAGCGTTGCCATAGATTCCGGCCTCGGAAATCGGCTTCTTCTTCATCGGGATTTTGCGCCTCTGCGCTGGGAGCCTTCGATGAACGCAGAAACGCTGAACAACTCAATCTTTCCGGTCGTCCGCGCCCGCTGCTGCAGGACCCACCAACCGGGGGTGTCTGAGAGCGACGCATCCAACGAAACAAAAAGATCAGAGGATGAGGGCAGGCAAACGACTCCCATCTTCTCGGCATCCGCCAGCGAATCGATCTGCAAGAATATCGCAGTTAGGCTCCGCATCTCTTCTTTCGAAAGGCGCCCACGCCTCGGGCGAACCTCAAACTCGCCAAGAATCTTTTCGAAGTCTGCGGACGTCTTCTGCTCGGTGATCGCCAGGAGCGATTTCGGCGGAGAGATGGATACCGCCCGGTCACCTGCTTGATGGTCGCGGCACCCGCTGAGGCAGGCGACCAGGATAATAAGGATTATAATCTTCATCTTCCGTCGATCGCTACCGGTCAGCCAACGACCTGCCTTGGATGATCACGCGGTAGCGCGCCCCGGGAAATTTCAGCCTGAGCTTTCGTGCCATGCCCCGATGATTCAAATCCGCGTTTCGTCGGTCAAATTTAAATACTTAAATCCTGACTCCTTTTGTGTGGTTCTTCAGCGCGATTTCCCGCTGCGTCAACGAATGGGACGGGAAGCAGGGGTTGATCCGCTTCCTGCAGGATCAGCTGGCGAAAATCTTGCGGGCTTCGCTTTCGGGGTCGTCCTGCATGCCGCAGGGGTTGTCGAACACCATGGTGGGAGAGCGCTCCGGTTCGAACGGTGCCCAGGTCAACCCGGCGTGGCTCGGGTTGCCGGTGTGGGCGAAAGCGGCCCAGGCGCCGGCCATCTGCCGGGCGAGTTTCTGCGCCGCCGGTGTGTTGCCCGTGCCCTGCTCGGCGCGCTTGGTGTTGTCGAAGCAGAAGGCGAGTTCGGCGGTGTGCCACGCCCCCGCGTCCTCGAGCATGGGCGACGGCCAGGTGAAATACCAGGCGTACACCGGCGCCGCTTTCTGCGCGTGCCGGAGCGTGGCCATGCGGGTGACGTTGTTGCGCATGTTCAGGGTATTGAGCCCGCCGCCGCTGCACATGTAGGACAACGTGCGGATGCTCTTTTCCGGGTGCGCCTTCTTGAGCGCCGCCGCGAGCGCCTTCGCCTTGGCCTCGCCATAGCTCTGCGTCATCTTGGCCAGCCACTCCGCCTCGGTGGGACGGGAGCGCATGCTGTTGCCTTCCTCACTCACCGAACCCAGCAAGAGCGGCACGTCCTTCGAGGTCTCGGGCGCCGCGTCATAGAACGAGCGCAGCGTGACGATCCGGCCATCGACCGTCGGGCCCCAACCCAC
>Ga0302322_100001536_pt1 | contig 18917 bp, 21 predicted proteins | sample Fen_T0_2_FD_203757 | JGI IMG/M metagenome (GOLD analysis project Ga0302322, IMG submission 203757) | Peat permafrost microbial communities from Stordalen Mire near Abisko, Sweden - Fen_T0_2 | ecosystem: Environmental > Terrestrial > Soil > Wetlands > Permafrost | place: Sweden: Abisko... | reverse complement strand
TGCTACAGTACTTGACATGTCAGATAATGCCATGGCAGCATCCACACCGAAGCACCGACGGCCCGATGTGCGAGCCGAGGGAGAGATACCCGAGGTACCGCGATGACCCCGCTCTTCGTCCGTCACAACGTCGCCGACTACGCGAAGTGGCGTCAGGTCTACGACGCCTTCAGCCCCACCGCGCGGGCCCTGGGCGTGCAGGATGACGCCGTCTATCAGGAGAGCAGCGACCCGAACGACGTGACCGTCCGGCATGAGTTCGCGTCCCTCGAAGCGGCCCAGGCGTTCGGCGGCAGCCCGGAGCTGCGCGCCGCGATGCATGACGCCGGCGTGGCGGGCGCCCCGACGATCTGGTTCACCGAGCGGGCGTGACACAGCGACCGGGCTGGTGCTCGGTCGCTCCAGGACGACCCGCGGGCCCACCCGGCCAGGCGGGTCGTTCCATATCCGGGACGGGGTCGCTCTGACGACGCCAGCTCAGGTCGCGCGAGCGGTGGCCCGGCCGTAGGCCGTGAGCGCCGCGGCGCAGACGAGGGCCAGCACGACCGTGCCGAACATCGCGAAGGTCATGCCGACCGTCACGGACAGGAACCCCATCGCCGGCGGGTAGACGATCGAACCGACGATGGCCATGCCGGTCAGCGACCCGCCGACCGCGGCCGACCGTTCGGGATGGCGTTCGCCACCGAGCGCGACGATCATCGGGAAGGTCGGCCCCGAGGCCACGCCAGCCAGGGCGAACGCCGCGATCGTGACCGGCAGCCCCGGGACCAGGATCGCGGTCGCGATGAGCACGGCCGTCGCCAGCGCGCAGACCGTCGTAAAGCGGAGGTGGTCGAAGCGGTCCGCGATGGCCGACGCGATGAGGCGTCCGGTCGTCAGACCGGCCCAGTACAGGGTCAGGGCGAGTGTCGCGGTCTGGAGGGGCGCCGGCTCGAGGAACCGGACGAGCCAGTTCGAGACACCCACCTCGGAGGCGACGTACGCCGCGATCGCGATCCCGAGGAGCAATAGCGGCCCGGCCAGCAGGCGCGGACCGCTGGACGAGCCTGTTCCGGCTCCGTTTGTCGCAGCCGTGCCGGGAGCGGCGTCGGCCCGCCGGCCGCTCGGCATCGGCACGACGCCATAGGCGATGGCGAGCAGCGACACGACCGCGCCCGTGCCGATCGCCACGGTCTGCCACGGCACGCCGCTCACGACGAGCGCCCCGATCGTCACGGGCGCGGCCAGTGCCCCGACGCTGAACGAGACGTGCAGGAGGTTCATCGCGCGCCCGCGGCCCTCGCGATAGACGTCGAGCACCAGGCCGTTCGACCCACCGTCCAGGCAGCCCGCGCCGGCGCCGGCGACGAGGGCTGCGGCCACGAACGGCGTCCAGGTTGGCGCCAGGCCGAGCGAGATCACCCCGAGGCCGTGCACGAGCACCGCGCCACCCAGGACGAGGCGCCGGCCGAGCCGTTCCGTGAGCGCGCCACCCCCGAACGATCCGGCCGTGTAGGCGAGCGCATAGGCGAGATACAGGACGCCGATCCCGGCGTCGCTCTGCCCGAAGGTCGATTCGATCGAGCGGATGAGCGACGGGATGAGCAGCCCGGTCCAGCCGATCGCGAGCAGCGACAGGCAGCCGACGATGCCCGCGGCGAGGCGTCCACGCGGGCCCAGGGTGGGCGAGGGGTCCATCTCTCGATCGTACCTGCGCGGACCGGGGGCTGACGGGCATCCCGACGTGGGACAATGGACGAGCTAGACGAAGGAGTGGCCGAGCGACGGCCGACAACCCTGGAGGGGCCATGACTGATCGAACGCTCGACGAGCTGGGGCCCGTCGATTACCTGGTGGTCGAGTTCCCGGCCGGGGAGCAGAACTTCACCGGCGAAGCGGCCGAGGAGCTGCTCCGCCTCCACGACGCCGGGATCATCCGGGTCATGGACCTGGTCATCGTCGGCAAGGGCGCCGACGGGACCGTCATGGCCCAGGAGCTTGGCGACCTCGAAGACCTCGGCGACTTCGCCCGGCTCGAGGCCGAGCTGGCCGAGACCCTCGCCGAAGAGGACGTCCTCAAGTTCGGCGAGATCATGGCTCCCGGCAGCATCGGCGCCGTGCTCGTCTTCGAGAACCTCTGGGCCGCCCAGTTCGGGTCCGCCGTTCGCCACGCCGGCGGGCAGCTGATCGCAAACGGGCGGATCCCCGTGCAAGCCATCATCGCGGCCATCGAGGCCGACGAAGCCCTCGAAACCGAAGGAGCCTGACATGCCGCTTCGACCGTCTCGCATCGCCAAGGCCGCGGTCGTCACCGCGGCCGTTACGCCCGGCCCGTCGCCGATCGCCAAGGCCGCCGTCGTCGGCGCGGCGATCAGCCCCGGTCCGTCCCCGATCGCCAAGGCCGCGGTCGTCGGGGCAGCCGTGACGCCGGGTCGCCGCCGCTTCTAGCACGGCGAGGGCCGTCGGACCCTATTCCAGTTCGAGGCGCTCCCTGCGTCGGATGAACGGGGAGTGGACCGGGGCGCCCGGCTTGATCCGGCCGTCGGCGCCCCACTCGTCCATCCGGTTGAACCGGAGGACCGTCCGCGCATCCAGCGCGCGCAGCGTCCGGATCCAGTCCGCCTCGATGTGCACGAGGCGCTCCTCGACCTCGGTCGGGTCCGAATAGCGCAGGCCGGTCTCGACGCCATACGCCACGAACGGGGCCAGTACGTCGTAGCCGACGTAGGCGAGCGAGAAATCGACCGGCCAGAGGAGCAACTCGATGTCGCCGCTGCGGCCATCGAACGCGTACGTGTCGGCGCTCGTCCCGGTCGTGACCGAGAGCATCGCCCGCTTCCCGACGAACCGGCCGGCTTCGAAGCGCTTCTTGCTCGCGTACACCTCGCCGTAGACGAAGACGCGGTCGATCCAGCCCTTGAGCATCGCCGGGGGCAGGTGCCACCACATCGGGTAATGGAGGATCAGGAGGTCGGCGCGGTCGAGGTGGGCGATCTCGGCGGCGACGTCCGCGGGGATGGCGCCCTCGCTCGCCGCGTGCCGCTGCTCGGACTGCGCGTCGAACCGGTCGAGCGCGACGCGGTCGCCATAGTGTTTGGGCCCTTCGGCCGGATCGAAGCCCATCGCGTACAGGTCCGAGAAGGTGACGCTCCAACCCTCGGCCTCCAGCGTGGAGCGCGCGATTCCCGCGAGGCGCGCGTTGAAGGACTGCGGCTCGGGATGGGCCAGGACGATGTGGGCGTGCATGCACGCCAATCCTATGCGGTCGAGGCTCAGCCGACCGTGAGGACGATCTTGCCGCTGGTCCCGGCCGCGAACGCCGCCAGGGCGGCTGGCGCCTCATCCAGCGGGAATGTCGTCTGGATGCGGATCCGAAGCGTGCCCGCGACGACCTGCTCGGCGAGCGCCGCCAGTCGTTCGACGGTGGGCGTGCCCTGGACCTTCGTGAGGGTGATCCCCCGGGCGGCAAGGGCGTCGGCGTCACCGGCACCGAGCGTCGTCGCGATGTGCCCACCATCGCGGACGAGGGCAGCCACGGCCGTGAACGCCTCGTCGCGGCTGACCGCGTCGATGAGGCCGTCGACCCCGTCCGGATAGCTCGCGCGGACCGCCTCGAGGAGGTCTTCGGTCGTGTAGTCGATGGTCTCGGCGGCCCCGATCTCCGTGATCCAGTCGGCCTGGTCGCCTTCGCGGGCCGTCCCGATGACGGTCGCGCCACGCTGTGCGGCGAGCTGGACGGCCATCGAACCGACGCCACCCGTGGCCCCGATCACCAGGATGGTCCGGTCCGGTCCGGCGCCGCTCGCGTCGACGGCGGCGACGGCGGTCGAGCCGGCCAGCGGGATCGCGGCCGCGGTGGCGGACGCCAGGCCGGCGGGCTTCCGGACGATCACGAGCCGGGCGTCCTCGGCGACCAGCTCGGCGAACGTGCCGACCTGGAGGGGCGGCATCGTCGTGATGAAGCCGAACACTTCGTCGCCGACGGCGACATCGGTCCGGTCCGCCCCGACCTGGTCCACGGTCCCCGCGAAGTCCCGGCCGACGACCGTCGGCAGGTCGTGCGGCATCATCGCCAGCAGGTAGCCGTTGGCCTCGAACACGTCGAAGCCGTTGACGCTCGCGGCGTGGACGCGGATCCGGACGCCATTCGGGCCGGCCGTCGGATCGGGCAGGTCCACGACGCTGGCGGGCTGGTCGGGGCTGGTCAGGGCGAGCGCCTTCAACGGGTACCTCTTCGGGTTGTGGCGTGGCGGGCGGCGTTCGGCGTGCGGGGTGCGGCGGGTGGTCCCGCGCGAGTGGCGGGAATCAAGTTGCGTCTGCAACGATAGCACGCGGCCCGTGGTGGCCAGCAGCGCGTGCTCGGCCCCGGTGCTTGCGCCAGGACCGCGTCGACGCCATGCTCCCGGCGATGGAACGCAGCGACCTCATCGACCAGCGGGAGTCGTTCCTGGTGGGAGTGATCGGCGGCGTGCTGGCGCTCGCCCTTGCCGAACCGATCGGCGCCGCGCTCGGGATCGGCGACCCCTCGACCGGACGGTTCGTCGTCGTGTCCTACGCGGCGATCCCCGTCGCGATCGTCGCCGCCCTGCTGTCGCGACGCTGGCGGGGCGTGGGCGGCCTGCTCGTCGGGTTCGCCGTCGCCGGGGGCGTCGCAGGCGTCGTCGGCGATCTCGGGACCAGTGGCGATGTCGTGACCGATGTCATCGCCTCCGGGCTCATCGTCATGCTGTCGATGGGGGTGTTCGGCGCCTCGGCCTACCTGGCCACGATGGCCGTGATCCGCGTCGTCGCGCGTCGGCGCGCTCGTGTCGCCATGCCGCCGGGACCCGCGTCCGCGGCGGCCGGCGAGGGTTCGAGGTGATGACGTGTCGCTGACCCTCCTCGATTGGCGCCGGACGGTCTTCGCGATGTACGCGGACGTCCGGTCCACGGTCGCCGAGGATCCCGAGGGCACCCTGACGCGGTTCCGCGCCGCAAAGGACGGGCTGTTCACGGGTCATCCGGACACGCCGATCCTTCCCGCGGAACGGGCGACCTTCTCGGGCCTGCGCTACTGGGCGTACGACCCCGCTCTGCGCTTCGAGGTCGAGGTGGAACCGATGCCGCCGGTCGGCATCGCGTCGATCAGCGGCACCGGCGACGCGTATCCGCTCGACCGGTTCGGGCGGATCACCCTGCCGGTCGGGTCACTCGACGTCTTCTGGGTCTCGGTCTACGGGGGCGGCGTCTTCATCCCGTTCCGCGACGCCACGAACGGCACCGAGACCTACGGTGCCGGCCGGTATCTCCTCGACACGGTCAAGGGTGCCGATCTCGGCGGCACCGACGGACGGTTGATCGTCGACTTCAACTACGCCTACCACCCGTCGTGCACGTACGACCCGAAGTGGAGCTGTCCGCTGGCGCCGCCCTCGAACCGCCTGACCGTCCCGGTCCGGGCGGGCGAGCGGCTCGAGCCACCAGCTACGGCTGAGCGATGAACCAGAAGCCGCCGATGCCCTGGCCGTTCGTGTCGCCGGCCGAGGTGTCGTTCGCGAAGTAGTACAGCGGCTTACCGCCGTAGGCCACCTGGAGCGTGCCGTCGGCCCGGGTGAATGTCGTGAACGCGCCGGTGACCCCGGATCCCGCCGTCGGCGTGACGCCCGCGGCGACCGTGAGCGGCGGCCAATTCCCGGCGCAGGTGTCGGTGCAGACGCTCGTGTTCGCGGAGTCCTTCTTGAAGGTATAGAGGGTCATGCCGTTCACACCGGTCAGGTATGTCCCAAGGGTCCCGCTGCCGGTCCCGACCTGGAGCCCGGCCGCCGCCGATGCCCCGCCCGCCGATGGGCTCGCCCCGCTGCCGTAGTCGTAGTCCGACCCGCGACCGGCGCTGCTCGCCGACGCGGCTGCAACCGGCGATGCCGAGGTGGGTGAGCCACCCGCCCCGCCGGCGGCTGTCCCATAGCCGGAACAGGCGGCGACCAGCAGCAGGGTGGACGGGATGAGCAGGATCCGGGCGACGCGACGAGTCTGGTTCGGCATGGGTCGGGTTCCTCCTGCGACTCGATACGTCGGGCCATCCGGACCGGTTTTCACGGGCGATCCTGGTCTTGTGCGGGTAGACAGGCGCGCTATGCTTCCCGGTCGAAGCGTCCCTCGGTCACGAGGGACACCATCTGAGGGAGGCACGCACTACATGCATCGACCTATCGGAGTCTCGATCCTGGCCATCCTGGCCGGCGTCGCCGGGCTCTACGAGATCTGGCGGACGGCATTCTTTCTGGGGTTGGTCAAGGTCACGGTCGTCGGCCAGGACGTGACGTTCACGAACCCGCAGTGGGGTCAGGCCCTGTGGGCGCTGCTGATCGCCGCCATCTGGTTCTGGGTGGCCAAGGGCCTGTTCGAGATGCGGGCCTACGCGTGGAGCTTCGGCATCTACATCAGCCTGTTCACGATGATCTTCAGCTTCTTCGCGATCATCGGCACGTCGACGTTCGAACAGGAATTCCCCGTGATGTTCATCGCGGTGGCCATCTTCATGTACCTGAACTACCCGGGCGTTCGGGACCAGTTCATGAAGCATGAGATGAGCCTCCTCACGCCGGAGCAGCGCGCCGCCGTCGAGAAGGCGCAGGCCGCCAACGTGGCCGCCGCCCAGGCGATGGCTGCCGGGAACACGACCCCGCCCGCTCCGCCGGCTCCGCCCGCCGCCGGCTGACCCCGACGACAAAGGCGATCGACGACCCGGGTCCGCAAGGGCCCGGGTCGTTCGTTGTCCGGGACCTGCCGAGCGTTACCCTGTCGGTCCAGCGCCGCGGGAGACGAGGCCGATCCCATCGAGCAGGCGCTCGAGCGCATATTCGAACTGCTCGTCCCAGGTGATGACACCCACCGCCGCGGACACGCTGGCCAGCGCCGGGAAGACCTCGTGGGGGAGCTCCGTGCGCATGAGCTCCATGACGGCCTGGTCGAGCTCCTCGGGCGTCTGACCCGCATCGGCCACCGGGCCAGCGGCGGCCCGGCACTCGAAGACCGCCCATCCCGCTGCGAAGTTGATGACGGTATTGCCGACGAGGAGCGCATCCCGCTGGTCGAAGCCAGCCTCGAGGAGTCGCTCGAGGAGTCGCTCGAACCCGCCCAGGGCCTTCGGGCCGATCGGTGCTCGGGCCCCGAAGATCGAGACGGCATGACGATGTCGGGTCAGCACGCGGCGCAGGACCCAGGCGTGCTCGTGCAGGAGGGACCGCCAGTCGTCCATCGGCCGGATCGCGGCGGCGGCCTCACCCATGATCTCGTCCATCAACAGGTCGAGCAGCTGGTCCTTGTTGGCGACGTGCCAATAGACGCTCGTGGTCCCGGCACCCAGCTCCTCGCCAAGGTTGCGCATGGACAGGGCGTCGAGGCCGTCGCGATCGACGAGGGCCAGGGCGGCCTGGACGATCCGGTCGCGCGTCAGCGGCTCGCGATCGCCCACGGCCGGCCGTTCGGCCGGCCACCACGGCAGGGTTCGCTCATCCGCCGGCCGGTCGGGCCGCTTGGCGCGGGCAGGCGATCGTGGGTCATTCACTCGGTCGGGCCTTGACACTCGTACAGTGTACGAGTTAGGGTTCGGTCTGTCACTCGAACAGTGTACGACTCACCAGTACGGTGTACCAGCACGGAGCCTCGCCGACGATGTCCGAACCCCTCGCCATCAGCCGCAATCCCCGCCGGTGGCTCGTCCTCGGTGTCCTGATCCTGGCCCTGTTCGGGGTCAGCCTGGACAACACGATCCTGATCGTCGCGCTGCCGACCCTCGCGAAGAGCCTGTCCGCCTCGGCCAGCGACCTCCAGTGGTTCGTCGATGCGTACGTCCTGGTCTTCGCCGGGATGCTGCTGCTGTCCGGCGCCCTCTCGGACCGGTTCGGCCGACGCAAGCTCCTGCTGATCGGCCTCGTCCTGTTCGGGATCGGCTCGGCACTGGCACCGCTCGTGTCGACGACCGCCCAGTTGATCGTGCTTCGGGCGTTCATGGGCCTCGGGGCCGCCTTCATGATGCCGACCACCCTGGCGATCATCGCCGATGTCTTCGCGGAGGACGAGCGACCCAAGGCCATCGCCGCCTGGAGCGCGGTCAGTGCGCTGGGCATCGTTGCCGGGCCACTCCTTGGCGGCTGGCTCCTGGAGCACTTCGACTGGCCGTCCGTCTTCCTCGTGAACGTGCCGTTCGTCCTGATCGGGATCTTCGCGACAGTGGCTGTCGTGCCGGAGTCGCGCGCCCCCGGTCGGACCCCGCTCGACCTCGTCGGGGCGGCCCTCAGCGTGGCCGGCCTGTCCACGCTCGTCTACGCGATCATCGAGATGCCGAGTCTCGGCTGGGACGACCCGAAGGTGCTCGTGGCGTCGGCCATCGCGGCCGTGGCGATCGTGGCCTTCATCGTATGGGAGCGCCGCACGGCGCATCCGATGCTGGACATCGGCCTGTTTCGCGATCGGCGGTTCAGCGCGGCCAGCCTGTCGGTCACGCTCGTCTTCTTCTCCCTCAACGGCGCGCTGTTCTTCCTGACCCAGTTCCTTCAAGGCGTCCAGGGCCTGTCGCCCTTGGAGACGAGCCTCCGGTTCATGCCCATCGCCCTCGGCGTCATGCTCGCGTCGGTCGCCAGCGCGGCGATGACGTCGCGCTTCGGACCACGAGTCACGACGTCGCTGGGCCTCCTGGTCGTGGCCGGCGGACTCGCGGGACTGGGACTCGTGCAGACCGACTCGAGCGACCTGTTCATCTACCTCGAGATGTTCATCATCGCGTGCGGCATCGGGCTCGCCATGACGCCGGCGACGAGCACCATCATGAGTGCGCTGCCCGAGTCGCAGTTCGGCGTGGGATCGGCCGTCAATGACACGACCCGCGAGATCGGCGGCGCCCTCGGCGTGGCGATCCTGGGGAGCCTGTTCGCGGGCTCGTACAGCGCCTCCATGGCCGGCGTTGCAGCAACCCTGCCACCGGCCGTCGCCTCGATCGTGAGCGACTCGCTGTCGGGGGCCGCGGCCGTCGCGGCACGGGTCGGCGGGGCCGAGGGCGCAGCCCTGCTCGCCCTCGCCCAGACCGCGTTCGTCGATGCGATGGCCTGGACGTCGCTCATCGGCGCCGGCGTCGCGATGATCGGGGTGCTCATCGCGCTCCTATGGATGCCGGGACGCGCGCCGCGCCAGGCGACTCAGGCGGCCCCGGCGGCCGGCGAGGCACTCGTCTCGGGATCGATGGAGGCGTAGCGTTCTCCTCGTGCTGTGACCGCGGGTCGCGCGCGCTAGACTCGGCGCCCACGCGGACTGGGTGGAGGACCGGTGAGCGACGCGACGATGATCCTGAACGGGGACGGGATCGCCGAGGAGGCGAGCCCGGAGGCCCTCGAGATCCTGGGTGTCACCCTGGAGCAGTTGCGTGCGCTCCCGGCGGGCGCCTTCTCCACCGCGACGCCCGATCCCGAGGCGGGCATCGCATTCCGGCGCCAGTGGGAGGACCAGGGGTCGCCCGACATCGGCGGCGAGACGACCATCCGCCGCCTCGACGGAGCGCTCGTCCGGGTGAAATTCGCCATCGCACCGCTCGACGATGGGCGATATCGCGCGGTCCTCATGCGCTCCACCGGCTCGACCGAGGCGGCCGCATCCGTCTACACCGCCGGTGACGTCCTCACCGAATGGCGCGCCGCCGAGCGTCTGCTGACGACCCTTCCGCCGGGCAGTCCGGAACTGGAGCAGGTCCAGTCGGACATCGATTCATTCCGGCGGCTCTACCAGGAGCTGTTCCGCAGCAAGCGCTGACTCAGCCGATGAGCGCGGAGCGCGGGTCCGGCCCCGCGTCGGGCAGGGTGTCCGCCTTCGGCTCGGGCGGGTCGACGTCCAGGAGGTAGCCGATCCCCTGGAAGGTCTTGATGCGGCCCGGATCGCCGGGCTCGGAGCCGAGCTTGCGGCGGACGCGCGAGACCCACACGCGCAGGTATTGGAGGTCGTCGCGGTACTCCGGCCCCCAGACCTTCGTGAGTAACTCCGTGTGCAGCACGACCTTGCCCGGGTTCGCCGCCAGGTGCTGGAGCAGCAGCCACTCGGTGCGCGACAGCTGCACGAGCTTGCCGTCGCGGGTCACGAGGCGGCGTTCGAGATCGATCTCGATGTCGTCGAACTTGAGGACGCCCGAGCCTGGGCTCGCGCCGCTCGTCCGGCGCAGGACCGCACGGACCCGAGCGGCGAGCTCGTCGGGGTGGAACGGTTTGGCGACGTAGTCGTCGGCGCCGAGGTCGAGGCCCTTGGACTTGTCGGCCGTCGAGCCCTTGGCCGTCAGCAGGATGACCGCGACGGGCCGTCGCTCGCGTAGCTGGCGCATGACCTCGATGCCGTCGAGGTCGGGCATGACGATGTCGAGCAGGACGATATCGGGACGGATCTCCTCGGCCTTGCGGAGCGCCTCCTCCCCGCCGCTCGCGGTGACGACGCGGAAGCCCTCCTCCGAGAGGACGATCGAGACGAGCTTGGTGATCCTGGGCTCGTCGTCGGCGACGAGGACGAGGGGTTGGGTGCTCACGCGCCCTCCTGCTGACACGACGGTCTGGCGCTATGCCCGGACCGCCATCGTAGCAGCGGGTATCAGGCGGTCGCGACCGACCGAGCGAGCATGGCCGGGCGCCCGTCTACGACGCGGTTGCGGGAGCACCGTCGCGCATCACAACGGCATCACAGATCCGGGCGAGCGTTCAGGCCGGCGGGTCCGATGCGGTGTCGCCCGCATCGCCGGAGAGCACCGGCAGGCTGAACGCGAATCGGGCGCCGCCGGCGACATCGGGGCCGGCCTCCATGGAGCCGCCCATCGCCTCGGCCAGGTTCCGGCAGATGAACAGGCCGATGCCGCTCCCCGACACGGTCCGGGCCATGTCCGGATCGCGGTAGAAGAGATCGAAGATGTGGTCGATCGAAGTCGGCGGGATGCCCGGCCCGGCGTCCACCACGGCGATCACGACCTCGTCGTCCACGTGTCCTGCCGTCACGCGGACGGGCGTGCCGGCGGGCGAGTACTTCGCGGCGTTCTCCAGGAGGTTCCGCACGATCTGCTCGACGTAGGTCGCCTCGCCCGAGACCACCGGCAGGGACGGCGGGAGCTCGAGGGCGATCTCGATCGACGGCAGCTCGGCGGCCATCTGGGCGACGACGTGCTCGAGCAGGCGGCGCGGTTCGAGGGGTTCGGCGTCCACGACCAGGCGCCCGCGCTCGACCCGACTCAGCACCAGCAGGTCTTCGACCAGGCGATACAGCCGCTCCGACTCGGCGCGAGCGTCCGACAGCATCGCCATCCGGACTTCGGGCGCGACGACGCGGTCCGGGCGCGACAGGATCTCGGTCGTGCCGAGGATCGTCGTGATCGGCGTCCGGAGTTCGTGGCTGATCACGTCGATGAAGGCCTCGCGGAACTCGCCGGCGCGGCGCTCCTCGGCCAGCAACAGGTCGCGTTGGGCCTCGAGACGGCGTTGGTCCGTGATGTCCTGCCCGGTCCCGATCATCTGGATCGCCCGGCCCTTGTCGTCGCGGAAGACCCGTGCGGACCCGCGCGTCCAGTGGGTGCTGCCGTCGGGCCAGATGAGCCCGAACTCGAGATCGAAGTCGCCCGATCCCGCGATGGCGTCCTCGATCGCCTGGGTGAATCGCTCGCGGTCGGGCTCCGCGATCATCCCGAGGTAGGCCGGGAAGTCGGGTGCCTCCTCGGCGGGCTCCAGGCCGTGCTGGCGGAAGATCGCATCGGACCAGACCAGCCGGCCGCTCGGCACGTCCCACTCCCAGAAGCCCGTGCCGGAGGCCGCCAGCATGACCTCGAGGCGGCGGTCGCGGGTGTCGACCTGGTCGGCCAGGGTCGCGACCTCGTCGAGTGCGGCGACGAGGCGATCGCGGGATGACCGCCGGGACGCGACGAGGACCGCGGCCGCGGACCCGGTGGCGAGGAACAGGATCTGGCGCCACAGGTCCAGGCGATCGATGGCGATGAGGCCGCCGTGCGGGACCACGAACAACAGGGAGTTGAGGACGAGGCCGATGATCGTTGCCGACATCCCGCCGACGACGCCGCCGTTCCACGCCGCGCCGATGACGGCCGCCACGAGCAGGATGTAGCCGGTGTCGCCGCCGGCGAGCTCGCCCAGGACGACCTTGGCGGCAACGGCGGCGAGCGCCGCGATGAGGCCGACGCCGACGGCCTGGACGCCACCGACCTGCCAGTCGCGGGCGCGGATCAGCTCCGCGCGAGCGCGCTCCGAGATGAGCGGCCGCACGACCCGACCCCGGTCCGTCGTCGGCGACGCCGGCTCCGTCGCTGGATCGCGTGGTTCGCCCGTCGTACCCTCCGTCGTACCCCTCCTTCGTGCCCGCCGGCCATGGCGGCAAGTATGACCGTGGCCGGCTCCCCTCCCGGTCGCCGTGCGAGAAGGAGCCCGGCCCACTGGGAGCCGGGCTCGGGTCGACGATCGTCACCCGGATGCTGGCCCACGTCGGTGACGCGAACCACTTGGGCCACCCGGGAACGGAAGCCGCCGTGGGTGACGATACGGTGGATCGCGCTCCGGATCCGCTCCCATGACCCCGCTCGGACGTTGCATCGGCATCGCAACCGCGTGGGCATGGTGAAGCCCCCGGACCCGACGGTCCGGGGGCTTCGACCTGGATCTTGGATCCGAGCCGGGTCAGTGCGCCTTGGTCTCGACCTGATCGCGATCCAGCTGCTTGCCGGCCTCGTCGCCGGCCTTGCCGAGGCCGTCGCGCACATCGTCGCCGAGGTTGCCGATGGCGTCGTCGGGGCTGTCGCCGTCGATCTTGCGGACGGCTTCCTTGGTCTTGTTCTTGGTGTCGCGGTAACCCTGCTTGACGTCGTCCATGGTGGTGTCCTCCGGACTAGATCCCGCTCGTTGCGGGTGTGACCACACCGTAGAAGGAGGGGCGGAACGTCCGGGCTGCAGGGCGTCCCGGAAGCCTCTCAGGCGCCTTACAGCCGCCTACGTCGACCGACGGCCCGAGAGCACCACGCCCATCAGGACGGCGGGGAGCAGGGATGCCAGGACGACCAGCCGGCCGGCGCCGCCCGCGAGCAGCCCGACCGAACAGCCGATGACGGCCGCCGTGGCAAGCCGGAGCGTGTCGTCGGAGCCGGACCGGACGATCCGGTCGACCTCCGTGGCGACCTCCGGCAGGCGGGCGGTGAGGTCCGTCGCGACGGTGCTCACCGTGGCGGCGGCATCGCGTGCGTGCTGGGTCAGCGCCTCGCGGGTGTCGGTGGTCGTGGGCTCGATGGTCTTGGTCGCGGTGGTCATGGGGTCCTCCTGGTGGTTGCGGATGCTTGAAGGCCCACCGGTCGCCGGCGGGCCTTCAAGGGCGTGATGTGGTCCGGGCGTCTCGCCCGATGTCGCTCCAGATGCGATGGCGCTCAGATGGAGCCGGCACCCGTCCGGGAACGGCCCGTGACCATCCCGACGACGACGACCGTGATCACCGCACCGATCGTCGCGACGACGATGGAGCTGATGTCCAGGGCGCCATCGATCGGCTTGGTGTCGAACAGGACGCTCGCGAGGAAGCCGCCGACGAGTGCGCCGACGATGCCCAGGATGATGTGGCCGATGATGCCGAGTCCCTCGTCACCCTTGACGATGAAACCGGCCAGGTACCCGGCGATGGCGCCGAGGACGATCCAGGCGAAGATGCTCATGGTGGTGTTCCTCCATCCCGACCGCGCCCACATCGAGCGTCGATCAACTGGTCTGTGGCCCGAAGCCGGGACCGATTCGGACTATCGATCGTGGCGAGCGCCTGCCCGGTTACAGCGGGCGCTCCGGACATGACAACCGCATCGCAAGCGGACCACGCCGCCGCGACGGGAGCGTCATGCAGCTGCGACGTGGCTGTAACGCGGTGAGCCGGCCCGTTTCCGTGGGCGTGGGCTCACGTGCCGGAGGCTTCGATCCGACACACCTCCGCTTCGAGAGGGGTCCATGCCCACCGAGTGCAACGCCCGATGACCATCCGCGCCCGCCTGTTCGACGCCGACGGGGCCGACACCGTCTATGACATCCTGGCGGAAGGTCTCGTCGACGGCGACGAACGACGCCTCGTCTGGATCGACGTCGATACGCGATCGACGGCCGACCTCGAGCCCCTCGGGCGTCGCATCCTGCTGTCGCCGAAGCTGATCGAGCGCCTGCGCGACCGGGCCCTCGTCCCGTCCGTCCAGCAGTACCCGGATCGCGTGCATCTTTCGGTCGTATCCCTGGAGCCCGGTACCGACCCGACGGTCGTCGACCTCGTCGCCGGGCAGGATTGGGTCCTGACCGTGCACGAGGGGACGCTGCCCGCCATCGAGCGCATCCTCGACGGGATCGAGGGTGAGACCCGCCTCGGCGCGCTCGATGCCGGTGGTTTCCTCGCCGCGATCGTCGAGTCGGTGATGGCCGGCTATTACGCCGTCATCGACGACCTCGACAAGGACATCGAGGCCCTCGACGAGGCCGCCCTGGAGCGTCGTCCATCAGAGGATGTCCTGGCGGCGATCGTCGAGATGCGCCGGCGCATCGGGTACGTCCGCCGGCTGCTGGCGCCGCACCGCGAGGCGTTCGCCGACCTGGAACGGCCCGATATGGCACTCCATGAGGAGCTTGGGCGGACGTGGCCGGGCCTGCTCGCCCGGTTCGAACGGACCATGGACGCCGTGGATCGGCTGCGCGAGGCGCTGCTCGGCACGTACGACATCCATATGGGTCGCGCCGGGCAGCGCGACAGCCAGGTGATGAAGGCGCTCACGATCCTTTCGGCCATCCTGCTGCCGGCCGTCGTGCTCGCCGGACTGATGGGCATGAACTTCAAGCTCGCCTTCTTCGACTCGGCCGAGAACTTCTGGGTCGTCATCGGCGCGATGGTCACGCTCGCCGTCGTCATCCTGGGGGTCGCGCGCGCCAAGGCGTGAGCGGGCCGTGGACCCAGAGGTTCGGGCGATGCCGTTCGAGTCAGGCCGGCGCGACGGTCAGCGCGGCGCTCGCTTCGGCATCGATGGAGGCGTAGAGCTCCTCCTCCTGGGCCTGGTGCAACCGCACGATGGCGTGCAGGCCGTAGAGCGCGCGCTGGAGGTCCTGGCGGTCGTCCGGGGTCGGGCCGGCCGGTCCGATCTCGTCCGCGATCCGTCCGAGCAGTCGGACGAGGTGGAAGATCTCGGTGTGGGTCCGGTGGAGCGCGGCGATCGCGTCGTCCGCGCCCAGCGCCGTCGAGAGCATCGGGTGGACCTGGCGGTCCTCCTCTTCCTCGTGCGGGACGAGCGTGTCGTCGAGGAAGGCTCGCAGCTCCGTCAGGGTGGCGCGCGCCTCGAGTGGGTCCAGCGTGTCGAGATGATCGGCCACGACGCGCAGGCGGGCGATGCCCGGCGCGAGCGCCCGATGCTCGGCCAGGAGCCGGCTGCTCGTATCAGCCCAGCCGGCCACCACGATCGGCTTCTCGAGGCCGCCGCTGAGTGCGCGCAGCGCGTTGAGGATGACCGCGACGTCGATCGCCTCCTGCAGGAGCGCCCCGGCGACGACCGGCAGGAAGCCGAGCGCGGCGAATCCCATCGCGACGAGCGACATGGACATCCCCGCGATCACGCTCTGCATCGCGATCCTGCGCGAGTGCCGGGCGATCCGGACCGCCTCGGCCAGTCGGTCCAGGCGGTCCACCGTGATGACGACGTCGGCGGCCTCGGACGAAGCGGTGGCGCCGCGGGCGCCCATCGCCACGCCGACATCGGATACGGCCAGGGCCGGGGCATCGTTGATGCCGTCGCCGACCATCACGAGCGGGCCGGCGGCCATCTCCCGTTCGGTCCGGACGGCTTCGACCTTGTCCGCTGGGCGCCGGTCGGCGAGGACCCCGTCGAGTCCGATGGCGGCCCCGACCAGTTCGGCGACGGCATGGTGGTCGCCGGTCACCATCACGATCCGGGTGAACCCGGCCCGGCGAAGGCTGCGGACCGCGCGTGGCGTCTCAGGGCGGATCGGGTCGTCGAGGACGAGGGCGCCGGCGACCTGGCCGTCCACCCGGACGAACACGTTCGAGGACCCCTCCATCGCCGCCCGGCGACGAAGCTCGCGGGCCCAGGCGGGCAGGCCATCCGCACCGGCCGCGAACGCCGCCGACCCGACCGCGACCTCGTGGCCATCGACGGTCCCGGCGACCCCGCCGCCCGGTGTCTCGGTCACGTCGGTCGGGAGCGGCAGCTCGAGGTCGCGCCGCCGGGCGGCCTGGACGATCGCGGACGCCAGGACGTGGGGCGACGCCTGCTCGAGGGCCGCGGCGAGACGCAGCAGCCCGTCCTGGTCGCCGTCGGCCGCCTCGACGCCCGCGAGGTGCGGCCGGCCGGCCGTGAGCGTACCGGTCTTGTCGAACAGGAGGACGCGGGCCTGGGCGAGGGATTCGAGGGGGCCGCCGCCCTTGACGATGATGCCGCGGCGGGCGGCTCGGGAGATCCCGGCGACGATGGCGATCGGGGCGGCCAGCAGCAGGGGACAGGGGGTCGCGACGACTAGGACGGCCAGGGCGCGGGTCGGCTCCCCGGAGATGAGCCACGCGAACCCGGCCATCCCGAGGGTCAGTGGCACGAAGTACAGGGCGTAACGGTCGGCGAGGCGGACGAACGGTGCCTTGGCGCGCCCGGCCTCCTCGACCAGTCGGACGATGCCGGCGTAGGTGCTCGCATCGGCCGTCGCGATCGCCTGGAGGTCGAACGACCCGCCCGCGTTGACGACGCCGGACGACACCGTATCGCCGTCCTCGCGCTCGATGAGCCGGCTTTCACCGGTCAGGGCGGCCTCGTCCAGCACGGCCATCGCGCCCCGCACGAGCCCGTCGACCGGCACGACCTCGCCCGGCCGGACGAGGAGGTGATCGCCGACCTGGACCGCCCCGATCGGCACGACCTCGAGCTCTCCGTCGCGATACCGACTGACGTCCTGCGGTGCGCGACCCAGGAGTGCGGTCAGTTCACGGGTCGCGCGTCCGTCCGCGTAGGCCTCGAGCGCCTCGCCGGTCGCGAGCATCACCGCGATGACGGAGGCGGCGAACCACTCCCCGAGGGCGATCGCACCGGCGATGGCCAGGACCGCGATGACATCGACGCCGGCCTTGCGCGCGAGCAGATCGCGCAGGATCGACCAGGCCAGCCGGATCCCGACGATCACCGACGGCACGCCCCAGCACCAGGCGGCCAGGGCCGCCTCGCCGGCCCAGGTCATGAGCAGGCCACCGACCAGGCCGGCGATGGTCAGGATCAGGAGGGCGTACGGGCGAAGGGTCGCGACGAGCGGGGACATCGGGTTCCATGGTGCGTGGGCCCCGCAGGGTGCGCAAGCCGTGCCCCCAGCATCCGGGCCCGCACGCAGGTCCGGCTAGGTCCGAGGGTCACGTCGTCGGGGGTCTGCCGGCCCGGCCCCCTAGGGCGTCGGGATGGGCAGCCCTGGGATGCCGAGGCCGGGGATGCCGGAGCCGGGCAGCCCGGTCGTCGGGACGAGCGTGCTGATGTCCTTGGGGAGCAGCGGGCCCAGGACGGCCAGCACGAACGGCACGGTCGTATGGATGAGGAACTGGCCGATCGTCGAGCTGTCGAGGGCCTGGCTGATGGTCTTCATGAAGCCGAGGCCAGGGTCGGTGGCGAGAGCGCCCTTCGTCCCGAAATAGGTGTCCAGGATGACGATCGCGGCCGAGATGATGAGCACCGCCTCGACGCCACCGAGGACCGCGCCGAGCGCCTGGTCCATCTTGCGCGAGAGACCGCCGACCGCCACCTTCTTGAGGAAGGGACCGGTGATGAGGTTCGCACCCGCGACGAGCACCGTGAACGCGACCGAGTAGCCCAGCATGTCGGCGTAGCTCGGCGGCATCTTCGGGAAGATGCCCGCGATGATGGCCCCGATCGGCTGGCGCAGGTAGGCGCCGACGACGAACGCGAGGGCCATGTAACCGAGTCCCACGAGCCGCCGCAGGAAGCCGGTGCTCCAGCCACCTCTGATGTAGCCGGCGATGAACCCCAGCAGCAGGACGTCCGCCATGGCGCGGAGGATAGCTGGTAGGTTGGCCCGATGCACGACCTCCGGCGCGCGATCGTCATCGATACCGACACGGCCTCCGACGATGCCGTCGCGCTCCTCATGGCGCTCCGACATCCGGCGGTGGAGGTCATCGCGATCACGGTCGTGGCGGGCAACGTGCCGCTCGATCTCGCGGTCCAGAACGCGCTCTACACGGTCGAGCTATGCGGCTCGGACGTGCCCGTGTACGCCGGTCGCGCAGAGCCGCTGGCCCGTCCGCTCAAGACGGCCCAGTTCGTCCATGGCCAGGACGGCATGGGCGACATCGGCCTGCAGTTGCGTGGCCGGGCCCCGGCGGTGGGCGATGCCGTCGACGTCCTCGTGGACCTGATCCGGGCGCACGAGCCGGGATCGCTGACCCTCGTCACACTCGGGCCGCTCACGAACGTCGCGGTCGCCTTCGAGCGCGACCCGTCCCTCGCGACGCGGCTCGCCGAGATCGTCGTCATGGGCGGCGCCTCCGACGCGGTCGGCAACGTCTCCGCCGTCGCCGAGTTCAACATCTGGGTGGATCCCGAGGCCGCGGCCATCGTCTTCGCGTCCGGGGCCCGGATCACGATGGTCGGCTGGGACATCTCACGCAAGTACGCGACGATCAACCCGGCCGACGCCGACGCGCTCCGGGCGCTCGGTCCGTTCGGCGCGTTCGCGGTCGACATCCAGGCCGCGGTGGACACCTTCGCCACCGAACGGACCCACCTCGACGGGTTCGACCTACCGGACCCGATCGCGATGGCGGTGGCGCTCGATCCGCGCGTGGCGACGGACACCCGGCTGCTCGACATCGTCGTGGAGACGGCCGGGACCTACACCGATGGCCAGACCGTGGTCGACCATCTCGGG
>Ga0302322_100001531_pt1 | contig 18929 bp, 18 predicted proteins | sample Fen_T0_2_FD_203757 | JGI IMG/M metagenome (GOLD analysis project Ga0302322, IMG submission 203757) | Peat permafrost microbial communities from Stordalen Mire near Abisko, Sweden - Fen_T0_2 | ecosystem: Environmental > Terrestrial > Soil > Wetlands > Permafrost | place: Sweden: Abisko... | reverse complement strand
GGTCAACGCCTATGAGGCTGCAGACCAGATCGAGCAGGGCATCGTTCGCAAACGGCTTGGCCACGAAGTAAAGAGCGGGGTCGCCGATGTCGCCGATGGCATGCCGGGCCTCCGTGTCCCCTGAGATGATCACGATCGGTAGCAACGGATCGAACAGGCGCACGGCGGCCACGATCTTCGCGCCGCTCATCTCGGGTGCGAACAGATCACTCAGGATCAGGTCGAAGCCGAGCGCAGAGATCAGTTCGAGCGCCGCGCTAGGCGTGGCTGCGGTTTCGACCTCGATGCCCGCGCTGCGCAGCAGCCGCGCAATCAAACGCAACAAGTGTATGTCATCTTCGGCGAGCAGCACCCGCGCGACGTCCGTGCGCTGCCCGACTGGAAAAGTGCCCGACGATAAGATGTACTGACCTTGTTGCGGCGGCATTCGAACTCCCTCAACGAACTGAAGCGAGCATTGAGCATGACCCGCCCGCGAAGCTCGCGCCGCAGAGAAACTGTCAGAAACTGCTGTAGGCACAAGTCGGCAGATGAAGGCAGCGCTGAGTGTTTTCAATTCACCGGAACGCAACACTGTTTTCAATTCACCGGAACGCAACGCTGTTTTCAATTCACCGGAACGCAACGCTGTTTTCAATTCACCGGAACGCAACACTGTTTTCAATTCACCGGAACGCAATACGATGAGACGCCGCTGCTGGCGGCCCCGCAGTCGTAACTGCTACCGTCGTCGTTGCCGTGCTCATCGCAAAACTTCGGCGCGTCGAAGTCGATACAGACGCAGCCGTTGGTAGTGAGGTCGAAGCCGCGCTTGTAGCAGGTGCAAAATGGGTTCGAAGTCGTGGCGCAAAAAGAGGTCATGCACTTCTTCAGTGCGCTGAGGACGCCACAGCTGGCCGAGTCGAAGCCCGAGGCACTCGCGTCACTGGGGCCGGCGTTCGATTTTCCGCAACTTTGCTGGCCGGCAGGACACGTACCGCAGCTCGCGCTGCTCAGCGCGACGCTCAGGCCGATGGCCAATGACAACGCCATGAGTGCTTGCTTGTACACGCCGGGACGCTAGCGCGATTCTCCTGCGGAGCGAGGCTTTTTCCTGGCGAATTAGTGGATCGCGTGCAGCGTTTGCTAGGCTCACGCAGAAGACCCCCATGACCTTCGATGGCAATTCCTTGCTCGCCGGTTTTGCCGTATCTACGGTGGGCCTCGGCTTCTTCATGTACGGCAAGAAGCAGGGGCGTCCGCCGCAGATCCTGTTCGGCTTGATCAGCATGGTCTATCCGTATTTCGTCGGTAGCCCAGGCTGGGTGTTTGGGATTTTTGCCGTACTATTCGGGGCGCTGTGGCTGAGCCTGCGGCTCGGTTGGTGATCGCGCCATGATCGCGTCGCGGATCGCAGCGTTGGCTGCGCGCCCGAATATGGCTTCGCCGTGGGCACCGGGCGTGACGCCCAGGGTGCGCAGCGTGGCGGCGAGGTCCGGGAATTCGCGGCGATCCAGCCAATGGCGGGCGTGCTCGGTGAAGCGCGGCGCGCCCAGGCTTTGGTCCAAGTGAGCAAGGACGCGCTCGGCGGTCCAATCGTCTTCGGACGCCGCGCAGCACTCGGCGAAAGCGCGCAGCGCGGCGTCGAGCGTGGGTCCGGAAGCTCGACGTGCTTCGATGTCGGTCAGGAAAGCCAGCGCTGCGCCAGCCCAGTAGACGCGATAAAACGAGTGCCGCTCGTGCATTTGGCTGCTCTCGTCGCGCAGTGACAGCGAGCTTTCGTTCCGCCTGCCGCGCTCGAAGCCTTCGAGCAGGTGTTGATAGGCCTGCGCCGGACTGATGATGCCTGCGCGAGCGCGCACCACCTCGGTATAGTAGCTAGCGAGGCCTTCGAAGAGCCAAGCGTCCTCCGGTGGTAAGCGCGGGACACCCAGGTGTAGGAACTCGTGCGTGGCCGTCCAATCGTTGGCCAAGCTGACCTGACTGACGTGGCGATCGAGAAAGATCACGACCGCCGGGCCGCCCCCGCGTAGCGCCATCCCGAAGCCGGGGCCTGAGCGATCCCCGGGCACCGCGAGCACGAGTGCGCGTGGCACTGGGAAACGGCCAAATAGTAGGCTGCTCGCATGGGCGCCCTGAGCGATCCAGGCGCGTACGGCGTCCGCGTGCGGGCCGAAGCCGTCCCCGAGTGCAGCAACGCCGAGCGCGCCGCCTGCGACGAGTAGCGGACTGGCCGGCGCGTGGCTGAAGGCGCCCGCTGATTTCCAAGCGAACGTGGTTTCGGGCAGCGCGCCTTGCCAAGGCAGCAGTGCGACCATTCCGTCGGGTAACGTGAAGCTGACCGTCATCGCCACACCCAGCGGCCGAGGTGACGGCACCCACAGCCACAGATCGGGCGAGACCAAGCTGTCTACCCCTGCCCGGCGCAAGCTGGTCGGATCGAGCGATTTCTCGGGTAGATTGACCGTGTAGTGCAGGCACTCGTCGGCTTTGCTGGACGGCAAATCGACGCCCTCCCCGGGACAGGTGTAATTACCCTGCGGGGTGATGATCGCGCCGCCCTCGAGCAGTCGCTCCGCACCGGGGCTCGGGGCATTGAGCCGTTCAATCCGGAATCCGGACGGGCACAGCTCGACCTCGATGCGTTTCAAATCACGATCGATGCGAGCGTCGAAGGCGAGCCGCTCTTTGCCGGTCAGGCTCGGGATGTGCGTGCCTAGGCGCGTCGCGACGTGCGCAGGCCGGCTAGGTAGCGGGGCGCGTGGAGCAGCGCCGCTGCTGTGCCGACTACAGCCGCCCAGGAGCACCCCCCAAAAAAACAAGCTCCAGCCCCGGTAGGCGCGGTGGGCGCGGTGGGCGCGCCCCGGAGAGCTGGCTTCGCGGGGCACGGAGCTCATGCTATGTCCTTCGCCGTTCACGAACCAGCATGTCCGACGCTCTTTCCCGCTTGCGCCTCCCGCTGCTGCTCGTCTCGCTGATGCTGCTCATCGGCGGCTCCAAGCTCGATTCGGTGCGCCCCTTGGAGGGCCAGATCGTAGCCTTGTTGATCCCGGTAATTGCGGTCTTTTCTGGCGTTGGCCCGTTCCGTGATGCACACCGGTCGCTGCGCAACTGGGTCTTCGCTTTAGGCGCCCTGGTGCTAGTGCTGGCTGAGCTTGGACCTTGCCGCGTGGTGTTTGCGGACGCGGTAGCCGCGCCCGCGCCTGGCACGACACTGGCGCTTGCCGGTGCAATGGTGATGGCCGTGGTGTTCGAAGTGGCAGGCGCTCAGCGTGGCCTCCGTTCCCGGCTGAGCGCATGGTTTGGGCTCGGGATCGTGTTTTCGCTCTACTTCCCTGCCCACGCAGTCATCAGTAACCTCTTCGGTAGCGCGTTTGCCGCATTCTTGATCGCGCTGTTCGTGGGCGGCGGCGCGGGCCTGTGTGTGGGTGAGTTCGCCGTGCGCCGCGCGCGGGCTCGCGCGTAAAGACGACGCTAATTCGCCGCCGGTTCTGGCTTGAGTGCCCATGGCTGTTCAGGGTTGCCTTGGCGCTCCTGGGCCAGCCAATCGAACACGATTTTTGCCCAGATCTGCCGGCCCTCGGTGCTCGGGTGGATCTTGTCCTTGGCGCGTGGCAAGTCGTGGATCAACGCGTTGCTGTCGAGGTAGCGACAGGGCGCGACGTTCTCGCGGATCACTTTGAGTAGGCCGGTGTCCGGCTTCCACAATGGTGGCGCGATCCACACGCACGGCCGACCCCCGAGCGTACTGACCAAGTGCTTGATCGGCTTGATCCGCTCTTCGGGCTTCGGGATCTCGAGCTCGTTCGCGCCGAGCGTGATGAGTACCAAGTCAGGCTGGTAGCTGGAAACGAATTTGGGCACATCGCCTTCGTAGCTCCAGTTCGGGATGTAGCTGGGAGTTTTGGATTCGAGCGTGCTGCGCACGCCTGCGTCCTTCAATAGCTTCGTCAGTTCACCGCCCAGCGCGGCGGCAAAGGAATCGCCGATTTGCAGTACTCGCGTGCCCTTGGGCAAAGGCTCCGCGGAGGGCCCCGGCAGTGCGACGCGGGTAGGCGTCGCCAAGCCGGGGTGCGGCTTGCTCTCGCTGTCAGTCGGCGATGGCGGCTCGCTTGCAGACGCGGTGGACGCGGTGGACGCGCTGGGCCGCGCCGCGGCGGGCTCGCGGCCGGCGAGCGCGGATGCGGGTGCGTTGGCTGCAGGCGGCGCCGCGCAGGCCGCTAGCAACACTACGGACAACAGGTTGAGTTCCAGCCCACGCCGACGTCGCGATTTTTGCATCCGGCCCTACCGCTTACCAGGTTTCGCGCCTGGTGGGTGCCTCCGAAGTAGCGGAACGCATGGACGCGCGGAGCGAAATTCGTGCGGCAATCGCCGCTGAACTCGGGGGCGGGCGTGCGCTCCACGCGCTTGGCCTCGGCCTCTACGTCGACCCCCTGCGGGATTTCGGGCTCGCTCCGGACGCAGCCACGGCCCGGGCGCTCGACGTAGCGCTCGGGGCAGCGCGCGGCGCCGGGCTTCGCACAACGCAGGCCGTTCCAAGCCCTCGGCGGCTTGCACGGTTGCTCGGTTACGCCCGACAGGCAGTGCTTGTCGTCCGCCCTGCCGAACGGGCAGCGACTCAAATCCGGCACGACTGCGCACCGAAAGCCCAGATGCGCGCCTTGGTCGCTGGGTTTCGCGCGATCGCGCAAGCGCGTATGCATCCACTTTTCGAAACGCCGGCTCCAGCTGCCGCCGCGATACACTTTGGCGTAGCCGGTCTCGGCGGGCCACGGATACGCCGCATACCAATCGTCGGTCCACTCCCAGACATTGCCGCTGATGTCGAACAAACCGAAGGCGCCCGCGGGAAATGCTTTGGTCGGGCACGAGCCGGTGTGTCTCCAGCAAGCGTGTCCATCGGGGTTATCCGAGCCCCACGGGTACTTCAAGTATTGCTCACCGCCGCGCGCGGCATATTCCCACTCGACCTCAGTCAACAACCGCGCGTTCCGAGTAGAGCAAAAGGCGTCGGCCTGCGGCCAAGTCACACAATTGATTGGGTGCTCGGGCCGATTCTTGTGGGCAGCGTTGCAATACGAGTGCGAGGCCACTGCGGGCGTGCAGGCGCCGCGGATCACGCATTCCGCGTACGCCGCGACTGTGACTTCGGTTTGATCGACGCAGAACGGCGGCAGCTCGGTGCGAAATCGGGGGCTCTCGTCTTCCGAGTAGTGCTCGCCGGGATCCGCGCCGACCCAGAACGGGCCGCCCGGAAGCAGCGACATGCCCTCTGGGCAGGAAGGAGGGACAGCGGGCGCCGGCGCGGGCACGGGGGGGAGAGGGAGAGGCGCGGAAGCGGAGGTGGGAGCGGGCGGAGCTGGGGGATTTTTGTGGCGGCAGGCCGTGAGGAGGCTGCTGGCCACCAGGAACAGGGCCAGCAGCGCGTGACGATTCAGGGGCGGCGTATCGGCGGGCAGAACGACGAGCTATAGCTGGGTTCAGCCGAGGCGGCTAGCGCTGGACGGCACTAGTTGAGCGATGATTCCGCGACGTGAATTCCTTCGGGCGAGCGCCGTAGCTGGCGGCAGCGTACTGGGCGCGTGCGCGCTGGATGCCGTGCCGAAGGGGCGTACGCCGGTCAGTTTGTGGTTCAGCTACGGTGGCACGAATCGCGAAGTGCTCGAGAGCTTGGTGCAGCGCTTCAATCGCGGCCAAACCCGCGACTTCGTGCAGGCGGTATATCAAGGCGACTATTTCGAGGGCTTGGCCAAGCTGCGCACCGCGATCGCCGCGCGCTGCGCACCCGTGCTGAGCCACGTGGTCAGCGAAGTAATTCCCTACCTTGCCGAAGCGGGGGTACTCGAGCCGTTAGCGGACTACCCGGGGCTGCGTGAGTTGGATCTGATCCCAGAGCTCGGCCAAGAGCGCACTTGGGCCTCTGGCGGCGCGCGGCCACTCTGCGCCCTGCCCTTCAATCGCTCGACCCCGATCGCATATCTCAATGGCGACTTGTTCGCGCAGGCCGGCCTGGACGCGCCGCGTGATTGGGATGAATTGCGCGCGGTGGCAAAGCGGCTCACCGAGCGCAAAGCCGGCGGGCGCTTCGGCTTTGGCTGTCCCATCAATTGGTGGTTTTGGGTGGCGCTGGTGGGTCAGGCGGGTGGCTCGATCGTGGCCGCAAATGGCCGCGTCTCGCTGGGCGACGAAGCGGGCGTGCGCGCACTCAGGCTCTGGCAAGAGCTCGTTCGGGGCGGGTTGATGAAGCTGCCGCCGGGGCGCGATTACAACGCCTGGGAGCAGTGCAATCAGGATTTCTTGAGCGGCCGCGCGGCGATGATCTGGTCCTCGACCGCGTTCTTGAAATACTTGGAGGCGCACGCACGCTTCAGACTGATTGCCGCGCCGTTGCCTGCGGGCGTGAAACGCGCCGTGCCGACCGGCGGTACGTTTTGGGTCGTTCTGCGCTCGGCACCGAGCGCGGAGAAGGCCGCGGCCGTGCGCTTTTTGCGCTTCATGCACGAGCCCGAACAAGTGATCACCTGGTCTACCCGCACCGGTTACATCCCGGTCACGCACGGGGCGGTGCGCGCGCTCGAGCAGCGCGGCTACTACGCGGCGCACCCGAACGATCGCGTCGCCTTGGAGCAGCTCTCGGTCGCGGAGCCCTGGCCCTGGTCGGTGGATTTGTTCCGGATTCAGCGCGAAATCGTGCAACCGCGCTTGGAAAGCGCGGTGATTCAGCAACGCGACGCGAGCGCGATACTGACTGAAGCACGAGCGCTGGCCCTGGAGCCAGCGTGAAACCGAGCCGCCCGGGCGATCCGTATTGGATGCTGCTACCGACGCTGCTGCTGCTGTTCGTGTTCTTTGTTTTTCCGCTAGGCATGCTGATCGAGCACAGCCTGTTCAGTTGGGATCTATTAACACCCGCGCGTTACGTGGGGCTCGGCAACTATCGCTCGCTGCTGCACTCGGGAGAGCTCTGGCAAACGTTCAGTACGACGCTGTCGATGAGCACCGTAGTAGTGCTGGGCTCGATGGCTGCGGGGCTCGGCCTGGCTTTGCTTTTGGATCGCCCCGGGCGCTGGGCGGCGTTCGTGCGCAGCGCCGTGTTCAGCGCGTACGTCGTGTCCTGGGTCAGTGTCGGACTTTTATTTCTGTGGTTACTAGATGCAGATTCCGGCATCTTTGCTGGCGTTTGGCGGACATTTTCGAACGGACGAGCGCCGCAGTGGCTGGCTGATCCGGCGCTTGCACCCTGGGCCGTGGCAGCCGTCACGATCTGGAAGATCACGGGCTACGCCTTGGTGATCTTCCTATCCGGGCTGCAAGACGTGCCCCCAACAATCCTGGAAGCTGCCGAGCTCGACGGCGCGTCGCCTCGGCAACGCTTTGCAAGCGTGACCTGGCCGCTGCTCCGGCCAACCACGTTGTTCGTGGCCACGACTAGCCTGATCGCGAGCTTTCAACTGTTCGACGTGGTGCGGGTGATGACCCAAGGCGGGCCCGTGCGCTCGACCACGGTGTTCGTCTACGCCATTTACGAGCAATTGTTTTTGGACCTGCGGGTCGGCCGCGCCAGCGCGGAAGCCGTAGTGTTTTTCGCCATTTTGTTGCTGCTCACCGGCGCGCAGTTCGTGCTCTTTCGCAACCCGGAGGGTCTCTGATGCGCCCCCGTCCCGCCCTCAGCGGCTGGTTCAGGCAAGGCGCACTGTGCGCGGTCGCGCTGGTTTGGCTGTTCCCCTACTTGTGGATGGGTCTGACCAGCCTGAAACCACTGGCCGAGATCATCAGTGCACCGACTGCGCTCTGGCCGAAGCAGCCAACCTTGGACGCTTATCGCGAAGTGTTCCGCAGCCTGCCTTTGGCGCGTTATTTCTTCAATACCAGCGTGATGGCCCTGGGCATCGCGGCGCTGCAGATCACGCTGGCCCTGCCCGCGGGCTACGCCTTGGCCAAGCTACGCTTTCGTGGCAAGCGCTGGGCATTCGGGGTGATCGTGGCCACGTTGCTGGTGCCCGCCCAGGTACGCTTCGTGCCCGTCTTTTCGCTGCTCGCGAGCGTTGGCCTGGTCAACACACTGAGTGGCTTGATCCTTCCTTTTGGCGTGAGTGCCCTCGGTACGTTCCTGGTGCGCCAGGCGCTGCTCAGTGTGCCGGACGCGCAGATCGAGGCCGCACGCATCGACGGCGCGAGCGAGCTTTACATCGTCTATCGGTTGCTCGCGCCGCTGCTGAAACCGACTTTGATTTCGCTATTTTTGTTCAGCTTCGTCTCGCACTGGAACGACTATTTCTGGCCCTTGGTGCTGACGACGGATGAGCACGCGCGCACCCTGCCCTTGGCGATTGCGCTGCTTCGCGAACAAGGCACCGGCGTGCGCTGGCACTTGGTAATGGCCGGAAACGTGATCCTGAGCTTGCCGGCACTGGCCGTATTTGCCGCCGCGCAACGCCATTTGCTACGCGCCATCAACGTGCGCGGCTTCGGCGGCTAAACCTGCGCAACTCGGCCGCCGCGTCGTCCGACTGGATGAGACGGAATAGGAAGGGTAAACTATGGTGATGTTGGGTTCGGAGCAGCAGGTAGTACACTTTCCGGTGAGCGCGGAAGTGCCTGAAAGTACGCGGCACCTGAGGCTCCGGACGCTGCTGTTTCAGTTCTTGAAGCACGCCTTCGCAGAGGTGGCGATGCTCGGCTCCGAGCAGTTCGTCTATTGGGACCCCAGCGATCCGCGAGCGTGCCTGTCCCCCGACGCTTTCGTGCGCTTCGGCACCAAGAACGAGGACTTCCTTTCTTGGAAGGTGTGGGAACGAGGCGCTCCGCACGTAGCCGTCGAGATCATCAGCGACTCGGACTCCAGTGAAGCGAGTTGGCAAGAGAAGCTCCAACGGTATCGCCGTCTCGGCGTGAGCGAGCTGGTTTGGTTCGATCCACAGACCCCTGAGCATCCACTGCGGATCTGGGACTTCGTGGGTGATGACCTGCTCGAGCGGCGTTTGTTCGAACCGTGGGCGCAAAGTCGTCATTTGGGGGGCTATTGGCTTCCTGTTGAGCAAGCGGATGGCGACTTGACGCTGCGTTTGAGTCGAGACGAGTTCGGCCATGTTTTGTTCCCTACTCCGGAGGAATACCAAGCCGAGGGTCGCCGCGTGGCTGAGGAGGCCCTTCGGGAAGCGGAGAAGCGAATTGCCGCTTTTGAAGCGGGGCTGAAGCGAAATCCCTAGCGGTCGAAACGCCCTCGCTGGCTCCCCGATGTGGATGCGATCAACCGCGGCCCATGGCGGCCACCGCACAGCCGCGGCTCACTTCCCCAGGTTCGCCGAAGTGGGTCAGGGCCTAATGCGCTAGACAGCGCAGTGCGAGTCGCTCAATCGTCGCGCGGCGCGCAGGGCTGAGGCCGGGGTCGGCGCGTAGTGCGTTGAGCGAGCGCGCCTTGGCAGCGCTGTCGCCGACCGCGCAGGCCAGGGTGAGCCGCGTGCGCCAGGCTTCGCGGGCCACGCGCGGGAGGCCAAGCTTTCTTGCCAATGCCTGGTCCAGGTAGTCGGCAGCCTCGGCAAACCGCCCACGCCCAAATAAGTTCTTACCCAGGAGGTAGCTGGGGAGGCCATTTTCGGGCTCGGCGTTGGCCCAATCTGCAAGGCGCGGTGCGGCCACTTCGAAGGCCGCGCCCAACATCGGATCGCCCACCAGTAAGTCGACGATCGCGCGGCGTTGGAGTTCGTTCTGGGGCGAGCGTTTCACGTCCAAGGTGCGTAGGCGATCTTCGTCGGCGACGATTTCGGCGACGGCGGCGTAGTCGCGTCGCGCGTCTTCGAGGCGCCCGGCACGCAATTCCACGTCCGCTTGGGCTTCGCGGGCGCCGGCTCGTTCGAGCTTGGCGAGCTCGGGCGAAGCGGCCAGCACGGCGTAGGCGTTGAGCGCAGCAGTCTGATTGCCGTCTTTGACCTCACACGCGGCAAGCTCGAATTTGGCTCCCGTGTGGTGCGGGTCGAGGCGTAACAGCTCAGAGATGGCCCGGCGTGCGCCCGCGGTATCGGCGCCAGCGAGTTTTTGACTGGCGATGCCGTTCAATTTGTCGACGATCCTCGGACAGCGGCGGCCGAACAAAGAGGGTCGGTCGAAGCGCACGCGGGCTTCGTCGAGCAATGCCGGCGCGACGCTCACTCTGGCGAGATCGGCGCGCCATGCGGCCTCGAGCTGGCTGAAGGATTTCCTGGAGACGCTTTCGATCGGTTCGCCACCGTACCAACGGCGCACGGCTGCAGCGCCGTAGTGGTCGTGGAACCAGTGCAGGAACGCGCCAGCCACGGTGTACGCGGTCGAAGAATTTTGGCCCAAAAATCCCAACCGAAATACCGATTGCAGCGGCGGCAAGAGCTGCAAATCAAGCAACGTTTTGGCCCATTCGTCGAGCGTGAAGTCGTCGTTGTCGTTAGGCGAGGCAGCGACGGCCACGCCTTCGATGCGACCGGGATCCGGAATCCAACCGCCGAGCGGTCCCGACACGCGGAATGGCCCTTCGCCGAAGCTGCCCGCGAGTACGTGTGCCAGCTCGTGTCCGACTACTGGGTGCGGATAGGCCGAGGCCTGCACGTAGATCTCGCGCCGCCAGGGCTTGGCGATATACGTGCTGGAAGCGCCCATCAGGCGGCCTTTTTCGCCTTCATTGGCGAACAAGAACGCCGTGACCCGCGGCGGGCCCTGGATCTCGAAATAAGCTTCGTCGGCGCTGAGCTCCGCGTCGCAATCTTTGGTGAACAGCAATGCGTCGCGAAGAGAGATCCCGCTCGAATATTTCACGTCGCAGCGCGTGCCGTACACTTGCTGTCCGAGCGCGTCCTCGATCGACGCCCGTGTGCTGAAGTGCCCGAGTGACGTGCCATTCCAGATCAAGCTGGCGCTGCCGAGCAGAGCCGCGAGGCCGACGCCCACCAGCCAGGTGCGGCCACGAAAACCTTGGAATTGTAAGTCCGCATCGAAGAATGACGCTGCCGAGCCGAGCGCCAAGAGGGTGAGCAAGGTACCCGCGCGGTAGGTCGCGAGCGTCCAAAAAGCGTCGATCACCGTGTCATACAGCGGCCCCGCGAAATAGCCGAAGAACGGATCGAAGGCGAACACCATCGGGCTCGTGTAGAAGCGCCCGAGACTGAAACCAATGCCGCACAGAGGCGCCGAGAGCGCCCCGAAAATACAGACCGCGCGTCGACGCCAGCCTAACCGTACGCGCCCCGCCGCGAGGCCCACTGCTGCGCCCCACACGCCGGCCAAGAGCGCACCGGGCAGCGGCGCGAGTAAGTACAGCTCGACGCCCCAGCTCGCATCACAAATGCCGACCCGCAAGCCATGCACGAGTACGATTGCCAGGCCGAGCGCTGCCAAGCCAAAGCCGATTGAAATCCCACGGCCAAAAGCCGCCAAAGGCGTGACCCGGCGTCCCGCGAGGCCGAACGCCAGGCACAGCGCGGTGGCGCCTGGAAGCACCACTCCGGCTGCCAACGCGGACTCGTACCCTGGTCCACCGAACTGCGGAATGAAGCCGTAGCCGATGAACGCAAGCGCCGTGAAAGTGGCCGCGACTCGCACGGCGCGCGTGCGCAGCACGGGCGCAAGGGGCTGCTCAGCCATACCGGGCACGACGGCGCGCGTCAGGGGTGCGCGTCGCCGCCGGACTGCGGCACTTCTCGGTCGTCGCTATCGGACGCTTCGGGGGCCCGCAAGACCAAAGCCAACACCTCGTCGATGCGCGACACGAAGTGCACGCGCAGATCGTTCTTGATCTCGCTCGGCACGTCCTCCAGATCGCGCTCATTGCGCGTGGGTAGGAGGATCTCGCGGATCCCGGCGCGGTGTGCGGCCAGCACCTGATCCTTGACGCCGCTGACCGGCAAAATGTTGCCGCGCAGCGTGATTTCCCCGGTGACGGCCACATCCGAGCGTACGGGCGCGTCCAGCAACAGCGAGGCGACCGCGACGAACATGGCCACCCCGGCATTCGCTCCATCACGCGTGGAGCCACCGCGTGGGACGTGCAAGTGAAGATCAATCGTCTTTAGCCACTCCGGATCGAGCTTGAGCCGGTCGGCCTTGGAGCGCACATAGGACACCGCGGTCGCCGCGGACTCCTTCATCACGTCACGCAAGCCGCCGGTAATGCGGATGTCGCCCTTGCCCGGCATGCGCGTGCATTCCACGATCAGGATGTCCCCGCCGGTGCCCGAGACCGACAGGCCGATCGAGATCCCAGGCACCAGTTTGCGCTCGTTGATTTCGTTCAGGTTGCGCTCCGGGCCGAGCAGCTCCCGGACGTGAGCAGGGTTTACCTGGATGGTGGAAAAGGTTTTCCCCTCGGCGAGCTTGACCGTCACGTCGCGGCAGACCGAGGCGATCTCGCGCTCCAAGCCGCGCACGCCGGCCTCCCGCGTGTAGGAGTCGATGATGAGCTCGATCCCCTCGCGTTCGAACTGAATTTGGTCGCTGGTGATGCCGTGATCTCGCAGCTGCTTGGGCACCAAGAACTGCTCGGCGATGCTGCGCTTTTCGCTGCGCGTGTAGCCTGGCACTTCGATGATTTCCATGCGATCGCGCAGGGCATCGGGGATGTTGCCGCGGTAGTTAGCCGTGGCAATGAACGTCACGTCCGACAGATCGAACGGCAGATCGATGTAGTGGTCGACGAAGGTGTCGTTCTGCGCAGGATCCAGCACTTCGAGCAGGGCTGCCGCTGGGTCGCCCCGCATGTCGACGCCCATCTTATCCACTTCGTCGAGGACCAAGACCGGGTTCCGGCAACCGGTTTTCTTCAACGCCTGAATGATGCGCCCCGGAAGGGCGCCTACATAAGTGCGACGGTGACCGCGGATCTCGGCTTCGTCTCGCACGCCGCCAAGTGAGATGCGGCCGTAGCGACGACCCATGGCACGCGCGATCGATTTGCCGAGCGACGTTTTGCCGACGCCGGGCGGTCCGACGAAAAGCAGAATCGGCCCCTTCTTATCGCGACGCAGTTGACGGATCGCCGAATACTCGATGATGCGCTTCTTCACCCGGTCGAGCCCGAAGTGATCTTCGTCCAGGCAGCGCTTGACCTCGCGCACGTCCACCCGGTCGGGCGTAATGCGGGACCAGGGCAAGTCGGCCAGCCATTCGACGTAGGTACGGGTGACCTGGTACTCGGCCGACTGCGGCTGCATGCCGCTCAGGCGGCCGAGCTGCTTCCTTGCCGTCTTTTCCGCTTCCAACGGCAACTCGGCGCGCGCGATGCGTTCGCGCAGTTGCTCGACTTCGTCATCGTCAGCGGCTTCACCCAGCTCTTCACGGATGTTGCGCATTTGCTGGCGCAACACATAGTCGCGCTGCGAACGGCTCATCTCGGTATGCACGAGCGTCGAGATCTCGTCCTTGACCTTCAGCACTTCCAGCTGGCGTGTGACCATGCCCAAGACCAGCTCGACGCGTTCACGAACGTCGAAGGCTTCGAGCACCCGTTGCCGCACGTGGATGCTGGCTTGCTCTTCCGGAAAGTTCGAGGCGATTAGATCGGCGAGCGCGCCCGGTTCGCGTACGTTGTCCAGGATGCTCGCGGTCTCTTTGGGAAGATTGGGCATCAAAGCCAATACTTCTCGCGTGTTCTCGCGTAACTTTTGACCCAATTGATGCAGGTCCGGCGCGGGCTCACTGGGCTCGCTGATGCGTTCCACTTCGGCGGTCATGTACGGCTCGAGGCTAGTCGTGCCCTGCATCCGGAAACGACCGAGACCGTTGAGCACGACGCTATAGTTGGAGGGCCCGAGCCGGATCACTTTGACGACGCGCGCCAACGTGCCGATCGAATACAGATCTTCGAACGTGGGTTCGACGGTCTCCGAGTTCTTCTGCGTCAGCACGCCGACCATGGCGCTTTCCTGCCCGAGCAGTTCCTCAACCAAACGGACACTGCGCGGACGGCCAACGTTGATCGGCACCACCGACATCGGGAACAATACCGAGTTCCTGAGCGGCAAGATCGCGAGCTGCTCCGGGCGGCGTGGTTTGGGGGCAGGACGCATGTTTCCACAGTAATACGGATCGTCCAGAGATCCAGCTACGTGTCGGTTCCATGCCGGGGCATCCCTCTGTGTACCTAAGTCGCGAGACTCTTCGGCCTGTGGTATCCCCCCGATATGTCGCGTTCGGCACGCCCCCCGCTCCTCGGTCGCGTTGCGCTCGCGCTGACGCTGCTCGCCACGGCACTGTTCGGCTGCGCCACGGGTTCGAACGCGGGCAGCCCAGAAAGCGTGCTTTCCGCCTACTCCCACGCGGTCCAGCGTGGGCAATTAGCGGAAGCCTACGCCTTGCTCAGTGAGGATGCTAAAAAGACCATACCTTTCGAGCAGTTCAGGCGCATGATTCAGGAGAACCCCGAGCAGGCCCAGGAGCTGGTTCGGGCGCTCGACCGGCCGTCCTCCGGCCCCGCGCGGGTGACCGCCAAGGTGACCGGGGCGGACGGCGAGCCGCTGCTTCTAGTATACGAAAACGGTGCCTGGCGGGTGGATGGCTCGGCCATCGACCTGTACAGCCAGGCCGCGCCGGAGTCCGCCGCGCTTTCCTTCGTGCGCGCGGTCGAAAACAAGCGCTACGACCTGTTGTTGCGGTTTGTCCCTGACGGTCAGCGCGAGGGGCTGACCGAAGCCAGCCTGCGCGCGTCCTGGGAAGGCGAGCAGAAGCAAGACATGGCGCGGCTGATCGAGGCACTCAAGGCCGCTTTGCCGGCCGCCCGCTTCGAGGTCGTGGGCGAACGCGCGACGCTCGCCTACGGCGCGGGCGGAACCATCGAACTCGTGCGCGAGCACGCCGCTTGGAAAGTCGAGGAACTGAAATGACCCCGCGTATTGCCAAGGTCGAACGCCAAACCAAAGAGACGAAGATCAGCGTCGAGCTGAACCTCGACGGCACGGGCGTCTCCAAAATCCAAACACCCCTGCCCTTCCTCTCGCATATGCTCGATCAGATCGCGCGCCACGGCTCGATCGATCTCACCGTCATTGCGGAGGGGGACGTCGAGATCGACGGGCATCATACGACAGAAGACATTGGCATCGTGCTCGGCAAGGCTGTGCTCGACGCACTGGGCGATCGGCATGGCATTCGCCGCTACGGCTCGGCGACCTTGCCCATGGACGAAGCGCTAGTCACCGCGGCGCTCGATCTTTCGGGGCGGGCGTTCTTCGTTTGGCGTGTGCCACTACCAAAAGCCAAAATCGGCACCTGGGACGTGGAACTGGCCGAAGTATTTTTCGAAGCTTTTGCCCGAACCGCGCAGGCCAATTTGCACGTCGTGTTGCACGAGGGTCAAAACTTGCACCACATCGTCGAGATCTCGTTCAAAGCGTTTGCGCGCGCGCTGCGCGCCGCGACCGAACGCGACCCGCGTGCCCCGGGGGTGCCCTCCACCAAAGGGATGCTGGTGTGACGTCCCTCGTCGTGGTCGACGTCGGCCTGGGTAATCTACACTCGGTCGAGAAGGCACTCGAACTGGCCGGGCGGGAGTATGGGATCGTCCCGGTGCGCAGTGCCGATCCGGACGTGGTGCGGCGTGCCGACGCGATCGTGGTCCCCGGCCAAAGCAACTTCGACGGCTTCCTGAAGGCGCTGGGGCCGGAGCTGTTTCAGGTCTTGCTCGAGCGCCTGCGCGCCGGCACGCCCTATCTCGGGATCTGCTTGGGAATGCAGATCTTGTTCGAATCGAGTGAAGAAGCACCCGGCTTTCAGGGGCTGGGTTGGTTCAAGGGCTCGGTCAAAAAGTTGCTTGGCGCACCTGGCATCAAAATCCCGCACATGGGTTGGAATGCGCTCGAGCTGCGGGCTGGTGGGCACCGCGATTTGACAGCGGCTGGTGGTGATGGCGAGCACGTCTACTTCGTGCACTCGTTCCACGCGGTCGCGCTCGAGCCGGACGTGACCAAAGCCACCGTGTCCTACGGGCCGAATTCGGTCACGGCGGCGGTGGCGCGGGACCACGTGTTGGCGACGCAGTTTCACCCGGAAAAGAGCCAAGCGGCTGGAATTCGCTTGCTCTCGAGTTTTCTGGGCTCGGTGGCGACGCGCTAGAGTATCGTCCAGGCATGGCGGAATTGGGTGACGATTCGGACAACGGGGGCGAGCAGGACTCTGCCTCGCATCGGCCGAGCTTCGCGCCGACGGCGCCGCCGCGCCGACCGAGCGTGGCATCGACCGCTCCTGCTCCGATGTCCCTGCGCCGGCAAGAGCACGATTCCGAAGCGCCCTCGGCGAAGTTCGACGGCGAAGACTTCCTGTTTCATCTGTACCGCGGCAGCGAGCTGCTGCAAGACAACTGCGTCACCGAGGCCAAGGAGGAGCTCGAGTTGGCGCTGCGCGTCCAGCCGCAGGATATCGAGGGCCAAGGGCTTCTCGGAGTGGTCTATTTTCGCCTGGGACTCTACCCGCGCGCGCAAGAGATCTACCAAGACATCATTCGCGTCCGGCCGGAGGAAATCAGCCCGCGCGTGAATCTGGCCCTCTGTTATCTGAAGACCGGGCAATCGCAATTGGCCCGCGAATGCCTGGAGGAAGTGACTGCGCGCGTGCCCGACCACGTACGAGCCTGGGGCTACTTAGGGCTCGTACACGAGCGGCTGGGGGATTTCGAAAAGGCGCGTTCTGCCTTTGATCGCGCGGGACAGCCGCATCTGGTTCGGCGCATGGCGCAGCTGCTCGAGCAAACCGCGCAGGTGCGCGACAGCGATCCGCCGGAAAGAGCCGAAGTGCGCGCTGCGGCGGCCGATGCCGTGCAGGAGCTCGAGACCGACGAACCGGGGTTTTCGCGGGCCAGCACCGAGGCCGAAAAGGGATCCCTGTCGCGAACTGGGCGCTGGCGCGCGGTCGAGCCCGGCGAAGACCTGCCCTCCGCGCGGATACGCCGTTCGTCGTTGCCTGGCCGTTTCGGCCCGGCCGTTCCGGCGATCCCGGAGCCTGTGGAATTGAGTCGCTCGTCGCTGCTGCCGGCGGTCAGTGGCGGAGCGCCGCCTTCGATCCGCGCCCAGGTAGAGGGCCCGGAGCCCGTGGTTGCGGTGAGTCGTCGCTCCGCCCTGATTGAAGTGACTACGATGTGGGCGGTGCGCGGCCATGCCGTGCGCGGGCTGCTCGCCCATGGCGCCGCGTTTAGCAACGCTCCCCTCCTCCGCCGGATGCGCGGGCAGGACCTGAACGAACCCCTCGGCGGGCCCGGCTCGCCCTGGGTGCGGCTCAGTGGTGCGGGCCAAATCTTGATTGGCGCGGCGCCCGAGCGTGAGCTCTCGGCGCTGGAGCTGAGCGGCACATTCGTGTACGTGCGAGAGAGTTGCCTGGTCGCCTACGCCGGCACCGCACAGCATGAAAATGGCCGTTTGCCGAGCGGCGGCGGCGAACCCGTATCGATGGTCCAGATCACCGGTCGCGGAACGGTGCTGATCGAAAGCCGCAAGCCCCCGCGGGTGCTCGAGGTAACCGAGAATCAAAAGCTCGCCGTGCGCGCAGATGACGTCGTTGGCTGGATTGGACGATTATTGGGACACCCCTTGGACTTGGAATCCGCACCGCTCAGGGCGCCGGGGTTCGTAGCCTTTTCGGGCAGCGGATCGGTGCTAGTCGATCTCGGTTGATATGGCCAAAGCAGGTTTCCTCTCTCGGCGTCCCGGTCGCTTACCCCTGAGCGAACGCAAGCGCCGTCGACGCTCACTGAGCGAGGACGCTTTCAATATCCCCAACCTGCTGACGATGGCACGTGTGGCAGTGATTCCGCTCGTGATCATGCTGCTCGATCGCGGTTCGCCCAAGGATTGTGTGTGGGCCGCGTTGGTCTACTCTGCCGCCGCGATCACCGACTTGCTCGATGGCTACCTGGCTCGGCGCATGAACGTGGTCAGTGTGCTGGGGAAATTCATGGACCCACTGGCCGACAAGCTCTTGGTCATGGCCGTGCTGGTGTACATGGTGCCGATGGGGCGCATCCCCGAGTGGGCCGTCGTGCTGCTGCTGGCGCGTGAGATCGCGGTCACCAGCCTGCGCAGCATCGCCAGTAGTGAGGGCGTGGTGATTGCGGCGGGTGACGACGGCAAGAGCAAGACCGCCCTGCAGATGGTCGGCATCCTGGCCTTGATCCTCGGCTACCCGTACCACCTCACGCTCGGCCCGATCGATCTGGGCTTGGTGGATTTAGTCTACGTGGGCCGCGCGTTGGTCTACATTTCCCTGGTTTTCTCGATCTTGAGCGCCCTTTCCTACCTGCGCCTGTTCGCCGCCGCAGTCGAAGCAAAAGACAAACGCCGTGCATGATCGTTTGGGGATGGGGCCCCAAAACGTCGGAGCGGCCGTTGAATTACGCATTTCGTGATCCCGAAAGGGAACATTCAGCGGTGACCGACAGAATCCCCCCACGACAGGAGCGTCTGAGCTCGTTTTTGGCGGGCGTGACAGCCGCCGGAACCCCTGGTAGGAAGCCTCCCAGCATGCGCCTTTTCACTGTCCGTTCCCTCGCACTTGCCACGCTCGTTCCTGCCCTGCTGCTGTTCGTTCTCGTGCCCGGTTGCGCCAAGCAGAGCGAAGGCGAACGCTGTGGGGACGATGTCTACGGCCCCGATAGTGATGACTGCAGCGACGGCTTGACCTGCACGAACTACAAGGCGCTGTTGAGCGGCGCGACGGATAGTACTCATCGCTGCTGCTACGCTGATCACGTCAGTAATTCGCGTTGCGAGCCGGCAGGGACCACGCCCATCGGCGAAATGGGCGGCGGAGGTGGGGCAGAGACGGCCGGTGGCGGCGGAGCAGGCACGGCTGGCGGTGGCGTAGCCGGGGGTTCGCCCGTGGGCGACGCCGGCACGGGCGGGGGCGGCTGAAGTGCCCTCCGGGTCAGCGCTGGCTGCCCTGGGTCAAGAGGCGCTGCTGCTAGCGGTCGCCGTGTCGCTACCGGTGGTGGCGATCGCGGC
>Ga0302322_100001529_pt1 | contig 18937 bp, 7 predicted proteins | sample Fen_T0_2_FD_203757 | JGI IMG/M metagenome (GOLD analysis project Ga0302322, IMG submission 203757) | Peat permafrost microbial communities from Stordalen Mire near Abisko, Sweden - Fen_T0_2 | ecosystem: Environmental > Terrestrial > Soil > Wetlands > Permafrost | place: Sweden: Abisko... | reverse complement strand
CCTGCTGGCCCAGTGGACCGGAGCGGACGACCTGCTCGTCGGCACGCCCGCCCACGGGCGCCGCCGCAGCGAGCACGCGGGCACCGTCGGCCTGTTCGTGAACATGGTCGCCCTGCGCGGGCGACCCCGGGCCGATCGCAGCGTCGCCGCGCTCGTGGCCGAGGCCGACGCCACCGTGCGCGACGCGCTGGCGCACGCCGACCTCCCGTTCGCGCAGCTCGTCGAGGCGCTCGACCCGGAGCGGGACGCCTCCCGCTCCCCGCTGGTGCAGGCCGTGCTGTCGTGGCCCCGGCCGGTCGGCGAGCACGCTCAGGCGCTGGGAGCCCTGGCGCTGAACCGGGCCGGCGCCCCGCTGTCGCTGGGCGGCCTGCCGGCGCGCACCCTGGCGCTGCCCGCGGAGGGGGCGCACTTCGACCTGGTGCTCACCGTCGCCGAGCTGGAGGGACGGCTCGCGGGACGGCTGCTGCACGACCCCGACGTGTGCGACGCCGCGGCGGTGCAGCGCGTGGCCGCGCACCTGCCGCGGCTGCTGGCGGCCTTCCTCGCCGATCCCGCCGCGCGCCTCGACACGCTGCCGCAGCTGGGCGGCGCCGTCGCCCCGCAGGCCGCGGGCGACGGGACCCGGACCGGGACCGGCTGGACCGGAGCGCCCGGCGCGGTCCGGGACGGCGGTCCGGTGGACGCCCCGCTGCGGTGCGTGCACGACCTGGTGGCCGGGCACGTGGCGGCGCGACCGGACGCCGTCGCCGTCGCGTTCGAGGACGAGCAGCTCACCTACGCCGAGCTGGACCGGCGGTCGACGGCGCTGGCGCGGCACCTGCGCCGGGCCGGGGTGGGCGTCGGCGACCTGGTGGCGGTCCAGCTGGGCCGGGGCGTCGACCTGGTCGTGACGACCCTCGCCGTCCTCAAGGCCGGCGCCGCCTACCTGCCGATGGACCCGGCGCACCCGGCGTCCCGGCGCCGGTTCGTGCTGGAGGACGCCGCCCCCGGGCACGCCGTCGTCCGCGGCACGACGGTCGAGCACGACCGGGTCGCCGTCGTCGACCTGGACCGGCTGCCCGCCGACGGTCCCGCGGACGGCCCGGTGCACGAGCCCCTCCCGGCGCCGAGCCTGGATCGGCTCGCCTATGTGATCTACACCTCGGGCTCGACCGGCCGTCCCAAGGGCGTCGCCGTCGACCACCGGGGCCTGGCGAACCTGTTCGCGGGCACCGGGGGCCCCGGGGGGCCCGGGGGCGGCGCGGGGTTCGGCTTCGACCACGACGACGTGTGGATGCTCTTCCACTCCTGCTCCTTCGACTTCTCGGTGTGGGAGATGTGGGGGTGCCTGGGCCACGGCGGCACGCTCGTGGTGGTCCCGGCGGAGACGACGCTGTCGCCCGAGGCGTTCTGGCGCCTGCTGCGCCGCCACGGCGTCACCGTCCTCAACCAGACCCCCGCCGTGTTCCGCGAGATGACCCTGGACGCCGCCGGGCTCGTCGAGGGGCTGCCGATCCGGCACGTGATCCTCGGCGGGGAGAAGCTCGAACCCGGCCACCTCGCCGCCTGGCGGCGCCATGGCGTCCCGGGGGCGGCGGTCACCAACATGTACGGCCTCACCGAGACCGCCGTGGTCGCCACCCGGCACCGGCTGGACGGCGACGAGGGCGCGGCCATCCCGATCGGCGGCCCCCTGCCCGGCACGCAGCTGTGCCTGCTCGACCCGGCCGGTGACCCGGTGCCCGACGGGACGGCGGGGGAGCTGTGCCTGAGCGGCGCCGACCTCGCCTGGGGCTACCTCGGACGGCCCGCGCTGACGGCCGAACGGTTCGTCCCGCACCCGGCGATCCCCGGCGCGCGGATGTACCGGACCGGCGACCTGGCCCGCGTGCTGCCCGGCGGCGGCCTGGAGTACCTCGGCCGGGCCGACGAGCAGGTCAAGATCCGGGGCTACCGGATCGAACCGGGTGAGATCGTGGCGGCCCTCGTCACGCATCCCGCGGTGCGTGACGCCGTCGTGCTCGCCGAGACGACGGCGGCCGGGGTGGACCGGCTGGTCGCCTACGTCGTCCCGGTCGGCGCGCCCCCCTCGGCGGCCGTGCTGCGCGGCCACCTGCGCGGGCTGCTGCCCGAGCACCTGGTGCCCGGGCGCTTCCTGGACGTCTCCGCGATCCCCGTCACCACCAGCGGCAAGGTGGACCGCCAGGCGCTGCCCCGGGCGGGCCGCTCGCTCGCCGTCGTCGAGCCGCGCACCGCCACCGAGCGCCGGGTGGCGGCGTGCGTCGCGGAGATGATCTCCCTGCCCGAGGTCGGGCGGGACGACGACCTGTTCGACCTGGGCTGGCACTCGCTGCTCATGGCCCGCCTGGCGGTGCGCCTGCGCGACGAGTTCGCCGTGCACGTGCCGCTGCCCGACCTGTTCGCCGAGCCCACGGTCGAGCACATCGCCGCCCTGGTCGACGCCGCCCGGCCCGCCGGAACCGGCCGGGCGCCCGCCCCGGCGATCGGCCGCGTCGACCGCCGCCGGTTCGAGGTGGACGACGCCACGCGCCTGCCCGGGGCCATGCGGTCCTGACCGGCCGCCCCCGACCCGTTCACCGTCCCCTGCACGCATCCCCACGGACGCATCCCCACGGAGGAGCCATGACCGCCGCACCCGTCGCGATCTTCCCGACCTCGTACGCGCAGGAGCGGATGTGGATCGTGGAGCAGCTGGCCCCGGGCAGTGCCGCCTACCACGTGCCGGTCGCGCTGCGCCTGCGCGGCCCGCTCGACCGGGCGGCGCTCGCCGGCGCGCTGGAACTGGTGGTGGCCCGGCACGAGGTCCTGCGGACCGTCTTCGACCAGGTGGAGGGGCGGACGGTGCAGCGGGTCGTCCCGCCGGGACCGGTGCCCGTCGCGCTCCACGACGTCGACGACGAGGCCGCCCTGCCCCGGCTGCTGGTGGACGAGGCGGGCCGGGCCTTCGCCCTGGACTCCGGGCCGCTGCTGCGCGCCACCCTGTTCCGGCTCGGCGCCGAGGACCACGTGCTGGCGGTCACGCTGCACCACCTGGTCTCGGACATGTGGTCCCTCGGCGTCCTGCTGCACGAGCTGTCGCTGGGCTACCGCGCCCGCCTGGCGGGCCTGGACCCGGTGCTGCCCGAGCTGGAGATCCAGTACGTCGACTACGCCGTCTGGCAGCGCGACCAGTGGGCGGGACCGCGGCGCGAGGAACTGCTCGGCTTCTGGCGCGACGCGCTGGCCGGCGCTCCCGCGGCCCTCGACCTGCCGACCGACCGGCCACGGCCCGCCCGGCAGAGCCACCGCGGCGCGCAGGTGCCTGTCGCGCTGCCCGCGGACGTGTCCGCGGGCGTGCGCGCCCTGGGCCGCCGTCTCGGCGCGACGCCGTTCATGACCCTCCTCGCCGGGTTCGGCGCGGTGCTCGGCCGGCTGGGCGGCACCGACGACGTCGTCGTCGGCACGGCCGCCGGCACCCGGGAACCGCAGACCGAACCGCTCATCGGCTGCTTCCTCAACACCGTCCCGCTGCGCCTGCGGTTCGGGCAGGACCCGAGCTTCGCGGCCCTGGTGGGCCGGGTGCGCGCGACGACGCTGGGCGCGCTGGAGCACCAGGACCTCCCCTTCGACAAGCTGGTCGACGACCTCGCCCCGCGCCGCGACCTGAGCCGCAACCCGGTCACCCAGGTGATGTTCGTCGTCCAGAACGCGCCCGAGCCGGTGCTCGACCTGCCCGGCCTGCAGGCCGAGCCGGTCGCCGTCGAGCGGGGCGGCGCCCAGTGCGACGTGAGCGTCCAGCTGCGCGAGGTCGACGGCCGCTACGAGGGCTTCGTCGAGTACGCGGCCGACCTGTTCGACGCCGCGACGGTCCGGCGCTGGTGGGGACACCTCGCCACCCTGCTGCAGGCCGCCGTCGCCGACCCCGACGCGCCGCTGTCCCGCCTGCCCTGGCTGACGTCCGCGCAGGTGGGCGACCTGCTGGCCGAGGGGACGGGCGCCGTCGTGCCGATCGGCGAGGGCCTCGCCCACGAGGCCGTCGCGGAACGGGCCCGCACCCACCCCGACGCCCCCGCCGTCGTCTGGGACGGCGGCAGCCTCGGCTACGCCGACCTCGACCGCCGGGCCGACCGGGTGGCCGCCCTGCTCGCGGGCCGGGGCATCGGCCGCGGCGACCTCGTCGCCGTCCACCGCGACCGGGACGCCGACCTCGTCGCCGCCGTCCACGGGGTGCTGCGCGCCGGGGCGGCGTACGTGCCGCTCAACGTCGACCACCCGGCCGAGCGCCTCGCCGCGACGCTGGCGGACGCCCGCCCGGCCGCCGTGCTGACGTCGCCCGCGCGCCGAGCCGACCTGCCCGCGGACCTGCTCGCGCTGGTGACCGACGACCTGACCGACGACCTGACCGACGACCTGACCGACGACCTGACCGACGAGCTGCCCGTGGCCGCGGGGACCGGCGCCGGGGACCCGGCCTACGTCATCCACACCTCCGGGTCGACGGGCGTGCCCAAGGGCGTGGTCGTGGAGCACCGGGCGGTGACGAACCTGCTGGCGACCCTGCAGGAGCGCTACCCGATCGGGCCGGACGACGTGGTCCTCCTCAAGACGCCGGCCTCCTTCGACGTCTCGGTGGCCGAGCTGTTCTGGTGGGCCACGGCGGGCTCCCGGCTGGCGCTGCTGCCCGCCGGTGCGGAGCACGACCCCCGCGCCCTGCTCGCCGCGATCGAGCGGCACGGCGTGACCGTCGTCCAGTTCGTGCCCTCGATGCTCGGCCCCTTCCTCGACCTGCTCGGGTCCGACCCGGACCTCGTGGCGCGCGCCGCGAGCCTGCGCGCCGTGCTGTGCGCCGGGGAGGAACTGCCCGCGGCCCACGTGCGCCGGTTCGGTCAGGTGTTCGCCGCCGCCTCCCGGCCGCCGCTGCTGGCCAACCTGTACGGCCCCACCGAGGCGACGGTCTACGCCAGCGGGTTCGACTGCCCCCCGGTGGGCGGCGTGCCCGGAGCGGGCGGCGACGGGCAGGCGACGCGCGTCCCCATCGGCGGGCCGCTGCACAACACCCAGCTGCACGTGCTCGACGCGCACGACCGGGTGCAGGCGCCCGGCGTGCCGGGCGAGCTGGCGATCTCGGGTGCGGGGCTCGCCCACGGCTACCTGCGCCGGCCCGCGCTCACCGCGGAACGATTCGTGCCGCACCCCTACGCGGGCATCGCCCCGGGCGTCCCGGCGGGCGCGCGGATGTACCGTTCCGGTGACCTCTGCCGGCGCACCGCCTCCGGTGCCCTGGAGTGGCTCGGGCGCCTCGACGACCAGGTCAAGGTGCGGGGTGTGCGCGTGGAGCTCGGCGAGGTGCGGGCCGCGCTCGCGGCGCACCCGCAGGTCGCCGAGGCGGTGGTGGTCCAGGCGCGCGACGGCGACCGGGCGGGGGCGCTCGTCGCCTACCACGTGGCCGCGCCCGGCCCGCAGCCGTCGGCGAGCGAGCTGCGCCGGTTCCTGCTGCGCACGCTGCCGGGCGCCATGGTCCCCGCGACCTTCGTGGCCCTGGAGGCGATGCCGCTGTCGCCCAACGGCAAGGTCGACGTCCGGGCGCTGCCCGCACCGGGGTCGGCGCGGCCGAGCCTGCAGGCGCAGTACGTCGCCCCCCGGTCGGCGCTGGAGCGCGTCGTCGCGGGCACCTGGGGCGACGTGCTGCGGCTGGACCGCGTCGGGGTGCACGACGACTTCTTCGACCTGGGCGGGCAGTCCCTGCTGGCGACGCAGGTCGCGTCCGAGCTGGAGGTGACCCTCGGCGTCGCGGTGCCGCTGCAGGCCCTGTTCACCGCACCCACCGTGCAGGCCCTGGCCGACCACATCTTCCGTTCCGCCCGGGACGCCGGCATCGACGTCGACGAGGTGGCCGAGCTCGTCCTCCAGGTCCGCGACCTCACGGACGAGGAGGTCCGTGGCCTGCTCGCGGACCACGGCTGAGCACGTCGCTCCGCCGGCCAGCTCCGACCGAAAGGCGGCCGCATGCTGTACCAGCACGTCAGCGACATCATCCTCGACGACGTCTTCCTCGACCTCAGCGCGCTCGTGCCGCGCGCGACGCTGTGGCTCAAGCTCGAGGGCCTCAACCCGTCCGGGTCGATCAAGTTCAAGACCGCGGTGGCGCTCCTCGACGACGCCGAGGAGCGCGGGGTGCTGAAGCCCGGCGGGCGCGTCATCGAGACGTCGTCGGGCAATCTCGGGATGGCCCTGAGCGCGGTCTGCGCCGCCCGCGGCTACGCCTTCACGTGCGTCGTCGACCCCAACAGCTCCCGGCACAGCCTCGCCACCATGCGGGCGTTCGGCGCCGAGGTGGTGCTCGTCGACCGGCGCGACGGCAACGGCGGGTTCCTGCACTCCCGGATCGACTACATCCGCGGCCGGATCCAGGCCGACCCGCTGCTGGTGTGGCCGAACCAGCACGCCAACCCCGCCAACGCGCGGGTGCACGCGACGCGCACCGCGGCGGCGATCCTCGACGAGCTCCCCGACGTCGACGTCCTGGTCGTCGGCGCCGGGACGACCGGCACGCTGATGGGCTGCGTCGACCACTTCCGGCTCCGCTCGCCGCGCACCCGGATCGTCGCGGTCGACGCGGTCGGCTCGGTCACCTTCGGTTACCCGCCGGGACGCCGCAACATCCCGGGCCTGGGGACGAGCCGCCGTCCGGACATCCTGCGGCCGGACGGCCCGGACGAGGTGATCCTCGTCGCCGAGGGCGACGCGGTGGCGATGTGCCGCCGGGTGGCGGCCCAGTGGGGGATCGCCGTGGGCGGGTCCACCGGGTCGGTGCTGTCGGGGGTCGTCGCCCTGCAGGACACGCTGCCCGACGCCGCGACCGTGGTCGCGATCGGCCCGGACGGCGGGGACCGCTACCTGGACACCGTGTACGACGACGCCTGGGTGCTCGACCGGCTCGGCGCCGACGCCCTGGCTGGCGCCCGGGCCGCGGGCCGGGCGGGGACGGCCGCGGTGTCCGTGCGGCCCGCCGCGCGCTCGGCGTCCTCGGCGTCCGCGGTGGCCGCCGTGCCCGTTCCGTCCGCCGCGACCGTGACCGTCTGACGAGGGAGAGCGCCCGTGTTCGAGTTCTGCGTGGTCACCGGTACCACGGCGCAGGAGGTCATCGCCCGGCGCCGGGACGACGTCGTCCAGGTCGTGCGCGACGCCTACCTGGCCCACGAGGCCGGCCGGTCGCACAACCCCCCGAGCTACTTCCTGCGGCCGCCCGGCCGCCCCGGCGACCGGGTGATCGCGCTGCCCGCGTGCCTGTCGGGCGCGTCGGAGCTGATGGGGATGAAGTGGATCGCCAGCTTCCCCGGGAACGTCCCGCGGGGCATCCCGCGCGCCTCGGCCACCCTCGTGCTCAACGACCCCGAGACCGGTTACCCGTACGCGCTGCTGGAGGCCTCGCAGATCAGCGCCGCCCGGACCGCGGCGTCCGCGGCCCTCGCCGCCGAGGTGCTCGCCGGGGGGCGGGCCGCCGGCCGGTTGCTCGTCGTCGGTGCGGGGATCATCGCGCGCAACGTGCTGGAGTTCCTCGCCGCGCGGGCGTGGACGGTCGGCGCGGTGACGGTGCACGACACCCACCCCGACTACGCGTCCGCGCTGGCGGGACGCGCCCGCGAGCTGCTCGGCTGCCCGGCCGACGTCGCACCCGACCTGGCGGCGGCCCTGCCCGGGGCCGACGTCGTCCTGCTCGCCACCACCGCGGCGAGCCCGCACCTGGTCGAGCCGGACACCTTCCGGGCGGGCCAGCTGGTGCTCAACCTGTCGCTGCGCGACCTCGGCCCGGAGGTCGTCGTCGGCGCCTACAACGTGCTGGACGACGTCGACCACTGCCTGACGGCGGGCACCTCGCCCCATCTCGCCGAGCAGGCGTACGGGCACCGGGACTTCGTCACCGCGACCCTGGGACAGGTGCTCGACGGATCCCGGACCGTGCCGCACGACAAACCGGTCATCTTCTCGCCGTTCGGCCTGGGCATTCTCGACCTGGCCGTCGGCGACCTCGTCCATCGCGACGCGTGCGAACGCGAGTCCGCCGTCGAGATCGCCGGGTTCTTCGCCGAGACGACCCGGTGAGACCCCCGGGTGGAGTGCAGCCGAGATGGTTGCTTTAGCGCTATTGGTCATGAGATATTTCGGGTCCCGAAAGGCTTCACTCGGAGGCATGCCGCCGGAGCGAACGAGGGGGCTGGGTGGAGTTCCGCGTCCTCGGTCCGCTCGAGATCTGTCGCGACGGCGCGGCTCTCGATCTCGGGGGGTACCGCCAGGAGGTCGTCCTCTCCATGCTCCTGCTGGACGCGCCGCGTCCGGTGAGCGTCGACCGCCTCGTCGACGCCGTCTGGCCGGCGTCGCCGCCGGCCACCGCGCGCAGCCAGATCCAGATCTGCGTGTCGAACGTGCGGCGGATCCTGGGCGGGCGGCAGGCCGCCTCGACCGTCACGACCCACCGCACCGGGTACGCCCTGGAACTCGGCCCGGCCGACTTCGACCTGCGGTCGTTCCAGGGCGCCGTGGACCGGGCCCGGGCGCAGGTCGGCGCGGGACGGCCCGACGACGCCGCGCGGATCCTGCGCGACGCCCTCGACCTCTGGCGCGGCGTCCCGTTCTCGGGGCTGGACTCCCCGCCGCTGGCCGACGCCGCGCTCCGGCTCGACCGGATGCGCATCGACCTCCTGGAGGAGTACGCCGATCTCGCGCTGGCCCGGGGCCAGGCCGCCGAGCTGGTGTCCCTGCTCGCCGACGAGGTCGACCGCAACCCGTTGCGCGAGCACCTGCGGTGCGGCCTGATGCTCGCGCTGTACCGGGCCGGGCGGCAGGCGGAGGCACTGGCGGAGTTCCGGCGCGCGCGGCGCATCTCGATGGCCGAGCTCGGGGTGGAACCGGGGGAGGAGCTGCGCCGGCTGGAGAGCGCCATCCTCCGCCAGGACCCCGGGCTCGACGAGCAGGCCGCCCCCGACCGCCACCCACCGCCCGACCGGGCGGAGGCGGGTGGGGCACCCCGGCTGCTGCCCGCCGACGTCGCCGACTTCACCGGGCGGCAGGCCACGATCGCGGCGATCCGCCACCACCTCGTCCGGGTCCGCGAGACGCCGGCGCCCGGCGGGACGGCGGTGTCGGTGCTGACCGGCCAGGGCGGCATCGGCAAGACCGCGCTGGCCGTGCGGGTCGCGCACGAGGTCGCGGACCACTACCCCGACGGGCAGCTCTTCGCGAGCATGCACGGCACGACCCAGCCCGTGCGCGCCGAGCAGGTGCTCGAACGGTTCCTGCGGGCGCTCGGCGTGGCCAGCGCGGCCATCCCCGAGTCCCTCGACGCCCGCTCGGAGTGGTACCGCAACCTGCTGGTCGACCGGCAGATCCTCGTCGTCCTCGACGACGTCGCCTCGGAGGGCCAGGTGGCTCCGCTGATGCCCGCCGGGCCCGGCTGCGCCGTGATCCTCACCAGCCGGCGCCGGCTCACCGGGCTGCCGGGGGCGCGGCGGATCGAGCTGTCGACGTTCAGCCCCGCGAGCGCGATGGCCCTGCTCGGGCGGGTGATCGGCCAGGAGCGGGTGGACCGCTCGCCGGAGACCGCCGCCGCGCTCGTGCAGCTGTGCGGGTACCTGCCGCTCGCCGTCCGGATCGGTGCGGCGCGGCTGGCCGCCAACCCGCACCGCTCGATGGGCGGGATGGTCGAGCGGCTGTCCCGGGAGACCCCGCTCGACGAGCTGCGGCACGGCGAGGTCGCCGTCCGGGCCAGCCTCCAGCTCACCTACGAGGCGCTGTCGCCGCCCGCCCGCCGCCTGCTGCGCCTGGTCAGCCTGGTGGAGGGGCCCGACGTCACGGCCTGGGCGTGCGCGGCGGTGCTCGACGTCGACCTCGCCACGGTCCAGGACCTGCTCGACGAGCTCGTGGAGCTGCACGTCTTCGACGTCGAGGTCGACGGCGACGTCGACACCGCCTCCGACGCCGGGGCGGCCCGCTACCGGCTGCACGACCTGGTCCGGCTGTTCGCCCGGGAGCGGGCGGTGGCCGAGGAGGAGGCCCCCGAGCGCGCGGCGGCGATCACCCGGTACCTGGGGGCGATGCTCGCCCTCGGCGAGGCCGCGCACCGGCGGGAGTACGGCGGCGACTTCCTCGTCGTCCACGGGGATGCCCCGCGCTACGCGCTCGACCCGGTCGTCGTCGACGCGCTGCTCGTGCACCCGCTGGACTGGCTGGCCCGCGAGCGGAGCACGCTGCTGGCGGCGATCTCGCAGGCCGCCGAGGCGGGCCTGACCACGCTCAGCTGGGACCTGGCCGTCAGCGCGGTCGTGCTGTACGAGACCCACGCGCTCTTCGACGACTGGCGCGAGTCGCACGCGGTGGCCCTGGCCGCGACCCGGCGCGCGGGGGACCGGCTGGGCGAGGCGATGATGCTCTACTCGCTGGGATCGCTGCACATGTTCGAGCAGCGGTTCACCGAGGCCGGCCGGTTCTTCGACGACGCCTTCGGTCTCTTCGCCGCCGCCGGGTCGGCCCAGGGCTGCGCGATGGTGCACCGCAACCGGGCGTTCATCGACCGGGTCGAGGGCCGCTACGGCCGGGCCCGGGAACGCAACGCCGACGCGCTGCGCGTGTTCCGACGGACCGGGGACCGCGCGGGCGTGGCGCACGTGCTGGGCAGCCTCGCGCAGATCGACCTCGACCTCGGCGACGAGGGTCTCGCCCTCGACCGGCTGCAGGAGGCGGCGGCCATCTGCTCCGAGATCGGCAACCGGCGGGTCGGCGCCCAGGTGGCGCACCGGCTCGGCGAGCTGCGGCTGCGGCGGGGAGAGACGGCCGCCGCGGCGACCGCGTTCGCCGAGGTGCGCGACGTCGCCCGGGCCAGCCGGGACCGGACGGGCGAGGCGTACGCCCTGGTCGGGCTGGCGGAGGTGGCGGTCCGGCGCGGGGACCTGCCGCTGGCCCGGCACACCGTGGTCCAGGCGATCCGGCTGGCCGACGAGGTGCGGGAGGACCGCGTGCTCGCCCGCTCGCTCCTGCTGGCCGCCTACCTGGACCTGGTCGAGGGGGATCTGGCCGCCGCCCGCGGGAGCGCGGAGCGGGCGCTGCGGATCTCGACCGAGCTGGGGATCCCGCTCGTGCGGGTGTCCAGCCTGGCGCTGCTGGGGGACATCCTCGAGGCGGACGACCGGTCCGAGGATGCGGTCGCCACCTGGTCACGGGCGATGGACCAGCTGCGGGCCATCCTGCCCGAGCTGAACGGCGAGCTCTCCACGGGGCTGCGGCAGCGGCTCGACCTGCTGGTCCCGGACACCACCGGTGGTCCGGACGCACCGAACCACCGGTAGACCCGGCAAGGGCCGCATCCCGCTGTCGCGGCCCGCGTCAGCCCCAGATCGTGTTCTCGGTGCTGGCCGGCGGCGGGTCGCCGACCGGGAAGACGGGGGCCGAGACGACCACGCCGAGCGTGGCGGCCAGCAGGACGGTGACGACGCGGCGACGCAGGTTCATGAGGACCTCCGGGACGGTGGCGGGGGTGATGACGACAGTAGGGACGGCGGTTATCGGTTCCCTATCGCCGGCCCTTCGCGGGGCTCCCGGTCAGCGGTTCCCTGTCAGTAGCACCCCCGACATGACCCGGACGGCGCCGGCCCGCGATCGTCGGCTGGAGGACGACACCCCTTCAGTGCAGGAGCGGCCGCCATGACCGATACCGTCGCCGACGCCACCGATCTCGACGCCGCCGATCGCGACCGGGCGGCCGTCCCCGCCCCGCCGCCGGCCGACGTCCCCGCGCGGGCGCCCGGCCTCGGGCCGGCCTTCCGGCGCAGCTGGCTCGCCGACCTGGCCTCGGGCGCCGGCGAGGGCCTGCGGATCGGCGCGCTGCCGCTGCTCGCCGCCGCGCTGGACTACTCGCCGGGCGCCGTCGCGGCCGTCTGGGTCGCCGGTGGCCTGCCGTTCATCCTGGTCGGCCCGTTCAGCGGGGTGCTGTCGGACCGGTGGCGCCGCTACCGGCGGACGATGTGGGTCAGCGACGTGCTCGCCGCCGTCGCCGCCGCCCTGCTGGCCGCCGCCGTGCTCACGCACGTGGCCGGGATCTGGACGCTCCTCGCGTTCAACCTCGCCGTCGGCTCGCTGGCGACCCTGCGCGACAACGCGGCGACGGCGATCGTCCCTGAGCTGGTCCCGGCCGCGTTGCTCGACCGCGCGAACAGCCGGGTGCAGACCGTCCAGTTCCTGACGATCGACCTCGTCGGCCCGCCGCTGGGCGCCCTGCTGTTCACTGTCGCCCGCGGTGCCCCGTTCGCCCTGGACGCGCTCTCGTTCGTCGTCGCGGCCCTCCTGGTCTTCGGCCTGCCCCGCACCCCCGCGCCGGTGCGCGCGCCGGACGCCGGGGACGCCGGGGGCACTGCCGCCGGGGTCCTGGCCCAGATGCGCGAGGGGGCGGGCTGGTTGCGGCGCCACCGGTTGCTGCGCTCGGTCTGCCTGATCGTGGGGTTGCAGTCGCTGGCGGTCATGTCGGCGGTCTCGGTCGCCGTGCTGTACGCGTACGAGGTGCTCGGCGTGGGGCAGCGGGTCTACATCGCGCTGATGGCGGTGATCGCGCTCGGTGCGGTCGGCGGGTCGCTGCTGGCGCCGGTCCTCTCCGCGCGGCTCGGGCGGACCGCGGCACTGCGGGTGGCCCTGGCGTTCGCGCCGGTCGCGTTCGCCGTCGCCGCCGTCACCTCGACGCCCGCCGTCGCGGCGACCGCCCTGGCCTTCGTCGGTGCCGCGGTCGGCGTCGGCAACGTGGTCAGCGTCTCGCTGCGGCACGCGCTCGTGCCCGAGGATCTGCGCGGCCGGGTCAACTCCAGCTACCGGCTGGTCGCCGTCGGCATGGGCCCGGTGGGGGCCGCGCTGGGCGGGCTGTCCAGCGAGGCGTTCGGGTTACGGGCGCCGATGGCCGTCAGCGCGGTCGCCTCGGGGACCGCGCTCGTCGTCGCGCTGCGCTCGACGCGCCGTCCGGAGACGGGTCCGGGGACGAGCCCCGAGACGGACGCCGGGGCGGACGTCGTCGTCCCGCGCCGCCGCCGGTCCCGGCTGCGGCGCGTGCTGGTGGGGCTGCTCGCGCTCGTCGTCCTGCTTCCGCTGCTGGGGGCGGGGTACCTCGGCTGGACCGTCCGGCGCTCGTTCCCGCAGGTCGACGGGCAGCTCACCGTCGCCACGCTGCAGGCGCGCGTCGACGTGGTGCGCGACCGGTACGGGGTGCCGCAGATCTCTGCGGGCACCTCGCACGACCTGTTCCTGGCCCAGGGGTACGTGCAGGCCCAGGACCGGTTCTGGCAGATGGACGTCGCCCGGCACGTGACGGCGGGCCGGCTGGCGGAGCTGTTCGGCGCCGACCAGGTCGAGACGGACTCCGTCGTGCGCACCCTCGGGTGGCGCCACGTCGCCGAGGCCGAGCTGCAGCTGCTCTCGCCGCAGACGCGCGCCCAGCTGGACGCGTTCGCGGACGGCGTCAACGCCTACCTGGCCACCCGCCAGGGGGCCGAGCTGAGCGTGGAGCACGCGGTGCTCGGCGTCGTCGCGCCCGGCTACCGCCCCGAGCCCTGGACGGCCCTGGACTCGGTCAGCTGGCTGAAGGCGATGGCCTGGACGTTGCGCGGCAACGACAGCGAGGAGACCCAGCGCGCGCTGCTGTCGTCCGTGCTGCCCGCCGACCGGGTCGAGCAGCTGTTCCCCGGCTACGACTTCTCCACCCAGCGGCCCATCGTGGCCGGCACCGGCACCCCCGCGGGGACCTCCACCGGCACCCCGGCACGCGCCGCGGCACCGGCCCCGGCCCCGGCCCTGTCACCGGCTCCCTCGGCGACCGTCACCGCCGCCGGGCTCAGCCGGGTGACCGCCGTCCTGGAGAGCACCCTCGGCCCGAGCGGGCCCGGCATCGGCTCCAACTCGTGGGTGGTCTCCGGCTCCCGGACGACGACGGGCCGCCCGCTGCTGGCCAACGACCCGCACCTGGGCCCGTCCCTGCCGAGCATCTGGTACCAGGTGGGCCTGCACTGCCGCACCGTCGGACCGGCCTGCCCCTACGACGTCGCCGGGGTCGGGTTCGCCCCGATGCCGGGCGTCTACATCGGCCACAACGCCGACATCAGCTGGGGCCTGACGAACTTCGGGGCCGACGTCGCGGACCTGTACCTGGAGCAGGTGACCGGCGACCGGTACCTGTACCAGGGGGCGATGGTGCCGCTGAGCACCCGGCAGGAGGTCATCCGGGTCGCAGGTGGCAAGCCTGTGACGATCACCGTCTCCTCGACCCGGCACGGGCCGATCATCTCCGGCGTCGACAAACAGGCCCGCGCCGTCGGTGTCGCCATGGCCGGCCGGGACGGCGCCCCGGCGGGCGGCGGGCCCCTGGCGGTCGCCCTGCGCTGGACGGCGCTCGATCCCTCGACCACGTTGGACTCGGTGTTCGCCCTGGACCGGGCGAGCGACTGGACCACCTTCCGCGAGGCGATGCGCGGGTTCGCGTCCCCGGCGCAGAACGTCGTCTACGCCGACCGGGCCGGTCACATCGGCTACCAGGCGATCGGCGTCGTCCCGGTGCGTTCCGCCGGTGACGGGCGCTACCCGGTGGCGGGCTGGACCGGCACGCACGAGTGGGTCGGCACGATCCCCTACGACGCGATGCCCCGCACGTTCGACCCGCCGTCGGGCTACGTCGTCACGGCCAACAACGCCGCGGTCGGCCCGGGATACCCCTACCTGATCACGTCCGACTGGCCCGACGGCTACCGCAGCGAGCGCATCGCGAAGCTCATCGAGACGGGCGGGAAGCTCGACGCGGCGGCGATGCGGCGCATCCAGCAGGACACGCTCAACCCGATGGCCGCGACCCTCGTGCCGTACCTGCTGCGCGTGGCGCCGACGGCCGGGGACCGCCGCGCCGTCGAGCTGCTGCACACCTGGGACGGCACCCAGCCCGTGGACTCCGCGGGGGCGGCGTACTTCAACGCCGTGTGGCGGTCACTGCTGCGCCTGGCGTTCACCGACGACCTGCGGCGCACCCCGGCCGACCCCGATCCCAGCGGCGGCGGGCGCTGGCTGGAGGTGGTCCGCAGCCTGCTCACCCGCCCGTCGGACCCGTGGTGGGCGAACGCGACCGACCCCCGGCACCTGACGACGCGGGACGACGTCCTGCGGGCCGCCCTGGACGACGCCGCCACCGAGCTGACCACCCGCCTCGGCCCGGACCCGGCGCACTGGCGCTGGGGCGACCTGCACCGGCTGACGCTGAAGAACGAGACCCTCGGGCAGGGACCGGCACCCTTGCAGTGGTTGCTGAACCGCGGTCCGTACGAGCTGGCCGGGGGGAACTCCGCGGTCGACGCGACCGGGTGGGACGCCCGCGACGGCTACGCGGTCGACTGGATCCCCTCGATGCGCATGGTCGTCGACGTGGGCGCCTGGGACGCGTCCGGCTGGGTGAACGCCGCGGGCGCCTCCGGGCACGCCGGGACCGGCACCTACACCGACCAGACCGACGACTGGGTCGCCGGCCGGACCACCGCGTGGCCGTTCAGCGCCTCCGCCGTGCAGGCGGCGCAGGTGCACGCCCTGACGCTCGTCCCGTGAACCGGCCCGTGCCGTGCCCGTGCCGTGCCCGTGCCGTGCCGTGAACCAGCTCGTGAAGACCTGTCAGGGCAACTCCTGACTCACCCGGACACCGCCGCCCGCAGAGACTTTCGGGCAGCGGGATCGCCACGCGGACCAAGGAGGAGAGACCGATGACCTGGCTGCGCAACTGGTCACGGACGGGGGACCCCCGGGTGCACCTGCTGTGCCTGGCCCCCGCGGGCGGTGCCGCGCACCTGTACCGGCGCTGGCCCGGGCTGCTGCCGGCCGAGGTCGGCGTGGTGGCGGTCGAGCTGCCCGGGCACGGCTCGCGGATGGCCGAGCCGCCGTGCACCGACCTCGCCGAGCTGGTCGGGGGCGGCCTGTACGACGAGGTGACCGCGCTGCTCGACCGCCCGCTCGTCGTCTTCGGCCACAGCATGGGCGCCGTCGTCGGGTTCGAGCTGTGCCAGGCCCTGCGGCGTCGGCGGGACTGGCGCGCGGCCGGGTTCGTCGCCGCGGGCTGCGAGGCCCCCAGCCTGCTGCACACCCGGGACTACGCCTCGAAGATGACCGACGACGGCGTCGTGCGCTTCCTCGACGACGCGGGCGGCACCCCGGCGGCCGTCATGGCCAACCCGGCCTTCCTCGATGTCCTGCGGCCCCTGCTGCGCGCCGACCTCGGCATGCTCCGGGCGCGCACCCACCGGCCCGACCCCGCGCTCGACTGCCCGGTGCGGGTGTACCTCGGCGCGACCGACGCCACGATCGATCCCGCCAAGGCCGGGCAGTGGCGGATCGAGGGCGACGACGACTACGCCGAGCACGTCTTCCCCGGCGGCCATTTCTTCACCCAGGAGGCCGAAGCGATCGTCCTCGCCCGGCTGCGCCACGACATCCGGGCCCTCACCGGCCCGGCCGTGGCGGCGTGACCAGCAACCAGCGGAGGTAGCGCGCGATGCGAACCAGCCCCCTGACCACCGAGCGGCGCGAACTGCTCGACCGGATGCGTGCGAGCCGCGGCATCGGGACCCCGCACGCGCGGATCCCGAGGACCACGCTCGACCGTTCGGCCCTCCCGCTCTCCTTCGCCCAGCAGCGCATCTGGTTCCTCAACCGGATGCTCCCCGAGGAGACCATCTACAACGTCGCGGGCGCCGCCTGGCTGCGCGGCCCGCTCGACGTCGAGGTGATGCGCCGCTGCCTCGTCGAGGTCGTCCGCCGCCACGAGGTGCTGCGCACCACCTACCACCCGGGTGCGGACGGCAAGGGGATCCAGCGGGTCGACGACGTCCGCGACGTCGCCCTGCCGGTCATCGACCTGAGCGGCCACCCCGACCCCGAGGCCGCCGTCCGCGAGCACTGCGAGCGCGAGGTCTCCCGCCCGTTCGCCCTGGAACGGGACCTGATGCTGCGCCCGGTCCTGCTGCGGCTGTCGGAGGCGGAGCACCTCATGGTGCTGTGCCAGCACCACGTGGCCACCGACGGCTGGTCGATCAACGTGCTCATCGGGGAGATCGCCGCCCTGTACGAGGCGTTCGTCGCCGGCCGCCCGTCCCCGCTCGACCCGCTGCCGTTGCAGTACGGCGACTTCGCGGCCTGGCAGCGCGAGTGGCTGAGCGCCGAGCGTCTGGAGGGCCAGCTCGGCTACTGGCGCGAGCAGCTGGCCGACAGCCGGCTCGTCGACGTCGCGACCGGGCTGCCCCGGCCGACGGCGCTCACCTGGGACGGCGGGACGCTGCGCTACCACCTGCCCGCGGAGCTGGTCGCCCGGCTGACCGCCCTCGCGGAGGCCGAGCGGGCGACCCCCTACATGGCGCTGGTCGCGGCCTACTCGGTCGTGCTGGCCCGCTGGAGCGGCCAGGAGGACGTCACCATCGGCTGCCCGGTCGCGGGCCGGACGCGCGGCGAGGTCACCCCGCTCATCGGCTGCTTCATCAACGAGCTGCCGCTGCGCCTGGACCTGTCCGGCGAGCCCTCGTTCCGTGCCCTGCTCGCCCAGGCGCGCGAGGTGTGCCGCTCGGCGTACGCCAACCAGGACGTTCCGTTCGAGAAGGTCGTCGAGGCCGTCAACCCCGAGCGCGACGCCATGTCGCACGCGCCGTTGGTGCGCCACCAGCTGGGCCTGCACAACGAGCCCTCGTGGTCGACCGGCATCGCGGGCCTGAGCTTCGAGCTGGCCACCCTGAGCACCGGCACGGCCCGCTTCGACCTCGAGGTCGACCTCACCGTCGAGCCCGGCGGCGAGATCAGCGGGATGATCTACTACTCCACCGACCTCTACCGCGAGGACGTCGTCCGCCGCATGCTCGACCGGCTGACCACCGTCATCGCGGGTGCCGTCGAGGACCCCGACGCCGTCGTCTGGCACCTCCCGCTGTTGGGCCGCGCCGAGCTCGACGCGGTGACCGGGACGCCGGACGCCGTCACGCTGGACGCCGTCACGCCGGACGCCGTCACGCCGGACGCCGGGACCGCGCCCTCGGTGCACGCGCTGGTCGAGCGCTGGGCCGCGCGGACCCCGGACGCGACGGCCGTGCTCGACGGCGACGACCGGTGGACCTACGGGCGGCTGGACGCGCGGGCCAACCAGCTCGCCCGGTGGCTGCGCCATCTCGGCGTCGCCGCGGACCGGCCCGTGCTGGTCTGCCTGCCTCCCTCGGCGGACCGGCTGGTCGCCCTGCTCGCCGTCCTCAAGGCGGGGGGCGCGGCGGTGCCGGTCGACCCGGGGCACTCGGGGGCGCACGTCGGGGAGGCCCTGGCCGACAGCGGGACCCGGCTCGTGCTGACCGACGCCGACACCCTGCTCGACCCGGCCCTGCGCCTGTCCGAGGTGTCGCCGACGATCCGCATGATCGCCCTCGACACGCTGGCCGAGCGGATCGACACCTACCCCGCGACGTCCCCGGAGGTGACGGTCGCCCCGGACGACGTCGCGGTGATCAGCTACGCCCTGCTGCCGTCCGGCGGCGGTGCGGTCGCGAACACCCATGCCGGCGTGGTCGAGCGGCTGCGCTGGGCGGCCCGGACGTTCCCGCTCGCGCCCGGCGAGACCGTCCTGCCGCGGCGCGACCCCGCCCTGGACGCCGCGCCGTGGGACCTGCTCTGGCCGCTCGCCTGCGGCGCGCAGCTGCTGGTCCCCGCTGATGACGGCACGGTGCCGGCTGCGGTGCACACGCTGCGCTGCACGCCGTCCGAGCTGGCCGTGCTGCTCACCGGGCCGCTCGTCGGGCCCCCCGCGGACGCCGCCGCGCCGCGCCGGATCGTGCTGGACGGCGAGGAGCCCTGGCCGGCCCTGCTCGACGACGTGCGCCGCCTGCTGCCCGGCGTCGAGGTCGCCGTGCTCCGGGGTGCCCCCGAGGCCGCCCTG
>Ga0302322_100001527_pt1 | contig 18940 bp, 19 predicted proteins | sample Fen_T0_2_FD_203757 | JGI IMG/M metagenome (GOLD analysis project Ga0302322, IMG submission 203757) | Peat permafrost microbial communities from Stordalen Mire near Abisko, Sweden - Fen_T0_2 | ecosystem: Environmental > Terrestrial > Soil > Wetlands > Permafrost | place: Sweden: Abisko... | reverse complement strand
TCCAGAAGCTTGAGTTTATCCTCAAAGGCCATCCCTGTCTCCCCCTCCCTGGGGGTCTTCTGGGCGTCCTTCATCATGGACTCTAGGAGGGTCTTTCCCGCCTTGAGGGGGTCGATTTTCTCGGCCACTACTTGCCCATCCGCATTGAGTCGACGGCCTTGCCGCCCAGGTAGGCGACACCGGTCCACTTGGCGACTTCCGCCGTGACCCTCTTGACCGCGGCCACCCTGCCGGCAAAGCCCGCCTCCTTGTCGACGGCCTCGAGCTGCGCGCGCAACGAGTCGATCTGGTCGGGCTGCAGAGTCACGCCGGAGTCACGCAGGATTTCCTCGAGCTTGCCGACGCGGGTCTTCGGCCGCTCCCCGATCAGCACGTCGGCGAGCTTGTCGGCCATCTCGAGGCGGGCCTTGTGCGCGGCAACCGCCTCTTTGTTCGAGGCGGCCTGACGTTCCGCGATGGAGCCGCGGGCAGTCTCGGCCTCCTTTCGGATCGCCTTCACGTTGCCCTTGATGACAGCCTTGGTGTCCGCGATGTATTTGGCCTTGTCGCGGATCGCAGCCTCCATGCTCTTGATGTCGTGCGCGGCGCGGGCGACGGACTCCTGGTAGTTCAGGGCCATGCCCTCGCCGCCGGGAACCATCTTGTGCCAAGAGTTCTCAGGCTTCGCGCGCCACTTCGCCACGTCCTCGGCCGGCAAGTCGTGCAGCTCGTTGGACAGGTGCTGGGTGGCGATGCGGTTGAATGACTCCTCGCCCACCAGCTCGCGGAACTCCGCGGCACTGGCGTCCGACTTGAACGCGGCCTTCGAGAGGGCGGTCACGTCCGTCTTCGGCGGTGACTTATCGGTCTTGACGTACTCGAGGTCCTGCCTGCCAACAAGCTTCTGCGCGAGGTCGGACTGGAACTTGTTGATGCGTTCGCTGGCCTTTTTGTAGCCCTCGCGCGGCGCTCTGTCCTCGCCGACGTACTTGTGCAGGCTCTCCTCGAGCATGTCGCCAAGCTCTTTGAATTCCCGGCGGCTGATGTCGGTTGCGCCCTGCGCGAGCTTGTCATTCTGCTTCTTGCGGATCTTGCGAAGCTCCTCGTCGAGGAGCTGAAAGCGGGATGGCGCGTTTCCCTTGACGGCCTTCTTGCCCGGAGTGCCGGCCGATCCGGGAGGGCCATCCTCACTAAGCATTGCCCCGAAGTCCGGGGGAGCGCCGGGCACAGCGGCCTCCAACTCCGTCTCGGCGCCGAGAATCACATCCTTGAGTCGGCCGGCAGCGCGCGCCAGCTCCTCGCTCTTGTTGGTGAAGCCCTTCGCGTCGATCCGGCCCTCGATCTTCTCAAGGGTCTTCAAAACCTCGATGCCAGGCTCAGACCCGGCGAACGGGGAGCCGGTTTCCTCGAGCTGCTTGGCGTGCGAGAGGTAGTCGCTGAACGACGTGTCGTCGGCCTGGACCTTCATGGCCTCGGCTTCGGCCCGCTCCGCGCTCGTGCGAATGTCGTCGCCCACGCTCTGTCCCGGCTGCGCGCCGCGGACCTGATGAGGCTCCGGCAGGCCGGCCTCCTGCGCAGCGCGCTGGGAGAACTCGCCACGGCGCTTCTCCAGCCCTTCGCGCTTCTCCTTCAGCTCCTGCACATACCGCTTCATCGGGCCGGCGGCCTTGGCCTGCCCACCGATGTCGGCCTTCACGCCGGCATCGACGCCGCGCTCGCCCGCGGCGGCCTCCTCGGCGGCCTTACCCTGGTCGGCGACGAGCTTCTTGCCAGACGATACAGACACCTTGTCGCGCAGCCCGCGACCGGCGGCGGCGGCGGCCTTGCCAGCCTTGCCGACCGACGCGGCGACCTCGCCTGCAGGAACGGCCAGCTCGCCCAGCGCCTCGCCGACCTCGCCCGTGCCGCGGCCGGTCGGGTCACCGAGCTTTCCTGCGACACTTTGGACCATTTTCGCGCCAGACTGGATCGGATGGCGGATGGCGTTACCCATCGCGTCGAGGGCCGGCGTCTCGGTCGAGAGGTCTTCCTTGTCGAGGCTGCCAGTCTCGGCGCCGAAGCCCTCGGACGCCAGGTCTTCGACGGTGCCCAGGGTCCCTGTGATCGTCTTGCCCAGCGACTCGAAGTGGCCCTTCGTCGCGTTGACGAACTTCTCCCACTGGCTGTACTGCTTGGGCTCGCTCGAGCGCGCCTCCGCAATGAGGTTGCGCGGCGCATCCGCTGGCGCCGCGCTGGGCTTGCGACCTTCCAGCAGGTTCGCCACTACGGCGTCGCCTTCGTGAAGCCAGCCGCCTCAACCTCACGAATCACGTCCTCCCGCTTCATGCCGGGGTTCGCTGCCATCGTGTCTTCCACGTCCTTGTCCGTGTAGGTCTTGCCCTTGTGTGCCGGCAGCTTCGACTCAGGCGCGGCGCCAGCGCGCGGGTCCGGCTGCGCGCCGTAGTCCGCAGCGCCCAGCTCCATCGCCTGATTGCGCCAAGTGTCGAGACGGTTCTGCGAGCGTCGCAGCGCCTCGCCGATGACGTTCGCGTCGCGCTGCAGCTTCGTCTGAATCTCCGCGGCGCTGTCAGTGAGTATTTCCGGCGCGGTGCCGGAGAACAGCTTATTGAGGAACAGGTTGCCGCGCGTGCCGGCCGGCATGTCGATGCCCACGAGGGCCGCTTTCAGAGACTTGATGTTGCCGACGAACTCGCCCAGCTCCGGATCGGTCGACATTGCCTCGAGGAAGCGCGCCCAGTTGCCAGGCACGTTGATCTTGTCGCCGTTTTCCTTCTTGTAGCGGTCGACCAGCCGCGGCAGCAGCGTGATGCTGTCCTGCACGGCATCGTTCGCCTGATTCAGGCGCGTGAGGCCGGACTCAGCCTTGTCGACCTGTTCCATCGCCTTCAGGCGCATCGAGAGAGACTTCCCAGTCATATCGGTGTTGAGCTTCGCCAGGCGAGCGTTCTGCAGGTTGAGCTGCTGCATGGCGCGTTCGTACGCAGTGTGTTCGGCCGCGATGTTCTTCGCGTCCTGCCGATAGTCGCCGGCCATCGTGCGGTACGCGGCAACGGCGTCGGCCTCGGCGCCGATCTTGCCCTTGCGCCAGGCCATGTTCTGCGTGTAGACCTCCATCTTGTTCCTCCAGTCTTCCTGGACGGACTTGTAGTTGTCCTGCCACGCCTTGTACGCCTCGTCGTACCGCTCGCGGTTGCCTTCCGACGTTCCCTCAACGATGCCGGTGAGCGCGCCGAGCATGTTCTGGCCGGAGAGCCCTGCGGCCTTGCCGCCGAGCGCCGTCAGGATCATGAGCATCGGGCTCGCCTGCTTGGCGAAGTCCGCAAACTGCGGCGCCGCCGAGCGCGGCAGCGGCGCTTCAGGCGGCGGGGGCGACGACATGAAGGAGTGAAGCTCCTTCACGTACGGGTCCATCTCCTCCTCGGCCTTGCCCTCCATCTCGCCGGCTTTCCCCATCGCGGCGATGTACTTCGGGTCCTTGGAGGGATCGTCGGAAGCCGGATCGGGCGCCGCGCCGGCCACGGCCGCAGGCTTAAATCCCGGAACAGGCCGCTGCGGCACGCGGTTGACCGGAACCGTACCGCCCTGCAGGAGAGGGCTGGTCGGAAACTGCCCCGGAGCGATGCCTTCGGGGTGCATGACAGTCGGGAGGCCAAGTTCGTCCATCACGCACCTATGTACTGGCGGTACTGCGGCAGGATCTTGCTGGGGTCACCGCCCTGCGCAATGTAGTCCTTAACGAGCTGCGCGTAGGAGGTCCCTGCGGACTGACCATTGAGGGGTCCCAGCGGGTTCCCGGACGCGCCGCCGCTCATGTACTGGTCGTAGAGCGACATCGCGTCCATCGGGCTCATGTTGAGAGAGGTCGTTTCCGCCTGCGCGCCCGCCGTCTGGAACTTGTTTACCGCGTCGTAGCCCGGCTGGCCCTCGAGGATCGTGCCGCCCGTCAGCGGATTGCCTACCGGCGTGCGGTTGGGGTCGGCGCCGATGCCAAGCGAGCTGAGAAGGCCGGAGTCGTAGGCCATGCCCGCGAAGGCCGCGGCGGGTCCCATCCACGCGCTGCCGGCAAGGCCGCCGGCTTCGGCAGCTCCGTCCGTGGCGATGGACGGGGCCACGTCAGCCCCCATGCCCGCGATCATGTTGGAGGCCGCGGTGTCACCGGCAGCGGCGAGCCCTGCGTCACCGAATGCAGAGGTCAGGCCGGTGCCGAGCGCATCGGCGCCCACCGCGCCGCCAACATCAGTGGCAATCGACGGGAGTACGTCCGCACCCATCCCGGAAATCAGGTTGCTTGCGGCCGTGTCACCGGCCGCAGCCAGGCCAGAGTCGCCGAATGCCGATGTAATGGCCGTGGTCGGCGATCCGGAGCCGAAAATCTTGTTGATGATCGACTTGACGCCATTGGTCAGCGTGCTGCTGAGTCCGCCGCTGCCGCCCGAACTGCCGCTGGCAGACGAACCTGTGTTCATGCTCTTGGCGAGCGCGCCGAACAGCGTCTGGAGCTGCCCGGTCAGCGCGGTGTTGCCCGCGATCTGCAGCTTGATCGACTCCTCGAGCGGACCCAAGCCCGCCGTGATCGTCGACAGCGCGTTCGACAGGTTCGTGTTCACGTCCTTGACGGCGTTCTGGTAACCGGCAACCGTGTCTGCGCCACCCTGCTGCTGCAGGTCGGTGCCCTGCTTGTACGACGCCTCGCCCGTGGCGAGGTTGTTCGACAGGAGCTGTCCCTGAGTCTGCATCGCCTGCGACTCGATCTGCGCGTCGATCTGCGCGAGCGTCGTGGAGTCCACGTTCGCGCCCAGCGACTGCCGCGCGAGCGCCTTGGCCTGCGCGATCTTCGCGTCGAGCTGGGCCTGCTGCCACTGAGGAAGCCTGCCAGCAGTGTAGTCGCTCATCGCGGTCTTGCCGATCCCGATGAGAGGGTCGGCTTCGCCCGTCAGCGTCTTGCCGGTGTCTGTCGCGGAGGTAAGCGCGGACTGCTGAAGGGGAGTGAGCTGCTGGTACTTGCCGAGCTGGTCCAGGCCGCTGTTAAGAAGTGGCGTCGACACGTCGGTCAGAGGCTTCGCCAGCGCGGCATTGTCCTGCTTGGCCTTGTTCGCCTCGTAAAGACCGGCGGCGGCGCCAGTGGCAGCGCCAGCATTGCCGCCAGTCAGATTGTTGAGTCCACTGAGGAGGGTGCTTGGGAGCGACGTGATTGTATCCCACCAGTTGCCGCCCGAGGAGCTGGCCGGCGCGCTCGAGCTGGCAGGGGCCGAGGACGAGGGCGACGGGTCAGATGCCGGCAGGACCGGGGAGCTGTCGAGCGGCGCCGATCCGCCATAGGGCGCCAAGGCCCCGGCGAGGGACGTGTCCGAAAGGCCGCTCTGATCCTGTGCTGTAGCCATGATGCACCTTATACCACCGCTAGGCGGGGATTCCTAAAGACTGGTCAAGCCGGCGGTGCAGGTCGTTGTGGATCTGGTGCCACCGATAGAACTTCTCCTCGGTGTCCCACTGCATTTCAAGCACCTGGGCACCTACCGTCTGGTCCGGCTGCATGAACTGCATCAGCGTGCCGTGCTGCATCATGTGGGCGCCGAACCACTCCGGGCTCAGAGGACCTTGCAGGGACCTTGCTGGCAGCGGAATGCCCGTGCGAGCGATTGCCTGCCGCTCCAGGTAGTGACGCTGATCGTGACCATCCAGCCAGTTCTGCAGGCCGGACTCGTCACCGAACGCCATGTTCCCGAAGGGCGTGACAATCACTTGAAGAACACCTGATGTGCCAGCAGCGTCGCCATGCCCGCAAGCACGCCGTAGCCGATCTTCATGAGGATCTTCTTCAGCTCCGCGAGGTCATCTTTGAACCCAGCGTGCTGGTCGATTATGCCCTTGTATCTCTCGGCGCAAACCGCCTCGTGAGTGTTCACTTTGCTCTCAACCTCCGAAAGTCTGTCCCCCAGTATTTCCATATCCATGACTAGCCTTATTAGTAGAAGACTTTGAACGTGTATCCCGTGGCATTAATCATTCCGGCGAAGGTGCCAGTTGTCCATGCCCACTGTGAGCATGTGACGCCGTTGAACGCGCCGAACGTGAAGGTCGCGGCGCTCGCCAGGAGCGATCCGGCTATGCCGGAAGATCCGACGATTGATCTGAAGAACCCGGCGCCCAAGCTCGAGCCTGACAGGATGTTGAACTGGAACGCGCCGCCGCCGCTGTTGTAAGCGATATAGGCGACCGTGTTCGTCCCCATCTTCGACTTCGGAGCGACAGAAGTGAGCGTGCCGAAGTTCACGGTTCCGGCGCCATAGCCGATGTTCGTGCCGTTCGTTCCGGACGTGATGACCACCGCCGTTGGCGAGAAACCATCCATCCCTCTTGCCATGAAGCTCATCAGGCAAACCCGTTCATCAGGTTGGCGTACCAGAAGCCCGTGGAGCTGCGGAACGTCGCAACCAGAAGGTCTACTGAATTGATGGCGGTCGACAGGACGCCAGCCACGCCGCCCGGCCACTTGAAGCTCGCGGGCCATGTCATCGTGCGCGAGCCGGTCGCGTCCTGCGTCAAGAACCAGTTGATAGTCTGCCCGTCCTGAGCGTTGCTGATCGTGTACGCGCTGGTGACGTTGCCAGTCAGCGTCGTCGTGTAGACGTTTGCGCGCGTCGCGTCGATTGCACCTGCGGCGGCAGAGAACGCGATAGCGACAGGCGGCGTTGCGGCGCTGCCGCTGACCGTCAGGCCGGCGTTAGCCGCCGTCGGAGCGGCGATACTGACGGCTCCAGCGGAAGAGACGACAAGCCGGTTCAGGTTGTTGGTTGCAATGGTGTAGGAAGCTGCGCCCGTGGTTCCGGTCCACAGCGGGTCAGTGCTGGAAGTGTAGAACGACCAAGACGTGCCGCCGACGCCCGTGTTCCAACCAAGGCCGACGCCAGAGGCCGCGCCGGTGGAGTTGAGGGTGAGCGTGTTTGTCGCAGTCAGCCCGCTGACCGTCAGTGCGCCGCCGCTACTCGGCGCGTTGATCGTGACGTTGCCAGCGGCTGTAGTAACGATTCTTGGAAGCGAATTCGTGTTGATCGTGAACGATGCCGCTGCCGCCGTGCCTATCGCTAGTGGATCTGTAGACGAGCTATAGATGTTCCAAGCGTTGCTAGTGATGCCTGCGTTCCAACCAAATCCCATGAGTGCTGAAGCGCCGGTAGACGTAAGGGTGAGTAAGCCTGTGCTGGTCAGTCCGCTGATAGCAAGCGCAGTCCCGCTACTCGGCGCGTTGATCGTGACGTTGCCGACTGATCCAATTATGACGCGAGCGGTTCCGTTGCTTGCCAGCGCGAACGGCGTCGCCGCAGCAGAGCCTATAAACGATGTATACGCTGTGGTTCCACCAATAACGCCAGAGCCGCCGGAGCTTTCGATACCGAGCCACAGTTCGCCGCCCGTATTCGAGAACCGCGCATAATTGAACGCCGTCGTCGTTCCGCCGATGTCGAGCGAGCGGTTCGACGTCGCCGCCGGCCCTGTTAGCGTTAGCTGAATTCCGCTGGCCGTGGCAATCGTTGTTGCGCCGACCTCATTGATTGTAACGGCGCTGTTGGTGATGCCGGAGCCGTAGGCGTTCGACGTGCCAATGACGATCTTCGAGCCGGAGCCGGTGAAGATCGCGGCGATACGCGCCTTCGGGTTCGCCGTGCTGTCGCTGAAGTCGATGCCGCTGTAGTCGTTCGTGGACGTAGCGCCGCGTACCTGAAGGCCGAGGCCAGTCAGGCCGGTGAACGACGTTAGGCCGGCGACGCCGACGAGCGCGTGGCTGCCCGCAGTGGGCGCGGCAACCGTCAGGAGCCCAGTGGCCTTTGCGTACGTCAGGCCCGTGGCGCCATTGAGGATGCCGCCGTCGTTGAACTGCACCTGGGTCGTCGATCCGCCGGCCACGCCAGCGCCAGCGAATGACAGGAGCTGGAAGTTCGTGCCGTCGTAGACCAGCTTGACGATGGAGCCGACGACAATGGCTCCGGCAGGAATCACGCCTCCAGTGTTCGTGACGATGCTCTTGGTGCCGAGCGCGTTGACTGTGATCGTGCTGGCGCCGGTCGTGGTGTTTGCCGCCTTGACGAACAGCACCAGGCCCGCGGTGTACGCGACTACCTGCGGCGAAGCGACAGTGACGATGAGCGAGTTAGGCGTGCCCGAGGAGTCGACGTAGTAGTTCGAGAACGAAAGAAGCGAGTTGACGGCCGTGTAGACCGTCGACAGGTCTGTGTCGAGCTGCGCCAGAGGGATAGGACCGCTCTGGTTGGCAAATATGTTAGGGACTGTGATTGAGGCTGCCATGTCTTATCCACCTATCGGTTGCTGGCGCTCCAGCGCGTGCGCAAGGAGTAATCCATAATCATCGAGTTGACTTCCAGGATCGACCCAGCCCCAAGCGATCCGGAAAGGCCCACGTAGCGGCCGAAAGCACCGCCTGCGTCTCCGTAGTACAGAAGATAGTTGCTCGTATACCAGCCCACGTTCACCAGCAGGTTGTTCTGCCACTGGACTATCTGGCTCGAGTTGTTGGCCCACTGCACTGTTCCGAGCGCAGCGGACGTGAGGAACGGCGTCGACGTGTTCGGCGTGTCGATGTTGAGCGACAGGCTCGCGCCGAGCTGCTGAATCGTCATCTCGAAGCCCGCGCGGAAGACCTCCTTGTCGGCAATCTGGTCTTCCATCGGCCACAGAGCGGTCTGCCACGAGCACGCAGGGCCAGAATTGGTGTTCTGGTAAAGCTGGTACAGCTTGTTGCCCAGCAGGCCGAACAGAATTGGCTGATTCGACTTGATCCCGGTCGCCACGAACGTCAGAGCGCCGTAGTTGGTGAACCACCACTTCTTGTCGAACACGCTTGCGACGATGACGCGCGTGCCCACAGCAGGATCGTTTGCCTGCTTCATCAGGAACGACGCCTGCAGGATGCCGTTGACCTTCGGGGAGCCGCCTGAAATCGGGAATGTCGTGTCGAGGTACTGGAAGGTGCCGTCGATGTCGTCGCTGATCTTCTCCGCGGTGACGCCCGTGAGCTTCCAGAAGCCGTAGCTGTTGGCAAAACACAGGTCGCGGTTGAAGACGAACACCGAAGCCGGGTTGTCGCACCCGATAATCGCCTGCACGTTCAGGATCGAGAACACAGGAGCCGGCGGGCTTGCGCCGGTCGGGATGTACACGTCCGAAATGACGAAAATCGACGACTTGCCCAGGATGTACAGGTAGCCGTTGGCGCTGAACAGGCGCGTCGACTCGCCGCGAAGCTGCGGGTCGGTGATGTTCTGAGTGATGGCGCCAGAGACGAGCGTGAAGTCCGTGATCGAGTTGATTGCCGACACGTACAGGGCGCGACCGGAGTAGAGCCACACTCGGTTTGAGAACACCGCGATGTCCGGAGACGACGGGGAGCCCGGAATGATGCCGCCAGTGATGGCCGCCGAGAACGTCGTGCCGTCCCACGAGTAGTACCCGTTGGTGTCGAAGAACAGGATGTACTGGTTCTTCCACTGATCCATGCGCGAGCCGCCACCAGACAGAAGGTGGCCTGCATTGATCTGGGTATTGGTGTTCGACCCGATGTTGTACGCGAAGACCTTGCCGTTCGTGGCGAAGGAAATCAGGTAGTCGGTGCTGTTGATGTTCGCGTACTCGATCCAGTAGATCGTGTCCGTCGAGTAGTCCACCAGCGCCGAGGAGATGTCAGGGATCGAGTGCAGATTGGCCGCGCCAATCGGCATCATGTTCACGAGGTCGTAGAAGCTGTCTTCCGGGATCGCAACACGGGTCGCCTTGGTGTAGACGCCCTTGAAGTTCTTCAGGTACTTCGTCGAGACGTTCTTCTCACCCTTCTGCAGCGTTTCCTTCTGGGGGGACGGCATGGCTGTCCACCATCAGGATGCGTAGTGGTTGGGGATGTAGCGCCCCATGAAGGACGCCATCTCGGTCTTCGCCTGCGACACGTACATCTTCTTGAAGATGTCGGCCTCGCCCATCGCCTGCTCCTTGAACTTCGCAAGGTAAGCAGCGTAATACTTGACCGGCGTCGTGAACGGGTCCGGGATCGGCTCCGCGGTCGAGTCGTTCACGAGGGCCGGCGGCGTGAGGGCAATGTCCCAGTCGCTCTGGTAGGACTGGTCCGGCAGGGGTCCGACGTAGATCGACAGCGACCCCATGCGCGAGAAGCACACCGGGCGCGACTGCATGTTGTTCCAGTACCGGAACTGCCGGTCAAACCGATCCCACCCGAGCTGCGTGAGCTTGATGCGCGTGCCGCCCCACAGGACGTTGATGCCCATGACATCAATGACCGTGTAACCGGACAGGCTGGGAGTCACCGACCCGAGCGGGAGCGCCGAGATGAGGTACTGCTCAACACCCGCCGTCAGGGTGACGAGGTTGACGAGCTGCTGACGCAGGCAGCGCGAATCCTTGCAGATTCGGTTGCGCCCGTCGTTGATGTAGTCGGTCAGCTCGCCGTCAGTCCAATACTGGCCGTTCGGATCATGCAGGAGTCTGCGGACCTGAGTGATGTACGTCGAAAGTGCCACTCAACCTCCGCATCAGAAAGTCCCCGCCCCCTCCTCGTCTTCGGCATCGTCCTTGGCATCGGCCGGGGAAGAGGCCGAAGCCCCCTCCCCGGATTCCGCACCGACATCTGCCAGGGGGGTTGGGCTGCCGGTCTTGGTCGTGGTCCGCGACTTCTTGCCGCGTGCCACCTGAATGTCTGCGGCGGGCGAAGGAACATCCCCGAACTGGATGTCCTTCAACCGCTCCAGGCCCTCTTCGTAGCTGCCCTTTGTGAGCCAGCCGAGACGCAGGAAGGCGTTGGTCTTGTCCTGCTGCCCGAACCCGAAGATGTGCGCCGCAGCCAGATGGTGAACATCCGTCGCGTCGCCCTCCTCGAAGATGTAGTCCACACCGTCGTACCGGCCCCTGATGGTGACACCGGTACGGTTGGTGACTCGCACGTACTCCGACAAATCCAGCGTACTCATGACTCCCCCTTACGCTTTGTCGCTTACGCGACGATGGACAGACGGCTGGTCGCGGTCGTGCCGTTGGCGATCAGGATGTCCTGCGGGCCGAACCGCATCTGACCGGAGGCCGAAGCCGCCAGCAGCGTGCGGAAGGTCGGCGCGACGGACGGCGTGACGCCACCGTTGACCGTTGCATCCAGCGGGATGAACGTGTTGTCCGGGTTGTACTGCACCGCGCAGTTGGCACCCAGGGACAGGTTCACGCACTGGGCCGAACCGTAATACTGCTGGGTCGTGCCCAGCGGCAGGTTCGCAGCACCCGACAGAAGCGCCGACTGGAACACCGGCAGGAACACCGGGTTGAATGTCGTGCCGGTGATCGTCGCCGTCAGTACCGTCGAGTAGACCGTGAAGGTCGTGGCCGACGGAATCGACAGGATGCGGAAGATCTGGTTCAGCAGGACACCCGTACCCGTCAGGACCGTGGCGGCCGTGGCGAGCTGGATGAAGTAGTTCGGCAGCGTGTTGGCTGCCGGGCTGAACGTCAGACCATGCGCCGCGTTGGTCGTGATGGTGCAGATGTTGTTCGAGTTCACCCAGGTCGCACCCGCGCCCAGGGGGATGACGAACTGCGTCGTCGACTGTTCCGGGAAGTAGTCGAGCCCCGGAACTGCAATCTTGAGGTCAGACATGGCTCTTGTACTCCGTTAGATGGTGATGCTGCCGACGTTGGTGATCTTCACCGCGGTCTTCGGCTTGGTCAGCACCAGCTCCGCGATGGTCAGCACCGCGCCGATGTAGCCGAGCTGGTAGTTCGACAGCAGCGACTCGAAGCCCGTGAACGCGAAGGCCGCCTGATCGTGAACGTACAGGTTCAGGTAGTTCGAGTTCAGGAAGTAGACCGTGCCTTCCGGGCAGTACGGGTCTGCATACACCGGCACGCCGGCAACGTCGATGGCCCGGAAAGCCGAGCGCGGACGGTCGGCGTCCGAGTCGAACCCGTTGCCCGGCTGGATCTGGTAGGACTCCGCGGACACCACGTCCTGCGCGAGGCCCAGCCAGGTGCCGATGCCGCAGACGCCGAAGGTCGGCATCTCGGAGCCGTACTTCTGCGCGCCCGCGATGTACTTCAGCGCGTTGGCGCGCGTGAGGTTGGCGGCCGAGTTGTTGTACAGCTTCGACTGCCACCACTGGTTCGCGGTGCGGTTGATGTTGCCGTAGGTCACCAGGTTCGTGCCGTCGTCGACGGCGCCGTTGAGGCCCACGAGCTGCTGGTTGTTCGACACGTTGTTGAACAGCGCGTTCGAGAAGGCATCCACCATGCTGTTCGTCGCGTCGTTCATACGCGCTTCGATCAGCGGGATGATCGCATGGTCCATCTGGACCGCGCCTTCCATACCCAGGAACGGGATGGGGGTGACGATGGCCTTCAGGTTGAACTCGCCCAGGAACGCGCCCTGCTGGGCCTGCGGCTGGTTGAACGAACCGGAGTAGTCCGTCCACTGCGAGTTGACGAACGGCTGGCCCTGAACCGGGACCGACACGCTCGAGACGCCGCCAGAGGCGGTCTGGGCATTCGCCAGCAGCGCCGCGATGGTGGGCGATGCCTGGTAAATCTGCACCACCATCTTGGGAATGAACGCGCGTCGCGTGACGTACGTCAGTTCGTTGGCGATGGGGCCTGCCGCCGGAACGATACCGCTGCCGAAAACTGCCATGATCCTTTACTCCAGTTGCGCCGCACTGCCCCCGCAGCTTGGTTGAAAATTATCGCGCAGCCACTCGGCCGCTTCTGAGGTCGTTGATCGCGCTGAAAGCCTCGGAGCGCGCATAGGCATTCCGATTCTTCCAGAGGTCCTTGTTGTCGGGCATCGAGTGCGGCGCCATCTCTGCCGCAGTCGGCTTCGCCAGCGCCCGCTCCTGCTGCACGTACCGGATGGCCGTGTCGTAGTCGCCGATCTTCTGGTCGACCATGACCTTTTCGACATCATCTGGGACAAGACCTGCGGCGCGGATGCGGTCGTGCGCTTCCGCGCGCCGACGCGACTGAAGGGCCTCGAGCTGGGAATTCTCCAGCCGCTCGATTTCCTTCTTGTGGGCAGCATCCTGCGCCGCAAGCTGGTCTTCCATCTCGATGTCCGGAGCCCGGAAGTTCGGGTCCTGCTCTTTCGCCTTGCGACGAATCTGCTTGGCGATGTCCGGATTCTTGTTCACGAACGCCAGCAGGTTAGCAGCAGCCTGCTGCTCCGCGGGTGAAAGGTCTTCGAGAGATGCCATGATCGTTACCCCCTAGGTAGCGTTACTTGGTGTGCTTGAACGGCACTTTGGAAATCGTGCCGGCCGGCGACTTCACGCCGAACGTGTTCTTGTGAACGCCGCGCGCACCGCCGGAATCCAGGCCGCCGAACTCCATGTAACGGGGCGGGTTCACGATCTGCCCGTTGTGGCTCGCGTTGTCCTGCGGGTCGCGGATCTTCAGCGAGGTCGAGGGATCGAAAAGACGGTTGCCACTCATGGTCTTGTCCTCACATGGGAGCGGGTAGCGGGGCAGGGCCGGCCGGCGACGGCAGACCCGGAGGCGGCTTGCCAGGTCCGGCGAGCCCTGAGATTGCCTGCGAAATTTCCGCGGGCATCAATTCTTTGTCCTTGCCTTCAGTTTCGCCGAACGCTTTCGTCAGCGAACCGATGGCCTTCATTATCGCCTTGCCTTCCTCGCCTGTCGGCGGGTAAGCCTGCAGAGCCTGCGTCAGCTTCTTGACGCATACCTGCACGTCGGCGCGCGCTCCGGCGAGGTTTCCCTCTTTCTTGCCGGGCACCATCATCGGAGATGAACCGGGACCCGGAGGCGGCGCGCCGCCCGGCGGTGATCCGCCTGGGGGCATCATTGCCTTCATCTGGGGTTCGGGTACGCTCATGAGTTGGCGTTCTATCGCCCTTGGAATCTGAAAGTCAACAGGGTCTTTGCATCGGGCAGTAAAAAGCCGGCGAGGATTTCTCCAAGCCGGCTCCTATGAGGACAGTCGTTGTGGACTGGATCGCGTATTACCGCGCTTCAGCCGGCACAAACGGAAGGGTTACTTCCGCTTGGCCTTACGACCGCCACGGCGCTTGCGACGTGCCATGTGATTGCTCCTGCAATTCCGCCTGCCCCCCTAACGAATTCGAGTCAACTACCGGCGCATCTTGCGCTTGGAGTGACGCTTGCCGCGCTTGCTCATGGGACACCCTTCAGGTTGGGTTTGCCGGGCTTCGGAGGAGGAGCTGCTGCAGCTTCGGCCTCTTTGGCCTTCTGCTCTGCGGCTTCTATCTCAGTCAACCGCAGTTTTAGCAGTTCCTTCATCGGCACGTCAAGCAGCTCCAGCAGCGACTTGCGGTCGATGGCCTTCGCCTTGAACAGCTCGAAGGCAAGTTCACGCTGGTCTTCCTGGAAGATCGGCGAGTTGCTGTGCGCGTCCACCTTCACGATGAAGTCGTCCGGGAACTGGTCCAGGATGAAGACCTCGCCGCTCTCGTTGCGCAGCCGATCCTTGGTGTACGCCTTCAGCAGCTTCATGAACGTGGTCGCCAGCTTCTCGAGCTGATCCTCCACGATGAGCGCGCGCTTCTTGGCGCGCGAGGAGCCGAGGCGAGCGAGGTTCGCCGCGTGCCCCTGCGAGCGCACGCCGCTCTCGCCCTTTCCGGAGATGACGTTGGTGATGCCCGACGCCTCCTCGAACATCTGGTCGATTTCCCGGATTTCCTTGTACAGGTCCTCCGGCATCTGCGGCGCCAGCGACTCCATCTTCGCGCCAGGCATGTCCGCGGCGATGACGCCTGCGGCCGTATCGAGCGTATCGGCAATCTCGTCGATGCTGCCGTTGAATCCGGAGCCGAACTTCGGCGGCCGTGCCTGCAGCTCCAGGATGTGCTGGATCTGGCCCTGCCGGATGTTGCGCATGTTCTGCAACGGGATCAGTTTATCGACTTCGCTGGCGCCCCAGAAGTAGTCGTACAGCGGATTCGGGCAGACCTGAATGAACGGCTGGTCCTTCGGGATGAAGAGTCCCTTGAGCGGCCGGTCGAAGATGACAGTGTTGGGATCGGCCATCGTCACGATGCGGTAGTCGCCAATCTCGTCGTCGAACACGTACAGCTCGCACATCTGCACGAGCTTTTCGTCGACGACTGGGCGGTACTTGTTGAGCGCATCGAGGCTGAAGTTCACGTTGCCGATCATGTTCGGCTGAGACTGCGAGGTCACGATCTGGTCGATTACCTGGTTGCCGCCGCCCTCCATCGGCCGCGGCGTCGCCGTGACCGCCTTCATGATCTGCTCCATGCGCGGATGCGGGATGCTGGCAAGGTCGCGGTGAAGCTGAGACTCGGCGATGTAGTACCAGTGGCAGAACGCCTCCTGCCGATCAAGGCCGCACACGTCCTCGCGCAGCACACCGAAATCGTGAGGCTCAACGCAGAACGGTTCGATCTGAGATGACTTCACGCGCATCTTGATGAGCATGGTCGCGTAGCAGAACGACCACTGCATCGCCTGGCCGAACACAAGGTCGGTGTTCGACAGGTGCCAGTTCTCGTTGAGGTAGTGCTGCGCGGCGCCGATCTTGCCCTTCTCGAGGTCAGACTCCGACACGGACACGTCGACAGAGAAGCGCGTCGTCTCACCGGAGTACATCAGCGCCGTCAACTGGTCGATGTGAGAGTAAATCTTGTTGACGATGTTTTCCTGCGTGACCGGCGCGGCACCGTTCAGGAAATAGGATCGCCAGACGTTGTAGTTTTTCTTGCGCTCCTCGCGCGTGACGCCGCACTTCTTCACAAGGTCGGCGTAGAACGCCGGAAGTTCGTCGTGCTTTGTGGGGAGCTTCATTCGGGCCACTTCTCCGGCTTCTCGACGCGGCCTTCAATTCTGGCCGGGAGCTGCTTCGGCAAACCGCCGACATCAGCTATCGCGTGACCCCCTTGTAACCCGAACTTACCCGGCGATACGGCCGCCGGCTTCTCGCCGCGCTGGCTCCAGCCGGGCTTCAAGTGGTTCAGCTCCATGCCGCCCCACTCGGGCTGCATGATTTCGCCACTGCGCAAGTCCTGCATCATGTTCCCCGTCCGACCCTTCGGTTTCCCGTCGCGGCCGAGGTTCTGCATCACACTCTTGCCATCATCGCGCCCGGATTTCAAGTCGGACAGGCCGAAATCGTGTGCCAGACCCTTCTGGAGGGCGTCCAGGCGGCCCTTTACGACCGTTCCGACCTTCGGAGCGGTGCGAAACTCCCGCGTGACGAACCTTTTCGGGCATCCCTTGGGGCATTTGGCGACCTCATCGCCCTTTACGAACGCCTCGAAGGCACCGTGAGCGGCGCAAACCCATTCTTTCAGCACGGCCATCAGCGTTTCCCCCAAGGATTCATGAGCCGGGCGGCTCCATCTGGATTGTGCATCGGTGCAAGCTGCGCGTCACTCTGCCGAAGCATCACTTTGAGCCCCTTCGTCGACATACTGATGCTCCCGCGGTAGAACGGAGGGCACGCAAGGGGCTGAGGGTTGCTCGCGGGCCTGATGATGTAGCCGCGAACGCGCCCTATGGCGTCGCGCTTCGTCACTTCGGGCAGGTAAAGCCCTGCCAGCACGCGCTTGAAGGCCGCGGTCTGCCTGATTCGCACGCCAAAGCGGTAGCGACGCAGGTTTCCCGTCTCGAAAGCCTTCTTGAAGTCGCTGCGCGCGCTCGCGTCGATGTTCATTGCGGCCAGCAGCACTATCGGGATGCCCTTGTAGGGGCTGTTCGGATTCGTCGTGAGCCACAAATAGACGTGCTGGAAGTGCTTGTCGTTCCACGCATCCTCCGAATCCTCGCCCCACTCGCGGCTGATCTTCATGTCCGCGTGATCCCGCGAGCCCTTCCGATGCGTACGTTCGTCTCTTTCACGTCGTTCTTGGAGTACAGGACCCCAAGATCCTTCATGTACTGGCGCACCATGCGCGATCCTGCGGCCGTGGCGCCCGACATGCTCTGCTCGAGCGCCTGCTGCTTGTCGTTCACGTAGTTCAGGCCCTGCGACATGAGCTTCGTGCGCACCTGGTCGTTCCACGCGAGGATGGCAAGGGCCGCCGCGACAACCCTGTCGTCCTTCCTGTGGTCTGGCGCTGACGGCGCGGAGCCTGCGACACGCTGGATCGCAGTCATTTCCGACACCAGTTCGCGGCTGACGGGCACCGCCATCTTCCTCTCAATGTAGTCGCGCATCATGTTCATCATGCGTTCCTTCATCTGGAAGTTCGTCTGCGTGTGCAGCGCGCCCGGCGTGCCATAGATCGAGTCGTACTTGCGGTACATGAAGTCGCGCATCGAGCCCAGCACGTCCTTCAGCACCGGTCGGGCGCCAGCCATGCCAAACGCGCGCTCCTTGCGCATGTTCTGAATCTCGTTCAGCACCGCATGTCCCGGCCCCGATACCTCGAGGTTGAAGGTGCAGGGCCCGTAGGCGCCGCACAGGTAGGCTATCGCCCACGCGAACTGCGCAGTGGTCATCTGGTAGTCGACGAATTCGGCAACCTGCTCCGCGCGATCCGCCCACACGCGCCAGGCGCTGATGACGAACCCGTCTGCGTTCTCGCTTGATCCGTAGGCGGGATCGGCGCCAAGCACGTAAAACGCATGTTTTTCAGGGTTTTTCCACACTTTCAGCGTGGCGTTCTTGGCATTGGACGAGACTACTTCCGTCTCGAAGAAGTTGTCCTTGAAGGTGAGCCGGAAATACTCCGGCGCCGGCACGCGGTTGACATCGGCGTAGAGGCGCGACAGCTCGACCGCGTTGAAGAACTGGGAGCCCGACGCCTGGAACGCCTGCGTCTCGGTCCACGGGTACTCCTGCAGGCGAAGGCTCTCGTCGGTCTGCTGTTCGGCGGCGAGCCAGCGCCACCAGGCTATCTGATGGTCGTCAATCTCCACGCCGTAGAGTTGCTTGACCTCGCGCGACCATGCTTTCTCCTGTGCGGAGAACTTCACGCTGGCGCCTGCGTAGACCTTGTACAGCGGATCGTCGGGTCCGATCCGGTACATCTCGTTGGCCCACCAGCTTACAAAGATCGCACGCTGCGAAGCGGCTTGAGTCGCTTCCTCCCACTGATCGTAGAACAGATTCTCAAACCCTCGCGCCGTCGACTCCCAGTGATAGAGACGATACGGGTTCTTCTGCGCAAGTGAGGCACGTAGAGACGCAAATCCTTCAGGATCGCCCCAGGACGACATCTCGGTTGCATGGAGAAAAGATATGGCTGCAGAGCGACCAAGCGACCCCTTACCAGACTTCTTCGTACCAGCGACTCGGTAGAGAAACTTCGTGCCAGTGGAAAGCACGAGCTGATTACGGTTATGGTCCTTGATCCCGCGGCGCCACTCATCCGGTAGCGACGAGTAGTAAAGCTCCAGTGTCGTGCGAAACGCATCACGGGCTGAGTCCTCGTGTACGGCCAGCATCCCGTTCATGCCCTTGTGCTTCATGAGCCAGAACAGGTCCAGTGCCAGCGAGATGGTGGAGATGCCGGCCTGTCGGCACTTGAGGGTCACGAAATCGTGGATGCCCTCTTCAAGTCCCTCGACGATCTTCTGCAGCACCCATGTCTGTGTGCCGAGAAGGGAGTCGCCAAGGCTGACGACCCCCCGCTCTTTGGAGTCGATCTTCAGCGCCTTGCAAAAGCGCATGAACTGATCGAGTGGGAACTTCACGGATCAGACCGGCGACCCGTTCGCGTCAGTTCCTTCCACAGCAGGTTGTGCCGCAGCAGGTTCTGCATCAACTGCAGGCGCAGGCTCGACCGGCGTTTCCGTCACCGGTTGGTTGATGGTCACGTTACCCGAGGCGGCAACCGCGACCGGCGCGTCGATGGCCGCGACATCGGCCTCGAGCTGGGCGCGGCGCTCCGCATCCAGGTGGCGGGCCAGCAGGATCGCCAGATGCTCCTCGCTCGTCTCGATGAACGACTCGCCGCGCTGCATG
>Ga0302322_100001524_pt1 | contig 18967 bp, 14 predicted proteins | sample Fen_T0_2_FD_203757 | JGI IMG/M metagenome (GOLD analysis project Ga0302322, IMG submission 203757) | Peat permafrost microbial communities from Stordalen Mire near Abisko, Sweden - Fen_T0_2 | ecosystem: Environmental > Terrestrial > Soil > Wetlands > Permafrost | place: Sweden: Abisko... | reverse complement strand
TTGGCGAGTTTTATTTGACAGAATTCCCGAAACGGGACGGCGGAATGTTACCAGTGACTTAGCTATCGGCCCACGGTCAGGCCGATACCCGCCGGCTTCTTCTTCGAAAGCTCGGCCACCGCTGCTTGGTATTCTTTAACTAGTTGATGGCGAAGCACTTCGCTTCTCTGGGGAGGGCACTCCGGCGAGTACGCCCGGCAGCGTTGCACGGTGTTCTTCAGGCTGCGAAGGAACGCCTGGCAGGGTTCGCAATCGCCGATGTGGCGATCCATTTGCTCGCATACTGCATCATCCAACAGCCCGTCCATGTAATCGGAGAGCGCCGCGAACAGGGTGCGACAGCGAGGTGGCCTCGTTGGTTCGGCGGCGGCATGGATCTCGATGCCCCTGGCAGCCTTCGCCTGTTCTGAAAGATACTTTCGCACCATCAGCCGCGCCCGGTGCAGCCGCACCCGCACGGTAGCCTGGCGCAAACCCGAGATTTCCGCAACTTCCGCTGTATTCATCTCTTCCATGTCATGCAGCGCCAGCACCATGCGGTATTTCTCCGGCAGGCTTGCCACCGCCTCTTCCAACTGGTCGCCCACCTCGCGATTGAGCAAAGAGGCTTCCGGGTCGAGTTCTTTGCTCTTGACCAACTCCATGAGCTCTGGCCCGTCAGGCATAAGTTCGTCGAGCGATACATTTATAGCGGGCGACGCCTGGGCCCCGCGATGATTGCTGATGCATCGGTTACGTGCCACCCTGTACAGCCACACTTTCAGCGCCTGCGGATTGTCGAACTGCGCCAATTGCGGCATTGACTTCATCAGCACATATTGCATCGTGTCCTCGGCATCCTCGGGATGCCGGCAGACCTTCATGCTGAACGAGTACACGGTGTCTTGCAGTAGGGAAATTGCTTTTTCAACGGCGGCGGGGTCTTCACCCTGGATGATCTCGAGAGCCTGTTCCACTTCGCCGCGCATATGCCAAGCATAGTGGACGCGCGGACTCGAGCCAAGACTCTCGCTTGTGGGTGGCGCAATGCGCTGCGCATGTCGGCGCCTATTCCGGAGTAGTGTCTAACTCGCGGCCCATGCCCACGATGTAACTCACGGATGACCGGCGACCCATGAGCTGGTGACGGCCGGTCAACGAAATCACGGCCCAGCGATCTGGAACCGCAATACAGCTTGTGCGATGCGGTATTGGTAGTTTGCCGCCGCAAACTGAATTTGTGCTTAGGTCTGCTGCAGTTGCGCCTGGCTCAACTCCCTACCGGCTTAGATTTAGTAAAAACTGTTTTCTTAAGAGGCAAATTAATCCCAGGGGATGTGTCCAAGAGTTCACAAGCGATGTGCGATTTGGGAGTAATATTCTGCCACTTGTAGTGTGGGGGACGGACCGTAGTCGGGGGTGCACAATGCGAAGGGACATGCAACTGATTGGGACTTGCCTGTCAACGTATATCTGTTTGTTGTTGTTGCTGGGAAGTTCGAATGCGCAGCAGGGCGGTAAAGCAACACCGCCCAAGTCGCCCGTGCGGATAAGTCCGACGCCCTCGGTTCCGCCCCAGACGGTCTATTACATGGGTAAAGTCGTCTTGGACACTGGCATGGAGCCCCCGTCCCCGGTTGCAGTCCTCCGGGTGTGTAATGGCACGAGCCGGCGGGAGACAATGACCTCGGGCGACGGCTCGTTTTCATTTACTGTCGGCGATCGGGCAAACAGCCTAATGCCGGACGCCTCAGAGGACACCCGTCAGATTGGCCCCGACAGCCAGACGTCGAGAAGCGACCCAATGACGATGGGCCAGAGCAATTTTTCGTCACCCATCGCCGACTGCGAATTGCGGGCCGATCTGGCTGGTTACTCGTCCTCCACGATACGTCTCGATCCCTCGATGAACAATTCCAACGTCGGAGTCATCGTGCTCCATAGCCGTGGAAGGAAGACCGAGGGGATGGTCACCGTGGCCAGTCTCGGGGTTCCTGCTAAAGCACGCAGGGACTACGAGAAGGGCAGCGAGTTGCTGGAGAAGGGAAGCCTTCCTGAAGCTGAAAAGTCGCTGCGCAAGGCGATCGACCAATACCCGAAATTCGCGGAGGCCTGGCTGCGGCTCGGCGACCTGGAGCAGCGCCGAAAGAACGCTGAGGCTGCCATGACGGATTATCAGGAAGCCATCAACGCCGATCCCAATCTCCCCATGCCGTACGTTCGGATGGCATTTCTGTCCGCCGTCGCCTCGAAATGGGAACAAACACAGAAACTCACCGAGAGATTGATTTCCCTCGATCCCGTGAGTTTTCCCCTGGCCTATTACTACAATGCGGTGGCTGAATACAACTTGAACCACATCGCGCGCGCCGAGACCAGTGCCTTGCGGGCCGAGAACCTCGACAAACTGCATTCGGAGCCGCGTGTCGAGCTGTTGTTGGCGACAATCTACAATGCCAAGGGGGAGCATTCTTCCGCGGCCGATCACTACCGCACCTACCTAAAACTGGTGCCGGACGGCCCGCTCAACGCTCGCGTGAGGGACGACCTGGCCAAGACGGAAGAGATGGCACGTTCGCAAAACACTGCAACTCCGCCGGTCAATAAATAGCATTCTGCATAGGTTGGTGAAGGGCGAGGCGTGCTTCGAGTAACTCTTCGTGTCCCTCCCCAATCATTGGCGCTGGTAAATCCATTCAGCATCTAAGATGAGGTTGCGCCGCATGGCGGGCGTGTTCGGCACTTCGCAATTCGAGCGTATGAGTATCCCCGGAATGCAATGTGGACAACCAAAGCATGGATCGGACTGACCGGGCACCCAATTGGCAGGCAACGGAACGCCTGGTAAGGGAAGAGTTCAATAAGCGTTACGGCGAGCCAATCGGCATCTTTCGAGCGCCCGGGCGCGTAAATCTCATTGGCGAGCACACTGATTACAACGACGGCTTCGTGATGCCGGCGGCGCTGGCTTTCTATACCTACGTCGCAGCTGCCTCGCGCAGTGACAGGACGCTGAGCGTTTACTCCATCGACTTTGGCGAGACCCGGAACTTCGATCTCGACCATCTTGAGCCGGGTCCCAGCGGACACTGGAGCGACTACGTTCGCGGAGTTGCGGGAGTCCTGCGGTCGCAGGGCCACCACATTGTTGGCGTCAACCTCGTAATCAAAGGCGAAGTGCCGATTGGAGCCGGACTGAGTTCATCGGCAGCGATAGAGGTTGCTACAGCGCTGTCACTTTTGACCGTTTCGAATATCAGCATGAATCGCCGCGAAGTTGCGTTGGCGTGCCAGCGTGCTGAGCAGGAATACGCTGGAACCAAGTGCGGCGTCATGGATCAGTTTATTTCGTGTTTCGGGCGGGCGAATCAGGCATTGCTCCTCGATTGCCGCAGTTTTGGTTATGAATTGCTGGAGATCGATGAGCGGGTTCGGATCGTGGTTTGCAACACGATGGTGAAGCACGAACTTGCATCTGGCGAGTACAACCAACGCCGGACTGACTGCGAGGCAGGGGTACGTTTCTTGCAACGGTTTTTGCCGGAGGTGCGCGCACTGCGCGACCTGAACTTATCTCAACTGGCTGAATACGGAGCCGAGATGCCTGCCGTGACCTACAGGCGCTGCCGTCACGTGGTCAGCGAAAATGCTCGCGTTCTCGAAGCGGCCCAGGCGCTGCATACGAGCCAATTGGAGCGATTCGGAGCCCTGATGGGAGGATCGCATATCAGCTTGCGCGACGACTACGAAGTCAGCTGCCGCGAACTTGACGTGATGGTGGAGCTTGCCAACCAATGCAGTGGAGTATACGGAGCGCGCATGACCGGCGGCGGCTTCGGAGGTTGTACGGTTAATCTCGTAGATGCAGATGCCGTCGACGAGTTCAAAGCTACCGTTGCACGCGAGTACAAGAACGCAACGGGATTGCAGCCCGAGATATACGTGTGCGCGGCAGCTGAAGGAGCAGGCGAAGTTACCAACTAAACATCATGATCGACCTTGCAAAGATCAGGGAAGTCCCGCATCGGCGTCTCAATCCTCTTACCCGCGAATGGGTCCTGGTGTCACCGCATCGCAACCAGCGGCCGTGGCAGGGCCAGACCGAAAGACAACCTGAGGAACGTGGGCTTAGATTCGATCCACACTGTTACCTGTGCCCGGGGAATGAGCGCGCTGGGGGCATTCGAAACCCACACTACGACTCGACATTTGTTTTCGACAACGATTTTGCTGCCCTGAAGCCCGACATCCCACATGTGGATATCAACGACGGAGGCAAGGGACTACTTATTGCTGAAACGGAGTCTGGAGTGTGCCGCGTTGTGTGCTTCTCAGCGCGCCATGACCTTACGCTTGCGCATATGGATACGGCTGCGATACGCAAGGTAGTGGACGTTTGGGCTGGCCAATACAGCGAGTTGGGCGCAATGCCCGGGATCAACCATGTGCAGATCTTCGAGAATCGTGGCGAAATGATGGGATGCAGCAATCCGCACCCGCATGGTCAGATCTGGGCCAACAACGCCATTCCCAATGTTCCCCGCCTTGAACAAGCATCGTTGGTCGAGTATCGCCAGATGAAGCAGAGCTGCCTACTATGCGACTACGTAGAGTTAGAGTGCGCTGACGGAGAGCGCATCGTGTGCGAGAACGACCACTTTCTTGCGGTTGTGCCCTTTTGGGCGGTATGGCCGTTTGAGCTACTGCTATGCAGCAAAGGCCACGTCGCTGATCTGGCCGGTCTCAACGATTCCTGTCGCACAGCGCTAGCCGACATTTTGAAGCGTATTACTACCCGCTACGACAACCTCTTCGAGGCGTCATTCCCTTACACCATGGGATTTCACCAGCAACCGACGGACGGGAAACAACATTCCGAGTGGCACTTGCACGCGCATTATTTTCCGCCGTTGCTGCGCTCGGCGACAGTGAGGAAGTTCATGGTGGGATATGAACTGCTCGATACACCCCAGCGCGACATCACGCCGGAATTTGCGGCAGCACGGCTTCGCAGTCTGTCAGAACAACATTACCGCAACGGAAGAGGGCAAGCCGGGGACTAGTTGTCCCAGTAGTTCGGAGGTTTGGCTTCGGGTCGTGGTTCTTCTTCGCCTCATACACGCAGCGTAGCATCAGGTTCTAGAATGTCGGGCTAATGAATCGGCTCACGATCAAAACTCATCGGAAGCGTGAGATCCTCGACATCACCGAGCGAGTCGAGGCTTGGTTGCGCGATCAGCACGGCGATCAATCTGGAGTGTGTCAGCTCGTCGTGTTGCATACCACCGCAGCCCTGACCACGGCCGACCTCGATCCCGGTACCGATGCCGATATGTTGGATGCGTTTGAACGAATCATTCCCAAGCTGAATTATCGTCATCCGCACGATCTCGAGCATGTGCCTGATCACATCCTGTCTGCACTGATCGGCACGTCGGTGGGGCTGCTAGCCGAAAGAGGCACACTGATCCTAGGGATCTGGCAGCGAGTCATTCTGGTTGAACTTGACGGTCCGCGCCAACGAGAGATAGCCGTCGGCTTTGTTCCTACCGTCTGAAGCGACTGCAACATTGGGACGATCACTCGACCCGGCGGATCTATGACGCCGCGGGAAGTTCTGGCCATTTGGGCGGCAATCAAGCTACATTGGAGCATTCCATTTCACCGTCGTTCGGGCTCTTATGGACATGGTTCGCATATTCGGGTTGCCTGCCGCGCTGCTGGTAATCGCAGTGATGGCTAACCGTCTTTCGCGGTGGACCCGCGTTCCCGACATTATCGTTTTGCTGCTCATTGGTGTCGGCCTTGGTCCGGTGCTGAAACTAGTCGATCCCAGTCATTTTCAGGCGATGGTTCGCATTCTCGGAATGCTGGCGCTGATCCTGATCCTGTTTGAGGGCGGGCTGGAACTGCGGCTGAAGGAAGCGATCCGCTATTCTCCTGGCGGCATCCTGCTGGCTGTCGTCAGTTACGCATTTACGGTTGGCCTTATCGCTGCGGTCGCCAAGCTGACATTGCACATGTCGTGGTTGGATGGTGCCTTGCTGGGGGCCGTGCTTGGATCGACCAGCGCCGCTGTTGTGCTTCCCGCGATAAAGCAGATCGAAGCACCTGAACCGATAAAGATCACATTGACCCTCGAAGCGTCGCTGGGTGAAATTGTGGCGGTTCTCACCGTCGGCACGCTGATGGGACTGACTGGCGGAGAGTCCCTGGTGGAAGGGCTCATCACAGGCTTTGGACACCACGTTTTTATCGATGTAGCGTTGGGAATCGCGGCTGGCGTCGCCTGGTCGCGCTTGTGGCCGCTGGTTGCGGACCAGAAATTCAGCAACGCACTCAACCTCGGAACCGTACTCGGGGTCTTTGCCGTTGGCCGCTACTTTGGAGGAAGCGGTTTGCTGGCGGAACTCGTTTTTGGCCTGACGCTGGCGAACATGCCTCGGACGCCTGACATGGTGCGGCAAAGTGAGAGGATGATGGCGTTTCACTCTGAACTCACTTTTCTAGTGCGCTCTTTTTTCTTCGTGATACTGGGCATCATGGCGCAGTTCGTGAGCCGGGCGTATGTGATCCCAATTCTGGCCATCCTGGTGGCGCTAGTGCTGGCACGATTTGTGGCGGTGCGTGCGACGCGGTGGTCGATACGCGACATTCTACCCGCCGACTCCGAGTTACTCTTCCTGATGATGCCGCGGGGACTGATTACTGCCGTACTCGCATTGCAGGTTTTGGCGGCTCGAGGGCAGGAATTTTTCTTTCTCCCGGCGATGGCTTTCACGGTGGTGTTGTTCACCAATGTCTTTGTAGTGGTCGCTGCTGTTACAGCGAGAAAATCCGCGGGGGACGCGGCTCCGCTGGAGAATTCGAGCGCCATGGATACACAACCAAAAGCGCTTCAGAACGGAACGCTCGAAACAGGCCTGTAGGCTCAGTCCGGCGGATAGTTGGGAACTCCTGCGGAACTTCGATAGCGGACTTCGGATCGGCTGACTAGCGTCACCGAAACCAGGACGTTCACACCATCTGTGTTCCCCAGAGGTCGTGCAGGTGCAATACGCCCAGCAGATAACCGGCATCGTCGACCACAGGCAAGGAAGTGATCTTCTTCTGCTCCATGATGTCGAGAGCCGCGATCGCAAACGCATCAGGACCGACCGACTTCGGCTCCCGCGTCATGCATTGGCTGGCTGTCAGGTCAAAAACTTCCTTGCCGTGGCGCTCAAGCAACCGCCGCAAATCTCCGTCGCTAACGATTCCGACCATCCTGCCATCTTCTACAACGGTAGTCATGCCCAGTCCTTTGCGTGACATTTCGTAGATGACCTGAGTGATTGGCGTCGAAGGAGTAACGCTGGGCAATGCGTCGCCACTGTGCATCAGAGCTGACACGCGGGTCAAACGCTTGCCCAGTTTCCCGCCAGGATGAAGGTTGGCAAAGTCCTCTTCCTTGAATCCTCGCTTCTGCGAGAGAGCCACTGCCAGCGCATCGCCTAGCGCGAGCATGGTCGTGGTCGATGCCGTCGGCGCCAGCCCAAAGGAACAGGCCTCGCTGATCACGGAGCAGTCAAGCGCCACATCCGCTGCGTGGGCCAGTGTGGAACGTCTCCGCCCCACTGCCGAAGGCGAATAAAGGTCGTCACAGGTAAGCGTGATCAGCGGGACAGCCAGACGCTTCACGGTTGCCAGCAGCTGCAAGATTTCACCAGTTTCGCCGCTGGCCGACAAGGCCAGCAAAGCATCGCCGCGCATAATCATGCCCAGATCGCCATGCAACGCCTCGGCAGGATGCAGGTACAGCGCGGGACTTCCGGTAGAGCTAAGGGTTGCGGCTACTTTTCGGGCGATGATTCCGCTCTTTCCCATGCCGGTCACAACGACCCGTCCCGTACAGCTATGCAGCAATTCGATACAACGCTCGATGTCGCCTGCCATGGGACCCGCGATGCGATCGGCGAGGGCGCGCAGTGCTTCGGCTTCGATACGCACGACGTTTTCAGCGTTGTTCTTCATGCGAGCAAGAATGTCAGCTTTCGGAGTCTCGAATTCATTGCGACGGCTTTGCCGACACCGTTCCATGCGAGTTGAAGACCAGTACGCCTTCCTGATTAGGGCCGCCCGCCAGTGGAACCGGTTGTCCATTGAACGAGACTTCTACCGCGCCAGCATTGCCGGTCCAGAACAAGACCTGCTCAGTGGCGTGGATTGTCTTTACGTCGGGTGGACCAATAATGCCACGCACGGCAAACTTGCCATCCGATTTGATTGACACCCAGGCGCGGTTCTTGGCGCGTACTGTCACCTCGAATGTCTGGCTACCGGCTGCGCTTGCGCTGCCCCGAGATAACTCCGGGCTGGCCGTTGCCGCCGAATTGGGCTTGGTGATATCCGATGACGGTGCTGCCTGTTTGATTGCTGTCACGTCGCCAGACTTCGGAACCGGGACATTCAAATCGACTGCGGTCGTTGTTGCTGGACTCGCCTGCACGGATGTATTTGGGCTTGCGGCAGTGGTCGTGCCGGGAGTCTCAACCTTCGTCGTACTTGAAACAGGCGAGGTTGACGTTGTCGTCACCGCCGGTGGATTCGTTGGCACTGGTGTCTCGATGGCGGCTGGAGTTGTGGCAACGCCAGATCCACTCGCCATGCGTCTTGATTCACGATCCCGGACTCTTTCCTGATAAATCTGCCAGCCGCCAGCTCCTGCAGCAATCACCAATAGAAGAATGAGAACCGGGATAACCGGGAAGCCAGCCTGGCGGGAGGAGTGCGAATCGCCCCCTGAACGATCGATGCGTGACGAATTCTGTTCGGCGATGACTCTCGGATCGGGCACGGCTTCGCCAGCAGCCGCCAGGTAGTCAGCAACGGCTTCCTCTTCGTTTAGCCCCAGATACTTGGCATAGGCACGAACGAAACCCTTGTTGAAGATTCCCCCTGGCAGCAGTTCAAAGCGTTCTTCTTCCAAGGCACGAAGCAGGCGGGTCCCGATCTTGGTCGCTTCCGCAATATCGTCAAGAGCGACGCCACGCATCTCGCGCTCCCGACGAAGCCGTTCGCCAAATGGGCCCACGTCTGTCTTCCCTTCGTTTGGATATTCGCGCACTTCAAGTCTACCTGCGGACATTACGCATCGCAGAAATCGAGACACCCATGGTCAATCGAGCCCATTCCGGAGGAAGATTCGGTCTGGATTCCCAAAAGTGCCTTCAACCGTCCGAAGTCACTTTCGCAGTATAGGATAAACCACTATTTTCCTGTAACATAGACCCCGTTCAGTGGCTACCCTGTAACTGTTGAACTAATGTAAGGTATTGGCATTAGCGAGCGCCAGTTTTGCGGGCGAACCAACAAATCCACCTCAGGTCATTGCGCATTGGTGGCTCCATCGGATAACGATCGCCAGCTGTACGAGTTGAAGATCTTCCACGATGTCGCCAAGGCGCTGACATCGACCCTTGACCTTGACACAATCCTGCAGACCATCATGGAGAAGATGGCCGCGTATTTTGAACCGGCCACCTGGTCACTGGTCATGATCGACGAGTCCAGCCAGGAGGCATACTATGCCGCTTCGGTTGGCAAGGGTTCCGAGAGTTTGGCTGCCCTTCGCTTGTCCGACGGCGCCACATTGACGGAGTGGGTAATTGCCCACGGCGAAGCGTTGGTGATTGAAGACGTCAACGCCGACGGGTTGATTGAACCAGACACTAGGAGCGAATGGTTCGAAGGCATCTGCCCGGTCGTCTGCGTGCCGGTGCGTACCGGCGGGAAAGTTCTGGGCGTCATACAACTCGTGAACATCGACATGCAAGTCTACGTCCGCAGTGAGATGCTCTTGCAGACGCTGGCTGACTACGCAGCGATCGCCATCGAGAACGCCCAGGCCGTGCGTCGCATACAGGAACTCAGCATCACCGACGACTGTACTGGCTTGTACAACGCCCGGCACCTGTTCACGGTGCTTTCCGATGAAGTGCACAGGTCGGCAAGGTTTGGCTACGAATTCACTTTGTTGTTTCTGGATCTCGACCACTTCAAGCGGGTAAACGACGAACACGGACACATCGTCGGCAGCAAACTACTGGCACAGGTGGGCGAGTGTCTTCGCGAGAACCTGCGGCTGGTCGATGCCGCATTTCGCTATGGCGGCGACGAGTTCGCGATCCTTCTGCCACAGGCTTCGCGAGAGGCGGGTTTAAGGGTCGCGCGGCGCATCTCAAGGATGTTTCATCATCGGCAATGGCTTCCGGATGAGCAGTTCCGCGTCGATTTGCGGGCCAGTATCGGCATTGCTACCTATCCCGAGGATGCGGCGACGCCACAGGCTATTGTTCAGCGCGCCGACGAAATGATGTACTTCGTCAAGCAAGCCGGACGTGACAACATCGCGGTCCCTGGTCTCGGTATCGTGGGGTTGGATGAAGATCGCGCTGCAAGCTAGCGCATTCAGAGTTGTCGTGCTCAGTGTCAGTTCGTAGGAACCGAACTCGCGGCTGACGGAGGACGCCAGGTGTTGGGGTTCGCAGCCGCCTGCCGGTTCACGCCGAAGTCCCACACGTAGAGGTTCATCTCCTCCGGGCCAAGCATCTCGACAACGGCATACTCGCCGGGCGGCAAGTCCTGGGCTGGCGCTACCTTGACCCACTCGCCTGTTCCGACCTTTTCCACGTTGGTCGGGATGAAATTTCCCTCTTGCGATGTCTTGCCGGTAAACGTCACTTTCAGGTTGCCGACCACACGCCGGTCCTTCTTAACATCGACGCGTACGATGCGAAACCGGCCCATCAGTGGCATATCGTTGAGCGCGCCTTCGTCAATGTCCACATAGATGGCAGGTGAAGGAACGTGCGACTGGATTTTTGCATGGGGTTCCCTCAACTCGAAGGAGTGCTTTGAACTGCCAATAGGGTTGACGGCAGTTCGCAGTACGCTCTTCTTGTTGGCATTCTGGTTCAATTCACTGCCATTTTGAAGGATCTCGGCCAACTCGGGTTTACCGTCGAACTGGTCAAGGAGAAACACACCGCCGGTTCCGGGCAAACGGAGCCCCGGCAAGATCTCAGGCGAGTTGGCTTCCTCTCTTTCACGTTCCTCGCGTTCTTCGGGCGTCTCCACATGTGTGCGCAATTTCCCGCTCTTGAAATCGGCTTCGTACTTCTTCGTAGCTTCCCAATCGACGAGAGACGAAGGAATGTCCTCCCACTCGTAGCGTTCCGCACTGAAGTAGTGAACTCTGTCACCTTGGATCTCATACTTAACGACCGACTGAAACGAACCGTCCTTCAGGACGAGTCGGTTGGTGGGTTGCTGAGGCGACAGAGACGGCGCAGTTTGGGAGGCCGACGCTAGAGCCGAAGCCGCCCAAAGGCCGAAGACCAGAAACGTGCTGACGGCGAAGCGAAACATCATGTTTAGTTTAGACCCAAAACGTGGCAGAACGACTCGATCGCTGGATCACATAACAGGTTCGTTCTGGGATAAGTGCGGATCCCGAAGTGCGCCCCGATTTTGTACCAGTCCGACCGATTCTTCCGAGTGTCATAATCATGAGTAGCGATCTCATTCACGGCCCAATGCGCTGTGGTCACCGAATACGTTTGTCATCCCCGGCGCGTCCTGCATCAGGAAGCAGGGCGCCAGAAGAGCGACATTTTACTGTCAATTGAGGTAATTGCATGGATAGCGCACTCCTGATCCATCGTCTGCAATTTGCATTTACGGTGACTTATCACTACCTGTTCCCGCAGTTGACTATGGGACTGGCGCCGTTGATCGTGATCTTGAAAACCCTGGCGATCCGGACGAAGGACGAAACTTACGATAAGGCAGCCCGTTTCTGGGCCAAAATCTTCGGCATCAACTTCGCGATCGGGGTGGTAACCGGAATTCCAATGGAATTCCAGTTTGGCACCAACTGGTCACATTTCTCCCGCTTCGCTGGAGGCGTGATTGGACAGACGCTGGCGATGGAAGGGCTCTTTGCGTTCTTCCTCGAATCCACTTTTCTCGGACTGTTTCTCTACGGCGAGAAGCGATTGAGCAAAGCGATGCATTGGTTCGCGGCATTCATGCTATTTGTAGGGTCGTGGGCTTCCGGCTTTTTCATCGTCGCCACGGATGCCTGGATGCAGAGCCCGGTCGGCTACGAAAAGGCGCCCGACGGGTCGCTTCAGTTGGCCAGCTTCTGGGCGCTGGTGCTGAATCCATGGGCCTGGGTGCAGTATGCGCATACCATGAGCGGAGCCGTCATTACCGGGGCCTTCGTGATGGCCGCGGTGGGTGCGCTCTATTTACTCAGCCACCAACACGTCGAACAAGCGCGAATCTTCGTTCGCCTGGGCGTTATCGCCGGCTTGCTCGTCAGCGTCTTGCAGCTGTTCCCAACCGGGGACTGGGCGGGAAAGATGGTCGCTCAAAGACAGCCCGTGACCTTGGCTGCCATGGAGGCGCTATTCGACACGCAGCACGGGGCACCTCTGGTGATTATCGGTCAACCGGACATGGTCGCCCGCAAGATCGACAATGCGATTGTCGTCCCCAAAATGTTGAGCTTTCTGACCTTCCGCCGTTGGAACGCGCAGGTCAAGGGACTCAATGAAGTGCCAGAACGAGACTGGCCACAAAACATTCCTTTGCTCTACTTTTCCTACCACATCATGGTGGGCCTGGGCACGTTGTTCATCGCGGTAATGGGGCTCGCAGCCATCCTGTTATGGCGAGGGAAGCTGTACGATGCGCGTTGGATGCTGTGGGTCCTGATGCTCATTTTCCCGTTGCCCTACCTCGCCAACACTGCAGGGTGGATGACGGCCGAATTGGGGCGTCAGCCCTGGCTGGTTTACGGATTGATGCGTACTGAGGAGGGCTTCTCCAAGATGGTGTCGGCCGGTAACGGTTGGTTTACGTTTCTCGGATTCGCCGGAATGTATACCTTACTGTCCATCCTCTTTCTCTTCCTGGTGCGCCGCGAAATCGAGCATGGGCCTGAACCGGTCAACGGACCAGAGCCGCCGAAATCGGGCCGCTTGAATCCTGTGGGGGTGCGATAGCCATGTCAACGATTTGGTTCATGATTGTCGCTGTAATGGTCACCATCTACGTGCTGCTCGACGGTTTCGATATCGGGGCCGGCGCCGTCCATTTAGTCATTGCCAAGAGCGATGCCGAGCGGCGCACGATCCTGAGGGCAATTGGACCGGTTTGGGACGGCAACGAAGTATGGTTGCTGGCCGCCGGCGGAACGCTGTACTTCGCCTTCCCGCTGTTGTATGCCTCGAGTTTCAGCGGGTTCTACCTGCCGCTCATCATCGTGCTGTGGCTACTGATACTGCGGGGCATTGGAATCGAATTCCGCAGCCACCTTCAGGATGGGTTGTGGACTTCATTTTTTGACGTCATCTTTTCGATCGCGAGCATTCTACTGGCAATCTTCTTCGGGGCCGCATTAGGTAACGTGGTGCGTGGCGTACCCCTGAATGCCGAAGGATGGTTCTTCGAGCCGCTGTGGACAAACTTCCGTGTCGGATCGGATAACGGAATTCTCGACTGGTACACCGTGATCATGGGAGTGGTTGCGCTGGTCACGCTGGTAGTACATGGCTCGCTCTATCTTGCCACCAAAACAGAGGGCGATCTGAATACGCGCGCCCGCAGGGTGGCATTCGCGCTATGGCCGGTACAGGTATTGCTTACGATTGTCAGCCTCACTGCGACGCTGCTCGTGCGTCCCGGCATCTTAACGAACTTCAGCAAGTGGCCCATTGGCTGCATAATTCCAGCGGTGGTTACTGCGAGCCTGGGGTATCTCCTCGTCGCTCTTCGACGGCAGAATGACAAGGGGGCGTTCCTCGCTTCCTGTGGATACATCGTCGGCATGCTGGTGGGAGCCGCATTCGCTCTTTATCCCATGGTGTTGCCGGCCAGTACTGATCCTAACTTCAGCCTCACGATCTACAACACCGCTGCGGGTGCTCACGGTTTGCGCGTGGGCTTCGTCTGGTGGACGATCGGAATGGTCCTGGCACTGAGTTACTTTGTCTTCGTTTATCGCATGTTTCGTGGAAAGGTGCGGGTAGAAGAGGGCGCAAGCGGGCACGGTTACTGACTGGAAAGCGCTACAAACGCCCAGGTTACGGTAGTTTCCGGAGTCTTCTCGTTTTCACTTAGACGTGCACACCTACCAGACGCGGCAGCGATTGGCCGGCGCCATTGGCTGTCCGGTCTTGCACTGGAACGCTTGTTGGAATTCCGGCAGGTTCGATATCACTCCGTTGGTGCGGTACTTGCCTGGCGAGTGGGGATCGACGGTTGCCCGCATCCGCATATTTTCTGGACGCTCATTGCTGCACCAGCTTTGCCCGTAGCCAACGAAGAACCGCTGCTCCGGAGTCAGTCCGTCGATCGCCTGCAGCTTGTTGCCGTGGGTTGCATCGCGCCACGCCATGTAGGCCAGCATGAGTCCACCGAGGTCGGCGACGTCCTCGCCCAGTGTCAGTTTGCTGTTGATCTTCACGTCGTCTACGACGACATACTGCGAGTACTGGTCCTCGATGCATTGGGCCCGTGCTGCGAAATTCTTTGCGTCCTGCGGCTGCCACCAATCACGCAGATTGCCCTTGGCATCGAACTGGCGGCCTTCATCGTCGAAACCGTGGGTTAGTTCGTGGCCGATGGTCCCACCGGTGTCGCCGTAATTCGGAGCGTCGTCCATTTTGGGATCGAACAGCGGAGGTTGGAGTACCCCGGCAGGGAAATTGATGTCGTTGTTCTGAGGGTCGTAGTTCGCATTCACTGTGGGTGGCGTCAAGTACCACTCGCCGCGATTGACTGGTTTGCCAATCTTGTTGAGCTGGCGGCGGAACTCGAACTCATAGGCGCGCTGGCCATTCCCGAGAGCGTCTCCGCGGACAACGTTGAGAGCCGTGTAATCACGCCACTGGTCGGGATAGCCGATCTTGTTGACCACAGCGTGCAACTTCTCCAGCGCCTGCTGCTTGGTCGGATCGCTCATCCAGGCCGACTGCTTGATGTCGAGTTCCATTTCCGCCTCGATCTGCTGCACAATCTTCAGGGTCTGCCGCTTGAACTCGGGGCTGAAGGCGATTTCCACGTAGGCCTGGCCAAGCGCCTCACCCAGTGCGCGATCGGTGTAACGCACACAGCGCTTCCATCGTGGTTGGATCTCTTGTTGACCAGTCAGCGTCCGTCCGTAGAAGTTGAAATCTTCGGCAACGAATTGTGACGAAAGCCATCGCGCCTGGGCGTGTACCAGGTGCCAGCGCAAGTAGGACTGCCAGGCGGCAAGATCTTCAGTTGAGAGGACCGAATCCATGGTCTTCAGAAAGTCAGGCGAGCCGATATTCAGGGACCCGAAGCTGTTCAGTCCGTAGGCCGCGAAATACACATTCCACGGGAATGATGGGCTCAGCGCCTGCAATTCCTGCACGGTCATCCGGTGATAGACGTTATTGGGATCGCGACGTTGCACCCGAGACATGGCTCCCTTGGCAAGGGCGGTTTCGATACGCATCACAGCTTGCGCATCCGCGGCTGCGGCCTCTGGAGATTCACCCAGAAGCTCGAACATCTTCTGCACGTGTACAACATACTTGGCGCGAATGGCCTGCGACTTGGCATCATCCTTGAGGTAGTAGTCGCGGTCAGGCAATCCGAGTCCACCCTGGTCCACGCTGGCGATCACTTCGCCGGAATTCTTTGCGTCCTGCTCAGATCCGAAGTGAAATAGCGCAGCATTACCGAAATAGATCCCGATATCACGCGGATGCAAATAGGCCAGCGCCGGCGCCAGGTCCGCCTTCGACTTCATGGCAGCAATGCGATCGAGATCCGGCGTCAGCGCGGACGAGCCGGCTTTGTCAACAGCGGCTTCGTCCATGCAGGAGGCAAAAAAATCGCCAATCTTTTGGTTAATGGGTCCGCGGTGGGGGTCATTGGCCGCAGCAGCTTCCAGAATGCTGCGCAGCAGATTCCGGTTCTCGTCCTGCAGCTTGGAGTACACGCTCCAGGAGCTCTGGTCGGGTGGAATCGGGTTGTTCTTCTGCCATCCTCCACAGGCATAGGCGTAGAAGTCGACACAGGGGTCGACGCTCTTGTCTATGGCCGTGACGTCCAGTCCAGGCGAGTACGGAATCGGCGGCGTTTGCCCTTTCACCGCTGGTTGCTGCGCGAAACCAGGAAGGATTGAAGAAACGACGAGCATGGCAGAGTAGAGCAGGGTTTGCGGACGCACGCGGGACGCCTCCTGGAAACACCGTAACTTCAGTTCAAAGATATTCGGCGGGCTCGTCGGGAACAAGCTCTACACGGCACCCCCATTCTCCACATGTCAGGAATGAGGCACCCTACAAGGGCCGTACACCGATGAAAGGCGAGACGCCTACACTACCGCCAACGAAGTCACTCCGGCAGTGTGTTCGACTTCATGCGCCACGGCAATCGACAAGCGACGAATGCCTTCGCGAATCATTTCCGGAGTAGCATTCGAGAAGTTGAGCCGCATGTGCGAGCCAACATCGCCTTCAGCAAAGAACGGCAGCCCGGGAACAAACGCCACGTCATGCCGGATGGCCTCATCGAACAGGCGCATACAATCGACGCCAGACGGCAACGTGACCCACAGGAACAGGCCTCCCTGCGGTCGGGTCCAGGTGACCTCAGGTGGGAAGTAATCGTCCAGCGCGGACAGCATCGTGTCCCGGCGCTCCTTGTAGCACTGGCGAATCGTCCTCACGTGCTCATCGAGGAAGCCGTCTTTCGCAACCTCGTAAGCGACCATTTGTGTAAACGTGCTGGTGTGCAGGTCGGCGCACTGCTTGAGTTGCACCAGTCGGTTGATCACTTCAGGTGGAGCAACGATCCATCCCAAGCGCAGGCCCGGCGCCAACACCTTCGAGAAAGTACTCAGGTAGATGACATTTCCGAGCAGGTATCCGTTGTCGCGCAACAGATTGGTGCGGTCCAGCACGACCAAGGGCTTGATGTGCTCGCCCTCGTAACGAAGCTGTCCGTAGGGATCGTCTTCGATGATCGGGATGCCGTATTTGTCCGACAGCCACACCAGTTGGGTGCGCCGATCTTCGGAGAGGGTGACGCCGCCCGGGTTCTGGAAGTTCGGCAGGACGTACATGAATTTCGGGCCGGAACGCAGCGCTCCCTCCAGCAGCCGGGTCTGCAATCCCTGGCCGTCGATCGGGACGGTGACATACTCAGCTCCCATCAGGTCGAATGCTTGCAGCGCGCCAAGGTAAGTCGGCGACTCCACCAAAATGCGGTCACCGCGATTGATGAGCAGCTTGGCTATCAGGTCGAGCGCCTGTTGCGAGCCCGACGTGATGAGCACGTTGTCGACTGTCGCGAAGATGCCGTACTTTGCCATCTGCGCCACGATCAATTCACGTAGTGGTCGATAGCCTTCTGACGGTCCGTACTGCAGCGCCGTAGAGGCTTGTGTTGAAAGTACGCGATCACAGGCTCCACGGAACCGCTCAGTGGGGAAGACTTCCGGCGCCGGCAGTCCTCCCGCGAAAGAAATGATCTCCGGATTGGTTGTCAGTTTGAGAAGTTCGCGAATGATCGAACTCTTGACGGTCTTGGTGCGTTGCGCGTAACGATGGGCCCAGGGCGCAGCCATAGTTCACCCCCAGATCTACAGTTTATTGTCAGGTCTGCCCGAGCGGTCGTCTGTGACGCAGGACACCATGCAGGTGGTTATGTTTCACGCGAGGAGGCTTGGAGAATCATTTGTTTCACCGGCTGCCGGTCATAAGTCTGTGCCAGCAGCTTGAGGCGGGCGCCAATTCCAATGGTCAAGTCCTCGGCGCGATAGCGCCAGTGCCAGTTTCCGGACGACGTTCCGGGAAGGTTCATCCGGCCTTCACTGCCTACTCCGAGCACGTCCTGAAGGGGAAAAACTACAGTGTCGGCGACCGACGCCATCAGCGTCCGGATCATGGCCCAATGAATCTCGCTGCCATCAGTGTTGAGGTAGTGCCGTGCGAATTCCATTTCTTCTTCGACATCCTCGGCGGTGCGGGTACTGTCGGCGGCGCCAGTACTGGCCCACCATCCGACTACGGTATCGTTGTCGTGGGTGCCCGTGTATGCCACTCGATGACTCGGGTAGTTGTGCGGCTTGAAGTCCGGCGCCTGTGGGTCTTTGCCGAAGGCAAACTGCAGAATGGCCATACCGGGAAACCCAAAACGCTTTCGCAAGCCTTCGACTTCAGGCGTGATGACACCGAGGTTCTCCGCAAGGATCGGCAGGCTGCCAAGCGCTGCTTCCACTGCCTCGAACAAAGCAACTCCTGGACCTTTTACCCACTGTCCATTCACGGCGGTGGCAGCGGTGCCAGGGATCTCGTAATAGGCCTCGAACCCACGGAAGTGGTCGAGGCGAATCATATCGAGCATTTCAAAGGCGCGCCGGAAGCGTGCAATCCACCACTGGAAGCCAGTCTTGGCGTGCACGTCCCAGAGGTAAATCGGATTGCCCCAGCATTGTCCAGTAGAGCTAAAGTAGTCGGGAGGGACCCCAGCTATGACACGCGGCTTGCCGTCGGCTTCGAGATCGAACATGCCGGGCGCAGCCCACACGTCTGAGCTGTCCTGCGCAACATAGATCGGAACGTCTCCCATAACGCGAATGCCATTGCGTTCGCAATGCGCCTTGAGTTCTGACCATTGCCGGGCAAATTCAAATTGGATGAATTTGTTGCACGCGATTTGTTGCTGAAGGTCCTGTCGTGCTTTGTCGAGTGCCACCGGATCGCGCAATGCAAGCTGAGGCTCCCAAAGCGTCCACATTATGTTGTTGTGCACTTCTTTTAGCGCCATAAAAAGGGCAAATTCTTCGAGCCATGACGAGTGACGCTCGCAAAACTGCTCGAAGTCATGGCGGTCCGCAGAAGTCGCTGTGCGATTGAACCCCTGGCTAGCTTTCCGCAGCAAGGGGGTCTTCCATTCAATC
>Ga0302322_100001523_pt1 | contig 18970 bp, 15 predicted proteins | sample Fen_T0_2_FD_203757 | JGI IMG/M metagenome (GOLD analysis project Ga0302322, IMG submission 203757) | Peat permafrost microbial communities from Stordalen Mire near Abisko, Sweden - Fen_T0_2 | ecosystem: Environmental > Terrestrial > Soil > Wetlands > Permafrost | place: Sweden: Abisko... | reverse complement strand
AAGGACCCGAAGACCGGCCTGCCGCTCGACGGCATCTACAGCCATCCGTACTACACGTATAAGGACTTAGTCGGCGTCGTCGTGTTCCTGGCGGTGTTCTCGGTCATCGTCTTCTTCGTGCCCGACATGGGCGGTTACTTCCTCGAAGCCAACAACTACGTACCGGCCAATCCGCTGCAGACGCCCGAGCACATCGCCCCGGTCTGGTACTTCACGCCCTTCTACGCAATCCTGCGCGCGGTGCCGTCCAAGTTGCTGCCGTTCCTGCCCGCCACCCAGTTCTTCGGTGTGGTCGCGATGGGCGCGGCGGTGATGTTGTTCTTCGCACTGCCGTGGCTCGACCGCGGCAAGGTCAAATCGATCCGCTACCGCGGCACGCTGTACAAGTCGTGGCTCGCGGCGTTCGTCATCGCGTTCCTGATCCTGGGTTACCTGGGCGTGGTGCCGGTCACCGTGTGGGGGCAGTTCAAGGAGGGCCTGCCGCTCATCGGCGGCGCGGACAAGGCCACCGTGGTCGCGCGCGTGCTCACCGTCGTCTATTTCCTGTTCTTCCTGCTGATGCCCTGGTACACCGCGCGGGACAAGACCAAGCCCGTACCGGAAAGGGTGACGTGGTGATGAACAAGTTCGCCTTCCTCGTAGCCGCCCTGCTGTTCGCCGGCACCGACGCCGCGCTGGCCTCCGGCGGCGCCGACCTGCGCATGGAACCCGCGCCGGTCAACCGCCTCGACGTCGCGTCGCTGCAGCGCGGCGCCCGCAATTTCACCAACTACTGCCTCAACTGCCACAGCGCAAAGTTCATGCGCTACCAGCGGCTGACCGGATTGGGCATCGATGCGTCGATGGTGCAGGACAACCTGATGTTCGCCACCAGCAAGATCGGCGATCCGATGATCGCCGCGATGACGCCGGCCGACGCCAAGGCATTCTTCGGCGTGGTGCCGCCGGATCTGTCGGTCGAGGCGCACGTCCGCGGCAGCGACTGGCTCTACAACTACTTCCTGGGCTTCTACCGCGACGACAAGTCGGTGAGCGGCTGGAACAACCTCGTGTTCCCGAACGTCGCCATGCCGCACGTCGCATGGCAGCTCCAGGGTGCAGGCAGGCTGGTCGAGACCGAGTACGAGGACCACGAGAAGGCGATTGCCGCCGTGATCGCCGTCAAGGGCCTGGCCAAGCTGGAACCGGCCAAGGGCGGCAAGTGGATCGTGCAGACGATCGAGCAGGATCCGGACGCGCCGGGCACGCTGACGCCGGTGCAATACCAGCTTTGGGTGGCGGACCTCGTCAATTACCTCGACTTTATGGCCGAGCCGGACAAGAACAAGCGAATCAGCTTAGGCATCATCGTGCTGATCTACCTCGGCGTGCTCTTCGCGTTCGCCTACGCGCTGAAGCGCGCCTATTGGAAGGACCTCCACTAGCCCGGCATGCCGACGCATGCCGGCGCGGGGCACGGGCGGCGTTCGTGCCCCGTTGCTTTCAGGCGACGCGGACGCTCCCGGCTTTGCCTGGCGCATCCGCGTCGCGACCGACACGCACAAGACCGCGCGCATCCTGACCGCGCAGAAGGACCAGACCATGATGACCCTCTACTCCGGGACAACCGACCCGTTCAGCCAGCGTTGCCGCATCGTGCTCCACGAGAAGGGCATGGACTTCCAGATCATCGACGTCGACCTCGACCACAAGCCCGAGGACCTCGCGGTGATGAATCCGTACAACCAGGTGCCGGTGCTGGTGGAACGCGACCTGGTGCTGCACGAGTCGAACATCATCAACGAATACATCGACGAGCGCTTCCCGCATCCGCAGCTGATGCCGGCGGATCCGGTCATGCGCGCGCGGGCGCGGCTGTTCCTGCACCGCTTCGAAAAGGAGCTCTTCGTCCACATCGACGCGCTGGAAGGCAACAACCAGAAGAACGCCGAAAAGGCGCGCGGCCTGGTTCGCGACTCCCTGCTGCAGATTACGCCGGTGTTCGCCAAGCACAAGCACATGCTGGGCGAGGAATACTCGATGCTCGACGTGGCCATCACGCCGCTCCTGTGGCGCCTCGACTACTACGGCATCCCGATGGGCAAGCAGGCGGCGCCGCTGATGAAGTATGCCGAGCGCCTGTTCGCACGCCCGGCGTTTTCCGAGGCGCTGACCTCGGCCGAGCGTGGCATGCGGAAGTAGGCGCCGCCTTAGGGACCGCGGCACCCGCACTTGACCGTGCGGCCCGCGGGCGTAGTATCTTTCCCCCATGTCCGAGCAATCCGCCAAGCCCTATTTGATCCGCGCCATCTGCGAATGGTGCGCGGACAACGCGCTGTCGCCCTATCTCGCCGTCAAGGTCAATGCGCAGACGCGCGTGCCGATGAGCTTCGTCAAGAACGGCGAGATCGTGCTCAACCTGAGCTCGACGGCGACGCGCAAGCTGACCGTCGACAACGAGTGGGTGCAGTTCACCGCGCGCTTCAATGGCGCGTCGCAGGAAGTCTCGGTGCCGATGAGCGCCGTCACCGGCATCTTCGCCAAGGAAACCGGTTACGGCTTCGCGTTCTCGGGGGCGCAGGACCCGGTGGCCTCGCTGGTCGAGGCGACGGCGCCGCGCGACCCCGAAATCATCGAGCCCGAGGTCGCGAAGGACGTCGCCAAGCCCAAGACGCGACCCTCGCACCTTTCGATCATCAAGTGAACGTCCCGACCAGGGACGTCCAACGACGCGCGCCGCTTCGAGCGTCGCGTCGAGGTAGAATCGCGACCATTGCCGGCATAGCTCAGGGGTAGAGCAGCGGTTTTGTAAACCGTTGGTCGTGGGTTCAATTCCTACTGCCGGCACCATGAACTTCCGCGCCGCATCCGCATCATCGGACCGGCATTCCAACCGCCAACGTCCGCGACGATCGAATGTCCGAGCCCTTTCCCTTCTCCGCCATCGTCGGCCAGGACGAGATGAAACTGGCGCTGCTCATCGCCGCCGTCGATCCGACCATCGGCGGCGTGCTGGTCTTTGGCGATCGCGGTACCGGCAAGTCGACGGCCGTGCGCGCGCTGGCGGCGCTGCTTCCGCCAATGCGCGTCGTCGTCGGCTGCCGCTACGGATGCGATCCGGCGGCCGGCGGCAAGTGGTGCGAAGAGTGCCGCGCGCGCGTCGCCGCGGGCACGCTGAAGGCGCCGTTCAAGAGCCGGCAGGCGCACGTCCCGGTGGTCGACTTGCCGCTCGGCGCGACGGAGGATCGCGTCGTCGGTGCACTCGACCTCGAGCGCGCGCTGACGCAGGGCGTGAAGGCGTTCGAACCCGGCCTGCTTGCGCGCGCGCATCGCGGTTTCCTCTACATCGACGAGGTGAACCTCCTCGAGGATCACCTGGTCGACCTGCTGCTCGACGTCGCCGCGTCAGGTGAGAATGTCGTCGAGCGCGAAGGATTATCCGTGCGGCATCCGGCGCGCTTCGTGCTGGTCGGCAGCGGCAATCCGGAGGAGGGCGAGCTGCGGCCGCAGCTTCTCGACCGCTTCGGGCTTTCGGTGGAAGTGAAGACGCCGATGGACCTGCCGACGCGCGTCGAGGTCGTGCGCCGCCGCGACGATTACGAACACGATCCCGAAGGATTCGTGCTGAAGTGGAAAAAGGACGACGGCAAGCTTCGCCGCAAGATCGAAACGGGTCGCGTGCGCCTCGCCTCGGTCAAGGTTCCCGACACCGCGATCCTGCGCGCGGCCGAGCTGTGCCTGGCGCTCGGCACCGACGGTTTGCGCGGCGAGCTGACGCTTATCCGCGCCGCGCGCGCGCTGGCCGCCCTCGATGGCGATGCCGTGGTCGGCGACAAGCATCTGCGGCAGGTTGCGCCCACGGCGCTGCGGCACCGGCTGCGGCGCAATCCGCTGGACGATTCCGGCTCCTCGACGCGCGTCGAACGCGCGCTGCGCGAATTGTTCGGCGCGTGAACGCCGGAACGCAGGCGGAAACCTCCCTCTGGTCGGACGCGGTCCTCGCCGCCGCGTTGTTCGCCGTCGATCCCGTGGGCACTGTTGGCGTCTCGCTGCGCGCGCTGGCCGGTCCGGCGCGCGATGCATGGCTCGCCATGCTGCGCGAACGCCTGCCGCCGGCGATGCCGGTGCGGCGCATCCCGCTCAACATCGCCGATGGCCGGCTGCTGGGCGGGCTCGATCTCGCGGCGACGCTCGAGGCAGGCCGCCCAGTTGCCGATCGCGGTCTGCTCGTCGAAGCCGACGGCGGCGTCATTCTGCTCGCGATGGCCGAGCGGCTCACGCCTGCCACGGCTGCGCGGCTGACGGCAGTACTCGATACGGGCGAAGTCGCGTTGCAGCGCGATGGCATCGCGCTCACGTCGCCGGCCCAATTCGGCGTGGTGCTTCTGGACGAAGGCATGGCCGACGACGAGCGGCCCCCGGCCGCACTGCGCGACCGCGCCGCATTCCAGCTCGACCTGACCCGCATCGCGATGCGTGATGCGGTGGCCACCGGTCCGACGCCCGCGACCGTTGCAGCGGCACGCATCAGATTGCCCAACGTGAGCGCGAGCGCCGCGCTGGCCGAAGCATTCTGCAGCGCCGCGCTGTCGCTGGGCATCGCATCGCTGCGCGCGCCGCTGCTTGCGCTGCGTGTCGCGCGTGCGGCGGCCGCGCTCGCCGGCCGTGACAGTGTCTCCGACGAGGACGCGGCGCTTGCCGCCCGGCTCGTGCTCGGGCCGCGGGCGACGCAGATCCCGGCGCCGCCGCAGGAGAGCGACGCCGGAGAGCCGCCCGAGAAAAAGCCGTCCGATTATGCCCCCCCCGACGCCACGGGCGAATCGAGTGAGGAGTCCAGTGTCGACGCCGAGCGCCCGCTCGACGATGTCGTCCTTGAGGCCGCGCAAGCGGCCATTCCGGCGGACCTGCTCGCGCAGCTGCGGCTGGGCACCGGTGGCGCGGCCGGCGCGCAGCAGTCGGGACGCGCCGGCGTCTCCCGGCAAACGGCAGTGCGCGGGCGGCCCGTCGGCGTCCGGCGCGGGCTGCCGCAAGCGGGCGTGCGTCTCAACGTGATCGAGACGCTGCGCGCCGCCGCGCCTTGGCAGCGCATTCGCCGCGGCGCGCGCCTGGGCGCCAGTATGCCCGACGGCATGCCGCGGCGCCTCGAGGTGCGCGGCGACGATTTTCATGTCACGCGCTTCAAGCAGCGCACTGGGACGACCACGATCTTCGTCGTCGATGCGTCCGGCTCGTCGGCGCTGCACCGGCTGGCGGAAGTCAAAGGGGCCGTCGAACTGCTGCTTGCCGACTGCTACGTGCGGCGCGACAGCGTGGCGTTGCTGTCGTTTCGCGGCCGCGGCGCCGAGTTGCTGCTGCCGCCGACGCGATCGCTGGTGCGTGCAAAGCGCAGCCTCGCGGGGCTGCCTGGAGGCGGCGGCACGCCGCTCGCCGCGGGCATCGATGCCGCCGCGGGCCTGGCCGACGCCGTAAGCCGGCGCGGACAAACACCGGTCGTTGTCCTGCTCACCGACGGCCGCGCGAACATCGCTGCCGACGGTACCGGCGGCCGGGCGCAGGCGGAAGCGGAAGCGCTGGCTGCCGCAAGGTCGATGCGCGCGGCGGGATTCACCGTGCTGCTCGTCGACACGTCGCCGCGGCCGCAGGAAGCGGCGCGGCAACTCGCTGCGGAGATGGGTGCGTCATACCTGCCGTTGCCCCACGCGGGATCGGCCGCCATTACCGGCGCGGTGCTGGCGAGCACCGGTCCCGTCGCGCGCGTGACCAGGGCGCAGTGAGCACGCGCACGCTTGCGTCGCAGCTGAAGGACGCGACCCGCGAGCTGCACCAGGTCGCCGAGCGCGCGGGCGGCATGAGCGCATTGCTGCGCGGACAGGTCGATCGCGTGCAGTATTGCCTGCTGTTGCGCAATCTCCACGCGCTCTACACGGCGCTGGAGGCGGCGCTCGACCGCCATGCAACTCTGTCGCTGGTCGCGCCGGTGCGGATGCCGGTGCTCTATCGGACGGCGGCGCTCGCTTCGGACCTTCGTATGTTGCACGGTGCCGGCTGGAACGAGTTGCCGGTCGCGGCGGCGATGCGGTCGTATGTCGCGCGCGTCGAAGAGATTGCGCGCACGCAGCCGCCGCTGCTCGCCGCGCACGCCTATGTCCGCTACATGGGAGACCTGAGCGGTGGCCAGATCCTGCGCGACGTTGTCCGGCGCGCGCTCGACTTGCAGGACGACGCTGGCACCGCCTTCTACACGTTTGCCGGCGGCGCCGACGGACGCGAAATCAGGGAACGGTTCCGCGCGGCGCTGGATGCACTGCCGCTGGACGATGCGCTCGCACAGGAAATCGTCGCCGAGGCGTGCGACGCGTTTGCGCGGCACGTCGTCCTGTTCGAGGAACTGCACCGCCCGCCCGGATAGCGCTGCACGGCACGAGGCTGCGGGTCAGCCGTCGAGTTCGCTGCCGGCGGCGTACGCGCGCATCTGCATCGTTAGGTCGGCCAGGCGCTTGGTGGAAGCCTCGAGATCGTCCAGCGCCGGCACCACCGCCACTGCATCGGCGTCGTCGGCGACCTCCATGACCGCGAGGCTCGCGTGCGCGATGACGGCCTGGAGCAGCCGGTGGTAATCGGCGCTCTCGGCAAACGGGATTTCGCCGTGGAGCAGTGGCCGCTGCGCGTCCCTGATCGCGGACTGCACGCGATCGCGGGCGGCGTGCGCTTCGCGTCCGTCCGACATGTTGGTGACGAGGACGATGCTTCCCAGCGCGCCGTAGCCGTCGAGCCGCGGTATCACGTCGGCGCGGATCGCCAGCGGAATGATGCGTCCGCCCCCGGCGTCGAGCTGCAGCTCGCCGCGCCAGCTGCGTTCCTCGTCCATGACCGCGCGGACCATCTCGCGCGCGGCTGCGGGATCGTGAAAGAGCCGCGGCAGGTCGTGCATGTCAGCCAAGTGGACATGCGGCCGGCGGAAGAACTGCGAAAAGGCCTCGCTGACAAACCGTATGCGCCCGGCGCCATCGGCGATCAGCGCGCCGTCGGACGACGCCTGCAACGCGCGCCGCAGCCGCGCCAGACGATCTTCAGTGATCAGGTAGCTCATCGAGCGCACCTGCAGCACCACGTCGCGCAAAGAGGCGCCGACGGCGCGCGCGGTGTTGACCTCCGCCGGAAGCCACGCGCGCGCGGTGCCGCGCACGCGCTCGGTCCAGACGGCGAACGAGCGCCGCGGCGACAGGTCGCGCGGATCGTTGCCCGGAAGCGCCGGCTTGTGCGGGTTGCCGGCCCAGCGCACCTCGCGCACCTGCTCTCCGCGCAGCCACAGCAGGTACTCGCCGTCCGGGCGCGACAGCTCGATGGCCAGCACGCCGCTCGCCGTGTCGGCCAGCGCAGCAAACGACGGCACATCGCGCGCCAGTGACGCGCTGGCAAAGATGCCGTCGCAGGCGTGAGTCGCCACCCAGTCCACCAGTGAGCGCACCGCTTCTGTCGACGGCACGTCGCCGGCGGTCAGCACTTCACCGTCGTAGACGAGCACGGCGCCGGTGGCGTCCACCATCCGCATCAGGTCGCGCGAATCCTCGAGCAGCGCGCGCTGCCATTCACCGCGCGTCCAAGTGGCCTCGATCAGCCGGCCCTCGAGCCTGCGCACGAGCGCCGTCGTGCGCACCTGCGAGAAATTCTCGAGGACCGCCAGCCGCGTCGCCACGACCTCGCCGACAAGGTCGCACGCGGTTCGCAATGAATAGGGAAGCCGCTTGGGCGAGTAGTGGTGACAGGCGATCAGCCCCCACAGCTTGCCCTCGCGCACCAGCGAGACGACGAGCGTCGCCGTCACGCCCATGTTCTTCAGGTACTGCAGGTGCAGCGGCGACATGCTGCGCAGCCAGCACATCGACATGTCGAGCTCGTCGCCGGTGGGCGGAAAGAGCCGCGGTGCCAGCGGAACGGGTTCGTAGTTGACGTCGACCAGCACGCGCACGCGGTTGCGCAGGTAGAGTTCGCGCGCGCGCTGCGGGATGTCGGACTCCGGATAGTGCAGACCGAGGTAGGGCTCGAGGTGCGGTTCCTTCGCTTCGGCGACGACCTCGCCGTGACCGTCCGCATCGAAGCGGTAGAACATCACGCGGTCGTAGCCGGCGAGTTCGCGGAAGATCGTCACCGTCTCGACCGCGAGAACGTCGAGCGTCGGCGCCGCGCCAAGGCGCTCGACCGCAGCGGGCAGCCGATGCGGCAGGTCGCGCGCGAGCGTCACCGCCTCGATCAGGTCGACCGGTTCCAGTTCGAGGATGACGGCGTCGGCGCCGTTGCGGTGGATCAACGCCTCGAAGCCGCGCCGTATTCCATCGCGCTCCGTGTAGCCGCGCAACGGCTGCGGCGCCGCGCGCACGCCGGCCAGCACGCGCGTCCAGACCTGCGCGGGGAGGTCGCCGCCCATGATCTCGATCGACTTGCCGATCAGCTCATCGACGGTGAAGCCCAGAACCGCGCCGGCGTTGGCGCTCGCCTGCAGGATCCTCGGCGCCCCCGCCTCGAGCACCAACAGCGCTCCGTGAGGCTGGATCGACCCGGGGTGCTGGATCAGTTCCCGATCGCAATTCGACAGGTCGGCCTCGCCAAAGGCCGGCGGATCACGTTTATCGATCATGAATTCGGGGCGGGAATGTTCTGGTTAAGGCGGCTGCGACATCTGCGCGCGTCAGCCGAGCCGGACATCTTTGGACCGGGCGCACCGAAAGTCAAGGCGACAAAGTTTTGCGGCAGCCGCTCGGCCCATGGCCGCAACCGCCAAGCAACCAGAGACCAGGACATTCGTTGCGGCGCAGCATAAGAAAATCTGACATTTTGTTTGTCAAGTCGACATGACACTCCTATACTCGTCCCGCCATGCCGCCCGACTGCTCGCGCCCGCCGCTGCCTTTGCGAACCGACGACCGCCGTCCGCACGCGGTCGTCATCGGCAGTGGATTCGGCGGGCTTGCCGCCGCGGTACGGCTCGGCGCCCGCGGCTACCGGACGACGGTCCTCGAAAAACTCGATGCGCCCGGCGGCCGCGCCTACGTGTTCCGCCAGGACGGCTTCACGTTCGATGCAGGCCCCACCGTCGTCACCGCGCCGTTCCTGTTCGAGGAGCTCTGGCAACTGTGCGGCAAGTGTCTCGCCGACCATGTCGAACTGCGGCCTGTGTCGCCGTTCTACCGCATTCGCTTCCACGACGGCACGACGTTCGACTACACCGGCGACCCGGCGCAAATGCGCGCGGCCGTCGGGCGGCTGGCGCCGGATGATGTCGCCGGCTACGAAGGTTTCATGAGGGCGAGCGAAGCCATCTTTCGTGTCGGCTTCGAGCAGCTGGGCCATGTCCCGTTCGGTTCATGGACCGACATGGCGCGGGTGGTGCCGGACCTCGTGCGACTTCGGAGCTACCGGACCGTTCACGGCCTCGTCTCGCAGCATGTGCGCGATCCGCGGCTGCGCGCGGTGCTCTCGTTCCACCCGCTGCTGGTCGGCGGCAATCCTTTCGACACGACGTCGGTCTATTGCCTGATCTCGTTCCTGGAGCGGCAATGGGGCGTGCATTTCGCGATGGGCGGCACCGGGCAATTGGTGCGGGGCCTGGTCGACCTGATCAAGGGCCAGGGTGGAGACGTGCGCTGCGGAGAGGAAGTGCGCGAGATCACCGTGCGCGACCGCACTGCGACGGGCGTGCGCATGGCGTCGGGAGAAATCATTGCGGCGGACGTCGTCGTGTCCAACGCCGATTCCGCGTGGACGTACCGCTACCTCATTCCCGCCGACCTGCGCGAACGCTGGACCGACCGCCGCATCGAGAAGTCGCGTTACTCGATGAGCCTTTTCGTCTGGTACTTCGGCACGCGGCGGCAGTATCCCGGTGTCGCGCACCATACGATCATGCTGGGGCCGCGGTACAAGGAGCTGCTGGCGGACATCTTCAAGCGCAAGGTGCTGGCCTCCGACTTCAGCCTCTACCTGCATCGCCCGACGGCGACCGATCCCTCGCTGGCGCCGCCAGGCTGCGATGCGTTCTATGTATTGTCGCCGGTGCCCAATCTGGAAGGCGACACCGATTGGCGCGAGAAGGCCGAATCGTATCGCCGCGTGCTGTGCAATCACCTGGGCGCGACGCTGCTGCCGGGCCTTGAGGATGAGATCGCGACGTCGCGGATGTTGACGCCTCTCGATTTCCAGGATCGCCTGTCCTCGTTCCGCGGCGCCGCGTTCGGTCTCGAACCGATCCTTTCGCAGAGCGCGTGGTTCCGTCCGCACAACCGCAGCGAGGAGATCGACCGGCTCTATCTCGTCGGCGCGGGGACGCATCCCGGCGCAGGCCTGCCGGGCGTGCTTTCTTCGGCCCGCATTCTCGACACGGTCGTTCCCGATGCCGCCGTCTTCGCCTGAGTCGCGCGCCGCCACCGCCGCGGATTACGCCGCGTGCCGCACGCTGCTGCGCGGAGGGTCGCGCACGTTCTACGCCGCGTCGTTCCTTCTCCCGCGCAACGTGCGTGAGCCGGCCTGCGCGCTGTATGCATTCTGCCGCATGGCCGACGACGCCGTCGACGAGTCCGGCGGCGGATTGGCAGCGCTCATCGACCTGAACGCGCGGCTCGACCGCATCTACGACCGCAACCCGCTTCCGGTCGGTGTCGAGCGCGCATTCGCGGACGTTGTCGCACGCTTTGCGATCCCGCGCGCGCTGCCCGAGGCGCTGCTGGAGGGGTTCGCGTGGGACGTCGAGGGCAGGCGGTACGAGGACCTCGATGCGCTGCAGGCGTACGCCGCGCGGGTGGCCGGCACGGTCGGCGCGATGATGGCGGTGCTGATGGGCGCGCGCTCGAGCGATGCGCTGGCGCGCGCCTGCGACCTGGGCGTGGCGATGCAGTTGTCCAACATTGCGCGCGACGTCGGCGAGGATGCGCGCGCAGGCAGGCTGTACCTGCCGCTCTGCTGGCTGCGCGAGGCCGGCATCGATCCGGATGCGTGGCTTGCCAATCCTGTCCATTCCGAGGCGCTGGCCGGCGTCGTGCGCCGGCTGCTCGAAGCCGCGGACGTCCTGTACCGACGGGTGGGCAGCGGCGTTGCGCAGCTGCCGCTGGCATGCCGTCCCGGCATCAACGCCTCACGTTTCCTTTATGCCGAGATCGGCCGCGAGGTGGAGCGGCAGGGAGGCAACGCGATTGCGCGGCGCGCCGTCGTACCGGCGTCGCGCAAGGCGCGCCTGCTCGCCCGCTCCTTCGTCGCCGCCGTGCCGGCCAGCCGCGACGCGCCGGCGCCGCCGCTCGCGCAGACGCAATTCCTGGTCGATGCGATCGCCGCGTGCGCGCCGCGCGCGAAGGTGGCCGCAGCGATGCGCGCATCGGGCGTTCCATGGTGGAACCTGTACGGCCGCGTGCTGTGGACCGTCGACCTGTTCGAGCGGCTCGAGCGCCGCGAGCAGGTGCAGCGCTTCGCCGGCGACTGAACCGCTAGCGCCTGCGCGGCATCCGGAAGGGCAGCAGCATCCGGACCCAGGCGGCGCGGAAGCGCGTCAGCGACAGGCTTTCGTGGACGGCGATCACCGGCTTGCCCAGCAATTGCGACGCCACCAGCGACCGCGCGTAGAACGGCGCATCCTCCAGCGTACGGGTAACGCCGGCCACCGAACCTTCGTCGGTGCGCGTGGTGCGGTCGATGCGCCATCGCGTCGCGGGCAGCCGCACCGGCGGTGGCGGCGGGAACTCCCGCACATTGCCCCGCGCGTCGCACAGCAGTGCCAGCGGCGCATGCGCGCCATCGCGCCGGCACACGTCGTACAGGATCGCCGTTGCATCGGGCAGGCACGCGCGCGACCAGTGCCAGTGCGCGAACGCGTCCTCGAGCGGTGCGTCCCCCGCATTGGTATCGAAGTAGCCAGGGCCCGACCAGCGCAGCGCAGGATCCGACAGCGCGACCTCGACGCGCGCGCAGGGCGCTATCGGCTGCCAGCGGTGCAGGCCGGCGCCGTCGAGCGGGATCGCGTGGCCGGTGAGCGCCGCAGCGTGCAGGCGCACGGTGCCGCGGATGCGCGTCGGCCATGGCGCCGTCACCTCGTCGAGCGTCACGGTCAGCGTCGCGCCGTCCCACGCAAGCGCGCTCGACCCGATGCCGAGCGTCGTCGCGGTGCGCGTCACGGAATTGCGTCCGCGCTCGGTCATCGCCCAGCGCCTGCCGCCGGGTCCGTGCAGCGCGACGTTGACCGCACAGTGCTGCAGCGGGTCCGCGCGGCCGCGCCCGCGTGCCCGTGCATAGTAGGGCGAGAACACGCTGCCGATGAAGGCGATCAGCGTCAGGCCGTGCCGTCCGTCTTCGGAAAGTGCATCGACGTACCACCAGGCATAGCCACCCGGCTCGACCGGCGTGTCGAAGCGAGGTCCGATAGCGCGCTCGCCGCCGCCATGCGTCCCGACAATGCCGCCATCGGCACGCCCGGCCCCGGATGCGTGCTGCCACCCGCTAGGTACAGCCCCGGGACCCGCGTTCGCGCCCCCGGCCGCTGGAACGACGCCCGCCATCCGTGCGACGCGCGGCCATACAGCGCCCCGCCCGTCGCCGGGAACATCGCCGCGAACTCCGCCGGCGTCGTTGTCACCGTGTTCCGGCTGTCGCGCTGCATGACCAACCCACAGCGGGCCAGAAGCGAAAAGGTCCGTTCCTCGCATTGCTCGATCTCCATGGGACTGAAGCGACGGCTGTCGCCGTTCGCCGGCGCGTTCACGATGCAGAGCATTCTCTCCCGCGCGGGCACGGTGCCGTCGTCTGCGTCGCCGCGATCCTGCGCGCAGACGTAGACGGTGGGCGCGCCCGGCAACTCGCCGCGGCCGAAGATCGCGTCGAACTCGGCGGCGTAGTCGGCGCTGAAGAACACGTTGTGGCGGGCCAGCGAAAAACCCGACGTCGGAGCGCTGATCGCCCAGGTCAGCGCGGAAAGCGAGCGCGACGCAATCGGTGCGGGGGGCACGGCGCCCGCAATCCCCGCGCCCAGCAGTCCGTGCGCCACCGCTGCTGAGTCGGCGTTGACGACGACGGCGTCGGCGTCGATATGCTCGCCGCTCGCTAAGCGGACGCCGGATACGCGTCCGTTCGCTGTCAGCACCTCGGCGACGTCGGCGCCCATGCGAAACACGACGCCGCGTGCCTCGGCGATGCGCACCAGCGCGTCCACGATCCGGTACATGCCGCCGTCCACCGACCACACGCCCTGCTGTTCAACGTGGGCGACCAGCATCAGCGTCGCCGGCGACAGATACGGCGACGAGCCGCAATAGGTCGCGTAGCGGCCGAAGAGCTGGCGCAGCCTCGGATCGTGGAAATGCGTGCCCAGCGCGCGCCAGAGCGTCGCGAAAGGCGAGATGCGCCAGAGTGCGGGCAGTCCGGCGAGACCGGCGCGGCGCGCCAGCGCCAGCGGGCCGCCCTTCGGCGCGCGGAGGTAGGTGTTCTCCAGCGTCGCGTAGACATCGCGAGCCCGCGCGGTGAGGTCGACGAAGCCGCGCACGGCTGCGGGACCGGCGAAATCGCCGATGGCCTCCGCCGAACGCGCAGAGTCAGCGTAAAGATCGAGCGTGGCCCCGGCATTCCACGCGTGGCGCGCCAGCACGTCCAGCGGGCGCAGCGTCACATGGTCGTCGAGCGACGCACCCGCCGCCTGCAACAGTTCGTCGAAGACCCAGCGCATCGTGAAGACCGTCGGTCCGGCGTCGATCGGCAGGCCTCCGGCGACGACCTCGCGCATCTTGCCGCCGGCGCGTTCCGCGCGCTCGACCACGGTCACCGCCGCGCCTTGCGACGCCAGGTCCACTGCGGCCGCGAGCCCGCCGATGCCGGCACCGACCACCACGATCCGATGGGCGGCCACGGTCAGCAATGAAAAGTTGATTGACGCAGGTCGGACATGTGTCTACATTACATGACAATCGTGTGTGTTAAGTAAAAATTACACAGGGAGGACACCATGGTAGATGCCGCCAGCCCGATCGATCCGATGCTTCCAGCCGCCGCCATCGAAAAGGCGCTGTCCGCCGCACTGTCGGAATGGGAGGGGGCCGGCGGACCGCCGCGGCTCGCTGCCGCCCTGCGCTACGCGATTTTCCCAGGCGGCGCGCGCATCCGGCCGCGGCTGTCGCTGGCCGTGGCCCGGGCATGCGGTCTCGACCATCCCACCGCGGCCGCCGCCGCCGCTGCGTCGATCGAACTGTTGCACTGCGCTTCACTGGTGCACGACGACCTGCCGTGCTTCGACGATGCATCGACGCGGCGCGGCAAACCTTCCGTACATCGCGCGTTCGGCGAGCGCCTCGCGGTGCTGGCTGGCGACGCGCTGATCGTCCTCGCCGTGGAATCGCTCGCGCGGCAAGGCGTCGTCCCCTGCGATCGCCTAGGCCCGCTGCTGCTCATCATAGGCCGCGGCGTCGGCATGCCCACGGGGATTGTCGCAGGCCAGGCGTGGGAGTGCGAGCCGCACGTCGTGCTGTCGCAGTACCAGCAAGCCAAGACCGGCGCGTTGTTTGCCGCCGCGACGATGGCGGGCGCCGCGGCGTCGGGCGCCGACCCGACGCCATGGCGGATGCTGGGAGAGCGGCTTGGCGAGGCCTACCAGGTTGCCGACGACCTGCGTGACGTCGCCTCCAGCGCCGAGGACATCGGCAAGCCGACCGGCCGCGACGCAGCACTGGGTCGACCCAGCGCGGCGCGCGAACTGGGCATCGCCGGTTCGCTGCGCCGGCTCGAATCGCTGGTGGCGGATGCCATCGAATCGATTCCGTCGTGCGTCGGCGCCGCGGAACTGAAGGCGGCCATGATCGTCGAAACGCAGCAGCTGGTGCCGAAGGAACTCGCGCGCCGCGCCGCGTGAGCGTCCGCGTCGGCGCGTGATCGCGAGAAGGCACCCCAGGTGACCCTGAGTGCGGCGGTCGTGAAGCCGCTCGATCACTGGCACGCCGCCTGCGACCGCGTGGTCGGCAACGAGACCTTTCGCCGCTGGGCGGAAGCATTCCCGCCGACGCGATGGATCGCGAGGCGGCGCGCCCGCGCTGTCTTCGACCTCTGCGCCGGCTTCGTCTATTCGCAGGTGCTGCTGGCGTGCGTGCGCCTGCGTCTCCTCGACATACTGGCCGAGCGGCCGCAGGCCGTTGCGGTACTGGCGCGGCGGATCAGCCTCACGGAAGAGGCCACCGGCCGGCTGCTCGCCGCTGCCGTCGCCCTGCGCCTGGCGGAGGTGCGCGGCGATCAGCGATACGGTCTCGGCGTGTTGGGCAGGGCGATCGCGGGCAATGCTGCACTTGCGGCGATGATCGAGCATCACGCCGCGCTGTACGCCGACCTGCAGGACCCGGTGGCGCTATTGCAGGGACGCCAAGCGGCGACCGCGCTTGCCGCGTACTGGCCGTACGCAGGCGCGGCGCAGCCGGCGACGCTGACTGCCGGCAGCACCGCCGCCTACTCGATGCTCATGTCCACGTCGCAATCGCTTATCGCGGACCAGGTGCTCGCGGCGCACGATTTCTCGCGGCATCGGTGCCTGCTCGACGTGGGCGGCGGCGAGGGCGCGTTCCTGACCGCCGTCGCCGCGAGATGCCCGGAACCGCGCCTGATGCTGTTCGACCTCCCCGCGGTCGCGGAGAACGCACGCGCGCGTTTTGCGGCCGCGGGACTGTCCGCACGGGCGACGGCGCATGCCGGCGACTTCCTCGCGGACCCGTTGCCTGCCGGTGCCGACGCCATTTCGCTGGTGCGCGTACTGCACGACCACGACGATCCGGACGCACTGCGCATCCTGCGGGCGGCGCACGCCGCGCTCCCGGAGGGCGGCACGCTGGTCGTTGCCGAGCCGATGGCCGGGACGCGCGGTGCGGAGGCCATGGGCGACGCCTATTTCGGGTTCTACCTGTTGGCCATGGGCAGCGGACGCGCCCGCGCGCCGTCTCGGATTGCGCAAATGCTGGCTCTGGCAGGGTTTGCCGGAGCCAGGGCGGTGGCCACCCCGATCCCGTTGCAGACTGGATTGGTTGTGGCACGCAAATCTTGACATCAGAAAATGTATCTAACTATTGACATCATGTTTCGTAAGGTTAGACTGACACAGGTTGGTCAAAACATGATTCCGGGATCCGGCTTGGACGGACCACCCGGACGGCGGGGGTTCGGATGAAAACGCTGGCGGTGGTCCTGGAGGAACCGGAACGACTGGTGCTGAGTCGTCTCGACCTGACCCCGCCCGGCGACGAGGACGTCGTCGTCGACATCGAATGGAGCGGGATCAGCACCGGGACCGAGCGCCTGCTCTGGTCCGGTCGCATGCCGCCGTTCCCGGGAATGGGCTACCCGCTCGTACCCGGCTACGAGTCGGTCGGCCGCATCCACTCCGTGGGCACGCGATCGCCCGGACGCGTCGGCGACCGCGTATTCGTTCCCGGCGCGCGCTGCTTCGGCGACGTGCGCGGACTGTTCGGCGGCGCGGCCGCGACCGTCGTGGTCCCGGGCAACCGCGTCGTGCGCATCGACGAACAATTGGGCGAGCAGGGCGTTCTGCTCGCGCTTGCTGCAACAGCCAGGCATGCGATTGCCGACGGTCCCGGAACGCAACCGGACCTGATCGTCGGCCACGGCGTACTGGGCCGGCTCCTGGCGCGGCTCGCCGTGCTCGCGGGCGGCGAGCCCGTCGTCTGGGAACGCAACCCCGACCGCGCCGCCGGCGCCGTTGGTTATCGCGTCGTCGATCCTGCCAACGACTTGCGCCACGATTACCGCGCGATTTACGACGTCAGTGGGGACCCCTCCCTCCTCGACACTCTGATTGCGCGATTGGCGTCCGGCGGTGAAATCGTTCTCGCCGGTTTTTACAGCGAAGCCCTCGCGTTCAACTTTCCCCCGGCATTCATGCGCGAGGCGCGTCTCCGCTGCGCGGCGCAATGGCGCGAGGCGGACCTCACGGCGGTCACGGAATTGGCGGAATCCGGACGTCTGGCGTTGGACGGCCTCATCACGCATCGGCAGCCGGCTGCCGATGCCCCGGCAGCGTACCGGACCGCATTCGGCGATCCGGCGTGCCTCAAGATGGTTCTCGACTGGAGATCGTGCAATGAGTGAAGCCTGCGGCAGCGTTCCTGCAACGGTCGTCCAGTTCGCAATGAAGGATCGCCTGCGCACGGAGGCGGCGATTCCTCCGGATCCCGTCGCGACGGGGCCGGTCACCAAGACGACGCAGATCATCGCCATCTACGGCAAGGGAGGCATCGGCAAGAGCTTCACGCTGGCCAACCTCTCCTACATGATGGCGCAGCAGGGCAAGAAGGTGCTGCTGATCGGCTGCGACCCGAAGAGCGACACGACGTCGCTGCTGTTCGGCGGCAAGGCCTGTCCTACGATCATCGAGACGTCGTCGAAGAAGAAACTCGCCGGCGAGGCCGTGGCGATCGGCGACGTCTGCTTCAAGCGCGACGGCGTGTTCGCGATGGAACTGGGCGGCCCGGAAGTCGGCCGCGGCTGCGGCGGCCGCGGCATCATCCACGGCTTCGAGACACTCGAGAAGCTGGGCTTCCACGACTGGGGCTTCGACTTCGTGCTGCTCGACTTCCTGGGCGACGTGGTCTGCGGCGGCTTCGGACTGCCGATCGCGCGCGACATGTGCCAGAAGGTGATCGTCGTCGGCAGCAACGACCTGCAGTCGCTGTACGTGGCCAACAACGTCTGCTCGGCCGTGGAATACTTCCGCAAGCTGGGCGGCAACGTCGGCGTCGCGGGACTCGTCATCAACAAGGACGACGGCACCGGCGAAGCGACGGCGTTCGCGCAGGCCGCGGGCATCCCGGTGCTCGCCGCCATTCCCGCGCACGACGACATCCGCAAGAAGAGCGCCTCCTACGAGATCATCGGCCGCCCGGGCACGACGTGGGGACCGCTGTTCGAGCAGCTGGCCGCCGCGGTCGCCGAAGCGCCGCCGGTGCGCCCGGCGCCGCTGACGCAGGACGCGCTGCTCGGACTCTTCAGCAGCGACGTCACCGGCCGCAACGTCGTGCTCGAGCCGGCGACGCTGACCGACATGGTCGGCCGCGAGGACGTCGTCAAGCCGTCGCTGGAAGTGGTGTATGACGCCGTTTGATTCCCCTGAAGCGGCGCCCGCCGCGCCGGCGGCCGACATCGCGCGACCCGAAGCGCTGAAGGGCGACGGGCTGGGCTGTCACTCCGGTCGCGAGCAACTTGACGCCGCGGCGCGTGCCGCAGGCAAGAGCGCGACGCTCGACCAGTACGCGCGCGACTACCCGAAAGGTCCGCACGACCAGCCGCAGTCGATGTGTCCGGCGTTCGGCAGCCTGCGGGTCGGATTGCGGATGCGGCGCACGGCCACCATCCTCTCCGGGTCGGCGTGCTGCGTGTACGGACTCACGTTCACGTCGCACTTCTACGGCGCGCGGCGCACGGTCGGCTACGTCCCGTTCAACTCCGAGACGCTGGTCACGGGCAAGCTCTTCGAGGACATCCGCGAGGCCGTTTATAAGCTCGCGGACCCGGCGCTCTACGACACGATCATCATCACGAACCTGTGCGTGCCGACGGCAAGCGGCGTGCCGCTGCAGTTGCTGCCGAAGGAGATCAACGGCGTGCGCATCATCGGCATCGACGTGCCGGGCTTCGGCGTGCCGACGCACGCGGAAGCGAAAGATGTGCTCGCCGGCGCAATGCTCAAGTACGCGCGCAGCGAGGCCGAGCAGGGCCCGGTGGCGGCGCCGCGCGGCGGGCGCAGCGACAAGCCGACGATCACGCTGCTGGGCGAGATGTTCCCGGCCGATCCGGTCGGCATCGCGATGATGCTGGAACCGCTCGGGCTTGCCGCGGGACCGGTGGTGCCCACGCGCGAATGGCGCGAACTCTACGCGGCGCTGGACTGCGCCGCGGTTGCGGCGATCCATCCTTTCTACACGTCCAGCGTGCGCGAGTTCACGGCGGCCGGTCGCAAGGTCGTGGGCTCCGCACC
>Ga0302322_100001522_pt1 | contig 18985 bp, 21 predicted proteins | sample Fen_T0_2_FD_203757 | JGI IMG/M metagenome (GOLD analysis project Ga0302322, IMG submission 203757) | Peat permafrost microbial communities from Stordalen Mire near Abisko, Sweden - Fen_T0_2 | ecosystem: Environmental > Terrestrial > Soil > Wetlands > Permafrost | place: Sweden: Abisko... | reverse complement strand
AGGGCCTCTTTGGGCGACGGCGCCGTCTTCGACTTGAACAGGTCGTTGAATTGCTCGCTGCTCATGCGCTTCAGCACATTGTCGTGGGCGACGATGATGGCGCCCGACTTGCCCATATTGGCATTGCCGCCGGTGTGGTCGCCGTGCCAGTGGGTGTTGAACACGAACTTGACCGGCTTGTCGGTGATCGCCTTGACGGCGGCCTCGATCTTGGGCGTCAGAGGTGCGTACTGGTCGTCGATCATGAACACCGCATCGGCGCCGACCGAAACGCCGATATTGCCTCCGGCTCCCATCGGCATATAGGTGCTGTCGTTGAGCTTGATGGCCTTGATTTCGACCTTGTCGAAATTCTGTTGCGCGAATGCGGTGGCGGCGCATGCCAAAAGCAGTGCACCGAGGAAGGGTTTGACGATCGACATGGGCTTCTCCGCGTGGCGGGGCTGGTTCCCCGGATCGCAGATTCTACCCTCAACCTGCGATCCTGCGCGCTAGACGAAGTCCTAGATGCAGGCCCAGCAATCCTCGGCGTAGCGGGTAGGAGTAATGGCGGTCAACTTCTGACCATCCGCTTGTCGCGAAAAGCCGATTTCGCTATGCGTCAGCGCCTCCACCACCACGCGCCGCGAATCGTCGATCGACAGACGGTCGCCCGGTTTCAGGATGTGGTCGGCGCCGCCGTCGTCCATGGTCACCCAGACGCTGCCCTTGAGCGCCTCCAGAGAGTGCCCCTTGGCTTCGCTGGTGGCGAAAACCTGGCGGGGATCGAGCGACAGGCGTTGCGGATGCCCGCCTTGCGGGTTGCGGGTAATATCGGTGGTTTTCATGTCGTGCCCCTTATTTAGTGTGAGAGAAATTCGGTATCGCGAATGCGGTGAGAAGGACTTTACCTATCCAAAACAGGGTGCGCAATCGATCTTTGTTGACTTTTCAGTTGAGAATAAATAACCTATCGACATGAGCCGACTACCCCCTTTATCGACCCTCCCGGTGCTGGAAGCCGCCGCCCGCCTGCAGAGTTTCTCGGCTGCTGCCGAGGAACTGCACGTCACGCACGGCGCGGTCAGCCACCAAATCCGCTCGCTGGAGGAGTACCTCAACGTTTCCTTGTTTTCCCGCCAGGGTCGCCGGGTGGTCCTGACCGCCGAGGGCGCCGCACTCGCCGATGCGGTGCGGGAAGCGCTGGGGCGCGTGGCGCAAGCGGTCGAGGCCCTCAGCCCGAAAGAGCGCGAACGGCGCCTGCGCATCAGCACGCTGCCGTCGTTCGCCAGCCGCTGGCTGATGCCGCGCCTGGGCAAATTCCTGGAAGCGAATCCACAATACGAAATCTCGGTGGAAGCGAGCCAGGGCCTCGCCAATTTCATTACCGACGGCGTCGATATCGCCATTCGCTACGGCAAGGGCGCCTGGCCGGGCCTGCACCTCGAGCGCATTGCCGGCGACCGCTATTTCCCGGTGTGCAGTCCGAAATTTCGCCGCGGCAAACTACCCACCAAGCCCGCGCAACTGGAAGGGATGCCGCTGTTTCGCACCGAGCCCGGTTATTGGGAGGCGTGGTTTGCGGCGGCCGGGCTCGACATGAAGCCGCCGGTATCCGGCATCGATTACAACGACGCCGCTTTGTACCTGCAGCAGGCGATTGCCGGAGAAGGCATCGCGCTGACACGAAGCTCGCTGATCGGCCACGACATCGTCAACGGCAATCTGGTCAAGCTGTTCGACATCGAGCTGCCGTCGGACAAGAGTTACTTCCTGGCGTGCCTCCCGCAATACGCCAACAGCCGCAAGTTCCGCGCCTTGCGCGATTGGCTGATGGCGGAAGCAGACTGGTCGGAAGTGTAGTCAGGACGCTGCGGCGAACGCTCCCGCCGGAGCGTCCCCGCTGCTGTTCCGCCCATTATTCCTCCCACTTGAAGCGCCACAGGGCAATGGCGCCGAAAGCGGCTGCGAACAATAGCAATACGCCCATCGGCGCCAGCGCCGCATCGATGCCGAGGCCGCGCCAGGTCATCGCCGCCAGGCCGTCGATGGCCCAGCGCGTCGGCACCGCCAGCGTGGCGCTTTGCAGCCATTCCGGGAACACGAACGACGGCACCCAGGCGCCGCCCAGCATCACCAGGATCAGCGTCGCGAAAACAGCGATGCCGCGCGAGGCCTCGGGGGTGTTGCCGATCGATGCAATCAGCAATCCGAACGTAGCGGTAAACAAGGCAAAGGCCACGACCACGCCGAAGAAGCCTGCCACGCTGCCGTCTATGCGCAGGCCGAACACCAGCATGCCGATCAGGTAGATGATGGTCATCATGATGGCGGTGATCAGCGTGCCGCCGGCGATGGTGGCGCCCAGCAGGGTGGTGCGCGACAACGGCGCCGCGCGCAGGCGCTTCCACAAGCCAAGGCGGCGCGCCAGCAGCAGGTTGACGCCGAACTCGATGCCGAGGAACAGCATGAACTGCACGCTCATGCCCGCCAGCGAATGCGAGAAGCTGTTGTACTTGCGCTCGCCGCCGGCCGCGACTTCCAGCTCGCGGGTCGAGAAGGGCAGGTCGAAGGTCGGCTTGCCGCCGGCCGTGCCGGCAGTGCCGGCCGGTGCGTCGTCGCGGCTCTGCACGCGCTCGATGCTGTCGAACATGGTGAGCAAGTCGCGTTTCCGGGCTTCGCCGATGTCGCCGCTGGTCGCAACCTGGGCGCGGAAATCGCCGAACACCTTGGTGGCGCCTTCGGCGCTGAAGGCGGTCTCGGTCACGGCGCGCATCGCGTGTTGTGCCAGCATTCCTTTCACCATCGCCATCACCATCGATTGCGAGGGATCGAAATGAACCGTGATCTGCGGCTTCACGCCGGCGCCGAACAAGGCGCGCGGTGCTTGCGCGCCGAATTTTTCCGGAATGACCACTGCGGCGCGTATCTTGCCGCGCCGTACCTGGTCGATGGCGTCCGGCTCGGTGAGACTCTGGATGTCAAATGCCGCATCCGAGCTGAGATTCTTGATGAGAGCGGTGGAAATTTTGCTGCGATCGAGGTCGACCACCGCGACCGGGATGCGCACGGTCTTGCGCTTGTCGTTGCCGCCGCCGCCGCCGAACAAGGCGCCGAAGAAAGCGGCGATGACGATCGGCAGGGCAAGATTGACCAACAGGGCGCGACGGTTGGTGAAGTAGAGGCGCAGGTCTTTGCGAATCAGGGCGAAAAAAGCGTTCATGGTCAGTCCCGCAGCTCGCGGCCGGTCAGGTTGAGGAACAGGGATTCGAGCGAAGCGCGTCCCGAAGAGACGCGCTGGATGCGCCGGCCGGCGGCCGCCAGCGCGGCAACGACGGCGGGCGCCACATCGCCGAGGTCGTCAAGGCCGACGGTCAGGGTGCCGTTGGTTTGCTCCGCCTTCTTTACGCCGGGGATACGCAGCAAGGCGTCTAGGTCGGCTTTGCCGTCGAGCTCGAAGGTCATTGACTGCGCCGCCGGCAACATCCGGTAGAGACCTTCCAGCGTATCGCTCGCGATCACGCGGCCGTGGTCCATGATGACGATGCGATCGCACAGGCGCTCGGCTTCCTCCATATAGTGGGTGGTGTACAGCACCGCCTTGCCTTGTGCCCGCAGCGCCTCGAGGTTGTCGAAGATGGCGTTGCGGCTTTGCGGATCGACACCCACGGTCGGTTCGTCGCACAGCACGATGTCGGGGTTGTGCAGCAAGGCGCAGGCGATATTGAGGCGGCGCTTCATGCCGCCGGAGAATTTCGACACCTTGTCGCCGGCGCGGTCGGAAAGTCCTACCAGCTCCAGCGCCTGGTCGGCGCGGGTGCGCAGGGTGGCGCGGTCGAGGCCGTACAGCGCGCCAAACGTTTCCAGGTTCATGCGCGCCGGCAGATCGTCGTACAGCGCCAGGTCCTGCGGCACCAGGCCGATGCGCTGCTTGGCCGGGCAGGCGCCGACTCCCATCGGCAGTCCGCCGACGGTGACGCTGCCCGAATCGGGGGTGGTCAGCCCGCAAATCATCGATAGCGTGGTGGTCTTGCCGGCACCGTTGGGCCCCAGCAAGCCGACAATTTCACCCGGCGTAACTTGCAGCGACACGCCGGCGACTGCCGGGCTGCCTGCGTACGACTTGTGTAGATCTTTCGCTTCCAGCATGGATGCCTCCGAAGTATGTTGGCAGCATGCTACCGGCAAAGGTAGACGGCGAGGCGGTGGCTGCGACGGACCGCCGTCCGGCGGTCGCCAACGGTATCCGTTCGGCGCGGACGGCGAGTTGCCTCTTTGGGGACAGAAAGTCAAAGGCCCAACACAGAGACACAGAGACACAGAGAACACAGCGGCCACCGAGGCCACAGAGAAAACCCGGGAACTCAGGGCTTTTCTCTGTGTTCTCTGTGCCTCTGTGGTTCAAAGTTTTTTTTGCATTTGAACTTAGTTAGCAACCGGTGGCCGCGCGAACAGCCAGTAGCGCTCGCGCCGGTCGCCCGGCCGGTTGCCGCGCCACAGCACCTGCCAGCCGTGTTGCTGCCACCAGGGAATCTCGCCTACCGTGCTTTGCACCAGCACGTAATCGCAGCCGGGGTCGCCGTGCAACTCGTGTCGCAGGGTGAGGATGCCGGTGAAGTAGTGCAGCAGGCCGCGCTCGGATTCGCCGAGGCCATGGCTGGTGAGGCAATTGCGCTGTTCCGGCAGTGCCGCCTGCAATTCCTGGAAAGTGGCGCGATAGCTCTTGCCGACATCGATCCAGGGGAACCAGAGTGTCGCGACCGTGCCCCACAGCAGCGCGACCGCGGCGACCCAGCTGACCAGTCCGCGGCTGCGGATATTCTTGAGCCGCAACATCAGCAGTACCCACAGGACCGCCAAACTCAACGCACACGCCATGCCGATGCCGGCCGCGGCAAACGGATAGTTGCCGGGCAAGTGTTGGGTGAGCTGCAGCCAGTCCGGCGTGGCGCCGGAGTAGAGAGTCAGCAACCACGCGTACCACAGCAGCAGGCAAATGCCGCCGGCAATCAGGCGCGCCGCCCAGTCGATCGACCGGTTCGCGCGTGCCGATAGCTGCAGCAGCGCCGGCGTCGCCAGAATCGCCAGAGGCGGTAGCAGGGAGAGGGCGTAGATGGCGCGCGCCGAGGCCGAACTGGTCAGCACGCCCAACGTAACCAGCAGCACCAGCAGGCTTGCCTCCAAAGCCGGCGACAGGTGCCGCGCCAGCAGGGCATGGCGTTTCAGCCAGAGGGACCAGGCCGCCAGCGGCCACAGCGGGAAGGCAAACCAGGGCAGGGTGCGCTGCCAATAGCCCGGGTCGTTGGTGGCGCCGAGTTGGGCGACGGAATAACCGAGGTAGCGGCCGATATTGTTTTGCCAGAACCATTCCGCAAACAGCGTCGGCGACCGCAGGTACAGCAGTGCCGGCCATACCACCAGCCAGGGCAATGCAACCGCGCCGGCGACGGCCAGTCCGCGCAGGTAATTGCGCTTGCGCCATTGCCGGAAAACCACCGGCAGCAGCAGTGCCGCCACGCCGATGACGCCCGGTGCCAGCAGGCCCTTGGCGAGGAATCCGGCGCCCGCGCCGCAGCCGAGCATGACGCCGCCCGCTATCGGCTGGTCGAGAATGCGCGCAAAGCCGCACAGGGCAATGGCAATACCCATCATCAGCGGAATGTCGGCGATCAGCATGTGGCTGTTCAGCAGGATGCCGAGCGAGGTCAGCAGCGTCAGCGCGGCGATGCGGCCGTGACCGGTTCCCAGCGCACGCCGCGCGGTCGCGCCGACTGCCAGCAAGGTCGTCGCCATGCACAGGCCTACTGCCAGCCGGGCACCGTCGTGCGGCGCCAAAATGGGCGCGGTCAGCTTGGCGCACAGTGCGCCCAGCCACATGATCAGCGGCGGCTTTTCCATGAAGGGCTCGCCGGCCAGCATCGGCACCAGCCAGTCGCCCCCCTGCAGGAGGCTGTGCACCATGCCGAAAAAATACCCTTCGTCGGGCTTCCAGGGGTCGCGACCGATCAATCCGGGCAGCACGAACGCGGCCAGCAATAGCAGCAGGACCGGTATATCAATCTCGGCGGCAGGTGCGGCCGGGCTGGCCGGTGGGGAGGAGTGTTGGGTTTCCATGTCGACGGAGGTGAACGGGGTGTGCGGCCGGCCGCCGTCCGGTTTCGTTCAGGTCTTGCCGCGTATGCGCTTTTTCTGCGCTTCGAAAGCCTGCTCCATCCGGCGCAGCAATTTTTCCGACTCGCTTTCCGCTTCTCGGTACAACAACGGAAACGGCCCTTTCATGAAGGCCCACTCGCGATGCACGAAATGACTGCGCAATTGTTCGAAGATCTGCACGTCGGTTTGCGCCCGTAATTCCATCATGTGATTGTCGAGGAGTTCGCGCATGCGTGTTTCGGCGGCGTGCGACAGTTGCGTGAGCCCGCGGATCAGGTACGATTTTTCGCGCAATTCCCCGCGCAGGAGCACGTCCTTCAATTGCGCAATGTCCTTCATGCTGCCGGACTGCCGGATTTTAGCGGAGCGCAGGTGGCAGTCCAATTCGGTCAGCCGGATTTTCTCCGCGAGCTCCGCGGGCAGGCTGTCGCTCATTTTCGGTCGGGCGGTCAGGGTGGCGGGGGTTGGCCGATTGTACTCGCGAATCCGCGGCGGCGGCGCGGTTTACTGTGCCGCGTGCTTGACCCGGTACATGGCGGCGTCGGCTCGCGCCAGCAGCCGGTCGGCGTCGTCGGCGTCGTCCGGAAACAGGCTCACACCGATACTGGCGCCGATTTCGATGTGGTAACCGTCGATTTCATAGGGCTGCTGCAATGCCTCGGCGATGCGTTGCGCGGTAAAGGCGGGCGTCACCCGGCTCACATCGCTTTGCAGCAGCACCACGAATTCGTCGCCGCCGAGCCGCGCCAGCGTGTCGGCTTCGCGCACGCAGGGGCGCAGACGGGCGGCGACCGCTTGCAGCAATTTGTCGCCGACCGCGTGGCCGTATTGATCGTTGACTGGCTTGAATTTATCGAGATCGATGAACAGCAGCGCCAGCACCGCCCCGTTGCGCTTGGCCACCGTCACCGCGTTTTCCAGCCGCACCATCAGCGACAGGCGGTTCGGCAGCCCGGTCAAGGCATCGTGCACGGCCGCGTCGCGCAACTGCGCCTCGGCTTCGATGCGCAAGGTCACGTCCTGCACCAGCGACAGGATCGACACCAGCTTGCCGTCGACATCGCGCAGCGCCGAGTTGTACCACTCGCAATAGATGGGGTGGCCATCCTTGCGCAGATTGCGTGCCAGCATGCGGTTACGGGTCACGCGGCCGTCGACCAGTTCGGCAGTGATGGCGCGGATGGTCTCGACCGAGTCGGGATGGATCAGCGGAAACTTGGGCGGCTTTTCGCCGATGGCTTCCAATGCGGTCCAGCCGAAGATTGCCTCGGCCTGTCTCGACCAGCGGCTGATGACGATATCGCCGGTCCACTCGACCATGCCGAGCGGGGTGTTTTCGATGTGATAGGAGAGCTCGTGCAGCGCCCGATCGAGCGACTCCCGGTTTTGCACGGCGGGGTCGCGGTCTTTGGAGGAGTTGGTGGTCATGGCGGGCAGGTCGGGTAAGGCAAGTATGCCTCAAGGCAGCGCCGAATGGCACCACCGCGCTGCTGTCGGATCGCCTCCCCTAGCGGGCTGCTTTTTTCAGGTAGTGCGTGGTCAGCGTCCGCGCCCAGTAACGCGGTACCGCGTGCTCATCTTGCAGGTGCGCCACGGAGTCATTCGATTTCTTTTCCGCCGCGCGGAATTTGTCCAGCACCCGGATCCAGTGCGCGATCGGCTAGCCGGTTTTCTCAATGACCTGCTCGTCGCGCACGGCCCAGTAGTCCGCCTTCATGCGTACCCTCCCTCAGCAAGCGAATTTGGGACGCAATTCGGCCATGCGCCCATCGCGGATGGCGTCGAGCACCGGCACGATGCCGCTGGACAACATCTTTTTCCAGCCGCTGCCCAGCATCATTCGCAGGAACCAGCCGCCCACGCCTTCGAATCCACTGTGTACCAACGTAAGGCGCGTACCGCTGCCGAGCGGCACCAGTGTCCATTCGACCTGCATGGGTTTGACTTTTTCATCGCCTTGCCAGGAATATCGCAGCTTGCGTTCCGGTTCGATTTCCAATATCTCGCAATCGACATAACCCCGCCAACCCGGTTGCGGCTCGGCGCGCAGCTGGAAGCGCGTGCCGACGGCTAGCTCCATGTCGGTTTGCATCAGCCAGGCGCCAATCGCCTGCGGGTCGGTCAACGCCTGCCAGACTTGTGCCGGAGAGTGTGCGTAATCGCGTTCAATTCGTATGCTTTTTGCCATGCTTGCTGTCCAGGTAGTTTTCCAGGTGATCCAGCTTTTGCATCCACAGGCTGCGGAACAGGTCGGCCCATTCGACCAGCTCTGCCAGCGGTGCAGGATTGAGGCGGCACATCAACTGACGGCCCTGGCGGCGCTGGCGGATGATTCCCGCATCGGCCAGCACCTTGATGTGTTTTGAAAAAGCCGGCTGCGAGCCGCTGAAACCTTCACTCAACTCTCCCACCGGCATTTCGCCCGCGCGCAGGCGGTCGAGCACCATCCGCCGACAGGGATCGGCCACGGCACGAAATACGTCGGCTGCGCTGGGGTTTCGGTTCATGGCATTAAGATATAACCTTTCGGTTATATTTGCAAGTGGGCTACTTTGTCACTTTCGCTTGGCGGTTCCGCACCGGAATTGCCGTCACTTCCCTCGAGCGGCATACTGCTTCCGCGGCGGATCGCTCGGAATCCGGCCGGAAGGAGCACATGACGTCCAAGGCACCCAAATTCTTCGCGACGGCGGCGGCCTTTCGCGCCTGGCTGGATCGGCGCGCCACGCAGGAGAACGAATTGCTGGTCGGAATCTGGCGCAAGGACTCCGGCAGGGGCGGCGTCACCTATGCGGAAGCGCTGGACGAGGCCCTGTGCGTGGGCTGGATCGACGGAGTTCGCCGCAAGGTCGACGAGGAATCGTTTTCGATTCGTTTCACACCGCGTCGCAAAGGCAGTATCTGGAGCCTCGTCAACGTGCGGCACGTCGAGCGGCTGATCGCGGCGGGCCGCATGACGCCCGCAGGCCTGGCCGCCTTCGCTGCGCGCCAGGCGCACAAGACCGGCATCTATGCCTTCGAAAAGGCACCACTAGCGTTTGAGCCCGCGCTGGAGCGGAAATTTTGTGCCGCCAAAAAGGCCTGGAAATTCTGGGAAGCGCAACCGGCGGGCTATCGACGCACCGCCACCCACTGGGTAATGAGTGCCAAGCGAGAAGAAACGCGCGTGCGTCGTCTGACGATCCTGATCGAGGACTCGGCGGCAGGTATCCGCATTGCGGAAGTTACCGGCCAAAGCCGCAAAAGGCCGTCCGGCTGAAACGTTGCGTGATGCTATGGGGCGACGCGCAAGTCGCCGCGGATTTGCCGGGCAATTTCCAGCGCGCGCACTGGGTCGGCATCGCAAACGGTGACATGTCCCATCTTGCGGCCGCGGCGGGCTTCCCGCTTGCCGTACAAGTGCAGATGAGCGCCGGGATGCCGCAACACCACTTGCCAGTCGGGATCGGTCTTCAGGTCTTCGCCGCGCCAGAGATTGCCGAGCAGATTGATCATCACCGCCGGACTGTGTTGCGAGGGGTCGCCCAGCGGCAGGCCGCACAGCACGCGTACCTGCTGTTCGAATTGCGAGGTGCGGCAGGCGTCGATGGTGAAGTGGCCGCTGTTGTGCGGACGCGGCGCCATCTCGTTGATGAGCAAGCGGCCGTCGGTGAGCACGAAGAATTCCACCGCCAGCACACCGACGTAATCGAGCGCGCGGGCCAGCCGCGTCGCGATGTTTTCGGCTTCCGCCGCCAATGCGGCATCGACGCGCGCGGGTGCGATGGTGAGATCGAGGATGCCGTTGACGTGCTGGTTTTCAGCGACCGGGAACATCGCGATTTCATCGGTGGCCGAACGCGCCAGCACCACCGAGATTTCGCAGGCCAGCGGCAGAAATTCCTCCAGCACGCAGGGTACGCCGCGCCATTCGCGTATCGTGCTCTCCAACGAAGTACGGGACGTGATCTTCGCCTGCCCCTTGCCGTCGTAACCGAAGCGCGCCGTCTTCAGTACCGCCGGCAGGTTGACGGCGGCCATTGCGGCCTCCACGTCGGCGGCGTTGCGAATGACCGCAAACGGCCCGACCGGAAATCCCTGCTGCTTGAAGAACCGCTTTTCCGCGATGCGATCCTGCGCCACCGCGACGGCGTCGCCCGCCGGCCGTACGATAGTGCGCTCGGCCAGGGCGATCATGACCTCCGCCGGCGCGTTTTCGAACTCGGTGGTGACGGCGGCACAGTTGTGCGCGAGCTGGTCGAGCGAGCCCGAGTCGGTGTAGGCGGTATCGAGGTGGCTGGTTGCGAACTCGGCGGCGGGCGAAAGGGGATCCGGGTCGAGCACGGTGACGCGGTAGTCCATATTGCGCGCCGCCATGGCAAACATGCGGCCCAGTTGCCCACCACCCAGCAGGCCGAGGGTTGCGCCGGGAAGAATCATGTTGCTGGTGAGGAGAGAGGGTTGGGTTGCCGGCGGTGAGGAGTGAGGTGTGAGGTGTGAGGGCGAGACGCCGTGCTGAATCGCGCAATCCACACGTTGCATGAGTCAAGACCTCTTGCGTGCGCGGTGCTCACGGGCCGGTTCTCCTCACCCCTCACGCCTCTCCCCTCACGCATCAACATCTTCCTCTCTCCTCACAATACTTCAGGCAGTTGCATGGCCGCGACCAAATCTTTCAACTTGTCGCGGTACTCAGCCAGTTTGGCGACCAGCGCCGGGTCTTCATTGGCAAGCAGGCTCACGGCAAACAGCCCGGCATTGGCGGCACCGGCTTCGCCGATGGCGAAGGTGGCGACCGGGATGCCCTTGGGCATCTGCACGAGGGAATAGAGCGAGTCCTGGCCGGCCAGATGCTTGGTCGGCACGGGTACGCCCAGCACCGGCAGCGTGGTCTTGGAGGCGATCATGCCCGGCAGATGCGCGGCACCACCGGCGCCGGCAATGATGCATTTCAACCCGCGCGCGCGCGCCGATTCGGCGTACTCGAACATCGCGTCGGGCGTGCGGTGCGCCGAGACCACTTTTTGCTCGAAGGCGACGCCGAAATCTTTTAGTACCTGCGCCGCGTGCTGCATCACCTCCCAGTCGGACTGGGAGCCCATGACGACGCCGACCACGATGGCGCTCATACCGGCCTTTCGGTGAAGGCGAGCTTGATACCCAGCGCCAGGAACAGCGCGCCGCAGGAACGATTCAGCCACAGCACCAGGCGAGAAGAGGCGCTCATGCGTTCGCGAGCGCGTGCCACCAGCATGGCGAAACCGACGGTTACGAACAGGCTGTTGAAGATGAAGATGACACCGAGCACTACGAAGGCGATGGCTTTGTCGCCGCTGTCGGTGGCGATGAACTGCGGCAGGAAAGCGAGAAAGAACAGCGCGACTTTGGGATTCAGTACATTGGTGAGGAAGCCCTGCCAGAACACGCGCTGCACCGTGGCTTTCGGCAGCGCGGCATTTACCTGCAGGCTGCCGGCATCCTTTTCGCGCAACAGGGACACTCCCACGTAAATCAGGTAGGCGGCGCCGATCAGCTTCACCACGAAGAAAGCCTCGGCCGAGGTCTTGAGGATGGCCGACAGGCCGATCGCCGCCGCAAACGTGTGCACCAGGCAGCCGCTGCAAATCCCCATCACGGCGGCGATGCCGCTGCGCAGGCCTTGCGAGGCGGTGCGGCCGGCGATATACAACATGTCCGGGCCGGGCGTGATGTTGAGTAGCAGGCCGGCGACGATGAACAAGGGCAGGTCGTGGATTCCAAACATGGTCTGCGCGGCGCCTAGTCGACCAGGTGGCTGGCGTCTTCCAGCTCTTTGCGATAGTGGTCGAAGATACCTTTCAACGCGTCGGCCATCGATACCTGCGGCGCCCAGCCCAGGTCCTTTTTGGTGTTTGTGATTTTGGGAACGCGGTTTTGCACGTCCTGGTACCCCTTGCCGTAATAATCGCCGGAGGTGGTTTCGACCAGCTTCACCTTGGCGGCGTTGTCGCGGTACTCGGGATAGGTCTTGGCGAGATCCAGCATCATGTTGGCGAGTTCGCGCACCGAATAATTGTTGCCGGGATTGCCGATGTTGTAGATCTGGCCGCTGGCGACCCCCTGGTCGTTGGCGATGATCTTCATCAGCGCGGCAATGCCGTCGTCGATATAGGTGAAGGCGCGTTTCTGTGCGCCCCCGTCGACCAGTTTGATCGGCTCGCCGCGCACGATGTGGCCGAAGAACTGCGTGATCACACGGCTGGACCCTTCTTTCGGCGTATGGATGGAGTCGAGTCCGGCGCCGATCCAGTTGAATGGCCGGAACAAGGTGTAATCGAGCCCTTCCTGCTGGCCGTAGGCGGCGATGACCCGGTCCATCAATTGTTTGGAGCAGGCATAGATCCAGCGCGGCTTGTCGATCGGGCCGTACACCAGGTCGGAGCCATAGGGATCGAACTCGGCGTCGCGGCACATGCCGTACACCTCGGAGGTCGAGGGGAAAATGATGCGCTTCTTATACTTTACGCAGGAGCGCACGAACGGCAGGTTGGCTTCGAAATCGAGCTCGAATACCCTGAGCGGCTCTTTCACATAGGTGGAAGGGGTGGCGATCGCCACCAGCGGCAGCAGCACATCGCACTTCTTGATGTGGTACTCGATCCACTCCTTGTTGATGGTGATGTCGCCTTCGAAGAAGTGAAAGCGCGGATTGCCGAGGAAGGGCTTCACGCGGTCGCTGCTCATGTCCATGCCGAACACCTGCCAGTCGGTGGACTCGAGGATGCGCTTGGAAAGGTGGTGGCCGATGAAGCCGTTGACGCCGAGGATCAGAATTTTTTTCATGGTTTTATGCGCTTTATATATTGGCTTGTCGGATGGCGGCTTCGCGGGCCTCGACGCCTCGCCCGATTTTACCGAACACGAACATCAGCATGAACGCGGTATTGCCGATCACGCCCCTGCCGGGCAGCGCCCAGGTAATCAGGATGGCGGCAATCGCCACCGCAATCAAGCCGCTGGTGCGTATGCGCGCGCCTTTGTACATGCCGAGTGGCATGGCTACGGCGCACAGTTCCGGATGGCGGTGAACATAGCGGCTCTTCAATAATGCCATGGTGCCCAGCAGGATCATGTTTGCCGAATATATGATTTGCGAAGTCAGTGCACCGCCATATTCGCCGGCCAGCGCGGACGAAAACGGCATCAGGCTCACGCCGGCAAGATAGCCGATGGTCAGCCACGATAGCTTGCCATCGACATGGCGAACGAAATGAAACAGGCGATGGTGGCTGACCCAGAAGATCGCCAGCACGAAAAAACTGATGATCCAGGCGATGAATTTGGGCAGCAGGTTCGCCACCGCCTGCAGCAACTCCTGTTCGGTGTGAACGTGCAGCGTCTCCGGGATTTTCAGTTCGATCACCAGCAGGGTCATGGCCACCGCAAAGATGCCGTCCGTGAGAGCTTCCAGGCGGTGCTTGGTCAGGCTGAATTCGTTGGTGCCGGAGGTATTCATCAGTAAATTCCCAGGGGATGGATGCCCACGCCCAATAACGCACCGAGTGTGGTCTCGTCGTGCATTTTCCCATCGATTTGCGCTTCCAGCACGCGCAACATGCGGCCGTCGCCGCACAGCGCGATGCAGCGAGCCGAACTGACGTTGAGCACACCGGGCTGGTCATGGGTCAAATGCGCCGGTGCCAATGCAGTGCGGGTGACGATCATGCGGTGTCCGGCTACCGTGGTGCTGGCCCCCGGGTAGGGCGGCGCCACCGCGCGCACCAGGTTGTGGATGTTGACGGCGCTATCGTTCCAGTTGATGACGCCGTCTTCCGCCTTGCGGCCGCCGAAATAGCTGCCTTGGGCCAAATCCTGCTCGCGCAAGTTGGCGGTGCCGGCGACCAGGCCCGGCAGCGCGCGATCGAGCGTCATGGCTGCGGCGTGGGTGACCTTTTTGAATACGTCGAGGGCATTGTCGTCCGGCAAAATGGCAACGGCCTGCTGGTCGACGATGCGGCCGGCGTCGGGCTTGGCGACCATCTCGTGTAGCGTGGCGCCGGTCTCGGTCTCGCCTTTGAGGATGGCCCAGTTGATCGGCACGCGTCCGCGGTACTTGGGAAGCAGGGAGCCGTGCATATTGAATGCCCCGCGCGTGGCGGTCGCCAGCATGGCGGGCGACAGCATGTGGCGGTAATAGAAAGAGAACAGAAAGTCCGCTTTCAGGTTGGCGACGCGGGCCACGAACTCCGGCGCATTGGGGTCGTCCGGCGTGGCCGTTTCGATGCCGTGGCTGCGCGCCAGTTTCTCGACGCTATCGAACCAGATGTTCTCGTCGGGATTATCGCGGTGCGTCACCACCAGCGCGACTTCCATGCCGTGCCGGAGCAGGACTTCGAGGCACCCGCAACCCACATTGTGGTAGGCGAACACGACCGCGCGGGTCATTCCTTTTTTTCCAGGATGGCCTGAACCACATAGCGAGGGCGCTCGCGCACCTGCTGGTAGATGCGGCCAACATACTCGCCGACCACACCCAGGCCAAACAGCACCATGCCGATCAGGAAAAAGGTGAGCAGGTCGCGATCCCAAAGCGAAGACCAGACGTTACTGAGGCCGTTGACGAACAGGCGTTCGGCGATCACCACCAGATAGGTCAGCACTGCGCCAAGCGACACCAGCATGCCGAACAGGGAAAACAGTTGCAGGGGCACCACCGAAAAGCCGGTGACGAGATCGAAGTTGAGGCGGATCAGCTTGTACAGAGAATATTTCGATTCGCCGGCGGAGCGCTCCTCGTGTTCCACTTCCACTTCGGTGGGATTTTGCGAGAACGAATACGCCAGTGCGGGAATATAGGTGCTGACCTCGCGCGACTGGTTGATCGCGTCGATGATGTCGCGGTCGTATGCGCGCAGCATGCAACCCTGGTCGGTCATCTTGATGTGGGTGAGGCGCTCGCGCAGGCGGTTCATCGCCTTCGAGGCCCAATGCCGCCAGGCCGAGTCGCGGCGCTGCTTGCGGATCGAGCCGACATAGTCGTGGCCCTTGTCCATCTCCGCCAGCAGCTTGCCGATTTCCTCCGGCGGATTCTGCAGATCGGCATCGAGGGTGACCACGCGTTGGCCGCGCGAATGCTCGAAGCCTGCCACGATCGCCATATGCTGTCCGTAGTTGCCGTTGAACAGGATTACGCGCGTTTGGTCCGGCCGTTTCTGGAACTGCTCGCGCAGCAGTGCGGCCGATTTGTCGGCGCTGCCGTCGTTGATGAAGATAACCTCGTAGCGGATCTTCAATGCGTCCAGGGCAGCGTAAAGTCGCGCGAACAAGGCCGGCAGGCCCGGCTCTTCGTTGTAGACCGGGATGACGACGGAGACTTGGAGTGGGGGCATGGCCGTCTTGAATACCTCAGGGGCGATTCGTCGAAGCAAGCTTCAATTGCGTACGGATTTCGGCGAGCACCGCCTCGGTCTCGCTCAGGTCGGCAGCGGTATTCCTGTGCGCGGCCTGGGCGATGACGGCGGCACTGCTGCGTGCCGGGTCGAAAGCCTTGCCGCCGGCGACCACGAATTTCTTTCCATTGAGCGTAAGCCCCAAGGCCTTCATGCGCGCGGTGAGATCCGCCGACAAGGCCGGCGCGGCCGCCTGGTTGCCGCCGAGCTCGCCGGCGCGCTCGGCCAGGGTCGCAAGCTCCTCCTGGCGCTGGGCTTCACGCGCGTTTTCGCGCGCCTTGGCGCGGAAACTGCCGGTATTGCGCAGCTCGCCCATCAGCACGCGAACGTCCCTCGAGGACTTGATGGCCGCGAGCGAAGCCGGCGGCCAGCCGGGAACCTCCAATTCCTCATTTCCATTGACGTCGGCATTCAGCAAGATCAGCGCCGCCCGTTCCGCAGGTGTCGGTTTGGGCACCGTGCCGTGACCGCTGTTGACGGCCAGCACCCTGTCCAGGTACTTCTCGACCGTGTGCAGCGCAGCCGGCCGGGAAGGCTGGGCGTACGGCTCGGTCCAGGCAAGCGCCAGGGCCAGCAGGGCGGCACTTGGGAGCAGACGAGATCGCACGGCGCCTCACTCAGCGCGAAATCAGGCGCACCAGCGCCTCGCAGACCCGGTCGACGTCGGCTTCGCGTATGGCGGGGTATAGCGGCAGCGCGACCGTTTCGCGGGCGATGCGCTCGGCGTTCGGGAACTCGCCTTCGCGGTGCCCTTTGGCGCGGAACAAAGTGGTGAGATGCATGGCCTCGTAGGATACGCCGATGCCGATGCCCTCGCTGTGCATGGCTTCGATGAATTGTTTGCGCGTGATCTTCATGCGAGGCAGGGGCAGCAGCACGCTGAACATGTTCCAGCTGTGGCCATCCGCCTCGCCGGCATGCGCCGGCGCCGGCAGCGTAAGGCCCAGGCCGGCCGCCACCGGCGCGAGGTTGGCGAAATAGCGGTCCGCCAGTTCGCGCCGCCGGGCGCACCAGCCGTCGAGGCATTTCAGTTGGTCGAGGCCGAGCTGTGCCGACACGTCGCTCAGGTTGAATTTGCCGCCGGCCACATCGACGTCGCGGGTGCCGTCGGGCAGGCGCGAAATGCCGTGAAAGCGCAGCACCTCGGCGCGCTTGGCTTCCGCCGGATCGGCGAACATGGCGGCGCCGCCTTCGATGGAGGTCATGTTCTTGTTGGGGTGAAAACTGAACGTGGCGATATCGCCGAAAGCGCCGATCTTCCTGCCGCGCCACGAGGAACCGATCGCCAGCGCGGCGTCCTCGATCACTCGCAAATTGTGCCGGACGGCGATCGCGTACAAATGATCCATATCGCACGGCAAACCGCCGAAGTGGGTGGGCACGATCGCCCTGGTGCGCGGCGTGATGGCGCGTTCCACCTGGTCGAGGTCGATGTTGCGGGTGATGAGGTCGCAGTCGACGAACACGGTGTTGGCGCCGACTTTTTCGATCATGTTGCCGACCGAAAAGAAGGTCATGGCGGAGGTGATGACCTCATCGCCCGCGCCGATGCCGCAGATCTGGAATGCCACTTCCATCGCCGCCGTGGCGGAGGTGAACACCCGTGTCGGCCGGTTGCCGTGGTAGGCGGACAAGGCTTGCTCGAATTCGGCGACGCGCGGACCGCTGGTGATCCAGTGGCTCAGCAAGGTTTGCTTGACCGCTTCGGCCATCGCCTCGTCGATGACGGGGCCGGCAAATTTGAGATAGTTCATGAGCGCGCCACCAGCCAGACGCCGACGATGATGAAACCGATGCCGAGCATTTTTTGCGAACTAAGCGGCTCGCCCAGCAGCCACCAGGCGGCAAATGCGCTGATGATATAGCCGATCGACAGCATCGGGTAGGCGATGCTGACCGGCACCCGCGACAGGCCGACGGTCCACACCACCAGGCTCAGCACGTAGCAGCCTACGGCGGTCACGATGAAAGGCTGGGTGGCGAGTTTCCAGCCGATCGGCACGATGTTTTCGACACTGAAGGCGAACTCGCCGATGCGCGTGGTGCCCGCCTTGAGCAGCAATTGCGCGGCTGCATTGAGCAGCACGCCGGTCAGCAAAAAGGAAAATACGGTCAGGTTCACGTCGCTTGCTTTTTTCGTATGGCCAGGCGCACCGGGTCGCGGTGGAAGACGTCGAATTCGAGTCCGGCAGCGGCCAGGGTGGCTTCGTCGCCGGGTTGAATTATAGCGATTGCCGCGCCAGGCAGACGCCACGCGGTGATGAACTCGCCCACCGTGGGAAGATATTTTTGCGGTTCCTGCTGCTGGCCGAGTTCGAATTCATCGACATAGTCGACCATGGTCAGCGTGCGTTTCAGGTAGTAGGGCAGGCCCTGCTCGTAGTTGTGTACGGTATAGAGGCGCGTCTGCGGTTGCATTTCAGCCGCCACCGACCGGGCCAGCGCAAAGCTCGACTGCAAGGGGGACACGCGTTCGTAGCCGTGCTTGACCAGCTCCATGCAGGTAAAGGACGCGACGGCGATCAACGCAACGCCCGCCCATTTGCGATTTGCGCGCAGGAGATAGAACGCAACCAGCAGCGCCAGCGACAGCATCGCGAATCCGGCTATGCCCCAGATCGAAGCCGCTTCGTACAGTCTGCGACTGAAGGCATCGTCCCGGGAGGCGGGCAACGTCCACAGCAAATAGCAGAGCGCCACCGCAAGCGGCATTACCGGCAGGGTCAGCCACGCCAGCCATCGCGACTGCGCGTGGCGTATCCAGACCGCGATCATCAGCGCCAGCGGCGGGAACATCGGCAGGATGTAGTGCGGCAGCTTGGAGCCCGACTTGCTGAAAAAAACGAACACGAACATGCTATACAGCAACAGGAATCGAAGCGGCCGGAACACCGGTTCCTGGCCGCGTGCGATGCCGGGCGCCTGCCATGCCGATAGCAGTGCGGGAAACATGGCGAAGAGCCACGGCAGCACGCCCAGCAACAGCACGGGTACAAAGTAGTACCAGTCGCCGACGCGGTGATGGCCGGTGGTCAGGAAGCGCTCGAAGTGCTCGTGAATGAAGTGGAAATGGGCAAATTCCGGATTGCGCCACGACACCAGTGCGAACCACGGCGCGCTGATCAGCAGGAACAAGGGCAGGCCCCGCAACCAGTCGAGCCGCAGCCAGCGCCGCCAGTCGAACGGCCACAAGGCGTACAGAAACACTGCGGCGGCAGGCAGCACGATGCCGATCAGGCTCTTCGACAGTACCGCGCCGGCCATGCCGATCCAGAATCCGAGCATCCAGCGTTGCCGGTAGGGCGGTGGCGTGGACTGCTACATGACGTAGGCCACGACCGACAGGGTCAACCAAAACGTGAGCCCCATGTCGAGCGTCACAACATTGGCCATGCCGGCAAAGAAGGGCATGGCGAGCAGGGCGATTGCCGCGTATATGCCGGTCT
>Ga0302322_100001518_pt1 | contig 19001 bp, 13 predicted proteins | sample Fen_T0_2_FD_203757 | JGI IMG/M metagenome (GOLD analysis project Ga0302322, IMG submission 203757) | Peat permafrost microbial communities from Stordalen Mire near Abisko, Sweden - Fen_T0_2 | ecosystem: Environmental > Terrestrial > Soil > Wetlands > Permafrost | place: Sweden: Abisko... | reverse complement strand
GTGCCTAAAGAGATTGTTTTTCAGGGTTTCAGGCATCGGCGACGCGCTTTTTATAGCATACGACCAGTTAAATGGAAGCTTCTTTGCGCGGGCGGCAAGGCAGGTTGTGCCCGGTTGCTACGGGGGCCTGAACTTGGGAAACCGTTGGTCAGTCCCCATGGGCGAGGCAACGGTATTGCTTCCCTGCTGACTGTTGACGGTATTGATTGCGAGTGACCAGCCAGCCGGTGAGGGGTGATTTGGTACAGGCGCAAAGTGTGAGGCTGGAATGAAGCAGGCTGAAAATTTCGAGGAAGAACCTGAAAAGGGGGCGTTTCCCGAAAAGCACGCTTGCAAGTCATTGCTAATCAATGCCGAAATGAGCAGGGAAATCGTCCCCGGGCAGCTTGATAAAATGAGCCGACAACAATTGTTCAATTAATCAGCGCGGACGTGTGCGTCTGCAGCCAATAAACATCAGAGGCGCTGTCTCCAGCAGCTGTTCCGTCAGTAATCCCATTCCCGTTTCCAATATTTGAGCCACCGTTGGAGGCTTTCGGCTTTATTGTGCTGCCAATCCATTTATGAATCTCCGCGTGGCCGTCGGCAAAGGAAAAGCCACAGGCTCCGTTATGATAGCTGGCGGGAAAATCAATGATGGTGGAGTTTGCACCGACCTTATCCATTTCCACCGCAAAACCCGCGTCATTAATGCTGTTGGGATGTTCATCCACAAACAACCACAACATGGTTGGCCCCGGATTGCTCATGGCCGAGCTTTTGCCATAGGTGCGCCATTTGGTTTGCCGCGAAGTACCGATGTTGTGGCCCAGCACCCATTGGCCGTTGACCGCGCTATCAGCGGCCAGTTGACCGACGGCGGTTGCCACGGTGCCAATGGTTTGACTCATCGAGACGCTTCGCACACGGGCACCTTCCGGCACAGATGATTGATCCGCCGGACAATGGAATAGTTTGGCATTAATCGCATAAGGCCCCAAAACGGAAACAGCAGGATTTACCAACATGGCCATATTCGTGTTGTCGGTATTACCAGCCGTAAAATTCATGTTGCCGGCCACCCAACCCGGTTGTTGCCCGGGAAAATTGGGCATCCACTTGTCTTGATTGTCATTGACGTACATTAGGCCTGCCAAAGCCAGTTGTTTCTGGTTGTTCATGCAGGAAATGCCTTGGGCTTTTTCTTTGGCTTTGCTCAAAGCGGGGAGCAGCATCGCCGCCAGAATGGCAATGATGGCAATCACCACCAGCAGTTCAATCAAAGTAAAACCAGTGCCTTTATCAGCAAAACGAGTTTTTTTCATATTTAAGATAATAAATTTTTTGAGCCGTTAAAACCGCAAGGGACCGCGGACACCAGTGTCCGCATGCCGCGATCCCCTGCGGTTATTGATACATTACCATACATTCTGCCTAGGGGCAGACGATGCGCACGAGGCGGTAGAACTGCTGGCTGCTGCCGGCAGACACATTGATGGTCACTTGATTAACGCCGTTTACGAGTGTTGGGGTGGGACCCGCGACCCAGGTCGGCGAGGACAGGGAGGAGGTCGTTTGCAGCACGTAAGTCGGGTCATTCGCCGGCCAGGAGATGACCAGACTGTTGCCGGTAACCGCCGAGGCCGAGAGCGCCACTGGCGGCAGCACGGAGTGGAACTGGAAGTTGCTGACCGTCTGGTGGGAGGATACGCCACCATCGGCACCGGAGAATCCAACATAGGCAACGCTGCCGCCCAAGACGGAAACAATGGGTCCAAAAACGTAATTTGTGGAATAGTTGCTGCCCGTTTTCAGGTCGGTCAAAGCGGCGGTCATAACACCATTTGCCCAGTTCAGTGTGACAAGGATGTCATTTGTACCGGTCGTGTTGATTGGTCCGGCCGCATGATAGACGCCGGTGTTCCCGTTGGTGGCAAAACCAATGCCCGGGGTCAGGTTGTTGCCGCCATACAGGTTGATCTGAAAGGCCAGGCTTTTGCCAGGGATGCCACCATAACCCAGCGCGCCGCCAGCGCCACCCAAAGCGGTCGTATTTGTGGTCTGAAGGATGAAGGCCGAGCCATCGGCTCCGCCCCCATGAGCGTTATAAATAAATGACGCGGTCCAAGCGCCACCGACATATTGAGCGACATTATAAAATGCGCTGGAGGACTGGCCGCCGCTGCCGTCGGTCAACTGCAACACATTGGTGGTGATGTTGGGGACGCTGCCGTTCGTCTGCCAACCGGTCCCATCGGAGTTGAACGTGATGTTGGTGGGGTAGGGATCACCCTGAAGCACGGCCTGGGCCGTGGTGATGGCCACGCCGCCGCTCAGCGCATTCGAGAAGGAAACTTGGATCGTGCTGGTGCCGCAGGGAGCCGCCAACGTGTAGCTGTTGCTATTGGCTCCGCTGACGAGACTGCCATTCAGAAACCACTGATAACTGATCGGTGAGTTTCCGGCCGCGTTGAAGGCATAGGTAACCGAAGCTCCGGCATAGGCCTCGGCATTGAGCGGCGAGAGGTCCGAAACCAGGAAGGCCGCGCTGTCCGAAATGGACAGGACCACACTCGCATAGTTGGTGCCGTAAATGTTGGCCGCGACCACGCCATAAGAATATCCGTTAAGCGCAAGCGGCGCGCCGACGATGGTATAGCTGGTATTGGTTGCCCCGGCGATATAGTTTGTGACACCCAGAGTATCAACCGAGAACCATTGCAGTCTGACCGCCGGTCCTTGACTCAGGTTGACCGTCAACGGAATGTTGTTGCTGGTATAAAACACGGGGGTGGCGGGATCAATCGTGATCGGTTGCTCGCTGACAATGAGGGTTGCATTCGGACTGACTGCGTCGCCAAAGTTATTATGCGCCACAAACTGGTAGTTGGTGCCGTCTGCCAGGAACAGATTGCTGATGGTGAGGGTCATCGTATGCGAGCCGGAAATGGTGGAACCAGTGCCGGAGGGTCCATCGGTCAGCGGGGAAAACGTGCCGGCGTTTTCCTTCTGCCAGTAACCGGTGATCGGCGCGGTGCCGGAAACCCCCACCGTAAAGGTCGCATTGGTGCCGAAGAGCAAGGTCTGGGACGAAGGCACGGGACCCACGTCAACCAAAGGCGGAACGCCGCCGGAAGTGGCGCTCACCGCCATGATGTACGTCGTGGCACTGGTTCCCCCGGCGGATTTATACAGCACCAGAATGTTGGTGACGGGGCTGGCGGTGTCGGCGACCAGGAAGAATGACTCAAACAGATACGGGTAATTGTTGCCGACGTTATTGACGGTGCGATTATACATGTTTACGCGGCCGCTGGCTTTGAGCGCGATGGCACCGGGATGGTTGTTATCAAACCAATCATACCCAAGAAAGATATTGGTTTCGTTGACGCCGTTTTGATGCTGCAAGACGCAAAGATTGGTCATGGGCGTGCTGCCCACGTTGCCGCCGGCGGTGAGCAATGCGAACGCGGAATAGTTGGCCGGGGAAGCCGGGGTGATATTGACAAACTGGTGGTTGGTATCAATCAGAATGGCGTTGTTGGCGGAGTAATTGCCGAGCTGAAAGAAATGAGTGGGCTGGCTAAAGCTGCTGAAGGTCGAGCCGGAAGCCGGCAACCCGCCGCTGACGGACCGGACAAACCCATCTTCAAACCAGGTGGCCAGGTTGCCATTGCTGGCGGTGTTGGTGCCTTGATCCATGGTGGCGGTGAGCGGAAAGGCGGCCGGAACAATGCCCATGACATTATAACTGGCCGGATCCAGCGGGATGGGCGCCCACGTTCCAGTGGCATTGCCGCTGACGGCAAAGAAGTTTCCGTGCTGTCCGGAAACGTAGTTTAAGGCAACACTCACGACCGGTGAGGCGCCAGACACAGTGATGGTGTTGGCATATAAATAAGGTGCATTATTGTTCACGGCACTGCTGTTGTAGTTGTTATATGCCCCATTGGCCTGGATGCGCCCATTGGCCCCCCAGGCAACGGTGGCACCGCCGGTAAACCAGTCGAGCAAACCGAGCGTTCCCGTTTCGGTGGTTGTATCCGCGTGGGTCACGGTGTAAGTAATTGATACCGTGCCACCGCCGCCGCAATTGAGAATCGCCAGATTCGTGGCCGTCGTCGGTGTGGTAAAGTTCAAGGCGCCGTTTGGGTAGGTTGAATCAATCATCAACTCGTTGTTCACGGAATAATCCGGCGGCATGAGGAACTTCATGTTCGCATTATTAATATTGGTAAAGATGGTGTTGTGAATGGGAATGCCGGAATTGCCTCCCACATGCCCAACCCGGTCATGGAGTCCCTGCTCATAATAAGTGTTGTCCCCCAGACCAACACCATTGCCGGCGGTTACGTTGAGGCAGTCCGGGAGTCCTTGGACGGTGTCTTTTTCGACCACGATGTCGAAGGTGTAACTGCCGGGAGTCAGGGCGACCGGGTTGAAATCCGCCAGCGCTGAGACTGTACAAGCTCCAGTCAGTATAAAGGTTGCGAGTTTTGATTTCATAGTTAGGGGTTCTGGATTGGGTGGGTGGGGTCACTGCCATTGGCCAAGCTGGTCTAAACCGAAGACATCAGGTTTATTGGCCCGCCATGGTGAAGTGCGCTTCGTAGTTGGGGTTGAGGTTGAGGACTTGTACTCGAACTGATACGGCAGCCAGCAGCACCAAAATAGACCGCTGATTATATGCAAGGGCTCCATATGTATTTTAGTGCCGTGGCTTATGGTTGTCAGCATACCGGTTTAAGCTGGACGGAGAATAGCTCCCAAAACAGGTAGTTTTTTGGGAGGGGGAGCGAAAGGGGGCTAAGCGTTCTAACGATGAATGACAGAGTTAGAACTGATGCAAAAGATCGGTCTATTGAAGCTGGGCTACAATGGCAGGCGGTCGGGAAACGATTTTCGTGAAACTCTTTTTGTTGATTATAAATGGTTTGCGGCTCAAATTTTCAGGTGGTGCTCCTTGATTTCAATTCTACCATCCTTCGTTGCCCGTGCCATGGACGCTGGAAAAAAGGATGCCGTCAAGGCTTCGCCCAGGGTGGCGAGTGGGCGGCCCCGTTCTTTGGCGGCGGAGAGGAAACGGCGGCAGCAGGTGCCATTGGCGGCGGAGAGATCGAGCTCGTGAGTGGCGAACTTCAGCACCTAACTGGACGTTGATGCGAATGAAAGCCGCGATATATCCTGACAAAGCGAGCGATTTGAGGGCTTTTTTTCAAACAGGCGTCAAGGGTTGGCGAGGCGGAAAAACTTGGTGCCGCCTGACCGAGCCGCCACGGTGCTGCGGATGAGGCCGGTATCACTAATGGTATTGGTGTCGCTCGTCCAGTTGGGGTTCGCCAGGTTCGTGGTGGACTGGAGGGTCCAGCCGGTGGCAGACGACGGCCAGGAAATGACCACGGTGTTGGTGGGGGTGGACCAAATGGCGAGCGCAGGCGCGGGGGTGGCAACGCCGCTGAACACCCGCAGCAGGGCGATGTTGCCATTCGAAAATTCTCCCTGGCCGCCAGCGATGACATTATCGAGAAAAAAGCCCAGGGTGTTTCCCTGATTGTAGAAATTGATGTTCATGAGCGTGCTGGCGCCGCTGAATTGCTGCCGGCCGTTCAAGTACGCGGTGACCACCCCGCCGCCCACCGTGAGCAGCACGTCCTGGTAAACATGGTTGGTAAAGGGGGTGACGCTGGAGATGATCGGATACACGGCAAGATGATTGCCCGGATCCACATAAAAGCCGTTGTCGGACTGCCGGTTTTCCACGTCCAGCAACCGGCGCCACGCCGCATCGCGCTGGGTCAATTTGAAAATCAGTTGGACCGAGTAACTGTTGGTGGGAACCAAACCGGTGGTATCGAGCGTGAAGCCGGCCTGCTGGGTCACCGGGTTGGCGTTGCCATTCCAAGCGTAGACGGGCCTGGTGGAACCATTGACGGTGTCACTGGTGAAGCTGTTTAAGCCGAGGGGATCAACGGGGACAAGCGCCGGCGCGCCGGCAATGCTGGAGGTGAAATTATTGCTAAATAGATATTCAGCCTTCAGTTCCGCGGCGGCCAGCGGTCTGAGGGTCAAGGCCGCGAACGAGCCGGCAACAATCAGCATCGCAACATTGACCCTGAACCGTCCCCGCCACAAGTGAGTTTGCATGGGGCCGTAGCGTAAGGGAAAAACCGGAGCGAGCGCAACCAAGACTAAGCAAGGGAGAGGGGATTGGGTGCAAGCAGGGCCTCCTTTTTTTGGTGGGAGTGAAATCACATTGACTTATCCGGGGCGACACGCCTTAATTTCGCAATTCATGGCGGGAAAACGGGCCAAACAACAACATCCACTCGCTACGAAGGAAGCCGCAGGGCATGAATACATTTTACGAGATCATTTCGCACCGGGTCAGCCACCGGGAATACTGGTGGGGCAACAAGTCGCCACTGGTCCTGCTGGGCTGGATCATCAAATGGCTGCACATTCGCATTCCGAGTTCCACGGATGATCCCAACACCGAGTCCACCCGGCCATTTGTGGTGGCGAGCCTGCCGGTGGAAGTTGCCAACGGTTTTGTGGTGCCCACGACGGAACTGGCCTGTTTGGGGTTCAGCGAGCCGGTCTATCACGTGATCAACGACCCAGGCACGCGCACGACTGTTTACTGGGCGACATTCCGGCACGAATCGGGGAAGTATTCCGCCCGGATACATCAGCGTATCTGGCAGCAGTCAAACAATCCGCGGCGCGGCTTGTTTGCCATGTTTTTTACGGCGTTCTCGGATGGAACGTTTTTGGTGTCTTCGGCCGGGAAGCCGGACATGACGGCACCCGAAACGGTGCAGATGAACCGGATGTACCGGGCCGGGATTGACGAGCTTTGGCGCCAGCATCAGGAATTGTCCGAGGCGTTGGAACAACGCAAGCTGGTGGTGCCGGTGCGCTCGCCGGACGAGCTGGTGGAGATGACGGAACGGCATCATGTCCTGGTCCGGGATTTTCATCTGGCGCGCGGGGTGTTTCGTCCGCGCACGGCGGCGGAGCAGGCCCAGGCGGAGTCGTTCGCGGCCAGCGTGGCGCAGGCCCAGGTGAGCGGTTTGGAACATGGCGAAGTCATGGCCGAGCTGGAAAAACTACAGGAAGCCAAAGGCGGGTGGGGGGCGTCGGTCTGGGTGCTGGTGGGTTCGGTGGTGCTGTTTCTCGCGCTGGGGGCGGCGAATTGGAACTGGAAGTTCACGCTGTGGCTGATCCCGATATTGTTTTTCCACGAGTGCGGGCATTGGGCGGCGATGCGCATTTTTCACTATCGCAATCTGCGGATGTTTTTCATTCCACTGTTCGGGGCGGCGGTCATGGGGCAGAACTGGAATGTTCCCGGCTGGAAGAAAGCCTTGGTCTCGCTTGCCGGGCCCTTGCCAGGCATCGCGCTGGGCATTTTGCTGGGCGTGACCGGTCTGGTGTATCACCTGCCATGGCTGAGCCAGGCGGCGTTTCTGCTGCTCATCCTCAATGGCTTCAATCTGCTGCCGTTCCTGCCGCTGGACGGCGGGCATGTGTTGCATACCACCTTGTTCTGCCGCAACCGCTGGCTGGATGTGGCTTTCCGCATTGTGGCCATAATTACCTTGTTCATGCTCAGCGTCTGGCAATTGGGGAAGGTCTTCATGTATCTGGCCATTTTCATGGCCATCAACCTGCCGCTGGCGTTCAAGCTGGCCAAGATCACCGACACGCTGCGGGATGCGGAACTGCCGCCGCCCACGCCCGGACATGACCGCATTCCCGTGCCGACCGCGCAAGCCATCATTACTGCCATAAAGCAGGTGTTGCCCGCGAAAACCAGCAACAAGGCGCTCGCGCAGCACACGGTGAACATTTTTGAAACGCTCAACGCCCGGCCACCGGGCGCGCTGGGTACCATCGGGCTGTTGCTGTTGCAGGGCGGCGGTATTTTCCTCGCCGTGATGTTTGGCATCGTGCTGTTCATCAGCAAGAATGGTGGCGGGTTGGGGGAATTTGCGCGGGCGGCGGCGCGGCAGCCGATGTATGCGGTGGAGTGCGGAGCGTGGCAGAGCTGGGCGGGGGAGACGGCCCGGCAGGGCCCGCCGGCGGTGCGGGATGTGTTGGTCGCGACCTTCAAGGGGCACGACAAAGCCGTCAAGGCGTTTGGCGATCTTACCAAGCAAGCAGCACCGGACCAGCGGGTTACGCTGTATGGTGATTCGCTTTTGGTGGCCCTGCCGAGCACCGATGGTGCCGCCCGGGAAAAATGGTTTGACCAGTTGCAGCTGCAGACCACCAATCTGTTCGTGGCGCCGAGCAATCAGCCGGTGTCGGTGCGTTTGATGTTCCTCGTTCCGACGCTGACCGAGGCCACCAATTTGACGCGCGAACTTAACAATTATTTTGACGTGATGACGGGGCTGCATCTGATTCCGCCCTGGGCGCCGGAGGCCAAAGGTTCGACCTTTCAGGCTTGGACCCACGCGCGCGCAGAATGGACGCACATCACGGAGGAACTGGGTAAGGTTGGTCAGGACAAGGCATTTAAAGAATATCCGGCGAAAATTCGGATTGCCGGGCGCCGGGGGAATGTGGCGGAACAGCGGCGCTTGGAAACCGAGCTGGGCAAGGTCCGCGAGGAGCTTGAAGCCCAGACGCGGGAACGCCTGCGGGCGGAGGACCCGGCGAGGGCTGATTTGCTGGAACTGCAAGCGCGCTGGTCGGGTTTGAGCTATACCAATCGCGCGGAACGCGCGGCGCTGCTGCGTGACCTGGGGCCCAAGCTGGGCGAGGTGAAAATGACAGGCGATCATCCCGCTCCCGGAGCGGATGACTATGGCGCACCTTCCGGGATGGCCAGGCAGCATGGGATGATGATTGAAATCTCGTGGCTGTCCTTAAATGAACCGGCAACTGGTTTGACGACCTTGTCGAGCTGGCTGTGCCAGCGCGGTTGCATCGATCTGCGTTATGAGTTTATAGGGGGCTTTTCTCGGGGGGAATATGACGACGAGGAAGATTGATCCGTACACTTGGACGTTTCGGTGCAGCTTGGAAAAGTCCTTTTAGCATCGGTTGCCGGCTGCCGGGCTTGGTTCTCGGCAGGCAATCGCCGGCTGGCCTAGTGTTTACAAAAGTTCCAAGCTTTACCGACGCGATCAGGAATTCAGCCGGTTGCCGTGGTTGTGATTTGGTCCCAAGTCAAAGCGAAGCAGTGAGTTATTGATCGGAATTGAGGCGTTGTTGCCGCGGGTAGCGCGGTCTTCGATTGAATCTTCTTTTTAGTGGATGAAAAATGGACTGTCTGCCTCGTTTTCCTACTTTGGTAGGTGTGATTATGGACATAATTCCGGGCTGGTTGTATCAAATTTCGGGTATATACACACCCTGAATTCAGGCAAGGAACCTGCTTAAATCCTGCTACTTGTAAGAGAAATCAGAATTGAATCGGTTTACAAAACAAATTATGACCAGACTCGGAAGCATGTTTGCCTTGGCGTTTTTCGCCTTTTCAGCCGTTGGTGGTGTCCAGGCGGGAGTGATCCGGGAAGCGGTCAACTGGGATTTCGACAGTCCGAACGCTTACAATGGGGCCTCGGGTTATGCGGCGAATTCGCTGGATCCGAATGTCTTCAACTCGGGGGTCATGTCCAAAGTTCGTGGTGGTCAGAGTGTCACACAAGGTGCGGGGACGGATCAGGACGGTTTGACGGCACTCCAGTTCAAGGCGGGCAACGGCAACAGCAAAAATGTGAATCGCAGTTATTTCGTGCTGTCTTTCACGGTGGCGGCGAATGTTAGTTCCTTGAGTTCGATCACCATTAACTACAATTACCTGGCGTCCAGCGAAACGGGCAACGCGGTCAACACCTGGACTTTGGGCGGGGCGGCATCAGCGAGCCGCTCGGTGAGCATCACCCAAAACGGCAATTGGAACTCGGCCTCGGTGACTTTCAGCGGCCTGCAACTGGGGGCCGGCAACGCGGTGACGTTTACAGATACGTTAAGTTCATACGGCAAAGGTTCCGGCAATGTGGCGAAGTTCGACAACCTCACTTTTGATACCGTCGTGACGCTGGGGGATATCGTAGTTACGCCGGTGCCGGAGCCGATCACCTGTGCCTTGGCGCTCTTTGGGCTGGTGTTTGCCGGTCGCGGGGCCGGTCGTTACTATCAGGCCCGGAAACGGCAATCGGTCTGAGCCCAAAGGTGGCGGCAATTAGCCGAAGGTAAGGGGGCGGCGGTCCGCCTTTTTCAGGCGAGCGGTCCGGGGCATTCTGCGGGCGCGGTTTTAACTGCAATAACAGCGAAGCCAAGGCACCCGCTGCTCAGCCGGTCTGGACATCCAGACCCCAGCGGCGGGCGTAGGCGAGGAGGCCGCGGTCGTTGTGGATACCCAGTTTCTGGCGGATGCGTTTGCGATGGGCTTCAACGGTGGCGGGCGAGATGCCGAGTTCGGCCCCGATGACTTCATCTTCCCGGCCGGCGGCCACGCCGCGGAGCACCTGTTGTTCGCGTTCGGTTAAAATTTTCTGAAAGGCTTCCGGCTGCGAGAGCTGCTCCTGCTTGACCTGCGAAAAGCCGGGGCCGAAAAATGTGTTGCCGCGCGCCACGGCCCGGATCGCCTCGATCAAGGATTCCGGCGGCTGGGTCTTGTTGATGAAGCCATGTACGCCGCTTTGGGTGGCGCGCCAGACCGTATAAGCGTCCATCAGCCCGGACATGGCCAGCAGGCGCATTTCCGGGAACTGGGCGGCCAGGCGCTGGATTAAGAGCAGGCCATCAAGTTTGGGCAACCGGATATCGACCAAGGCAACCTGGGGCCGGGTGGACTGACAGAGTTCCCAGCCCGCTTCACCGTCGGCCGCGCTGCCCACCAATTGCAGGTCGCGGTAGCGCCCGATCCAGATCTTCAGCATGCCGGAGACCATCAATTCATCCTCGACGATCGCAATGCGGATTTTTTCCTCGTTCATGTGTGTATCCAGCGGGGCATCGGCCTTGCATCGGCCAGAATCCCTGCCGGCTTTAACTGTTTATATTCCTCAAGATCGCCCGGAGCGAGCCTTGAACGCAGCCATTGATTCATTTCGTCTCCCGCTTTTCCATTCGCGTTCCATTCGGAAATGGAACAGGAGGAGATAAGGTATCCGGCGATGGCCGGGCTTTGCGAGCCAAGGCAACCGCTCACCGCCACCCACTCGTTCCTCAGGGTGCGAGTGACACCAATTTTGACGGCGGTAACGCCGGTGTCAAGTGGCACGCGAAAGTTTGTTTGTTTGCGGTGCGGTTCGCAAGTCCTACCAGCGCCGTTGGTTATGGCTGGCGCAGCGCTTTACGCCGGCTGTTGCTGCGTCAAACAATGCAGCGAGCCGAACCCCCAGACCAGATCCACGGCGTGAATGCCCACCACGGGCCGGTCGGGGAACAGTTCCCCCAAGATGCCCAAGGCCACGCGGTCGTTCGGGTCATTAAAGGTCGGCACGATGACGGCGGCGTTGCAGATGTAGAAATTGGCGTAGCTCGCGGGCAGCCGCTGGCCGTCGAAATAGAGCGGGGCGGGCATGGGCAGCTCGACCACCGTTGGCTTGCGGCCGTCTTCGAGCCGCAAATCGCCGATGCGTTCCCAGTTTTCGGCGAGCGGCCGGTAGTTTTCATCTTGGGGGTTCGTTTCCCGAATGAGCACCAAGGTGGTGGGGTTCACGAAGCGGCAGATGTCGTCGATGTGGCCGTGGGTGTCGTCACCTTTCGGTCCCTTGGCGAGCCAGAAGATGTTGGTGACGCCGAGCTGATTTTTGAGCGCCGTTTCGATTTCCGGTTTGCCGAGGCCGGGATTGCGGACCTGGATGGTGGGATGGAGATAACATTCCTCGGTGGAAAGGAGCGTGCCGCGGCCGTTCACCTCGATGCCGCCGCCTTCCAAGACAAAGGGCCGGCCATTGGCTTCCGCGTGGAACAGTTTTTTGCGGAGCCGCCGGGCGGCGGTGACGGGCACCTGGGTGTCCTTGCGCCAGTCTTTGTATTTGGCCCAGCCATTGAAATGAAAATGGACGATGGCCGTTTCGGCGCCGGCCGTTTTGCGGACAAAGATCGGCCCGGTGTCGCGGGTCCAGCCGCGATTGGTGGGGTGGGTGACAAACTGGAGCCGGCGCAGGTTCACCCCGGAAAGTTGGCAGAGGTGGCGGGCCGCGGCGGCATCGCGTTCGTGCCGGACGAGGAGCCGGATGTTTTCGCCCGCCGCTATTTTACGGATCATTTCTGCGTAAATCCACGGGATTACGGCGAATTTGTCCGGCCAGTCGCGCTGGTTGTGGGGCCAGGTCAGCCACGTGGCGGCGTGCGGTTCCCATTCGGCGGGCAGGGTGTAGCCGAGTTCGGCGGGGACGCGGGGCGGATGGTTGCTGGACGGTGACATAGAAAACAGTTGGAGCATAGCGACGCGACCCGTCAAAGGACACCAAGAATTTCAGCGGCGGGACGAAGCCGGGGCCATCTGATACGACCATTGATTTGACCAACCACTAAGTGAGTTGCGAAGCCGACGGCGGGTTCGGGGCGACGGAGAAACCATCCAATACTCCTCATCGGTCACACCCAATGAAACCTTAGTCGATATCGGTGAAAATATTTTCGAAATTTTGAACTTAATTGTGGACGAATTAAAAATTCGGACGATTTTAAATTAGACGAAGTCCAGATTGGAAACAGTTCCAAAGAAAGGTTTATATGAAAACGAACTTCCATCTCAATCGGCTCGGCCACCTCGGGGCGATGGGTAACATCGCCAGGCTTCTTCTTTGGATGGTTTTACTGGTACCCTTTGCCACCACCGCGATGCTGGCGGGCGAAGTGGTGGTCACGCTTTCCGCCGGGGTCAGCAGCGTGGAAATCCAACAAGCGCTGGACAGCTTGCCGGACGCCGGCGGCACCGTGGTTTTGCCGGCGGGAACCTTTGAGGTGCGGCAACCAATCGTTTTGCGGCGGGATCATCAAACTTTGCGCGGGGCCGGAGAAACCTCCGTCCTGCATCTCGTAGATAATGCCAACTGCCCGGTCATCATTTTGGGGGAACCCGTCAATTCCCCGTCCCGAACCGTCCGGCATCTTTGCGTTGCCGGACTTTTTGTTGATGGCAATCGCGCCCATCAAGACCGCGAACTCTGGAAACTCACCGGCGAAGGTTCGGAAATCCGGAACAATGGCATTACCATTCAATCGGTCAGCGATTCGGTGGTGGAAAATGTGACGTGCGCCCGGAACCGGTCCGGCGGACTGGTCACCACCCGGGGGGTGGCCCGGCTGACCGTGCGGGGCCTGACGGCGTTTGACAACGAATTTGACGGGCTGGCCTGCTATCTCACGACGAACAGCCTGTTCACGGAGCTTGTTCTCCATGACAATCCCGGGGCGGGCATTTCGCTGGACCTGGCCTTCAACCATAATGTCATCAGCAACGCGGTGCTGACCGCCAATGACCTGGGCGTCTTCATGCGGGCGAGCCGGGACAATCAATTCAGCAACATCGCCATCCGGAACAGCCGCAACCACGGCGTGTTCATGGCACAAGCGGAGGAGATGACCGCCAAAGGGTGGGGGATGGCGCCGCAAACCGAGTGCGTGGACAATGCCTTTACCAATCTGGTCGCCACCAACTGCGGGGGCGCGGCCTTCCGCGTCAACAATGGCACTTGCACGAACAACGTGCTCATCAGCGCCAAGTTCGAGCGCAATGCCCAGGGCGGCGTGTCCGAGACGCAACCGGATTTGGTGGCCGTGCAATGAGGCGGGGTGGATTAGGAAAGGGGGCACCTGAACACAGTCGTCGGTTGAATTCGTCGCAACCTCACGCAGTATTTAAAGGCAAAGTATGATAAGGAAGCACCTCTCCCCGACCCTCTCCCCATTTTGCTATCGCAAAACGCGGAGAGGGAGGAACGCTCCGAGCGTTTTGCTAAATCATATGCCCGGCCATTCGTTACCGGGGTCAGGACAGTCGCAAGCGGCGACCATTAGAGAATAAAAAGTAAGAAATGGATTGCCTTATCCAAGTGACGGCGTAACTTGGGCCGCATGAACCCCCAGCCGTCTTCCCCGCCGGAAATCCATAGTGAAGAGTTTTTGCGGCTGCTCATGCGCCGCCAGTTGAGGTTGTCCTGTGCCTGTGCGGCGGCGTTTCTCGTGGTGCTGCTGGGGTTGCCGCTGGCCAACTACTTTTACCCCGAAGCCATGGCGCAGCGGGTGTTTGGTTTCACGCTCACCTGGTTCTTGCTGGGGATCGGTTTCTTTCCGGCGGTCTGGGTCATCGCCCTGTATTTCATCCGGCGTTCCATTGCCTTGGAAGAGAGTGAACTGAACTCTGTTTCCGGCTCAAAATCAGCCGCCGGGAAATGACGCTGCCGGTTTGAAGTTCTCCGTCCCCCCCAAATCACCATGCATCTTGACCCGTACATCGTTGTATTCAGCACCGTCACGGTCGTCGCCACGATCCTCATGGGGTTTTGGGCGGCGAGGCAATCCAAGACCGCCAGCGACTTCTTTGTGGCGGGGCGCAGTGTGAGCGTGGGCTGGAATGCCAGTGCGATTTCGGGTGAATACCTGAGCGCCGCCAGTTTCATGGGCATCGCCGGCATGGTGATGAGCAGCGGCTACGACGCGCTTTGGTATCCGGTATGTTATGCCTGCGGTTATCTGTTTCTGCTCCTGTTCATCGCCGGGCCGCTGCGCCGGTTTGGGGCCTATACGATTCCAGATTTTGCCGAGGGTCGTTTTGATTCACCGCTGTTCCGCAAGATTGCCGTGTGCTTCGTCCTGTTCATCGGGTTTTTCTACACCATGCCGCAGATGAAGGGGGCCGGGACGACGCTGGCCTACATTTTGCCCGGCCTGCCATATTGGGCGGGCGTGGTGCTGGTCGGTTCGGTTATCACGCTCAACGTGTCTTTGGGCGGCATGAAGGGCATCACGCTGGTGCAGGCGGTGCAATACTGGGCCAAGATGTTCGCCATCTCGGTGCCGATCTTTGTGCTGATGGCGGTTTATGGGCATTATGGGAAGCAGTTGGAGGCGAACAGCACCTCGGCGGCGCCGGTTTCCGGCATTCAAGTCGCCACCAACCCGGTCGTTGGGTCGATGGACATGGTCACAGTGCCTGCTGGCGTGCCACGGCTGGCCCTGCCGGAAAAGGCGCCCAAGGACGCCACGTGGATCTCGCCGTTTGGCCCGCTGACCACCAAGGCCGCCAAGGCCGCGAAGCTGTCGCCGCAGGAATCCCGGCCGTATTCGCTGCTCTATACTTACTCGCTCATCATCGCGCTGGTCTGCGGCACGGCCGGATTGCCGCACATTCTGGTCCGTTTTTACACCAATCCGAACGGCGTGGCCGCCAAGCGCACCACCATGTGGGTGATGATCTTGATCGGCATTTTCTACGTCTTTCCGCCGGTGTTTGGCGTGATGGGGCGCAATCTTTTCCCCGACTTGTATAATGGCATCGGCGCGAAAGGCACGGATAAGATCGTGCTCGAGCTGCCGCGTTTGCTGAACGAGAAATATGCGCCGCTGGGCTCGATTTTGAGCGGCATCACCTGTGCGGGGGCGTTTGCGGCCTTCATGAGCACATTCAGCGGCCTGCTGGTTTCCATGACCGGCGCGCTGGCGCATGATATTTACGGGCGGATGCTGCGGCCGAACGCCACGCCGGAGCAACGCATGCGAATGTTCCGCATCGGCGCGGTGCTGCTGGGGGGCGGCGCCATGCTGGCCGGTTCGTTTGTGGAACCGCTGGAGATTAATTTCATGGTGGGGCAGGCGTTTGCCATTGCTGCGGCGAGCTATTTCCCGCTGCTGTTCATGGCGGTCTGGTGGCGCCGGCTCACGATGAAGGGGGCGGCCACCGGAATGCTGGCGGGCGGTTTGAGCGCCGTGCTGGCGATCTCCTTGACGAGCTTCAGCACGCTGGCCCTGGCGCCGGGAAAATCGGGCGAACTCTTCGCCGCCTTCAAGCCGCTGAACACCTACTGGGCGGCGCATCCGCTGCTGCGGATTCTGTGCGAGCAGCCGGCCATCTGGGCGGTTCCCATGGCGATCACGCTCATGGTAATCGTGTCCAAGCTGACCGCGAACGACATCCCGGCGAACATTCGCTTGAAGATGCTGGTGCTGCACGCGCCGGAAAAGCTGGGGCTGAAAGAGGAATATATCCAGGAACAGCAGCCGGCGGGGCATTGAGCGGCCAGTAGTTAGGAACTGGCGCTGGTGTAGCGGCGGACCGAGACGCGCCAGAACCATTCCGAGACCGACGCCCAGAAGCAGCCCAGCCCGACCAGCAGCAGCCAGGCCAGCGGCGCATTGAGTTTATCCGCCAGCACGCGCACCGGCACGTTGCTGACCAGCAGCACCGGCAGGGCGAAGGTGAACACCGCCTTGAACGCGCCGCGAAAGGCTTCATCCGGCATCCGCGCGATGTTGAATAAATTGTAGTAGCCCCAGACGATGCCCTGCGCCCGCACCGTCCAGAACGCAATGGTCGCCAGGATGAACATCAGCGAGTAGTGGATCAAGATGCCCGCCAGACACAGGGCGCCGAACCCGGCGAACTGGCCGGGGGACGGGTGCAACCCCAGCTTCACGGCGGCAAAGGTCATCACGCATACGGCGAAGATCGCGTTGACGAACGCGCCCAGATCCACCACGCGCAGGGAGACGAGAAAGCGCGTGTTGACCGGCAGCAACAGCAGAAAATCCATCTTGCCGGTGCGGACGAGCTCCGAGAGGTTCGTGCAGTTGGTCAGGAAAAACGCCTGGTACAGTTGCTGGATGAAATTGCTCGCGCCGACGAGCAGCACCATCTGCCATTTCGTCCAGGTGCCGACGGATTCCGTCTGCGAGTAGATGACCGAGACAAAGCACAATTGCAGTCCGAACCAGAGCAGTTCCACGACGATCCAGAGGAGGAAATTGCCCTTGAACGACATTTCGCGCGACACGGAATTTTTCCAGAGTGCGGCGTACAGTTTTAGATAGCGTGAAAGGTTCATGGGTCAGCCGCCAAAGGCGGAATATTTTTTAATGCCGCGCCGCCACATGAACCGGGCCAGGGCATACGCGGCCAGCACCCAGAACAGTTGCATGGCCAGCCCCTGCCACAGTTCCGCGCCCGCCACCTTGCCGAGATAGACGCTGATGGGGAAATAGAGCTGATATGGGAACGGCGTGAGATAGAGAATCTGCTTCAGCACCGGCGGCAGGACATCCAGCGGAAACAGATGGCCGCTGGCGAGGTATTCAAACGCAAACAGGATGAAGATGAACGTGGAGATTTCCAACAGCCAGAACGCCAGCATGGCCATGGCGTAGGAGATGAAGAATTGCAGCAGCGCCGTCAGCCCCAGCGACATGATGAAAACGGGCAGGGCCATCCCGCCCGCCGGCGGCTGGACATAGCCGCGGAAACAATAAATGAACCCGGCCAGCGGCAGGGCCGCCATGGCAATGAAGGCGAGCCGCCCGGAGAAAAACAGGCACAAGCGGTACCACAGGTAGTCAATGGGCTTGAGCAGGAACTGGCTGATATTGCCCTCGCGAATATCCGCCGCGATCTGCCAGTCATCCTCGTTGACGGCCGTCAGCACATCCACCACGGCCACGAGCAGGTAATAAAAAATCATCTGCGCCTGCGAGAACCCCGAGGCGTCCCCGGCCCGGCCGTTGTGGTCGTAAATCGTCCGCCACAGGGAAACCATGGCAAACAGCGGAATGAAGCTGAACAACGTCCGCGTCAGGTAATTAAACCGATACGCGAGGTTGTTCTGCAAACCGATGTTGATGACGTGCCAGTATTTTTTCATCTGCGCGGAAGGGAAGATAGCCGTTCTGGTTTGACGCGCGAATGCTTTTTGGCTGGAAAAAAGGAATGGATCAAGCAAAATAACCCAAAGTAGTATGGGAACTGATACAAATCGTGGAGACATCAGCCTCGGTCTGCCCCGGGTTTTTCCGGGGCGGCCCGCGGTCAGGGAGGTTCCCGGCAAATCATATTTTACCATGAAGTCATCGTTGTTGACACCTTTCCACCTGGCCCTGGCGGTTTTGCTGGGGGCCGCCGCCAGCGCGCCGGCGTTTGAAGGCGTGGTGACCATCGCGCAAAATCGCAGTGGCGAGGTGCAGACCTTCCGCTACACCGTTGGGACCGGGGTGATGCGGGTGGAACGCGGCGAGACCAACTGGCCGTTCGCCCGAAACCTCATTGCACTGGACACCGGGGCCATCACGATGCTCTTTCCGAACAACCGCAGCTTCGTCCATCTGCCGGCGTTGGCGGAGAATGTCGCGCCGGCAGGTTTGCCAGCCCCTCCGCCGATGAATGTCGCTCCCATCTCCCAGCCCGGCATGCCCGCGTCGATGCCGCCGGGAATACCATCGCCGCCCGCCGGAACGCCGGGGGGTATGCCCGCCATGCCCATGATGCCGATGCCCGGAGTACCGCTGGAACTGAAGGCCACCGGTGAGAAAACCAATCTGCTCGGGTACGTTTGCGAAAAATATGAACTCCAGCAGCCCGGTGAACATCTGGTGATTTGGGCCACCGATCAACTCCTGCCATTCCGCCCGTGGCTGCAAACCCAGCCCCCGCGTTTACGCCCGCCGCTGATTGAGGAACAATGGGGGGACTTGCTGCGAGACCGGAAACTGTTTCCACTCCTGGCCATTTTGAAGTTTGAAGATGGGGCGGAACATCTCCGCTTTGAAGTGAAAGCCATCACGCCGGAGAAAATTGCCGACCCGGATGGCGCGCTGTTTCAACCGCCGCCGGACTATCGCGAAGTTCAGCCCATGTTCTTTTGAGCTTCGGTCCGGGAAATAAATGTCAGCCACGAACCGCCCATAAAATACATGAATAACGCCTTTAAACTTAAATTCGCCGCCCTGCTGTGGGGCTGCGCCGCGTTCAACCATCCGCTGACCACCGCCTGGGCCCAGGGCAGCCTGACCCCGCCGGGCGCGCCGGTGGCGAGCATGAAGTCACTGGACCAGATTCATGCCCG
>Ga0302322_100001517_pt1 | contig 19005 bp, 13 predicted proteins | sample Fen_T0_2_FD_203757 | JGI IMG/M metagenome (GOLD analysis project Ga0302322, IMG submission 203757) | Peat permafrost microbial communities from Stordalen Mire near Abisko, Sweden - Fen_T0_2 | ecosystem: Environmental > Terrestrial > Soil > Wetlands > Permafrost | place: Sweden: Abisko... | reverse complement strand
CGGAACGCGTCCAGGAACCGCACCAGGTCCGCGGCCGTGGTGAACGCGCCGCCATCGGGCTGGCCCCGCGCCGGGATGGCGTACAGGTTCGATCGCCACGTGCCCCCGGGCGCGTCGTCGGGCGGCGGCAGGTATCCGATCGCGACGTCGGGGATCACGTCGTCGAGCGCGGGATACCCGGTCGCGTCCATGTCGGCCGGCGTGAGCACGGCCCCGGCCACCGCGTCGTAGAACGATCGCCCGCCGGCCGCCTCGATCGCGAGACCGGCCAGCACGAACGCGGCGTTGCAGTAGCGGACCTCGGCACCGGGTTCCGCGAGCGCGGGCAGGTCCACGAAGAGCGGCAGCAGGTCCCGCGGCGCGCGCATCGCGTTGGGGTTCGCGCGCAGCCAGACCGCCTCGTACGGCTCGTCACCGTACTCGTCGCAGTAGTCCGCGATCCCCGACGTGTGCGTGAGGAGGTGCTCGAGGGTCACGCGCGGATCCAGGTCGCGTGGCCGCTCCCCCGCCCCCAGCACGTCCACGACGCGCGTCGACGGCGCCGCCATGCCGCGCTCGAACAGCGAGACCAGCGTCACCGCCGTGAACAGCTTCGCCGCGGACGCGATCCCGAACCGCGACGCGGGGGTGATGCGCCGGCCCGTCGCCCGGTCCGCGACGCCCTGGGCCACCTCGGCCAGGAGCCCATCCGGGCCGACCGCCAGCACGACACCGGAGAAGTCGATCGCCGCGAGCCCCGCCGCGATCGCGTCGCCACGGGGCCCGGCCGAGCTCATCCCAGGGGTGCCTCGAGCTCACCCGGATCCGCGAAGGCCGTGCCGCCCTTGCCACGTCCGGCAAGGGCCATCGCTTCCCGGTACACGTTGACGGCGTCGTCCGCGCAGACGACCACGAGATCGCCCGGCGACGCCCGGCGCAGCGCGAGGTGGACGGCCGACTCCTCGACGAGCACCTTCTCGACCTTGGTCGCCCGGCCCGTGCCATCCGCCCGGGCCGCCTTGGCCCCGGCGGCCACGTTGGTGGCGCTCTCTCCGGGCGGGCGGCCGCGCAGGTTCTTGTCCTCGCGGATCACGATCTCGTCGAAGCAGCTCGCGGCGAGGTACCCGTAGTCGTGCTGGTCCTGGTCGCGGCGGTCGCCCGGGATCCCGATGACGCCGATCGCCCGGCCGGCACGCGGCGGGCGTGCCTGCGCGTGCGGCGCCCCAAGGACGCCGGGCCTGGTGACGGGCTCGACCATCATCCGGTTGACGAAGTCGGCCAGGTTGCGCATCCCGTCCACGTTGTGGCAGTAGTCGATGACCACCCGGGTCCCGGCGACCTCGACCAGGTTGAGGCGGCCCGGCGCCTGGAAGAAGGACGTGCTGAACGTCCGCAGGCCCTGGCGGATGTCGTGGAGGTGCGCCCCGGCGGCCCATGCGGCCGCTGCGGCCGCCAGCCCGTTGGCCACGTTCATGCGGGCGCGCCCGCCGAAGGTCGCCGGCATCAGGTGCGTGTACAGGACCGGCATCTTGCGCGGACCGTGCTTGAGGACGATCAGCTCGCCCTGCGGCGTGTCCTCCAGGCAGAAGGCGGCGTTGCCCCGGTTGGTGTGGCCGTCCACGCGGTCGTAGCCGTCCTGGCCCTTGCGCTTGTGCATCGTGAACAGGACGACCCGCCCGTCGCAGTGGCGGCCCATCCGGTAGACGTGCGGATCGTCGGCGTTGAGCACCGCGGTGCCGGAGCGCGGGACGGCCTCGACGAGCACGCCCTTGACGCCGGCGAGCTGGCCGAGGGTGTCGATGCCGCCGATGCCCAGGTGGTCGCCCGTGACGTTGGTGACCACGGCGACGTCGTTGCGGTCGTAGCCCAGGCCCTCACGGAGGATCCCGCCGCGGGCCACCTCGAACACCGCCGTGTCCACGGTCGGGTTCTGGAGGACCATCTGGGCGCTCTTCGGCCCGGACATGTCGCCGCGCCTCATCAGCCGCCCGTCGATCACGATGCCGTCCGTGGACGTCATGCCCACGCGCCGCCCCATCAGCTTGAGGATGTGGGCGATCATCCGGACCGTCGTCGTCTTGCCGTTGGTGCCGGTGACGGCGAGGATCGGGATGCGGGCGGTCGAGCCAGCCGGGAACAGCAGGTCGATGACGGGCTTGGCGACGTACTGCGGCTCGCCCTCGGTAGGGTTCGTGTGCATCCGGAACCCGGGTGCGGCGTTGACCTCGACGATCCCGCCACCGGTCTCGCGGACGGGCTCCGTGATGTCCGGGCAGATGAAGTCGATGCCCGCGATGTCGAGGCCGACGACGCGCGCGGCGGTCTCCGCGATCTCGACATTGTCCGGGTGGGCCTCGAAGGTGCGGTCGATGGACGTGCCGCCCGTGCTCATGTTGCCCGTCAGGGCGAGCTTGACGAAGACGCCCGCGTCCGGGACCGAGCCGGACGTGAACCCCTGGCCCTCGAGGACCTCCTCCGCGTTCTCGTCGAGCTTGATCCGGGTGAGGACCTTCTCATGGCCGATGCCACGGCGGGGATCCGCGTTCGTGATCTCGACCAGCTCGCGGATGGTGCGCTCGCCGTCGCCCGTCACGCTCGCGGGCACGCGCTCAGCCACGGCGGCCAGCTTCCCGCCGATCACGAGGCAGCGGTAGTCGCGACCCGTGAGGTACGTCTCCACCACGACGTCCCCGCGACGGCTCTGGCGGTGGGTCTCCGGCCAGGCGGCCCGGACCGCGTCCTCGTCCTTGAGGTCCAGCGCGACGCCGCGTCCGTGGTTGCCGTCGAGGGGCTTGATGACGCACGGGAAGCCCAGGCGCCTGGCGGCTCGCACGGCGTCGTCCGCGGTGTCCACGAGCTCGGAGCGCGGCACCGGCAGGCCCGCCGAGTCCAGCAGCCGGTTGGTGAGCTTCTTGTCGGACGCGATGTCGACCGCGATGCCGCCGGTGCGGCTGGTCATCGTGGCCCGGATGCGCTCCTGGTGGACGCCCTGGCCGAGCTGGACCAGGCTGTACCGGTCCAGGCGCATGTACGGGATGTCCCGGACGGCCGCCTCGTCGAGGAGCGCCTGGGTGGACGGCCCGAAGGCGAGCCGCTCGGCGAACCGGATCAGGCCCTCCAGCTCCGCCTCGTAGTCGAAGGCGTACGCCGGGTCCGAGGGCGCGACGAGGTGGTTGACGAGGGCGACGGCCTTCCTGCCCGCCTCGATGCCGACCTGCTCCTCGCGGTACTCGAAGATGACGTTGTACCTGCCGTGCTCGCCGGTGCCGCGCGTCTTGCCGTGGCGGACGAGCGTCCCGGCCAGGTTCTGCAGCTCGAGCGCGACGTGCTCCGCCACGTGCCCCGCCCAGGTGCCCTCGCGGAGGCGGCTGATGAAGCCACCGCGCCGGCCAAGCGAGCAGGCGTGATCCTCCAGGGTGGGCATGAGGCCGATGAGCGCCTCCGGGAAGCCCGGGATCCTGTCGGAGGGGAACTCCTCGAGCACGCCGAGATCCACGACCAGGCGGATCACCGGCTCCTTGGCCCAGTAGTTGGCGCCGCGCAGGACCCGGGTCTCGAGGATCCGGAGCGTGGGCTCCGGGCGGACTCCGCCCGGGGTCGCGTCACTGGCGCGCCGCCTGGGGATCGCGTCGGGGGCCGTCTCGGGCGCCGCCCCGGAGACCGTTCCGGCTCCTTGGGCCTCGCTCTTCCTCGATCGCTTCCGGGAAGCGGGATCCGCCTGCGCCACTGGTCCCTCCTCGAGTGCGTGGGAGCGGAGTGTACGCGCCCCGAGCCCCGCCGTTCGAGTCCCGACCGGGTGGTGCCCCGGCGCCGGGGGGATCCTAGCTCGAGGCGATCTCGCCCGGGCTCGAGGCGATCTCGCCCGGGATCGTGTGCAGGTACGGCGCCGCGACGCGCGTACGGCGGCGGAGGTCGAAGCGGTACCCGGCCGGGAGGCTGTGGAGCACCACGCCACTGATCATCAGCGGGCGATGGCCACGGATCTCCCACGCGTCCGTCTCGGAGGCGGACCCGTCCACCACGGTGATGGACCCGCGCCCGATGACCTCCATCACCTGGTCGGGCCCCACGACCCCGGCGGTGTCCTCGTCCACGCCCAACCCGAGCAGGGACGGGTTCTGGGCGATGAGCGACAGGAGGCGCCCGAGGCGGTTCCGCTGCTGGAAGTGCTGGTCCACGATGACGCCCGGCAGCAGCCCGAGGCCGGCGGCGATCTGCGCCATGCGGTGCTTGGGGGTGGCGCCGGACGCCCCGAACGCGATCATGTGGGAGGAGACGGCGGAGGCGCCCGCGGACGTTCCCGCGACGACAGCGCCGGCCATGAACCGCGTCATGATCGCGTCCGCCAGGCGGGTCCCGCCCAGCATCGAGGACAGGCGCAGCTGGTTGCCGCCGGTCAGGAAGATGCCCGTGGAGTCCCGGATCACCCTGGCGCTGTGCTCGTCGTTGGCCTGTGCGCGGGTCACGGCGTTGAGCGGCACGACCTCGGCCGCGCCGAGCTCCGTGAACACCGTGCGGTACCGGTCACCGGCCTCCATGCCGAAGGAGCTCGCGGTGGCGATGACCGCGATCCTCGCGTCCCGCCCGCCCGCGAGCGCGACGAACCGGCTGAGGATGACCCGATCCCGGACCTTGTCCTCAGCCCCGCCGATGACGATGACGGTCCCGTGCGGCATGGTCACGGGAGTCTAGCAGCGGCATCCCGCCACTGGACTCCCGGGCCGGGGCCGTGGCGTCGCACGCGCGACGCGCCGCCGAGGTCCCGCGCAGGACGGACCTGCCCGAGCGAGAATGGCTCCCGATGAGCACGCCCTCCGCCGCCACCTCGCGGCCGGCCCGCCGGGCAGGCGTGGTCCGGCGCGCCCTCCGCCTGGAGGCCGCCCGCGTCCGCGAGCCGCGCCGGATGGCGGCGATGGCCATCCTCATCGTGACGTTCGCGCTGGCCCTGGCCGGCATGCTGGCCCGGGGCGAGACCGCCGGCGCGGACGCGCAGGCCTACTGGGCCGCCGTCCGGATCTGGCTCGAGGGCGGCGACCCGTACCACCCGCAGGGGCCCTTCCTCCCCTACGTCTACGCGCCCTGGATGCTGCCGATCTTCATCCCGTGGGCGGTCCTGCCATGGGAGGTGGCCTGGTTCACCTGGCGTGGCGCGACGATCCTCCTGCTCCTGTGGTCCATCCGCTGGGCGTACACCCGCCGCCCCCTCGCCACGGCGATCCTCGTGGCGCTGCTCAGCTTCCCCATGGCGGCCAACCTCGACACCGGGAACATCAACCTCCTGCTCGCCCTCGCCCTGTTCGGCGCCCAGTTCACGGGGCCGAAGGTCGGCGGGCTGATCTGGGGCCTCGCGACGTGGATGAAGTGGGTCCCGGCGCCGCTGTGGCTGGTGCTGCCCCCGAGGGCCCGTGCCTGGGGCCTCGTGTTCCTCGCCCTCTCGGGGCTGCTCTCGCTCGTGATGCTGCCGCTCACCATCGTCCAGCTGCAGGTCCTCTTCGGCTTCGGCGAGCGGCCGATCCGGGCGGACTACCTCGTCTTCATCTGGGCCGCGGTGCCATGGTGGTGGCGTCTCCGTCACCCGTTCGCGTTCCTCCGCCCGTCCGCGTGGGCGCGGGCCCTGCGCACGCAACGCGATCGGGTCCTCCGCTGGGGCCGCGCGTTCCGGCTGGAGCCCGCCACCACCGCTCGCCGCGCGCGCGCCCTGGGCTGGGCGTGGCTGCGCCGACTCCTTGGGGTGGACGAACCGCTCCCCGCCCGCCGGCGCGCGGCCCCGGCCGGCGCCTCCCACGTTGTCGCCGAGATCGGCGACTGATCGGCCGGGCGTCAGGGGGCTGGAGCGGGAGCCTCGCGGGACGACGGCGAGGCAGCCGCCGCCTCGCGGACCGCACGCCGTACCTTCGGTGAACGATCCGGGCCGCCCCGTCGTCAGGTCGGGTGAACGGAGGCGCGGTCGGATGGTTGGGGGTCTCGTGGGCGAGCCGGGACTGGAACGGGAGGGTCGGCCGGGGCTGCGCGCCGCGGACGGGAGATCCGACGCGTTCCGACGCCTCGTGGAGCGCCACCTCGACGACGCGTACCGCCTCGCGGCCGTGATCCTGGGCGACCGGGTCGAGGCCGAGGATGCCGTCCATGACGCGGCGGTCGCCGCGTGGCGCGCCTTCGACGGGCTGCGGGATGCCGGGCGGTTCGATGCCTGGTTCCGGCGGATCCTCGTCAACGGGTGCCGCGACCGGCTGCGGGTGCGGGCGCGACATCGCCTCGTGGACGTCGGGCGGGCGCTGGTCGAGGCGGAGCACCCGGTCGTCGCGGACGCCTCCGAGCACACGGCGACGCGCGACGCGCTGGGCCGGTCGCTCGCGGGCCTCGACCCGGACCACCTGGTCGTGGTCGCGTTGCGCTTCGGGGCGGACCTCACCGTACCGGCGATCGCCGAGGCCCTGGGGATCCCCGAGGGAACGGTCAAGTCGCGGCTGCACCACGCGCTCGGCCGCCTGCGGGCGGCGATGACGGAGGTTGACCGATGAGCGAGCGCGAGGACGACCTCCGCCTCGAGCGCGAGCTGCGGGAGGTCCTGCGCGGGCGTGACCCGGGTCCGGCACCATACGGACTGCGCGGGCGGGTCGACCGGGTGCCCGAGGAGGGGCCGCGCCCGAGCGGGCGGCAGACGGCAGGACGGGCCCTGGCGTGGGCTGGCTCGATCGCGGCGGGGATCGCGGCGACCGCCGTCGTCGTGGCCGCGAGCCGGGCGCGCGACTCGGGCGCGATCGGGGCATCGCCGGACGCGGCCACGGGTGTCCCGGACCCGTTCGGGCCGGGCGTGGTGCCGTATCCGCCGATCGAGATGTTCGGGTATGCCGCGGCGGTCCTCGCGGTCAGCCTCGTTGCGCTCGGGATCGGCCTGCTGGTGCTGCGGCGCCGGAGCGGCCGGATCCCGCTCGTGCTGGGCGTCCTGATCCCGGTCCTGGCGGCGGTGCTCGCCCTCATGCCGGGCGTCGTCGCCGACGAATCCGGGGGGACGATGGTGCAGCCCGTGGTGGTCCCGCAGATGCCGGCGGGCTACACCGGGTCGAGGATGCTGTACCTCGTCGCCGGGCCGACGGAGACGTACGACCTCGAGATCGGCATCCGCAACAGCGGGCCGCTCCCGGTGACCGTCCACGGCGTCTTCGGGCGCACCGACGACGCCCGGCTGAACCCGCACTGGGTGGAGGTCCGCCTCGTGCCCGAGCCCAGGACGCCGTCCCCGGTCACGGGCGACCCGTTCGCGCCGTTCACGCTCGCCCCCGGCGGATGGATGGGCGTCCGGCTCGTCGGGAACCCCGGCCCGTGCGCGGTCGGCGGGTCGTTCGACCAGGCGACGGCCGACACGTTCCAGTACCAGCCGGTCACGTTCACCGTCAGCTACGACATCCTGGGCTGGCCGAGGGCCGACCGGCTGTCGGACCCCTCCTCGCAGCTCCTCGTCCCGTACCGCGGCGACTGCGATCCGTCCGCCGCGGCATCGGCGTCCGCTACCCCGTGATCTCGCGCTCGTACTCGGGGAAGTAGCGGGCGATCACCAGCAGGTCGAACCGCGCCAGGATCGAGGCCTTCGACTCGCGGGCGAGCAGGAACGCGAACGAGCGCGCGACGAGGTCGGCGGGATCCGCCGAGCCGGGCGCCAGGCGCGCGAGATCGGCGGCGCTCACCGACACCTCGTACGTCGTCGCCGGTCCACGGCCGCCTACCGTCACGCGGCAGGTCCAGCCGCCCGACGCAGGCTCGCAGGCGACGGTCACGGGTTCCGGCATGCCCGGAGCATGGCACACGAATCGGCTGGCGGCACCGCCGGGGAAGCCGACGATGCCGCCCGTGGGACGCCTGGGACGCCGAGAGACGCCTCAGGCGGCGGCGGGCTCGGGCTCGGTGACCACCTGCTCGCCGTCGGCCGGGAGGCCCAGGCGGAGCATGAACCGGATGAACAGGGCGCCCCCGGTGATCCCGACCAGGGCGAGGCTCACCCAGAGGATCGGCCGGGCGAGGTCGAGGTTGGACGTGCTGATCAGCTTGCTCGGCAGGTCGCCGAGGTACGCCTGGTCGGCGGCCTCCATGCCATACACCTGCGGGATGATGTAGAGCACGGAGGCGATGACGAGCAGCACGCTCATGAGCCGGAAGTCCGAGAGGCTCTCGTCGGGGTCGCGGACCAGCTTCACGACGGCGGCCCAGAACAGCACCACCGCGGCGAGCGGGGCCGTGATGGGTGCCCCCACCTTGAGGTACAGGTTGGGGAACAGGAAGACGATCGACAGGCAGAGCGTGATGACCAGCAGCGCGTCGCGGAACAGCACGTAGCTCAGCCACCACACGTCGCCGCCGAACCGGAGCGTCAGCTTCTGGAGGAAGCGAAGCGTGTACGGGCGGGCGAAGTGGAGCGCCAGGGTGAACGCCCACAGGATGGGGAGGACGGCAGCGACCGAGAGCACCATCCATTCGGCACCGCCCGAGGTGAAGGCGGCAGCGAGATCGTCGGGGGACATGCTGGTCTCCTTAGGCGGCCGTCGACCGGCGGGTCGAGGACGGGCGGAGGTTGTAGATCACGGCGGCGACACCCATGACGCCGATCAGGGCGCCGGAGAGGTAGCACAGCGGCAGGGCGAGGCCGGGGTTGCGCGACGAGACGAAGAAGTTGGCGGCCTGGCTCGAGAGGTTCCCGTTGAACATGGTCATCTGGGAGCCGAACAGGTAGGGCGTGATGTAGAGCACCGCCCCGAGGCCGATGAGCACCACCTGGAGCCGCATCGAGCGCAGGTCGGCGTCGCCCTTGGTCATCAGCTTGAGGAGCAGCGCCGCGAACGCGCAGACCGCCGCGAGGCCGCCGGTGATGGGCAGGTCCTGGCCGGAGACCACGTCCGGGTAGAGGAAGATGATCGAGCCCAGGAACACCTGGAGGAGGATCAGGTCGCGCAGGGCGACGTAGATGATCCACCACAGGTCCGCGCCGAGGCGCAGCGTGAACTTCCCCGTGGTGCGGACCATGTAGGGCCGGGCCATGTGGAGGGCGACCGAGAGGATCCAGAGGATCACGAGCGCCGCGGCGATCGTGCCCTCCACGAAGGCTTCACCGGCATCGAAGAAGCCGGAGACCTGGTCCGGGGTCACTGCGCACCTCCTGGCGTGGTCGCGGAAGCGTGCGCCGCGGACGTCGCGGGCACGTGGGCTGGAGACGGGACGGGCGGGGCGGTGCGGCTGTCCGCGGGGCCGCGGCCGGCGGTGACCGACACGGAGGGGCACCCGTAGACCGCGTCGCACCGGAAGCAGCGCGAGGCCTCGGCCCGGGCAGCCGCCTCGCCGAAGCCCGGCTGCGTGGCACGGAAGGAGCCCGTGTCGACCACGGACAGGGCCGGATGCGTCCGGGCCCGCTCGGCGATGTCGAGGCTGAGCGCGGTCTCTGGCGCGGTCCGGTAGCGGACCGTGGCAAGGATCTCGGCCTCGCCGTCCTTGACGCCGGCGAGGTACTCGTGAACCGAGGCCGCCGCGCGGCGCCCGGCCGCCACCGCCTCGATGATGGTCCGCGGTCCCGACACGACGTCGCCGCCGGCGAAGATGCCGGCGCGACCGGTGGCGAGGGTCCGCGGGTCGGCCACGATGCCGGCCCAGCCGCTGACCTCGATCCCGGCGCCCTCGGGGAGGATGGACGGGTCGGGCTCCTCGCCGATGGCGACGAGGATGGACGACGCCGCGATCTCGCGCGACTCGCCCGAGGGCTCCAGGGCGGCACGTCCGCCCTCAAGCGCCCCGGCGGCGGGAAGCATGACGTCGAGCCGGAGCGCGACGACGGCGCCGTCGCGACCCACGACCTCGCGTGGGGCGAGGCGCTCGAGGACGGTGATGCCCTCGCGCTCGGCCGCCTCGACCTCCTCGGCCTGCGCGGGCATGTCGGCGCGGGCGCGGCGGTAGACGATCGTGACCGAGGCCGCCCCGCTCCGGCGCGCCGAGCGCGCCGCGTCCATCGCGGTGCTGCCGCCGCCCACGACGAGCACGTCGCCGGCGAGCCGCGGCGACTCGCCGAGGTTGACCTCCTTGAGGAACCGGGTCGCGGGGATGACGCCCGCCAGGTCGTCACCCGGGACGCCGAGCCGGCGGCTCTTGGAGGCGCCCGTGGCGAGGAAGATGGCGCGGAACCCCTCGCGCTCGAGGTCCGACAGGCCGAAGTCGCGGCCCATCACGGTGTCGAGCCGGAGCTCCACGCCCGCGTCGATGATCCGCGTGATCTCCGCCTGGAGGACCTCGCGGGGGAGGCGGTACTCCGGGATGCCGATGGCCATCATGCCGCCCGGGACCGGCATCGCCTCGAGGACGGTCACGGGGTAGCCGAGGCGTGCGAGGTACCACGCGGCCGACATGCCCGCCGGTCCGCCGCCCACGATGGCGACGCGCTCGGTCCGGCGCCGGGCCGGCGGCGGGACCGCGGGCAGCGTGCCGTTCTCCACCGCGTAGCGCTTGAGCCCGCGGATGGCGATGGGCTCGTCGAGGACGCCGCGGCGGCATGCCGCCTCGCACGGCGCGGTGCAGATCCAGCCGCAGACGGACGGGAACGGGTTCACCTCGGCAGCGACGGCGTACGCGTCGGCGTACCGGCCGGCGCCAACCAGGCCCACATACCGGCCGGCGTCGGTGCCGGCGGGACAGGCGACCTGGCAGGGAGCGGCCGGCGTGGCGGGCCGCTCGTCCACCATGGTGGTCCAGACCTGCCAGGGCTCGGGGCGCGAGCGGGTGCGCCACGGGAAGATGTCGCCCCAGGGCGAGTCGTGCCTTGGCTTGAGGGACTCGCCGGTGATGACCGACAGCGGGAGCCAACCGTCCGATGCGGCCGCCGGGCGCTCGATGGGGCCCTGCCGCGCGGCGAGCGGAACGGACCCGTCGACCGTGACAAGGGTCATGACGTTGGGCGGGCACTCGCGGATGCAGATGCCGCAGCCGATGCACTCGCCCACCTGGAGAGGGCGCTCCATCATCCAGTTGTGCGGAGCGCCCGGGCCGGGACCCGTCTCGATCCCGGGTGCGAGGGGCCGCGTCATGTCGAGCGCCTCCACCGGGCACACGTCCATGCAGACCCCGCAGGTGATGCAGCCCCGCTGGTCGATGTCGATGCGATAGCCCATGGGCCGCCTCCTTGTGGCGCGGTGGTGCGCCTCGTGGTGGGTGGAGCATGGGCGCCTGCCCGTCCGTCGGGCCACGCCCGTTCGGACGGGCAGGCGACCTGCTCGGACGGGTGGGTCGCACCGGGCCATCCGGCCCGGGTCGGATGGCCGGGGCGCCGTCAGGCGTCGGGCAGCAGGCCCTCGCGGACGGCGCGTGCCGCGGCCTCGGCGCGGCTCTGGGCGTGCAGCTTGTCGAGGATGTTGCGCAGGTGGAACTTGACCGTGTTCTCCGAGACATGGAGCCGCGCGGCGATCTCCTTGTTGCGCAGCCCCTCGACGACGCCGCGCAGCACCTCGACCTCGCGCTCCGTGAGGCGATCCGGGTCGCGCGCGCCCGCCGGCTCCGCCGTCGGCTGGCCGCCGCGCGCCAGCTCCGCGATGATCCGGGCCGCGATCGCCGGCGTGATGGCGGCTTCGCCGCGGGCGACGGCGTCGAGCATGGACCGCAACTCGCCCGACTCGAGGTTCTTGAGCAGGTAGCCGCGGGCGCCGGCCTTGAGTGCCGCAAACAGGTCGTCGAGGTCCTCGCTGGCCGTGAGCATCACGATCGCGACCTCGGGCGTGGTGGCCCCGAGCTCGCGGGTTGCCGTGATGCCGCCGCCACGCATCGCGACGTCCATGAGCACGAGGTCCGGCCGCAACGCCCTGGCCATCGTCACCGCCGTGGCGCCGTCCGAGGCCTGGCCCACGACCTCGTGATCCCACGCGCCCAGGAGCGACGCCATGCCGTCCCGGAACAGGGCGTGGTCGTCGGCAAGGAGGATGCGCACGTCAGGCCTCGACCGGCGCGGGCGGGGTCGGCTCGCTGGGCTCGCCAGCCGGCCCGAGGGGCTCGGGCTCTGGGACGGGCTCGCGCTCCGGGGCGGCATGACCGGCCAGCGACAGGCGCAGGACGACGGCCGTGCCACGCCGGCCCGGGCCCTCGCCGATGTCCAGGGTCGCGCCGATGGCGGCCGCCCGTTCGCGCATCGCCCTCAGCCCGTAGTGCGGCACCGACCCGGCGCTCGCGACCGATGGGAGGCCCCGGCCGTCGTCCTCCACCCGGAGGTCCAGGACACCGTCGCGCACCGTCATCGCCACGCGGACGCGCCCCGCGGAGGCGTGCTTGCGGACGTTCGTGAAGGCCTCCTGGACGATCCGGTAGACGTGGGCCTCGGCGTCGGCGTCGAGCCGGAGGCCGCGTGCCTCGCGGTCGATCGACGCCTGCAGCGCGAACGTGGACGCAGCCGCGGCCCGGCCCGCGTAGGCGAGCACCGCGGCACCCAGGCCCTGCCCCGGCTCGATGGGGCCCCGGAGGCCCAGGATCGACTCGCGGACGTCGACGTACACGGCGCGCGCGGCGGCCCCGAGGTCCGCGACCTGGACCCTCGCCTCGTCGACGCGCCCCACCGCGAGATACCCGTCCACCGCCTGCGACTTCATGTTCACGTAGCCCAGCACCTGGGCGATCCCGTCGTGCAGCTCCCGCGCGATCCGCTCGCGCTCCTCCACGACCGCGAGGTCGCGCAGCAGCGCCTCGAGACGGGCGTGCTCGAGGGCGATCGTCGCCTGGTTGGCGAGCGACGCGAGGGTCTCCATCTCGTCGGCATCGAAGCCGCGGGGCGCCGCGCAGCCCACCGCGAGCAGGCCGATGGTGGTGCCGCCGCGCTGGAGGGGCGCGGCGAGACGGACGACGGCCGTGGCCGGGTTGACGAACGCGAGCATCGCCGCGGCCGGGTCACCGGGCACGACGGCCCCGCGGACGGCCCCGCGGCGCGGAGCGTTGGGCGGGGCGGTGGCGCGGGAAGCGAGGCTCCCGTCGGGGCCCTCCAGCAGGAGGATGGCGACGTCGGCCCCGAGCAGCGCCCGGGCATGCTCGACGACCGCCGCGAGCACGTCCTCCACGTCCGTCAGGGAGGCGATGGCGAGCGAGACGCGGTGGAGCGCGCGGGCGCTCGCGCCACGGGTCTCCAGCTCCTCGTTGCGGGCCCGGAGCGCGCCGGTCAGGGCATCGATCCGCGTGAACGCGGCCGCGGCGAAGGCGACCCCGAAGGCGCTTGTTGCGAGGACGATGAGGATCGTGTCCCTCGGGAAGGGCATCGCCGCGTCGAGCACGGTGTCCGACAGGATCTCCAGCAGCGCGACGACCGTGATCGGTCCGAGGACGAGCAGCCACCGGGGCCCCGGTGATCGGGTCGCTGGGCGCATGATCCGAGCTCCTGGCGCTCCGGCGGGACGACCGGACCAGCGGAGCATAGCCCCGGGCGACGCGGCCCGTGTCAGGCAGGTGCGGGCTGGCAGCGCGCACACCAGAACGTGAGCCGCGGCAGGTCGGCGCCCTGGTGCGCAACACGGATGATCGCGCCGCAGCGCGGGCAGGGGCGGCCGGAGCGGCGGTAGACGTGGCGTGGCCGGTCGCCGGTCGCGGCGCCCCGGCGGAGGAGGACCCGGCCGAGCTCGATCAGCTCGCGGAGCGCGTCGTCGTCCAGGTCACGAACCGGCGTGAACGGCGAGCGGCGGGCCTGCCACAGCACCTCGTTCTTGACCTCGTTGCCGATGCCGGCGAGCGCCCGCTGGTCCAGCAGCGCGACGGCGACGGGAACCAGGGCCCGGGACGGGTCGCGGAGCCGGCGCAGGGCCTCGTCGACGTCCAACGGCTCCTTGAGCAGGTCCGGGCCCAGCCTCGAGAGCGCCGGGTGGATCGCCTCGACCCGCTGCTCGAACAGCTCGACAGTCGGGGCGTCGAAGCAGACGACGACCGAGCCCGGCACCTCGATGACGAGGCGGGCCCGCGCGGGCGGCCGGCGCCAGCGCTCGCCGGGGCGGTAGCGGTGCCATGAGCCGTGCATGCGGAGGTGGGTCCGGACCTCGAGCCCGTTGTCGAACCGGATCAGCAGGTTCTTGCCCTGGGCCTCGACGCCGGTCACCGTCGCGCCGACCAGGCGCCCCGCCTGCGGTCCGGGCGTGCGTGCGGACGCGGCCGTGACCGTGCGCCCGACCAGGTACGGGCGCAGGCCGTCGGCGGTGCGGACGAGCGTGTCGCCCTCGGGCACCTGCGCGGCCTCAGCGGAACGGGCGCACGGGTGCTGGGCGCGGGTACGTCCGCTCGGCCGGCGCCATCGACCGCAGCGCGTACCCGCGGTACCCGGCCACGAACCCGGCCGCCAGCAGCGGGTCGCCGAACCGCGAGACCGCCACGGGCTCGCCGTCCACCTTGCCGATGACGAGCTCGCGGATGCGGCCGTCCGCCACGAGGTCGGCGAGGGTGCGGATGGCGAAGGCGAGGGTCTCCGGGTCGTCGCCTGCCGGCAGGACCTGGAGCGACGTCCCGCCGCGGTCCAGGTAGAGGACGGCGGCCCCGTCCACCAGGGCGACATAGGCGCCGGCCGCCCGCTGGAACGGACGGCGATCCCCCTCGCCGCGACGCGGCCACGCCAGGGCGGCGCCGTACGGGTTCGCCGGGTCCGCGGCCGCCAGCAGGTGCGCCACGCGCCCGTGGTCGCCGGCGACCTCGCCCGGCTGGTCGCGCAGGGCGCGCAGCCGGTCCACGGCGCCGGGCAGGGCGAACTGGGCCGCGCCGAGCCCGTCCACGAAGTAGCCGCGCCGGATCCGCCCGCCCTCCTCCATGAGGCGCAGCACCGGGTAGACCGCGGAGAACCCGCCGTCCACGGCCTCGCCCGCCACCGCCTCGCGGGTCAGGACGCCGTGGCGCTCGAGCAGGGCCATCGCCTGCGCGTGGACCCGCTCCGTGCGGGAGGGGCCGGCGGCCGACTCGTCGTCCACGAGCGACCAGCGGCCGGCGGCCTCCGGAGGTCCGAGGGCGGTGAGCCGGCCCGCGCGCGGGCGGTTGTCCTTCGAGGGTCGCTTCCACCGGAGGGCGCGCAGCGGCGCGAAGGTGTCGTTCGTGACCTCGCCGGTCCAGACGAGGTCCCAGAGCGCATCGAGGACCTCGCGGTCCGATCGGGCCCCCGACGCCGTGAACAGCTCGCGGTAGAAGCACGCCCCGCGGCGCCGCAGATGGGCGCGGAGCCGCTCGTGGATGTCGCCGGCGGGGCGTTCGACGCCATCCGGCGGGTCCACCGGGCGCAGGTGCTCGCGACCGGGACGCAGGAGGACGACCCGGCCGTCGTCGCGACCGAGGCTCCCCCGCCCCACCCAGGTCACCTCGCCCATGGCACCCAGCTCGTCGAGGAGGCGCGGCTGGTAGCCGGGGATGCGCGCCGGGAGGACGTCGCGCTCGAGGACGGACGCCGGGATCGGCAGGCCCGCGAGCTGGTCCACGACCTCGGCGAGGCGCTCCAGGGCCGCGGAGCCGCGGAACGGCGAGCCGGCACTCCCCGTGGCCGATGGGGACGGCGCAACGCCCTGCCACGCGGGCAGGAACCGCGCCAGCGTCACGGGATCGACGGGCTCGACCTCCCGGCGGAGGGTCGCGAGCGACCGCCTTCGCAGGAGGCGCAGCACCTCCGGGTCGCAGAGCTCCCGGTCCGCACCGCCCGGCCGGAACTCGCCGGCCAGCAGCGTCCCCGCGGCGACCAGGCGATGGAGCGCGTCGTCCACGACCCCCACGGGCAGCCCCCAGCGGCGGGCGGGCTCCGCCGCCACGAACGGCCCGTGCGTGCGCGCGAAGCGGGCCAGCAACCCGTCCAGGGCCCCCGCGACCGGCCCGAGGAACGCCCCCGGCACCCCGGGCGGGGCGCTCACACCCACGCCGTCCCGGTAGCGCGCGACGTCCTCGATCGCGATCCAGCGCTCCTCGCCGGCGATCCGCGCCCGCACTGCGCGCCGCGTGGACGCGAGCTCCGCGAGGAACAGGCTCGCCTCCACGCGCCCGCCGACCGTCCGCGCCCCCGCCTCGTCCGGCGACAGGTCTCCGAGCCGCCGCAGCAGGTCGTGGACCTGGTCCACGGTCACCGCCATGCGGTCGTCCGCGAGCGCCTGGAGGCTGAGCTCCAGGTCCGCGAGCGCCGCGGGATCCAGCAGCTCGCGCAGCTCCTCCTGGCCAAGGAGCTCGCGGAGCAGGTCCCGGTCCAGCGTCAGCGCCTGCGCCCGGCGCTCGGCCATCGGGGCGTCGCCCTCGTACATGTAGGCCGCGACGTAGTCGAACAGCAGGCTGCTCGCGAAGGCCGACGCGCGCGCCGTCTCGACCGAGTGCACGGTGAGCTCGCGCCGCTGCACCCCGCCCAGGATCTCCCGCAGCGCGGGCAAGTCGAAGACGTCTGCCAGGCACTCGCGGTAGGTCTCCACGAGGATCGGGAAGCTCCCGTAGCGGCTCGCGACCGACAGGAGGTCCGCGGCCCGCTGGCGCTGCTGCCAGAGCGGCGTGCGGGCCCCCGGGCGGCGGCGCGGCAGGAGCAGCGCGCGCGCCGCGTTCTCCCGGAAGCGGCTCGCGAACAGGCTCGACTGCCCCACCCGACCGACCACCAGGTCCTCGATCTCGTCGGGGTCCGGGAACAGCAGCTCCTCCACCCCCTCGAGGGTCGCGTCGCCCTCCGGCAGCCGGATGGCGATGCCGTCGTCCGAGTAGATCGTCTGGACCTCCAGGCCGAGACGCTCCTTGAGGCGCGCCTCGAGCGCGAGCGTCCACGGCGCATGCACGCGCCCGCCGAAGGGGCTCAGGATGACGAGCCGCCAGTCGCCCAGCTCGTCGCGGAAGCGCTCGATGACGATCCGCCTGTCCGTGGGGAGCGCGCCCGTCGCCTCGCGCTCGTCCTCCAGGTAGGCGAGGAGGTTCTCCGCCGCCAGGTCGTCCAGGTCGTGCTCCTCGTGGAGCCGGACCGCGGCCTTTGCCCGTCCCCTGGGCCCCCTGGCGAGGTCCGCCTCCATGCCGCGCATGAACTCGCCGATGGCGCGGCCCAGCTCCACGGGCCGCCCGACGGCGTCGCCGTGCCAGAACGGGAGCTTGCCGGGGACGCCGGGAGCGGGCGTGACGGTGACCCGGTTCGGCGTGATCTCCGCGACCCGCCAGGAGCTCGCGCCAAGGACCACGACGTCGCCGTGCATCCCGGCGCGCAGCTCGTAGACCATCTCCTCGTCCAGCTCGCCGACCCGGCGCCCGGGCGCGCCCGCCTCGCCCTGGAGGAAGACCGGGTAGAGGCCGCGGTCCGGGATGGTGCCGCCGCTGGTGACCGCCACCGTCCTGGCGTCGCGGCGGCCCTCGATGACATCCGTGATCCGGTCCCAGGTGACGCGCGGCTTGAGCTCCGCGAACTCGTCCGATGGATAAGCGCCCGCGAGCATGCCCAGCACGCCCTCGAGGACCTCGCGGGTGAGGGTCTCGAAGGGCGCCGCCCGTCGCACGATCCCGAGGAGCTCGTCCACGGTGAAGCGCTGCTCGATGGTCATCGCGACGAGCTGCTGGGCGAGGACGTCGAGCGGGTTGCGCGGCATGACCGTGGGCTCGATGCGACCGTCACGCATGCCGCGCACGACAACCGCGGTCTCGAGGAGGTCGCCTCGGTACTTGGGGAAGATCACGCCCTTGCTGGGCTCGCCCACCTGGTGGCCGGCGCGCCCGATCCGCTGGAGGCCGCGCGCGACCGAGGTGGGACTCTCGACCTGGATGACGAGGTCCACGGCGCCCATGTCGATGCCGAGCTCGAGGCTGCTGGTGGCCACGAGGGCGGGCAGGCGGCCGGCTTTCAGCTCCTCCTCGATCTCGAGGCGCTGCTCGCGCGCGATGCTGCCGTGGTGGGCGCGGACCAGCTCCTCGCCGGCGAGCTCGTTGAGGCGCTGGGCGAGACGCTCCGCCAGGCGGCGGCTGTTGGTGAAGACGATCGTGCTGTGGTGGGCCCGGATCAGCTCCAGGATCCGCGGGTGGATCGCCGGCCAGATGCTGGTCCGCAGCTCGCCGCCCAGGACCGGGCCGCCGGGCTGGTCGTCCAGCGGCAGGACCTCGCCCAGCCTCGCCATGTCCTCGACCGGGACGATGACCTGGAGCTCGAGCGGCTTGCGGGCGCCGGCGTCGACGATCGCCACCTCGCGACCCTCCCCCGCCCCGCCGAGGAAGCTCGCGATCGTCTCGAGCGGGCGCTGGGTTGCGGACAGGCCGATGCGCTGGAGGGGTCTCGCGTCGTCGCCGCGCAGGCGCTCCAGGCGTTCCAGGCTCAGCGCGAGGTGGGCACCGCGCTTGGTCCCGGCAATCGCGTGGACCTCGTCCACGATGACCTGCTCGACGCCGGTCAGGATCTCGCGCGCCTGGCTCGTGAGGAGCAGGTAGAGGCTCTCCGGCGTGGTGACCAGGATGTCCGGCGGGTGCCGGACGAGGTCGCGCCGGTCCGCGGCCGGGGTATCACCGGTGCGGCTGGCGATGGAGATGCGCGGCGGCTCCATGCCCAGCCGCTGGGCGGCGAGGGCGATGCCGGCGAGCGGTGCGCGGAGGTTGCGCTCCACGTCGTAGGTCAGCGCCTTGAGTGGGCTGATGTAGAGGACGCGGACGCTGCCCGGGCTGGCGCGGGTCGGCTCGGGGCGCGGGTCCTCGACGAGGCGGTCCAGGCACCACAGGAAGGCCGCGAGCGTCTTGCCGCTCCCGGTGGGGGCGTGGATCAGGGTGCTGCGGCCGGCGGCGATCGCCGCCCAGCCCTGCGCCTGGGCCGGCGTGGGGGCCTCGAACGTCGCCTCGAACCAGGCCCGTACGGCGGGCCCGAAGGGTGCGAGCGGATCCTTGCTGCGCGCGGCCACGGGACGCCGAGTATAGGCCGGGGTCGCGCGTTCGTACAGATGTTCTAGTCATCGCGACACGCGTCCGCGCCGGTCGTGGCACGGCGGCATCGCTGCCCCGCCGAATCCGGAACGGCGAACCCGGAGGTCCGCCGTTCCGTCTGCCCGTCGATCGCGCGGTGGAGGGGAGGAGAGAGTCCCGCTCGAT
>Ga0302322_100001516_pt1 | contig 19007 bp, 18 predicted proteins | sample Fen_T0_2_FD_203757 | JGI IMG/M metagenome (GOLD analysis project Ga0302322, IMG submission 203757) | Peat permafrost microbial communities from Stordalen Mire near Abisko, Sweden - Fen_T0_2 | ecosystem: Environmental > Terrestrial > Soil > Wetlands > Permafrost | place: Sweden: Abisko... | reverse complement strand
ACGAGGATGATGTCGGGGTCCTGGCGCAGGATGGACCGCAGGCCGCGGCTGAAGGTCATGCCGGTCTTCTCGTTCACGCCGACCTGGGTGATCCCGGGCAGCTGCACCTCGACCGGGTCCTCGAGCGTCACGATGTTCAGCGTGGGCGAGCGGATCGCGGCGATGGCCGAGTAGAGCGTGTTCGTCTTGCCGGAACCGGTCGGTCCGGTGATGAGCACGAGCCCCTGCGGCACCGACAGCGCGGCCTGCAGCGCGGCGAGCTGCTGGGCCTCCAGGCCGAGGTCGGTGAGCGAGGGGACGGCGTCGCCGCGGGTCAGCAACCGGATCACGACCTTCTCGCCGTGCAGGCTCGGCAGCGTGCTGATCCGCGCGTCGATCGCCTGGCCCTCGACGGAGAACCGGGTGCGGCCGTCCTGCGGGATGCGCCGTTCGGCGATGTCCAACCCAGAGATGATCTTGATTCGGCTGATGACGGCCGTGGCCAGGCGCTTGGGGGCCTCGGTCACCTCGCGCAGCAGGCCGTCGATCCGGTACCGGACGCGCAGCCGGTCCCGCTCCACCTCGATGTGGATGTCGGACGCCCGGGTGCGGACGGCGTCGCCCAGCACCTGGTTGACGAACCGCACGATGGGCGCGTCCTCGGTGACCGTCGCCCCGAGGGACCCGCCGCCGTCCAGCTCGTCGTCGGCCGGCCCGGCGGCGGCGTCCTGGAGGATCTCGGCGACGCCCCCGCCGTCCTGGCCCAGCGACCAGGCGCGGTTGATCTGGTCACGGATCTGGCTGTCGGTGGCGACGAAGACCTCGATGTCCGTGCTGCGGGTGTACAGCCGGACGTCGTCGAAGGCCAGCACGTTGGTCGGGTCGGCCGCGGCCACGGTGAGGACGCCGCGCTCGTTGCGGTCCATGACGAGCACCCGGGTCCGCTCGGCCACCGCGCGCGGCAGCAGCCGGACGTGCTCGGCCAGCACCGTCATCTTCGACAGGTCGACGAGCTCCAGGTTGAGCAGCTGGGCGAGGCACTCGGCCACCTTGCGCTCGGTGGCGAACCCCAGGTCGCTGACGACCTGGCCGAGGCGCCGCCGCGGGCCGTCGACGTTCTTCTGCTCGCGCAGCGCGGCCTGCAGCTGCTCGGCCGTGATGAGCCCGGACTCGACGAGGACGTCGCCCAGCCGTCGGCGCTCGGCCACGGACGCGTCGAAGCGGCGCGACTGGCGCGGCGGGAGGGGCTCGGATGCCACGGAGGTGCTCTCGGCACGCCACGGCGCCGACTTCACCGGTCGGCGGCACCCAGCGGTACCTCGGCCGGTGCGAGGCCGGGCGGGACCTCGCCGGGGACCTCGCCCGAGACCTCGCCGGGGACCTCGCCCGGCGGGCCCGGCGGATCCGGCGGGGCGGCCGGTGCGGTGGCCGGCGGGCGGGACGGCTGCTTGGACCCGCGGCCCTTCCCCTTCCCCTTGCCGGCCTTGGCGGGCCGGTTCGCGGCGTCGGGCTCGGGGCCGGAGTCGCGGGCCTCCAGCAGCTCCTCCAGCAGGTCGCGCAGCTCCGAGCGGACGAAGTCGCGCGTCGCGACGTCCCGCAGGGCGATCCGCAGCGCCGCGACCTCGCGGGCGAGGTACTCGGTGTCGGCGAGGTTGCGCTCGGAGCGTTGCCGGTCCTGCTCGAAGGAGACGCGGTCCCGGTCGGCCTGCCGGTTCTGCGCGAGCAGGATCAGCGGCGCCGCGTAGGACGCCTGCAGGCTGAGGATCAGGGTGAGCAGCGTGTAGTTCAGCGACCGCGGGTCGAACTGCAGGCTCGCCGGCCCGAAGGTGTTCCACGCCAGCCAGACGCCGACGAACGCCGTCATGTAGGCGATGAACTTCGCCGTCCCCATGAAGCGGGCGAACCGTTCCGAGCCGCGCCCGAACAGCTCCGGGTCGACCTGCGGGGTCGGCAGGACGGCGCGGCGGATCTCCAGCGGCGTGTCCAGGGACGGCGCCGCCGGACGCCGTCGCTCGGCGGCGCTGGGCCCCCCGGAGAGCCCGGCGAGGCGGACCAGCCGGGCGAGCCCGGGCAGGCCCGACCGGCGGGCGGCGGCGGCCGGGCGTGCCCCGGTGCGGCCCTCATCCGACACGCGGCACCTCCCCGGTCGCGTCGCTCAGCTCGGTGGCCAGGTGGTCCTCGGCGTCGCGCCAGTCCTCCGGCAGCAGGTGGTCGAGCACGTCGTCCACGGTGACGACGCCGATCAGGTGGCCCGCGTCGTCCGTGACCGGCACCGCCACCAGGTTGTACGTCGCCAGGTGCCGGGTGATGGCGGGCAGCTGGGTGTCGCCGGGCAGCGGCTCGACGTCCTTGTCGAGCATGGTGCCCATGAGCTCCTGCGGGGGTTCGCGCAGCAGCCGCTGGACGTGGACGAGCCCCAGGTAGCGGCCCGTCGGCGTCTCCAGCGGCGGCCGGCACACGTAGACGGCGGCGGCCAGCGCGGGGGAGAGGTCCTCGCGGCGCACGTGGGCGAGCGCCTCGGCGACCGTCGCGTCGGGCGGCAGGATGACCGGTTCGGGCGTCATGATGCCGCCCGCCGTCCGCTCGTCGTAGGCGAGCAGGCGCCGGACGTCGTCCGCCTCCTCGGGGTCCATCAGCTCCAGGAGCTGCTCGGCCTGCTCCTCCGGCAGCTCCGAGAGCAGGTCGGCGGCGTCGTCGGGCTGCATCGCCTCCAGGACGTCGGCGGCACGCTCGCCGCCGAGCACCGAGAGGATCTCCACCTGGTCGTCCTCGGGGAGCTCCTCGAGGACGTCGGCGAGCCGCTCGTCGTCCAGGGCCGCCGCGACCTCCAGGCGGCGCTTGGGCGTCAGCTCGTGGATCATCTCGGCGAGGTCGGCGGCCTTGAGCTCCTCGAAGGCGGCCAGCAGGTTCGCCGCCCCCTGGCGCTGCTCGACGACGCCGAACCCGCTGACCTCGTCGAACGGGACGATGAACGTCTCGCCGCGGCGGCGCAGCCGGCCCGGCCGCCCGCGCCGCACGAACAGGCGGGCCACCTGCCACTCGCCGCGGCGACCCTGCTCGATGGCGACGTCCTCGACCGTGACCGTCTCGCCGGACTCGTGCAGCTGCACCGTGCGGTCGAGCATCTCGCCGATCACCAGGGTCTCGGTCTGCCGGCGTTCGAAGCGGCGCATGTTGACCAGGCCCGTGGTGATCACCTGCCCGGCGTCCATGCTGGTGACGCGCGTCATCGGCACGAAGACGCGACGCCGTCCGGGCACCTCGACCACGAGGCCGACGGCACGCGGCGTCTGCCGTCGGGCGCTGAACACGACGATCACGTCACGCACCCGGCCCACCTGGTCACCGAGGGGGTCGAAGACCGCCAGCCCGGCGAGGCGGGCGACGAAGACCCGGGTGGGTGCGGCAGTCACCCGACCAGGCTACCCACGCCCCCGACCCCCTGCGGCCACCCGCACCCCGGGCACCCTCCGTGATCATGCAATCCGGGACGATCATGCAATCCGGGAACACCTCGACCCCGGGGGGCGGGATGCTCACCGGCCGGTCGGCGGGTCACCGTCAGGTCGGCAGATCGACACCCGGGCCGTCTCCCCGCTCCCGGATTCCATGATCGTCCCGGATGGCATGATCACGAGGGGGACGGTCACGAGGGGCGGGAGGGGCGGTCAGGCGCGGGGGGAGCGGGCGGCGCGGCGGGCACGCCAGGTGCCCGCGCGGCCGCGGAAGTGCCAGGGCTGGTGGCGGGTGACCGTGACGGCGCCGTCCTCGGGGGCGCGGACGGCGCCCGCGCCGCTGCGGTCGTCCCCGGCGCCGCTCGCGCTGACGTAGAGCGGCGTGAGCCTGGTCACCAGCGTGCCGGAGGCCCACCGGTCACGCTGGGTGGGCGCGTCCCGGGTGTTGAGCCGGGCGGCGGCCAGGGCCGTGGCGGCGGCCTCCCACTCCGGGGAGCGGGCCGGGACGATGTCGGCCTGCGCGGCGAAGGTGACGAGTCGCCCCCCGCGGTCCTTGCTCGGGACGACGACCTCCACCGAGCCGCTGACCAGCGGGAGCATCTGCTCGTCCACGCCGTAGACGACGTAGGCGGCGTCGTCGTGCCACACGTGCCACGCCAGGTGGTGGCGCGACGACCCGGCGGGCCGGATCCACAGCACGCCGCTCTTGCTGCACGCCTCGGCGACGAGCGCGGCGCTCGTGGGCGTGAGCGACGGCGGCGGGGGCGGCGGCGTCCCCGGGATGGGGGAGTCGGCGGACGCGGCCGGGGCGTGAGGGGTCAGTGGCGTCGTCACGGTCCGAGCCTGGCACAGTCGACACGTGCATGGGCGGGACCAGTCGGACCCTCCCGGCGTGCCGCGGCGGGACCGGGCGCTCACCAGGGCGTGGTTCCTGGTGGCCGTCGGGATCGTCGCCGTCTCGATGTCGGGGCCGCTGTCGACGTCCCCGGCCGCCCCGGCCCTCGCCATCGCGTTCTGGCGGACGGCGCTCGGCACCCTGGTCACGGTGCCGGTCGCCGTCCCCGGCCGGTCGCGGCGCCCGCCGGGCTCCCCCCGGTCGCGGCGGCCCCGGTGGCCGGGGCGCGGGTGGCCCGGGCGCCGGGACGGCGTGGGGGCGGGCGTGCTGCTCGCCGTCCACTTCGGCACGTGGATCCCCAGCCTGCGCCTGACGAGCGTGGCGACGGCGACGGCGCTGGTGGCGACGTCGCCGCTGTGGATCGTGCTGTTCCGGCGGCTGGCGGGCGTGCCCGTGCCGCGGGCCGTGGTCGTCGGGTCGCTGGTCGGCGTCGGCGGGGTGCTGCTCGTGACGGCGGGCGACGTCACCGGCTCGGGCCGGCCGGCGTCCGACGTCGCGCTCGGCGACGCGCTCGCGCTGGTCGGCGGGGCCGCGCACGCGGGCTACGCGATGATCGGCGAGCGGGCCCGCCGGGGCACGTCGACCGCCCGTTGGACGGCGGTCGTGTACGGCGTCTGCGCCGTCTCGCTGCTGCCCGCCTGCCTGGTGCTCGGGGTGCCGCTCGCCGGCTGGGGGCGCGCCGGCTGGATGCAGATCCTGCTGATCACCGTGACGGCGCAGCTGCTCGGCCACACCGCCTTCAACGCGGCCGTGCCGCACGTCGGCGCGTCGTCCCTGACGCTGGCGATCCTGCTGGAGGTGCCGGGGGCGGCGGCCATCGCCTGGGTCTGGCTGGGCCAGGTGCCGGCGCCCGTCACCGTGCCGGGGCTGGTCGCCGTCCTCGCGGGCCTGGTGCTCGTCGTGCGCGGCGACCGACGGGCTCCCGGCGCCGGCCGGGGCGCGGGTCAGGGGACCGACGTGAACGACACCTCGCTCACCGCGACGTCCGGGTACGTGGCCGACGCGTAGACCGACCGGACCTCCAGCCGGACCGTGCGGGTGCGGCCGGGCGCGTGGAAGGTCTGCGCGGGACGGGTGTCGGTGAGGTCCCACGTCCAGGTGCCGGCGTCGGTGACGACGCGCACCCGGTGTACCCGGGCGTTCGCGCCGAACAGGTCGAGCGGTGCCCGCCCGGTGCGCCGCAGCATCTTCTGGTAGCCGTTGAGCACCGTCACGTCGCGCAGGTCGACGGGCGCGTCGAAGGTGTACGTCAGCGTGGGGAGCCTGCCCTCGGGGGTGGCGCCGTCGCTGTTCCAGGCGGTGGTGGGGTCGCCGTCGAGGGTGTTCGCGGCGGCGTAGGTGACCTTCCCGTCCGGCGCCTGCACGCTGGACGCGTCACCCCGGACGGCCGCCCGGTCGACCGGCGCGGGGGCCGCGGCGGCGGACGGCGTGGACGGCGCCCGCCCGCCCCCGCCCCCCAGGCCCCGCAGCCCGACGACGGCGAGGCCGGTGGCCGCCACGACGGCGACGGCCGCGCCCACCAGGACGGCGGGGTGCCGGGCCCGCCCGGGACCCGGGCGCTGCTCCTGCCCCGCCGGCGGCTGCCCCGCGACCAGCGGCCCGGCCGTGGGGTGACCCGTCGGCGGCCCGGCCGGTGGACGGCCCGCCGGGGGTCGCGGGGCCTGCAGGGGATCGAGGACGACGGTCAGCTCGTCCGGTGCGGCGGTGGCCCGCGAGCCGTCCGCCGGGGGCGCCTGGTCCCCGACCGGGCGGGTCCACCACGCCTCGGGGGGTGGGGTGCTCACCCTCCGTACTATAGACACTGCATCCGGTTGACCATGGTCGGCCGGGAGCCGGCCGAGAGTCGGCCGAGGACCGGGGGCTCAGCCGCGGACCAGGGCCCGCAACGCCTCGGGGTCCAGCGGCCGGGTGTAGGACTCGCCGTGGTGGAACGGCGGGAACACCCGCATCGCCGGGCGGGACGACGAGCACGCCACCACCGTCACCGCCGGGTACCGCTCGCACAGGTACCGGGCCAGGGCGCCCACGTGCCCGCCGTCCAGGTCGAGCACGACCACGTCGGGGCGGCCCTGGGCGACCCACGCCGGGACGTCCTGGTCGGCGGCCTGCACCACCTGCGCCCGCTCCTCGGCCAGCAGCGAGAGCAGGCCGGCACGCACCAGCGCCGCGAACTCGCCCAGCAGCACCCGCGCCATGCGCCCTCCGGGCGTCGTGAGGGGGACCGGGCCGGGCGACGTCAGATCACCCCCGCGCGGGTCGCCAGGCCGACGGCCTGGGCCCGGGTGCGGCAGTTGAGCTTGGTGAGGACGTCGTGCACCACGTTCTTGACCGTGCGCTCCGAGTACGACAGGTCCGTCGCGATCCCGCGGGTGTCGTGCCCCTCGGCGAGCAGGCGCAGCACGTCCCGCTCGCGGTCGGTGAGCGTGCCCGGCGCGCTCGCGGCCAGCGCCGCCGACCGTTGGAGCAGCCGGGGCAGCAGGTCGGCGGGCAGGGTGGCCCGGCGGCGGACGGCGCTGCGCACGGTGTCGAGCAGCAGGTCCGGCGTCAGCTCGTCGTGGAGCAGGATCGCCGACACCCCGCCCGCGGCCAGGGTGTGCAGCAGCGGCGCGCCGGGGTCGCGCACGGTGGCCACGAGCCGGGTGCCGCGCCCGGACGCGGCGTGGCGCAGGGCGGCGGCCGTCGCGGCGCCGTCCGCCTCGAACACGAGGACCCGGGCGACGGCGAGGTCGGGGACCGGCGAGAGCCCGGCGCTCTCGCCGACGACCCGGAAGCCGCCCGCCCGGAACGTGCCGATCATCCCGCGGCGCACGAGCGCGTGCGGCTGGTCCACCCACACGGGGACCCCTTGGTCGGTGCTCAGCATCTGTCTACCGCCTGGTCACGAGAGATCCGGACGCCGCCCGCACATCAGGTGCGGGAGGCCGATGTCCGGATCATCTCCGGCGTGCACCGAAAGGGGCAAGGCAATCCAGCCCCGGCCGGGGGTGGAGTTCTCCCCTGTTTCCGCGGGGAATGCCGCCGGGAATGCTCCGAAGGCCGGGCGCCCCCGATCAGGGGGATTCCCGGCGTCCGGTACGGGGATTTCCCCGATGCGCGGACGCCGGCGCCCGGCTCGCTGCCCGTCCGCACGGCCGGCCTCGCGCCGGGCCCGGCCTCACAGGTGCAGGCCGCACTCCGTCTTCGCCCGGCCGGCCCAGCGGCCCGCGCGCGCGTCCTCGCCGGGCTGCACGGCCCGGGTGCACGGACCGCAGCCGATCGAGGTGTAGCCCTCCTGGAGCAGCGGGTTGATCAGCACGTCCGGGTGCTCGGTGAGGTAGGCGTCGACGTCGTCGTCCGTCCAGCCGGCGAGGGGGGCGAGCTTGACGAGCCCGCGCCGCGCGTCCCAGCCGACGGTCGGCGTGCCCGCGCGGGTCGGCGACTCGTCGCGGCGCAAGCCGGTCGCCCACGCACGGTAGCCGCGCAGGGCGCCGTCCAGCGGGGCCACCTTGCGCAGGGCGCAGCAGGCGTCCGGGTCGGTGCGGTGCAGGACGCCGCGGGACGCCTCGTGCTCGGCGAGCGACTCCTTGGGGCGGATCGTCAGCAGGCGCACCGGATAGCTCAGGGCGACGGCCTCCGCCGTCCCCAGGGTCTCGGCGAAGTGGTAGCCGGTGTCGATGAAGAGCACGCTGACGCCGGGCGCCGCCCGGGAGGCCAGGTGTGCCAGGACGGTGTCGCCCATGGCCGCGGTCACGGCGAGGCCGCGGCCGAAGGCGCGGGCGGCCCAGCCGAGGACCGTCAGCGGGTCGGCGCCCTCCAGGGCCCGGTCCGCCTCGGCGGCGAAGGCCACCGGGTCGGCCTCCAGGGCCGCGGCGACGTCCTCGGGGCGGGAGATCAGGGATCCGATCATCAGTCGTCACTCCAGTCGGGCGTGCGGGAGGAGGCGAGGGTCGACCGCTCGGGGGACGCCAGGCCGTGGAAGCTCACCGAGAAGAGCCGCAGGCAGCTGCGGCAGTGCCAGACGGCGCGGCCGTCGTGGTCCGCGGGGCGCAGGTCCTCCTCGCCGCAGAACGGGCAGACGTACGGCACGGCCCGGGCGGTCGCGTGGGTCCCCTCGCTCATGGCAGGTCCCGGGGGCTCATGGCAGGTCCCGGGGGCTCATGGCAGGTCCCGGGGGCTCATGTCAGGTCCTCGGGCTCGGCCCGGGCGACCCAGTCGGCGAAGGCCTCGTCGCCGTCCCGCCCGTCGAGCCAGCGGCGGACGACGCGCTCGACGTAGTCGGGCAGGTCCGCGCTCGTCGTCTTGAGCCCGCGCACCTTGCGGCCGAACCCGGCGTGGACGCCGAGCCCGCCTCCGAGGTGGATCTGGAAGCCCTCGACGGTCGGGCCGTCGGGGTCCGCCGGGTCGGGCAGCTGGACGCCCTTGAGCCCGATGTCCGCGGTCTGCGCCCGGGCGCACGAGTTCGGGCACCCGTTGACGTTGACGGTCAGCGACGGCGCGTCGGCGGTGAACAGCTCCGGGACGTCGGAGAAGCGCTTCTCGAGCTCGGCGACCAGCGACGCGGCGGTGGCCTTCGTCTCGACGATCGCGAGCTTGCAGTACTCGATCCCGGTGCAGGCCATCGTGCCGCGCCGGAACGTGGACGCGCGGGCGGACAGGCCGAGGGTGTCCAGGTCGTCGAGCAGGTCGGCCACCCTGGGCGCCTCGACGTCGAGGATCACGACCTTCTGCTCCGGCGTGAACCGGATCCGGTCGCTGCCCGCCCGCTCGACGGCGTCCGCCAGGCCGTGCAGCACCTGGCCGCTGATCCGGCCCACGAGGGGCGCGGCGCCGACGTAGAACCGGCCGCGGCGCTGCTTGTGGACGCCGACGTGGTCGCGGCGGCCGAGCGGCGGCGGGGGCGGCGGCGGGCTGTCCTGCATCCGCCGGCCGAGGTACTCGGTCTCGAGCACCTCCCGGAACCGCTCGGCACCCCAGTCGGCGACGAGGAACTTCAGGCGGGCCCGGCTCCGCAGCCGCCGGTAGCCGTAGTCGCGGAACACCCGGACGACGCCGAACCAGACCTCGGCGACGTCCTCCAGCGGCACGAACGCGCCCAGGCGCCGGGCGAGCATCGGGTTGGTCGACAGGCCCCCGCCCACCCACAGGTCGAACCCGGGGCCGTACTCGGGGTGGTCGATGCCGACGAAGGCGATGTCGTGGATCTCGTGGGCGACGTCCTGGTGCGGGCTGCCGGAGATCGCTGTCTTGAACTTGCGGGGCAGGTTCGCCAGCGACGGGTCGCCGACGTAGCGGCGCTGGATCTCCTGGATCGCGGGCGTGCCGTCGATGATCTCGTCCGCGGCGACCCCGGCGACCGGGGAGCCGAGGATGACGCGCGGGGTGTCGCCGCACGCCTCGGTCGTCTGCAGCCCGGCGGCCTCCAGCGCCGTCCAGATCGCCGGGACGTCCTCGATCCGGATCCAGTGGAACTGCACGTTCTGCCGGTCGGTGAGGTCGGCGGTCCCGCGGGCGTAGGTGGTCGAGATCTCGGCGAGCACGCGCAGCTGGGCCAGGCTGACGGCGCCGCCGTCGATGCGGACCCGCAGCATGAAGTACTCGTCCTCGAGGGCCTCCGGCTCCAGGGTGGCCGTGCGGCCGCCGTCGATGCCGGGGCGGCGCTGGGTGTACAGGCCCCACCAGCGCAGCCGCCCGCGCAGGTCGACGGGGTCGATGGAGGCGAAACCCTCCCGGGCGTAGGTCTGCTCGACCCGCGCCCGGACGGCGAGACCGCCCTCCTCCTTCTTCCAGACCTCGTTGGCGTTCAACGGCTCGCGCTGGCCGAGTGCCCACTGGCCCTCCGGGCGCTCCCGCCGGGGGCTTCTCGGCCCGGCCGTCTCGGTGCCGGGAGGGTTGGTGCCGGTCGTCACGATGGGGTCCTTTCGCGTGCGCTGCCCGGACCGCGCCGTCCTCGGTGACGGGACCGTTCGGGCTCGCGCAGTGAAGTCACGCTGAGTGATCGTCTGGGGCGAGTGCTGCCGCTGTGGCGCCCGGGCGCGCACGCCGGGACGGCGCGACCGGTGCCGGCGGCGGCTCGGGGTGCCGGCGGGTCGACGTCAGAGCCGACAGGCTGCGCTGGCGGTACGCAGCAGGTCGACGTGGTGGCGGCGCACGAGCCTCAGCTCCTGCGCGGCGCGGGCCCAACCCGAGTGCGACACGGACGATCCCTCCATCGGTCCTGGCTTTAGCACCGTCCGCGCCTGCATTGTTCCGCAGGATCGGTGGTTGCTGCGGCGTCGACGAGCCAGGTCTCTCGGCCGCTCTGGATGGCTTCTCACGAAAAGTAACGCAGAGTGAGGGGGATTGGTCAACCCGCCGTCCACATGGCGGACGTAAAGTCGACAATATAAATCAACATGGGCGAGGCATGTCGGTGGTGCGTGTCACAGTGACCGGGGGTGCGGGCCCGGGGCGCCCTGCCCAGACTTTTCCCATCGCGCACCCCGGTGGCGTCGCCACACCGCGCCGGGCGCGCCGTCCGCGACGAAGGGGTTCGGGCCATGGGGCGTCTGCAGCAGACCGAGGGGCTCACACGGGACCAGCAGGACATCCTGGCCGCGGTCCGGGAGTTCGTGGACGAGCAGATCATCCCGGTCGCCACCGAGCTGGAGCACAAGGACGAGTACCCCACGCTGATCGTCGAGGGCCTCAAGGAGATGGGCGTCTTCGGCCTGATGATCCCCGAGGAGTACGGCGGGCTGGGGGAGTCCCTGCTGACGTACGCCCTCGTCGTCGAGGAACTCGCCCGCGGCTGGATGAGCGTCTCCGGGATCATCAACACCCATTTCATCGTGGCCTACCTGCTGCTCCAGCACGGCACCGAGGAGCAGCGCCGGCATTACCTTCCCCGGATGGCGACCGGTGAGGTTCGTGGCGGTTTCTCCATGTCCGAACCGCATTGCGGGTCCGACGTCGCCGCGATCCGCACCCGCGCCGTTCCCGACGGCGCAGGCGGCTGGACGGTGACCGGCCAGAAGATGTGGCTCACCAACGGCGGCTCGTGCAATCTGGTGGCCACGCTGGTGAAGACCGAACTCGGGGCGCCGTCCGTCTACCGGAACATGACCACGTTCCTGGTCGACAAGGAGAGCGGGTTCGGTGAGACCGCACCCGGGCTCGTCGTCCCCGGGAAGATCGAGAAGATGGGGTACAAGGGCGTCGACACCACCGAGCTGGTGTTCGACGGCTACCGGACGTCGGATGACAAGATCCTGGGCGGTGAGCCCGGCCGCGGTTTCTACCAGATGATGGACGGCGTCGAGGTGGGCCGGGTGAACGTCGCCGCCCGGGCGTGCGGCGTCGCGATGCGCGCGTTCGAGCTCGGCATCGCCTACGCCCAGCAGCGCGAGTCGTTCGGCAAGAAGATCGCCGAGCACCAGGCGGTGCTCTTCCGGCTGGCGGAGATGGCGACGAAGATCGAGGCGGCCCACCAGATGACGGTCCTGGCGGCCCGCCGCAAGGACGCCGGCGAGCGCAACGACCTCGAGGCGGGCATGGCGAAGTACCTGGCCAGCGAGTACTGCCGGGACGTCGTCGAGGACTCCTTCCGCATCCACGGCGGCTACGGCTACTCCAAGGAGTACGAGATCGAGCGCCTCTACCGGGAAGCGCCCATGCTGCTCATCGGGGAGGGGACAGCCGACATCCAGCGCATGATCATCGGCCGTCGCCTGCTGGAGGAGTACCCGAACCGGAGCTGAACCCGCCTTTCGTGACGGACCGTGCACGGTCCCGCGTATGGTGCAACCCCGGCGGGGGACCGCGCGTCCTCGCCGGGGAGCCACTCTCGGGAGGTGCGACATGACGTCACGCACAAGGCGTGGAGCGATCGGTCTGCTGCTGGTCGCGGGGTTGACGGGCGGGACGCTCGCCGGGTGCGGCACGGCCGCGGGGACGTCGTCCCCGCCCGGGCCCTCGTCGACGTCCGCCGCCGGGGGCGCCTCGTCGACGCCCGTCGCCGCGGCGGCTGCGGCCCCGGCCGCGCGTCCGGCGTTCGCGGCGCTCGCGGCCCCCGCGGCGGCGCCCGGCCTCCTGCGGCCGGGATCCTCGGGCCCGGAGGTGCTGGCGCTGCAGCAGCGGCTGGCCTCGCTCGGGTACTGGCTGGGCACGGCGGACGGGCACTACGGCGACCTGACCGTGCAGGCCGTGACGGCGTTGCAGAAGGTCGCCGGGCTGGACCGCGACGGCGTGGTCGGCCCGCGCACCCGGGCGGCGCTGGACGCCGGGACGCGCCCGTCCGCGCGCAGCACGAGCGGGCACGTGATCGAGGTGGACCTGCGCAGGCAGGTCGTGCTGGTCGTCGACGGCGGCAGGGTGGGGCTCGTCCTCAACACCTCGACCGGGTCGGGTGCCTGGTACACCGCGCCCAACGGGCGGACCGGGCACGCCGTCACGCCGCCCGGCCGGTTCACGACGCTGCGGGGCGTCGACGGCTGGGACACGTCCCCGCTGGGCCACCTCTACCGGCCGCGTTACTTCAACGGCGGGATCGCGGTGCACGGGTACACGTCCGTGCCGCCGCAGCCGGCGTCGCACGGCTGCGTCCGGGTGAGCCTGCCGGCCATGGACCTGATCTGGGGCCGCGGGCTGATGCCGGTCGGGGGAACCGTCCGGGTGTACTGACCGCTGGTACAGGTAGGACGTCGGTCCCCGCCCGACGGTGGCGGGACCGGCGGTGCGGCGTCCGGGGCGCCGAGGGCTAGACCTGCGGGAGGATGGGACCATGTCGAACTTCGGACCGCTGTCCGGCCAGAGCCAGGCACGCATCCCCACGCCGCCGCGGGGTGAGCCGATCGCGCGGTACTCCACGTACCTGGAGGCCCAGCGCGCCGTCGACTACTTGTCGGACAACAACTTCCCGGTGCAGGCCGTCACCATCGTCGGCACCGGCCTGCAGATGGTCGAGCGGGTCACCGGGCGGCTGACGTACCCGCGGGTGGCGCTCGCCGGTGCGGCGTCCGGGGCGTGGTTCGGCCTCTTCGTCGGCATCGTGCTGTCCATGTTCGGGAGCAACGGCGCCGCGCTGGTCGCCGCGCCGGTCTTCGGCGCGGCCTTCGGCATCCTCTTCGGGGTGATCTCCTACGCGCTCACCGGCGGGCGGCGCGACTTCACCTCGACCAGCCAGATCGTCGCGGGGGAGTACGCCGTGCTCTGCCTGGCCGAGCAGGCCGGGGCGGCCCGGCAGCTGCTGCAGCAGCTTCCGGGCGGGGTCGGCCGCGCCGACCGGCCCGGTGTCGCCGCGGCCCAGGACACCCCGGCCGGCACCCCCTCCTCCTTCGGCGGGACGCCCTACGAGCGGCTGGGCGGGGGTCCGGGGACGCCCGGGGCTCCGGGAGCTCCCGGTGGTCCCGGGGTTCCGCCGGGCCCTGGGTACGGCGGCCCGGGGTACGGCTGGCCGGCGCCGCAGGGCCCCGGCGAGACGGCGCCCGTGCCGGCGTCCCGGCCCGGGCCGTTCCCGCCGACCTCGGGCCTCGGCGAGCCGGGCCTCACCTACGGCGAGGCGATCGAGCGCCAGCGCCGGGAGCGGCAGGAGCGCGAGCGGGCCGAGCGCGAGCGCGAGCACCCCACCAGCCCCCCTCCCGCCTGAACCCCACCCGGGCAATCCCACCCCCCCGTGACCATGCAATCCGGGACGATCATGCAATCCGGGAACGGCTCGTGCTCCCGTCCGGACGCCCGGACGCCCGGACGCCCGGTGGAGGGTGCTGTCCTGCCCGTTCGCGAGGATCACCGCCGTCCTACCCGGGCTCGGGGTGGTCCGTACGCGTCCGGGGTGGCGGCCCTGTTCCCGGATTGCATGATCGTCCCGGATTGCATGATCACGGGGCGGGGAGGGTGCTCGGGGCCAGGTCGCGGTAGGCGGGGACGTCCACGGTGGGGGTGTGCCGGGGCGGCGCGCAGAGGACGGCGTCGAGCACGGCCAGCAGGACGGCGTCCGCGGCGGCGGCCTGCAGCACCACCAGGCCCACCGGCCCGTCCCCGACCGGCACCGTGCCGGTGGACAGCGCGAACACGGTGTCGCCGTCGAAGAGGGTGTGCACGGGCCGCAGCGCCCGGGCGAGGCCGTCGTGGGCGGCCGTCGCGGTGCGCCAGGTGTCGGAGCGGTCCAGGGCCGCGTCGGTCGCGACGACGGCGAGCGTCGTCGCGGAGCGCGGGCCGCCGTCCGGCAGGGGGTCACGCCCGGCGAGCGTGGCGCCCGCCGGCCGGGTCAGCGCCCGCCGGACGGCGTCCGCCTCGGCCGGGGACGGCACCTGCGGCCGGGGCAACCCGGCCGGGACGAACGCGCGGCCGGCCAGGGAGCCGTCCGCCGGGTCGACCGGGGAGCCGACCGCGTTCAGCACGACGAGCGCACCCACGGTCGCGACGCCTCCTCCGGGCAGCGCCACGCGCACGCTGGCCTGGCCGATCCCGCCGCCGAGCAGCTGCCGGGCCATGAGCGCCCCGGTCCCCGCCCCGACGCCGCCGCGGCCCGAGCCGCCCGACCCGGACCCCGCCGCCTCGCACGCCGCGTAGCCGAGGGCGGGGTCCGGGCGCAGCGCCGCGTCGCCGCCGCGGCCGAGGTCGAACACCGCCGCCGTGGGGACGATCGGCACGACGAGCGCCCCCGGCGTCGCGCCCCGGACGGCGAAGCCGCGCCCGCGCTCCTCGCACCAGCGCACCACGCCGTCCGCCGCCGCCAGGCCGAAGGCGCTGCCGCCGGTGAGGCACACCGCGTCGACCGTGCTGACCAGGGCGGACGGCGCCAGCGCGTCGGTCTCGCGGGTCGCCGGGCCGCCGCCGCGGACGTCGACCGCGCCGATCGTCGCCGGGGGCGGCAGGACCACGGTGACGCCGCTCAGCCAGCCGTCGCCCGCGCGTCCGGCGTGCCCGACGGCGACGCCCGGGACGTCGTCCAGCCGTCCCCACCACCCGTCGGCGCCCGGTGTGGGGGGCGCGGGCGGCGTCACAGCCATCCGTTGCGCTTGAACGCCCTGAAGAGCGCGGCGCAGGCGCCCGCCATGAGGGTGAGCACGGCCGGGTAGCCCCAGGGCTGGGCCAGCTCGGGCATGTACTGGAAGTTCATCCCGTAGATCCCCGCGATCATCGTCGGCACCGCGGCGATGCCGACCCAGGCGGAGATCTTGCGCATGTCCTCGTTCTCGGACATCGACATCCGGGCGATGCCGGCCTGCAGGATCGACGAGAGCAGCTCGTCGAAGCTCTGCACCTGCTCGCGGACCCGGTCCAGGTGGTCGGAGACGTCGCGGAAGTACTCCCGGATCTCCTCGTGCACCAGGCGCAGCGGTCGCTCGCCGCCGAGCTCGTGGAGCGGGACGGCCAGGGCCGACACCGTCCGCTTCATCTCGATGACGTCGCGCTTGAGCTCGTAGATCCGCTCGATGTCGGTCGGGGTGCGGCGGGCGAAGACGTCGCTCTCGATCTCCTCGATGTCCTGGTTCACCTGGTCGGTGACGCCGAGGTAGTCGTCGACGACCTTGTCGGCCACCGCGTGCAGGACGGCCTACGGCCCGAGGGCCAGCTGGCGGTGGTCGGCCTCCAGCCGGTGGCGCAACCCCGCCATCGAGGCGTGCCGCCCGTGCCGGACGGTCAGCACGTAGTGCTCCCCGACGAAGACCATCACCGCGCCCGTCTCGACGACGTCGCCGCCGTCGTCGCGCTCCTCGCCCTCGACGTAGGCGAGGGTGCGCAGCGAGAGGAACAGGACGTCGTCGTACTTGGCGAGCTTGGGCCGCTGGGCCGGGTTCCCGGCGTCCTCGACGGCCAGCGGGTGCAGCCCGAACAGCTCGCCGAGCTGGGCCAGCTGGGCGGTCGTCGGCTGGTGGACGCCGAGCCAGACGAAGCCGTCGCCCGCCCCGGCGGCGTGGCAGGCGACGTCGAACGGCTGCTCCTCCTGGCGGACGCCGTCCCGGTAGAAGCCCCAGGCGACGACCGCGTCGAGCAGCTGCTCGGCGTCCGGCCCGGCCCTGCCGGCCCCGCCCCCGGCCCCGCCCCCGGCCCCGCCCCCGGCCCCGGCGAGGGGGTCGTGGTGGCCGTGGCCGAGCACGGACGTCGGCAGCAGGGGCAGGGCGCGCGCGATCGGGAGCGGGCGCAGCGGGCGGCGCGGGGGCAGGTTCAAGGACACCTCCGGGGCAGGCGGCGCGGCGAATCCCGCCGGGGTGGACGGCGCCGCGGGCCTCAGGCGCGCAGCGAGGCCATCCAGGTCTCGATCCCCTCGACGGTCCGCGGCAACATCGCCGACAGGTTCTCACAGCCGCCGTCGGTGACCAGCACGTCGTCCTCGATCCGGACGCCGATCCCCCGGAACTCCTCGGGGACGCGCAGGTCGCCGGGCATGAAGTACAGGCCAGGCTCGATCGTGAAGACCATCCCGGGCACGAGCTCGGCGTCCAGGTACATCTCCCGACGGGCCTGGGCGCAGTCGTGCACGTCCAGGCCGAGGTGGTGGCTCGTGCCGTGGATCATCCAGCGGCGGTGGAACTGGCCGTCGGGGTGCAGGGACTCCTCCACGGTGCCCGGCAGCAGTCCCCAGGTGGCGAGGCGGCGCGCCACGACCTCCATCGCCGCGGCGTTGACGTCGCGGAACCGGGTGCCGGGGCGGGCGACGGCGAACGCGGCGTCCGCGGCCTCCAGGACCGCCTCGTACACCGCGCGCTGGGCGTCGGTGAACCGCCCCGAGACGGGCAGCGTGCGCGTGACGTCGGCGGTGTAGAGGCTGTCGACCTCGACCCCGGCGTCCAGGAGCACCAGCTCGCCGTCCCGCACGACGCCGTCGTTGCGGATCCAGTGCAGGGTGCAGGCGTGCGGGCCCGCCGCGGCGATCGTGTCGTAGCCGACGCCGTTGCCCTCCTCGCGGGCGCGGCCCTCGAACGCCCGCTCGACGACCCGCTCGCCCCGCGGGTGGACGGTGGCCCGCGGCAGCGCCCGGACGACGTCCTCGAAGCCGCGCGCCGTCGCCTCGACCGCCAGGCGCAGCTGGCCGATCTCGTACCCGTCCTTCACCAGGCGCAGCTCCGACAGTGCCCGGGCGAGCTCGGCGTCCGCCGCGGCGGCGGCCTCGGCGTCCAGGCCCGCGGCGGCCCGCGCCTCGTCGACGGCGGCGTCCACCGCCGGGTCGGCGCCCCGCACCACGCGGACGCCCTCGCCGACGTCCTTGGTGATCGCGTCGATGACCTCGTCGAGGTGGCGGGTGCTGATCTCGGTCTCGGCGGCCACCTCCGCCAGGGTCTGCCGCGGGCCGACCCACAGCTCCCCGTAACGGGAGCTGGCGTAGAACTCCTCCGAGTCGCGCTCGGCGCGCGGGCGCACGTACAGGACGGCGTCGTGCCCGTCGGGGATCCCGTCACCGGGGTCGCCCTGCCCGCCGTGTCCACCCTGGTCGCCGGAGACGTCGGGGACGTCGGGGCGCGGTTCGAGCACGAGGACGGCGTCCGGCTCGCGGTCGGTGCCGAGGCCGGTCAGGTGGGCGAACGCCGAGTGCGGGCGGAACCGGTGGTCGGTGTCGTTGCTGCGCACCTGCAGCACTCCCGCCGGGACGACGAGCCGCTGGCCGGGGAACAGCGCCGACAGGGCGGCCCGCCGTCCGCCCGTGTACCCGGCGGCGCCCACGGGCGCCGCCGGGGCGTCCGGGCGGTCGGCCCAGGCGCCGGCGATGAACGCGCGGAACGCCGGGGACGACGGGCGCTGGCGGTGGTCGACCTCGGGGGCAGCCTCAGGGCCCGGGCCGGTCGCTTCGGCGGCGTCCGTCGGGCCGGGTCCGGGGGGCTGCGGGTTCGTGGCGTCGGCGTCCATCCGGACATGGTGTCATCGCGCCCGCAGGGACGCCCGGCCCGCCCGCCAGTACGTCGGGTCAGTACGTCGGGTCAGGACGTCGGGTCAGGACGTCGGGTCAGTACGTCGAGCCGGTGCTGGCGAAGGGCACGCTCGCGAGCAGGCCCACCCAGACCATCACCAGCAGCACCAGGATGATGAGCCCGGGGATGAGCACGAGGTAGCCCAGGACCAGCCCGGCGACCGCCATGCCCCGGCCGCCGACCTGCCCGCTGCGGGTCTCGCGCATCGCGAGGTGCCCGGTGATCACGGCGACGATGCTGGTCAGGGCGCAGGTGAAGAACCCGAGGATGCCGCAGACGAGCGAGACCACCGCCGTGCCGGACGACGGCTGCGCGGGCACCACCGGGTACCCGTACTGCGGCTGGCCGTAGCCGGCCGGCGCCCCGTACGCCGGTGCCCCGTAGGCGGGCGGTGCCCCGTAGGCGGGTGGCGGCGAGCCGTACTGCGGCTGCCCGTACGGCGGCGGCGGCTCGCCGTACCCGGGCGGCTGGCCGTAGCCGGGTTGGGGCTGCCCGTAGGGAGGCTGCTGCCCGTACGGCGGCTGGTTCGGGTCCGCGCCTGGCATGGTCACGAAGCCTCCTGGGGGATCACGGGTTCCTGGGCCGGTGCCAGACGCTAGCCCATCCGGAGGGCCCCGGGCGGGGCCGTGCACCTGATCGAGTGAGCTACCCCACCCCCGGGCCCGTGTGCCGCCTCCCGCGCCGCCCGGCACGATGGCGCGCACGGCCCCTATGAGCCCCGCCCACCGGGCGGCCGGCGGGCCGGTCGCGACGAGGAGGTCCTGCGATGCAGTTCGGGCGCACCTACGAGGAGTTCGAGATCGGCGCCGTCTA
>Ga0302322_100001515_pt1 | contig 19011 bp, 18 predicted proteins | sample Fen_T0_2_FD_203757 | JGI IMG/M metagenome (GOLD analysis project Ga0302322, IMG submission 203757) | Peat permafrost microbial communities from Stordalen Mire near Abisko, Sweden - Fen_T0_2 | ecosystem: Environmental > Terrestrial > Soil > Wetlands > Permafrost | place: Sweden: Abisko... | reverse complement strand
GCGGTCCAGCGGCTGGCCGGTCGTGGCGTCCGTGACGAGCGCGTTGCCTTCGACGCCGCCCGCGCGGCCGCCTTCGATCAGGACTCGCAGCACGCGGACGCGCGGGACGATCCGGGCGCCCGCGGCGTACGCCTCGGCGAGGTGGACGCGGATGCCGGACTGCTTGGCGCCCCGGGTACACCCGAACGGGCAGCTGCCACAGGTCCCGCAGTCGATGGCGTTCCGGCGGATCGGCGCGGCCTCCCATCCCAGCGCGGCCGCGCCGCGCAGGATCGCCGCGTCCTTGGGCGGGATGACGGTCGACTCGGACACCCCGAGCTCGGCCTCCACGGCGGCCACATCGGCGTCCCAGGCGGATCCCGTGACCCCGCCGAGGCCGTGATCGGAGGCCCATCCGGCCCGAACGGCTTCGGGGGCCTCGATGCTGGTCATCCAGTTCACCAGCGTGCCGCCACCGACGCCACTCCCTGCCAGCATCGTGATCGCGCCGTCCCAGGTCGCGAGCAGGCCGTGATTCAGGTAGAGCCCGTCGAAGGCGTCGAGCTCGTTCGTCGGCATCGTGCGCTCGTCGACGAACGGCCCGGCCTCGAGGACGACGACGGACTTGCCGGCCCGGGCGAGCGCCGCAGCCGCCACACCTCCGCCGGCGCCCGAACCGACGATGACCGCGTCCGCCTCGAGCACCATCGGCTCGCCGGACGAGCCCGTGTCGAACGGCAGGACCGTCGGGCGGATGGAGGTCGGATCGGTCGCGATCGGTCGCGGGTCCGTCTCGTAGCCGATCCTCGCGAGTCGCGGGTTCGGGGCGTCCACTCCGGGATCCGCGTACGCGAGGAAGGTCAGCATCTTGCGGAACGCCCCGAACGCCGACCGACGCAGGGCGAGCCGCGAACCGGCCCAGCGCAGCAGGTAGCGCTCGCGGGCGTCGGGCGGGAGGGTGCTGAACGCGTGCGGGCCACCGCCGAGCAGCAGGTTGACGAGTGGACGCTCCAGCAGCCCGAGGACCAGCCGGATCTGGGCGACCTGCTCCGGATCCGCGGCCCGGGTGAAAGCCTCGGCAGCGAGCCTGGACCGGCGGACGGCGTCACCTCGGACGAAGGTCTCGGCGAGGCTGGCGAGGGTCGCGAGTTCGCGGTCCGTCCAGCCATGGACCAGCGGCGCCGCGGGCGCCGTCACGCGGTCGGGCGCTCCCAACCCTGGGCGGGCCAGGCCTCGCAGCGGAGCGGCTTGTCCTCGCGATAGCCCATGGCGTAGTCCGCCTGGATGAGCGTGTGGAGCTGGCTCGTGCCCTCGTAGATGACCGCGGCCTTGGAGTTGCGCAGGTATCGCTCGACCGGGAATTCGTTGCTGTAGCCGTTGGCGCCATGGACCTGGATCGCGTCCAGCGCGGCTTGCACCGAGTGTTCGGTCGCATGCCACTTGGCGAGGCTCGTCTCGCGGGTATTGCGGAGGCCCTGGTTCTTGAGCCAGGCCGCGCGCCAGACGAGGAGCCGGCCGATCTCGGTGCCGGCGGCCATCTTCGCGATCATCTGCTTGACCAGCTGGTGCTCGCCGATCTCCTGACCGAACGTGTGCCGCTCGTGGGCGTACTTGACGCTGGCATCGAGGCACGCCTGTGCGAGCCCGACGGCCCCGGCGGCGACGGTGAACCGCCCCTGGTCGATCGCGCTCATAGCGACCAGGAAGCCCTCGCCCTCCTCGCCGATCCGGTTCTCGACCGGGACCGGGACGTCCTCCATCGTGATGAGCCCGGTATTGCCGGCCCGGATCCCGAGCTTGCCGTGGAGCGTGCCGGTCGTGAGGCCCGCCATCCCGCGCTCGAGCATGAACGCGGTGACGCCGCGGTGCTTCTTGGCGCGATCCACGGAGGCGAACACGAGGAAGTGATCGGCGATGTCGGCCAGCGAGATCCACAGCTTCGAGCCGTTCAGGCGATAGACGTCGCCGTCGCGGCGGGCCGTCGTCTGGAGACTGCCGGCGTCCGTCCCGACGCCCGGCTCGGTGAGGCCGAACGTCGCGAGCTTCTCGCCACGGGCTTGCGGGACGAGCCAGCGCTGGCGCTGCTCCTCGGTCCCCCACTGGAGCAGGGCGAGCGAGTTGAGCCCGACATGGACGCTCTGGACGACGCGGAAAGCGGTATCGGCGCGCTCGAGCTCCTCGCACAGGATCGCGAAGCTCGTGTAGTCCATGCCGGATCCGCCGTACGCCTCCGGGATCGGGGCGCCGAGGAAGCCGAGCTCGCCCATCTTGGCGAAGATCTCGCGGTGGACCTCGCCTTTCTCGTCCCACTCGCGGATGTACGGCAGGATCTCCGCCTCGGCGAAGGCCCGCACGGCCTCGCGGACGAGCTTGTTCTCATCGGTCAGGGCGAATTCGACCACGGGTCCTCCAGCGTCGCGGATGGTCCGTCGATTGTAGGGGGCGCCGCCGGGCCGGAGGCACCTTCGCCGACGGCGGGGCCGACGGCATCCGACCCGATACACTCGCGAACATGGACACCGCCCCCAACCTCACGCCCGTCCTGGGACGTTACTTCCAGCGCGAATGGAGCCACGGCGTCGGCCACCGGCTGTACGACACGAGCGGCAAGGCGTACCTCGACTTCGCGAATGGGATCGCGGTGACAGCGCTCGGGCACGCGCACCCGAGGGTGACCGCGGCCATCCACGCGCAGGTCGACAAGCTCATCGGGCCGGTGTCGGCGCTCGGGTTCGCCGAGCCCATCTCGCGGCTCGCGACGGAGCTGGCCGCTACGTTCCCGGATCCGCTCGACTCGGTGTTCTTCCTCAACTCGGGCTCCGAGGCGATCGACGGCGCCCTCAAGCTCGCCCGGCGCGTCACCGGCCGGCCCGGCATCATCGCGTTCCGCGGCGGGTTCCATGGGCGGACGTTCGGCGCCACGAGCGTCACGACGTCGAACCTGAACTATCGAACCGGCTACGAGCCACTCCTGCCCGGCGTCCACTTCACGCCATTCCCGGATGCGTACAACGACTTCGGCGGTGACCAGGCGGCCGCGACCGAGGCGAGTCTCGCGGCGCTCCATGCGCTGCTCGGCGGGGTCATCGCGCCATCCAGGGTCGCGGCCATCCTCATCGAGCCGGTGCAGGGCGAGGGCGGCTTCACACCGGCCCCGGCTGCCTTCCTCCGGGCCCTTCGAGCCCTGTGTGACGAGCACGGCATCCTGCTCGTCGCCGACGAGGTCCAGTCCGGCTACGGCCGGACTGGGAAGATGTGGGCCTTCGAGCATGCCGAGATCGTGCCGGACGTCGTCTGCGTGGCCAAGGCCATCGCAAATGGCCTCCCGCTGTCGGCGATCGTCTCGTCGCGCGACCTGCAGGAACGCTGGGGCCGCGGCGCTCACGGTTCGACCTACGGCGGGAACCCGGTCGCCTGCGCGGCCGGCCTGGCGGTCCTCGAGACCATCCGCGAGGAATCACTCGTCGCGAACGCCGCCGTGCGCGGCGCTGAGCTGACGGCCGGCCTGGGCCGGATCGCGGCCGAGGACGAGCGGATCGGCGATATCCGTGGGCCCGGGCTGATGGTCGGCGTCGAGTTCGTGCGCGACCGGGCGACGCGGGAGCCGGACGGCCTCCTGCCCGATCGCCTGAGCGCGGCCTGCGCGGACGCCGGCCTGCTGGTGCTCACCTGCGGGCGATCCCACGAGGTCGTGCGCTGGCTGCCTCCCATCGATGTCACCGCGGCCGAGATCGCCGAGGCGGTCGAGATCTTCGGCGAGGCCCTGTCGGGGATGCCGCGGGGCTGATCGGTTCGGGGGCGGGCGGCGCGGGGTCTTGACCAAGCCCGGGGCGAGGCGCATCGTGACGGCATGAGCTTCCGCAGTCCAGGCATCGTGGCCGATGCGACGCGCAAAGCGCTCGTCGTGAACGACGGCACGGATGCGCACCACAACGACATGAACGCGACTCGCGCGAGCCTGGACGAGCAGGAGCTCCACGAGCTGGAGCACTCCCTGTACTACGCGCCGCTCGCGTCGGCCGCCGCGCCCGCCGATGCGTCGGCGCATCCGGCCACGACGCCCGCGGTCACGCCCGCCTCGCGACGCAGCCTTGTCGATCGGCTCCTCCGGCGCGGATAGCGCCGCGGGGAGTGCGGCCTTGACCTCCAGCGACGCTACCACCAGGCGCCCTTCTGAACGACTGAGCGTGGATCCGGCGCGAAACATGCCGTTCGCGCAGTCTGGACCGAAGTCCACGAGGCGTTGATGCCGATGTGCGCGTCTCAAGCGCGGACTGCAGACGCGACCAGCACGGGACCCCACAGTGCGACAAGCGCGGGCGCGCCAGCGGACGGCGTTACGTGCTGCGCGTGTCCAGCGGTCACGATCCGACAGGGCGGCACGCTCACGCGCGCATGCGCTCGGCGGCCTCGCGCACGGACCGGTATGGGAGGTCCGAGCGTCGACCGTCAAGGCAAGTCCGGATGAGCCAGTCTCGACGACGGCTGAGCGGGTCGATCAATGCCACGACTCGTCTCGGTGGGATCGGTCCGCCACCATCGAGCCACCGCAACGCCTGGGGCGCACGACCCGGGAATGCCGCGTCGAACAGCGCTCGGTTGGAGTGGAGGACCGTTTCGGTCTCGGTCGTGGCGAGGATCAGGAGCCATGTCGCGACGCGGGTCGGCCGCCAGCCCATGGACCGAGCTGCCTCTAGTGCGGACCGTTCATACCAGGCGATCTGTCGCTCGAGCGCCCCGAGATCGTCGATCCGGGTCTTGATCTCGACGATCGTCAGGACGGCACCCTCCGAGCGGTAGGCGAGGAGGTCGATCCAGCCATGCGATCGGGAATGGACGATCTCTACTTCTCGGGCGGTCTGGGATCCGGCGCGCCGCAGCCTCCGATCGACATAGGCGGAACGACCGGCATGGACCAGATCCCGGACGGACGAGGCATCGTGGATGACCGGCGGAAGCAGCCGCCAAGCGATGTCGACATCCAGGGCGCCGGCCACCTTCGAGACCACCTCGAGCGTGGCATTCGCCCGGCCCATCTCGATACCTGCGATGTACCCGCGCGTTACGCCGACTCGATCCGCCAATTGCGCCTGCGTCAACCGCAGGTTCACCCGATGGTGTCGGCACCAGACGCCGAAGGCCGAACGCAGGGTGGACATGGCTCGAGTTGACCACACGCCGCTCACCTGCGAGTCATCTGCGGGTCGGCGGCCGCGCCTGAGAGGCGCACATCGGCGATCAACGCCACGTGGACTTCGACACAGACTGCGCGAACGGCCTGTTTGGCGCCGGATCCACGCTCAGTCGTTCAGAAACCGCGCCTGGTGGTAGCGCGCGGCGGTCGACGCGGGCGGGGGTGACGCGCGGGCGGGATGGTCACTTAGGCCACACGGCGCCGCGCCGCCCCGGGCCCGAACAGCAACGAACGCCCGACAGGGTCGGACGCTCGGCGGGGCGCGCGGGGGAGACTCGTGATCGGCCGCCGGGGGCGGCCGTCAGGTCAGCGGTTCTGCGAAAGGAACTTGATCACGTCGTCGTAGCGGAACCGTCGGTCGCCACGCTTGCACACGCGGTAGAACGGCAGCTCGCCTCGGTCGCCGAGGCGCTTCACGGTGTTGACGTGCAGATGGAGCATCTCGGCGACTTCGGTCGCAGTGAGCATCGGTCCAAGTTCGTTGACGGCCATCGATGCCATGTGGTCGTTGCCTCGATTCAGTGCACTTGTCGGCGGTTCCGGGACCCCACGGTGGTCAGGGGTATGGTCCGTGCCGCTGCGAGGCAGAGCGTATGGGTGGAGTGCGGGTAGCGCCAAGCCGTACTTTGGGGTACCCGCCAGTACCAAGGTGCCACGGGCCACGCTCACGTGAGCGTGGACTGGCGACCAAGTCGCCGCCTCAGTCGCCGCGTCCCACTCGATAGGCGTCGGACACGCCCTTCGCCGCCGCGACGACATGGACCTCGACATCGGGCAGCTCGGCCAGGATGCGGTCGACGATCGAACCGCGTCGGAGTCGGTCCATCGAGCCGGCAGGACCGCCATACGGCAGCACGATCTGGGTGATCCGTCGTTCGCGGGCGGTCCGCACGATCGCCTCGACCGGATCCTTGGCTTCCACCTGCAGGATCTCCGCCCCGAGGTCGACCGCGTCGTCCAGGTGCTCCCGCAGGTCACGCTGGCGGTCGCGTGAGCCGGAGCTCGCCGTCGAAGGCGCATCGACGACGAGGGCCAGGAGCGGCGCGCGCAGGACCGCGGCGATCCCCGCGGCACGACGCAGCGCTCGCGGGGTCGCCCGCCCATCGTCGACATACGCCAGGATCCGCTCGACGACGGCGCCTGGACCGAGCCCGCCGCCGATCGTCTGGAGCTGGGCGTCCACGCGACCCGCGACGAACCGCAACGACTGTTCTCGGAGGGCCGTGAGGTTGGACTCGGTGAAGAACTTGTCGAGGGCGATCGCCGTTCGCTCGGGCGGATAGACGTTGCCGTGGCGCATCCGCTGGCGGAGGGCATGCGGACTCATGTCGACGAGTTCGACCTCGGAGGCGCGGGCGAGGACCTCATCCGGCACGCGTTCGTTCACCGGCGCGCCCGTGATCGTCGCGACCGCGTCGGCGGCAGACTCGAGATGCTGGATGTTGCAGGTGCTGACGACCTCGATCCCCGCATCGAGCAGGACATCGACGTCCTGCCATCGCTTCTCGCGTGCCGAGCCCGGCGCGTTCGTGTGGGCGAGCTCGTCGACCAGGACAGCCGTTGGCTTCCGGGCCAGGATCGCGTCGGTGTCCATCTCCTCGACGACCACGCCGCGGTACTCGACCCGGCGCCGCGGGACGATCTCGAGGCCCGCCAGCAGGGCCTCCGTGGCGGGGCGCCCGTGCGACTCGACGAACCCGACGACCAGATCGGTGCCGCGAGCGGTCCGCCGGTGGCCCTCCTCCAGCATCCGGTAGGTCTTGCCGACGCCCGGCGCCATGCCGAGGTAGACGCGCAGCCGGCCGCGGCCGTCGCTCGTGGTGCCCTCGGTGCGGGCGAGCATCTCCTCGGCGGACGGACGGTCGTCCAGCCCGTCATTGCGCGTCACTTCAGGGCTCCGTCCAGATCCAGGTTGAGCTCGAGCACGTGGACGCGAGCCTCGCCCAGGAAGCCCAGGATCGGGCTCTCGGTGTGCCGGGCGACCGCGGCCCGGACCTCGTCCTCGGACAGCCCGCGGGCCTTGGCGACACGAGCGATCTGGTACTCGGCCCCCGCCGGGCTGATGTCGGAGTCGAGGCCGGATGCGGAGGTCGTGACGAGATCGGCCGGGATCGGGGCATCGCCGTTGGCGGCGCGCCACTCGTCGACCTGCTTGGTCACGCGATCGATGAGGTCCTGGTTGGTCGGGCCCAGGTTGGAGCCCCCCGACGCGTTGCCGTCGTATCCGTCGGCGCCCGCGGCCGACAACCGGCCCCAGAAGTACTTCGGCTGCGAGAAGGACTGGCCGATGAGCGTCGAGCCGACGGTCTGCCCGTCGACCACGATGAGCGAGCCGTTCGCCTGGTTCGGGAAAGCCAGCTGAGCGACGGCGGTGACCGCGGCCGGATAGGCCACGCCGGTCATGAGCGTCAGGAGCGCGAGGATCGCGATCGCCGGCCGGAGTTGGCGTCGAAGGAAGGTGGTCATGGCAGTGTCCTATGCGAGTCCGAGGGTCGAGATGATCACGTCGATCACCTTGATCCCGATGAAGGGGGCGATGAGGCCGCCCAGGCCGTAGATCATGAGGTTGCGCTGGAGGAGCTGGCTCGCCGGCGCGGCCCGGAACCCGACCCCGCGAAGGGCCAGCGGGATCAGCGCGACGATGACCAGCGCGTTGAAGATGACGGCCGAGAGGATCGCGCTCTGCGGGGACGAGAGGCCCATGATGTTGAGGGCGTTCAGCTCCGGGTAGACCGCCACGAACATCGCGGGCACGATCGCGAAGTACTTCGCGACGTCGTTGGCGATCGAGAACGTCGTGATCGCGCCGCGCGTGATGAGCAGCTGCTTGCCGATCGCGATGACCTCGATCAGCTTGGTCGGATCCGAGTCAAGGTCGACCATGTTGGCCGCTTCCTTGGACGCGGACGTCCCGCTGTTCATGGCCAGCCCGACATCCGCCTGGGCGAGCGCCGGGGCGTCGTTCGTGCCGTCGCCGGTCATCGCGACGAGGTGCCCGTCGGCCTGCTCGCGCCGGATGATCGCGATCTTGTCTTCGGGCTTGGCCTGGGCCACGAAGTCGTCGACGCCGGCTTCCGCCGCGATGGTCTTCGCGGTCAGCGGGTTGTCGCCGGTGATCATGATCGTGCGGATGCCCATCCGGCGAAGCTCGGCGAAGCGCTCGGCGAGGCCGGGCTTCACCGTGTCCTTGAGCTCGATGACGCCGAGGACGCGACCACGATGGCTGATCGCCAGGGGCGTGGCGCCCAGGCCTGCGACCTCGTCGCTGACGACCGTCAGCTCCGCCGGGGCCGCCGACCCCAGGCCCTCCCGGATCGAGTCCACGGCACCCTTCAGGACGATGCTGCCGTCGGCGAGGCGCACGCCACTGGCGCGGGCCTCGGCGGTGAACGGGATGGTTTCGACGATCTGCGCCCGAAGCGCGGCTTCGTCGGCCGGCGTGCCCAGCGCCGTCAGGCGCAGACGGGCCAGGTCCACGATCGAGCGCCCTTCCGGCGTCTCGTCGTCCAGCGAGGACTGGAGGGCCGCGGTGACCGCGTCCGCCTCGGTCACGCCGGGCATGGCCACGATGCGCGACGCAAGCCGGTTGCCGAACGTGATCGTGCCGGTCTTGTCCAGCAGGATCACGTCCACGTCACCGGACGCCTCCACCGCGCGGCCGCTCATCGCGAGCACGTTGAAGCGCGCGACCCGGTCCATGCCGGCGATACCGATGGCGGACAGCAGCCCGCCGATCGTCGTCGGGATGAGGCACACGAGCAAGGCGATGAGTGCGACGGTGTCGACGGTCTCGCCGGCATAGAGCCCGAACGGGCGGAGCGTGACCGTCGCCATCAGGAAGACGAGGCTCAGGCCCGACAACAGGATCGACAGGGCGATCTCATTCGGGGTCCGCTGACGCTTGGCGCCCTCCACGAGGGCGATCATCCGGTCCAGGAAGGTCTCGCCGGGGTCCGCGGTGATGCGGATCGTCAGCGTGTCGCTGGTCAGCTGGGTCCCGCCGGTCACGGAACTTCGGATGTCGGTGCCCGGTTCCTTGAGGACCGGGGCGGACTCACCGGTGATGGCGGCTTCGTTGACGTACGCGACGCCCTCGACGACATCGCCGTCGCCCGGGATCGTCTCGCCCTCACGGACGACGACCAGATCGCCCTTCCGCAGCTCGGACGAACCGACATCCTCCAGGGTCCCGTCCGCACGCCGGCGATGGGCGATCGTCTCGGAACGGGTCTTCCGAAGCGTGGAGGCCTGCGCGCGGCCACGCGCCTCGGCGATGGCCTCGGCGTAGGTCGCGAAGAGGACCGTGAACCACAGCCAGGCGCCGATCTGGACCTGGAAGCCCAGGCCGTTGGGGCCCGTGACGGGCTCGAAGCCCGTGACGTTCGCGATCGCGATGATCGTCACCAGGACGGCCGTGATCTCGACCACGAACATGACCGGGTTCTTGATCATCCGGCGCGGATCGAGCTTGCGCACGGATTCCGGGAGGGCCGCGCGAAGCAGTTCGGGATCGAAGACCCCGCGGGACCGGGACGGCCCGCCTGCCGGCTGCGCGCCGCTCGCGCCACCGGTCCCACCGGCGCCACCAAAGCGCTGGAAGCGGCGGGTACCTCGACCGAGGTCGACACTGAAGAGCGTCATGACTAGAAGAGCCTCCCGGCGTTCTGGAGCAACTGTTCGACGATCGGGCCGAGCGCGAGGGCCGGGAAGAACGTCAGGGCGCCGACGATGATGATCACGCCGACGATGAGGACACCGAAGAGCGGGCCGGTGGTCGGGAAGGTCCCGAGTGACGGCGCGACGGTGCGCTTGGCGGCCATCGAACCGGCCAGGGCCAGGATCGGGATGATCATCCCGTACCGCCCGAGGAGCATGGCCAGGGCCCCGGTGATGTTGTAGAAGGGCGTGTTGCCGCTCAGGCCGGCGAAGGCGGACCCGTTATTGCCGGTCTGGCTGCTGAACGCATACAGGATCTCGCTGAAGCCGTGCGGACCCGGATTGAGCGGTCCGGCGAGCCCGGCCTGGGTGACCGAGGCGATGGCGGTGAAGCCGAGGATGCTGGCCCCGAGGACGAGCACGACGAGCATCGCCATCTTCATCTCGAAGGCCTCGACCTTCTTGCCGAGGTACTCGGGCGTGCGTCCGACCATGAGGCCGGCGATGAAGACCGCCAGGATCGCGCCCATGACGAGCATCCCGTACAGGCCGGCACCGATCCCGCCCGGCGTGATCTCACCGAGCTCGATATTGAAGAGCGGGATCAGGCCGCCGATCGGCTGGAAGCTGTCGTGCCAGGCGTTGATCGCGCCGGTGCTCGTGCTGGTCGTGATCGCGGCGAACAACGCCCCGATCCCGGCCCCGAACTTCAGCTCTTTGCCTTCCATGTTGCCGAGCGCCTGATCCACGCCGCTCGGGAAGAGCGGGTTGCCGCCGGTCTCCGCGTGCATCGCGACCAAGGCGCCGACCATGAACACGGCCGCCATCGCCCCGAAGATGACCCAACCCTGACGCTGGTCCTTCGCGTACCGCCCGAACACGTAGGTCAGGGCGAACGGGATCGCGAACATCGCGAGCATCTCGACGAAGTTCGTCAGCGGTGTCGGGTTCTCGAACGGGTGGGCCGAGTTGGCATTGAGGAATCCGCCGCCGTTGTTGCCGAGCTCCTTGATGAACTCCTGGCTGGCGATCGGACCGCGCGCGAGGGTCTGGGCCGTCCCCTCGAGCGTGGTGACGGCGGCAGGCCCGTCGAGGGTCTGCGGCACGCCCTGCCACACGAGGAAGATCGCGCCGACCAGGCAGATCGGCAGGAGGATGTACATCACCCCGCGGGTCAGGTCCACCCAGAAGTTGCCGAGCGTCTGGGAGGTGCGACGAGTGAGGCCGCGGACAAGGGCGATGGCGACGGCCAGGCCGGTCGCCGCCGAGGTGAAGTTGCGCACGGCCAGCATCGTCATCTGGCTGAAGTAGCTGACGCCGGTCTCGCCGGAGTAGTTCTGCCAGTTCGTGTTGGTCTCGAAGCTGACCGACGTATTGAAGGCCAGTTCGGGCGACTGGGCGGCCGCCCCGTTCGGGTTCAGCGGCAGCACGTCCTGCAGCCGCAGGGTCAGGTAGCCGACGACGATGGCGACGAAGGCCATCAGCAGGACGGACACGGCGTAGGTGCGCCAGCCCTGTTCCTCGGTCTCGTCGATCCCGGCGATGCGGTAGATCCCGCGCTCGATGGGCCGAAGGACCGGACTCAGGATGGTCCGCTCGCCTTCCATGACCCGGGCGATGTAGCGGCCGAGGAACGGGGTGATGAGGACGATGATCGCGAGGAACGCGACCAGGGTCAGCAGGTCGGGGATGGGCACGATCAGAAATCCTCCGGGCGCAGCAGCGTCCACACGAGATAGCCGAAGACGAAGACGACCGCCAGGACGGTCAGCGCTTCGATGGCGGTCATCGGGCGACCCGGTCGCACAGGACCAGGTAGCCGCTGAAGGCGAGCGTGCATACGACGGCGATGAGAGCGATGGACAGGTCGGTCATGCGTCCTTCTCCGGGGCGATCAGGCGATCGATGGTGGTGGTCAGGGTCTCGAGGGCGAACGGCTTGGGCAGGTAGCCGGCGACCCCGTACTCGCGCAGGCGGACGGGGCTGACGGACATCGCGCTGGCGACGACGACGGGCGGGTCGCCGGCGCGGATGAGGGCCTCGCTCCGGACGACGGACCAGCCGGTGTCGCCCGGCAGGTTGATGTCGAGCACGACGACGTCCGGGCGAAGTGAGTCGAGCAGGAGCGCCGTGGCGGCCTCGGCGGTCGGGGCGACCGTCACGCGATAGCCCCGAGCGGTCAGGTGGGCGGTCAGGATCGCCGCCAGCGGTTCGTCGTCCTCGACGAGGAGGACGTGGGCCGAGCCGGCCATCACGAAGCTCCCGCGCGGGTGACGCGGACGTCGCAGCCCGACTCGTCCGCCGTCCAAAGGGGATGCAGCTCGACGCCACGCGCCGCGGCGCCCGGCGCGACGACCGCCAGCACGCTCTCCGCGAGCCGCAGCCCGGACACGGTCGCCGACGGCGCGCCGCCGGACGCCACGAGATCGATCGCGCTCTCCAGGAGCGCGGTCTCGCGGTCGATGGTGCGTCGCACCTCTTGTTCGGCGGTCGGTCCCCGATCGGTCATGGACCCAGCGTCCCACCGGGTCCCAAGAGGGACGTGGGTCAGCGACCTCTGACGGCGGTCAAGGACCGCTCAAGACCGACCGACGGAAGAGCTCAGGACCACGCCACCCGGTAGCCGACGCCAGGCTCGGCGACGATCAGGCCGTCCAGGACGCCATCCGGGTCGGCCGCCTTGAGCTTCCGGCGGATCTGGCTGATGTAGACGTGGATGTAGTGCGCCTCGTCGGAGTATTCGGTGCCCCAGACGGCCCGCAACAGCCGGCCGTGGGTGACGAGACGGCCTGCGTGCGATGCCAGGACCTTGAGGACCTCGTACTCGCGCGGCGTCAGGTGGACCGGGACGTCGCCGACGGTGACGAGGCGCCGTCCGACGTCGATCGTGAGCGACCGGATCCGGATCTCGCCGTCGAGGTCGGCGACGGGACCGGCCGCCCGCCGGATCAGCGCGTCGATCCGGGCGCGCAGCTCGCCCATCCCGAAGGGCTTGGTCATGTAGTCGTCGGCCCCGTGGTCCAGGGCCGCGATCTTGTCGGCCTCGCGGTCGCGGGCGGACAGCACGAGGATCGGGGTCGTGGCCTCGCGGCGGACGTGCCGGATGACGGTGGCCCCATCGCGGTCGGGCAGGCCCAGGTCGAGCACGATGAGATCCGGCCGGCCCGCACCCCACGCCGCCGTCGCCGATGCGGCATCGCTCACGTCGCGGACGTCGTGGCCGTGCCCGCGCAGGAACGTGGCGATGGACGTGCGGGTCGCTTCGTCGTCCTCGACGAGCAGGATCGAGGCGGCGCCCGCCAAGCCCGTCATACCCGTCACGCCGCCGACCCGTCGGTCGCGATCGGCAGGTCGATGTCCACGGCGAGGCCGCCGAGGGCGCTCGCCCGGGCCGCGACCGATCCGCCCATGGCCTCGGCGAGCCCCTGCACCACCGATAGGCCGATGCCGGTCCCGCGCCGGGAACCCTCGCCCTTGCGGGGGACCCGGTAGAACTTCTCGAACAGCCGCGGGAGCGCCTCCGGCGGCACGCCCAGCCCGCCATCCTCGATCGTGACCCGGACTCGTCCCGCGTCCAGCCGGGATGCCGAGACGGCGATGGGCGCCGTCGGGCCGGCGTACTTGGCCGCGTTGTCGAGCGTGTTGCCCAGGATCTGGCCGATGAACAGTTCATCGACCTGGACCGGCGGCAGGTCGTCCGCCACGCTGACCGAGACGCGGTCGGCCTCCGACGCGGTCTCGCGACCGGCCTCCGGCCCGGGCCCGCGGCCGACGGTCGACCGCCCGATCGCCTGGTCGAGCAGGTCGGCCAGGTCGAAGACGCCGAGGCTCGGCTTGAGCTCGCCGGCCTCGATCCGGCTCATGTCGAGCAGGTTGGTCACGAGGCGGTTCAGCCACTCGGCTTCGCGATCGACGGACGCCGCGATGGCCCGGCGCTGCTCCACCGGCCAGTCGATCTCCGGGTCCATGAGCGTGCCGGCGGCCGCGCGGATCGACGCCAGCGGTGTCCGCAGGTCGTGCGACACGGAGTCGAGCAGGGCGGACTTGAGGGCATCGCTGCGGCGGGTCACTTCGATCGAGGTCGCCTCGCGCAGTAGCCGGTCCCGCTCGAGCGAGCCCGCGATCTGGTCTGCGGCCGCGGCGAGGACCCGGGTTTCGGCCTCGTCGGGGTCGCCCGAGTCGCGCCCACGCGTCGCCCACAGCGATCCGAAGGTCTGCTCGCCGGCGACCACGAGGACCCGATAGGTGTGGACGTCGGGATCGCGCACCCCCTTGCCACCCGGGGCGGGGACATGGACGCGCACCCACTCGGCGGGCTCGTCGCCGGGTCGGCGCCGCAACGTGGCGTAGACCGCTGGCGTGGCTGCCGCGGCGGATGGTGGCGGGGCCGTCTCGTCGGCAGCCACGGTGCTCTTCCCGATCGTCATCCAGACCCGCGACATCGCGGTGACCACGCGCAGTCTCGTCGCGATCGACGACAGGGCCTCGAGCGTGTCACGACGGTTGGCGAGCGTGAAGCTGATCCAGAACAGGGCCTGCGCCTCGCGCTCCCCCGCCAGGGCGAGCTCGGCGCGTTCGCGCTCCCGGCCGGCCAGCCGACCGACGACGACCCCGACCAGCAGGAACAGGAGGAGGTTCAGCCACTCGCGGGGGTCACGGACCGTGAACGTGAAGACCGGCTGCGTGAACAGGAAGTCGTACAGCAGGAACGAGGCCAGGGCCGTCACGACCGCCGGGGTCGTTCCGAAGGCCACCGCCACCCCGACCACGGCCAGCAGGTAGGCCGACGACGCGTCCGGGACCTCGACCGGGCCTTCGAGGATGGCGATCACGACCGACACGGCCGCCAGCAGGCCGCCGATGAACAGCGCCATCACCGCGAGGCGGCGTGGATCCGGTCGCGGCCGTAGGCCCATCACGACCGCCGCCGGTCCGAACCGCGGACGATCCGCCGGGCGTCGCGGCTCACCCGCAGGAAGCTCGTGAAGTGGGCCCACGGCCGGATGTGGCTCGGTTCGCCTTCGTAGATCGTGCGGATCGGGACCCAGCCGATCGGAAGCCCGAGCGCGATGCAGCGAGCGATCATCTCGACCTCGAATTCGAAGCCGTGCTCCTCGCTGTCGAGCAGTGCCGTCATGAGCCGCCGGCCGATGAGCCGATAGCCCGACTGATTGTCCGGCACGTTCTGCCCGACGGCGGCGGAGAAGACCCAGCCACCGAGCGAATTCGACAGCCGCCGCACCGGCGGCATCTCCCCGAAATCGCGCCGACCGATGACCAGCTCCGGTCGCGACCCCTCGAAGGCAGCCAGGAACAGGGGGATCTCGGCGGGATCGTGCTGGCCGTCGGCATCGAGCGTGACGATCGCCTCGCAGCCCTGTTCGAGCGCGTAGCGGAAGCCGCGCCGCAGGGCCGCGCCCTTGCCGGCGTTGGGTCGCTGCGCGAGCACGGTCGCGCCGGCGGCCTCGGCCCGGGCGGCCGTGTCGTCGGTGGATCCGTCGTCGACGACGACCACGGGCAGGAAGACCCGCGTGCGCTCCACGACCGACGCGATGCGCTGCCCCTCCTGGTAACCGGGGATCACCGCGAGGATCCGGTTCGTGTCCACGCGTCAACCCTAGCAAGTCCGTCGCGGCACCATCGTCGTTGCGTAGACTCTTGGCACCGCGCGCACGACCGCGCGACGGCATCCGCCCGCCACCCGAGGAGAGCCCGCGATGACCGACGCGACCACCGCAGATCAGATGCCGGCCCACACGCCGGACGCCCTCGCCGGACGCCTCTTCGATGCCGCCAACGGCGCCTTCGACCTCCTCTCGATCGTCCTGGGGGATCGGCTGGGCCTGTACCGCTCGCTGGCCGGCGACGGTCCCGCGACGGCGGCACAACTCGCCGCCAGGAACGGGATCGCGGAACGGTACGCGCGCGAGTGGCTCGAACAGCAGGCGGCGACGGGCATCCTCGTCACGGACGACGCCGACCGCGATCCGGCCACCCGGCGCTTCTCCCTGCCCGACGGCCACGCGCAGGTCCTGATCGACCCCGAGAGCCCCTACTCGATGGTGCCGGTCGCCCGATCCGTGGCGGCCATCGCGACGGTCATGCCGCAGCTGATCGACGCCTACCGGACCGGCGCCGGCGTCGAGTGGGCGGACTACGGCTCGGAGATGATCGAGGCCCAGGGCGACTTCAATCGGCCGTGGCTCATGGGGTCGCTGGGAACGCACTACCTGCCCGCCGTCCCCGATGTCCACGAACGTCTCCAGGCGGACCCACCCGCACAGGTCGCCGACGTCGCCTGCGGCGTAGGCTGGGCGGCGATCGCCATCGCGCGGGCCTATCCGAACGTCCGGGTCGACGGCTTCGACCTGGACGAGAGCTCGGTCCACCTGGCCCGCGCCAATGCAGCGATCGCCGGTGTCGCCGACCGCGTGAACTTCGAGATCCGGGATGCCGGCGATCCCGCCGCCGCCGGCCGATACGATCTCGTCGTCATGATCGAGGCCCTCCACGACGTCTCGCGACCGGTCGAGGCCCTTGGGGCCATGCGCCTGATGCTGGCGCCGGGAGGGACCCTCATCGTCGCCGACGAGCGGACCGGCGAGACGTTCACGGCCCCGGCGTCGGACCTCGAGCGCCTGCTCTATGGCTTCAGCGCGCTGTGCTGCCTGCCCGCGGCGATGAACGATCCGGAGACGAGCGCGACCGGTACCGTCATGCGGCCGGACACGTTCCGTTCGTATGCGCAGGCGGCCGGCTTCGCCGGCGTCGAGGTGCTGGATCTGGAGCACGACCAGTTCCGGTTCTACCGCCTCGGCGCCTGAAGGCAGTCCCGCGTGACCACGACCTACGACGTCGCGATCGTCGGTGGCGGCGCCATCGGCAGCGCTATCGCGTACTTCCTTCGAAGCGATCCGGCCTTCGGTGGCTCGGTGGCGGTCATCGAGCGCGACCCGACCTACGCGCACGCGTCGTCGGCGTTGTCGGCCAGCGGGATCCGACAGCAGTTCTCGACGCCCGAGAACATCCGCCTGTCGCTGTTCGGGATCTCGTTCCTGCGGGAGATCGGCCAGCACCTGACGGTCGAGGGAGGCCCCGTGGCCGACGTCGGCCTGCGCGAGGGCGGCTACCTGTACCTCGCCACGCCCGAGTACGAGGCGGCCCTGCGCGCGAACCACGCGATCCAGGTCGCGGAGGGCGCGCACATCGTCCTCCTCTCGCCGGACGAGATCGTCGGTCGGTTCCCGTGGATGTCGGTGGAGGGGGTGGCGCTTGGGTCGCTCGGGCTCACGGGTGAGGGCTGGTTCGACGGCTACGGCCTCCTGCAGGCGTTCCGGCGCAAGGCGCGCTCGCTCGGGGCGGACTACGTGGCCGGCGAGGCGGTGGGGCTGGACGTGGCGACCGGGCGCGTCACCGGCGTGCGACTCGCCGACGGGACGACGATCGAGGCTGGCCACGTCATCGATGCCGCCGGACCGTGGTCGCGGCACGTCGCGGCGATGGCGGGCGTGGACCTGCCGGTCGAAGCGCGGCGTCGGTGCGTCTTCGGCTTCGAGGCGCAGTCGCCCGTCGCGGACTGTCCGCTCGTCATCGACACCTCGGGGATCTGGTTCCGCCCCGAGGGCGAGTCGTTCATCGGGGCCGTCTCGCCGCCGGCCGCGCAGGACCTCGACGAGTTGCCGCTGACCGTCGATCAGTCATTGTTCGAGGAGCGGATCTGGCCGGCGCTTGCCGAGCGCGTCCCAAGCTTCGATTCGATCCGCCAGCGTCGCGCCTGGGCCGGCTACTACGAATACAGCACGTTCGACCAGAACGCGTTCATCGGCCCGCATCCGGAGCTGACGAACCTCCTGTTCGCGACCGGCTTCAGCGGCCACGGGATCCAGCACGCCCCGGCCGTCGGCCGCGCGATCGCGGAGCGCATCGTCCACGGCCGCTACACGACCCTCGACCTGTCGATCTTCGGCTACGAGCGCATCGCTGCCGACCGGCCGGTGGTGGAGCGCAACGTCATCGGCTGATCGCACTGCGAGTTGGCGCCCCCGGCAGGATTCGAACCTGCGACCTTCCGCTTAGAAGGCGGCTGCTCTGTCCACTGAGCTACGGGGACGCGGTCAGCGGCCGAGTTCGCGCATGACATCGCCTGATCACGGTGTATCTGCGCTCGGGACGCACAGAACACTGTACGCGACGCGTTCCAGCTCGATGGTCTTGCCGTGGGCCTTGGTGCGGCGCGTCCGGGCGACGAGTCAAGCGTCATCCCGGGCGAGCGCGGGGACTGGCGCTCCGGCAGCGTCGAACAGGACCAGCGCCTGGTCGAATCGGATGCGCGCCGCATCCGCCCACCGACCGTCGCCGGTGGCGACCTCGAACGACCGATCGACCGACGCGAGATACAGGTCTCGCGCCGCGCTGACTCGGGCGTCGGTCGGCGCCTCGTGGGCGGCTTTCGCGACACGCGCCTTGGGTGCTCCGGTCGCGAGGGCATGGTCGAGCCAGCGGGCTCGCTCCGCGGTCCAACGCTCCTCGTCCGCAGCCCGTTGGCGCTCCGCCTCGAATACCGGGAGGGCGGCCTCCATAAGCCACACCGTCCGGCCATCGATCCGTCGGACCACGATCTGCTGCTTGCACCGCGCGCACGGAGAATCGGACTCCGGGGGCGGCTGCAGGATCGTCGCGCAATAGGGGCAGTAGGCGTACACGTCCACGACTGTGACGGCCGGGGCGGCGACCTCCACCACCGTCGCGGCCGGGGCGGCGACCTCGGTCGGCAGCGCTGTCTCCGACTCGGCCACGCGGACGTCGACGGCCTGTGGCGCAGCGACGGCGACGACCTGGGGCGCCACGGCGGGCTCGATCGCCGCCGGCTCCGGTGCCTGCAGCACGCCATCGGCGGCCGCATCCGTTTCGACCGCCGGTCGATCCGCCGCTTGCCACACGGTGTCCTTGGGCCACGCCGGGCCTGACGTTCCGAGGAACAGCACCAGCGGGGTCGCCTCGGGCTCAGCCTCGGCGGGGACGACCGCGGCGGGTTCGTTCAGACCGGCGATCCGGAACGCCAGGGGTTTCCGCACGGTGTTGGTGGGAGCGTGCTCCACAGGGTCAGCCACGTTGATCGCCTCATCTACTTCGGGCTTGCCGGCCGAGCCCACGGCCGGGACAGGGTTGGCGCGATCCTCGGC